>JAABUT010001061.1_pt1 | contig 34708 bp, 46 predicted proteins | sample 5559281 | NCBI WGS metagenome assembly JAABUT01 (sample SAMN10711880, study PRJNA513359) | rock metagenome | isolation source: Antarctica rocks | place: Antarctica: Victoria Land, Ricker Hills nord | collected 2016-01-04 | reverse complement strand
CCAAGGTCAGAGCCGCGACACCAACGACCCGCCAACCACTCCTGATAGCGTCACGGACGAACTCGCCTGCCACACAACGGATCTGCGAACCCGCCGAATCCCCACCAGATGCAACTAGTCGTAGTTGCGCCAGCTGACGGCGAGCCCTGGCCACTCGTGGCCGTCTGGGTCGGTGACCTGGCAGTGGACACGTCGCCGGCGGGGTGCGGTTGTGCCGGCTACCGGCCGATCGCGCAGCGGCGTTCCCCCCGAGGGTGGGGGCGGCACTGTCGTCATAGGTCGAAGGGTAGGCATCGCTGGGGACGTGGCTCAGTGAGGACCTTTTGACCACGGTGCGCGGAGCCCGACCGGCGCGGCTCCAGCGGCTGGCGCCATAGGGTGCGTACGGTGACGATTGTGCGCAGGTTGACCTCTATCAAGAGCCACTCCTCAGCCTCGCAGCCTGTTGCGGCTGAGTTTTTCGCGGGAATCGGTCTAGTCCGTCTCGGGCTTGAAGCCGCAGGTTTCAAGGTCGCTTGGTCGAACGACATCGAGGTTGCCAAGCGAGATATGTACGTCGGGCACTTCCGCGACGAGCCGGGCGCGCACACCTATTCGCTGGGAGACGTCGCCGACGTACGGGCCGAGGATATGCCAGCGAACCTCGACCTCGCGTGGGCGTCATTTCCCTGCACAGACCTGTCCCTCGCGGGTTGGCGACGTGGGCTCGGCGGCAAGAACTCGGCCACCTTCTGGCACTTCACCCGAGTGTTGGATGAGTTGAGAGCGACGGGAAGTCGGCCAGCGGTGGTTGCCCTGGAGAACGTCTCCGGCCTGGCGACCAGTCATGGCGGGGACGATTTGGCCGCTGCGGTCGGCGAACTCAATCGGCTCGGTTACTCGGTGGACGTGCTGGAGATTGACGCTCGGCGCTTCGTGCCTCAATCCCGGCCCCGGTTGTTCCTGATCGGCGCGCTGAACCCACCCGTGGACGAACCCGTCCCCAACAGTGAGCTGCGGCCCGATTCCCTACAAGCGGTGTTCGGTGATCCCACGCTCATCACCCACAGGGCGGCGCTCCCCACGCCGCCGCCTCCGATGACCGCCGGTCTGTCGTCGGTGGACTTCATCGAGCGGCTGACCGTGCAGGACGAGCGGTGGTGGGACGAAGAGCGCACGGCCACATTTCTGGCGTCCCTGTCGCCGATTCAAAGCGAGCGGATCGCTCGGCTGCGCAAAGTTCGCACTATGACCTACCGAACGGCATATCGCCGGACACGCAACGGCGTGGCGGTCTGGGAGGTCAGGCCAGATGACGTCTCGGGTTGTCTGCGCACGGCGCGCGGTGGCTCCTCCAAGCAAGCTGTTGTTCAGCTAGGCCGTGGCAGGGCCCGCGTGCGCTGGATGACACCGCGCGAGTACGCGCGTCTCCAAGGGGCCGGCGACTTCCAGCTCGACGGGATACGACGCAACCAGGCCCTATTCGGGTTCGGGGACGCGGTGTGCGTCCCCGTCGTCAGATGGCTTGCCGAGAACTACCTGCTGCCCCTCGTCCGGGGTGAGCTGAATTCGGCCGCCACGGCGAAGATGACGGCCACGGGTGGCTGATACCACGCGGAAGAAGCCGGGTCGGAACACGCTGCCCGCCCAGTCTGTTCGAGACTTCCGCCAACTGCTCGACGTCGCTCTTGCCGCCGCCGACGAAGCCGGCCGGAGGTGGTCTGACGCCCGCTGGGGCTGCTACGCCTTCTATGACTACGACGGCGAGCCAATCTACGTCGGCCAGACCAATGAACAGCTCCGCACCCGAGTCCGGCGGCACCTCACCAACCAGCGTACTGACGCCGTGGCGATGAGAATCCTCGACGTCTTCGAAGTCGCCGAAATGGAGCTGTGGCCGCTGTGGGAGTTCGAGGCAGTCACCAAACGGCGCGACCCCGTACGCTTCGCCGCCGCCCAGCATCAACTGGACGCCGTGGAATACACCGCCTACCTCAAGGCCATCGAGGCGAGCAGGTTCAAGGCGATTCTGAACGAGAAGATCCCGCCCGTCTCCGCCCAGGTGCAGCTTCCGGCTTCGAGGCGATTCCCGCTAATCAGCCCTGAGACGCGCGCCGAGCGCGGGCACCCCGACATCCGCATCGCCAGGCGTGCCGAGACGATCGCGCGACTCGCGGCGGTGGCGCATGAGCGGGGCGAGGTCTCCGACGGTCTGCGCCGGGTGCTGGTGATCCAGGCAGTGCGATTGGCCTACATCTCGGCCGTCCGACTCGCCCACGTGGAGGGCCGAGACACCCCCGACCCGTCCGCGATCGACGTCGCCGGCCTCGTCGGCAGCGTCCTGTCCGAGCCGTCAGACCCACTCGGCCCGACCGATGACGACGAAATGGCGAGCGACGACTAGCTGGCCAGCCGCCGCTGACGGGCCTTGAACTCCCGGCTCTTGGCGTTGTGCGCCTCGCGGCACTGCTCGCAGCGACAGCCAGTGTCGTAGCGGAGCTCAGACCCATGGCTTCCCAAAGACCTACCCTCGGCCCGGACCTGGCTCATGTACCGATTGTGCTGCACCCGGTTGGCCTCGCGGCACTCGTCACAGCGACAACCGAGGTTGCCGTACCCATTTACCGTCCCATGGCGCGGGTCTCCGGCGGGGAGGCCGTTGGCGCGAGGCATACGCTTGATGATACGACACCTACTTTGAGGGTTGGCGGTTGAACATGGCCGGTGAGTCGTGGGCGTCCTCGACTGGTAACCGCCGCTCTATGCAGGCCAACCGCAGTCGGGACACCAAGCCCGAGCTGGCCGTCCGCCGAGCGGCGTTCAGCCTCGGCCTGCGCTATCTGGTGTGCGCCAGGCCGATCCCCACCCTCAGGAGAACGGCGGATCTCGTCTTTCCACGAGCCAAGATTGCCGTGTTCGTGGATGGCTGCTATTGGCACGGGTGCCCAGCGCACCACCGTCGGCCAACCATCAATGGGCGGTATTGGACCGACAAGATCGAGCGGAATCGGCGGCGAGACGTCGAGACGGACGCCATCTTAGTTAACGCCGGTTGGCTGGTGATCAGGAGCTGGGAACACGAGGACGCCCAGGAAGTCGCTCAGGCCATCCAGGCAGCTTTCAGACGGCACAATCTAGATTAACTGTCTTGATAATGGACCTAGATCTGCTATCTTGAAGCTATGACGTCTATAGAACTGCCGCGGTTGCTCCCCACCGGTAACTGCTGGTGCGGATGTGGAGAGAACGCGGCTATCGGGTCCTTCTTCGCGCGCGGCCACGACAAGGTAGCCGAGGCGGCCCTGTTGGCCACCAAGTACGGAGGTTCGGTTCCGCAACTGCTCCACAAACACGGCTATGGGCCGGGCCGGTCCGTCACTGACGACGCCGTGCGGAGCGGCGCGTGGAGTCGGTGCGAAGAGTCAGGTTGCAACTACTCAGGTACCCAAACCAGTGTCCGCAACCATCAGAGGAAGGCGGGTCACTGATGGCCACTCGAATGACTTACGAAGAGACCATGTCGTTGGGCGCACGTCAGTACGCCGACGTCATCGCACGGCTGGAAACCGAGGGCTTTCCCCTGGCCGAGTTCATCCAGACCGGCGGCATGTGTGCTGCGATCGAAGTCCAGCTCGAGACGGGCTACACGCTCCTGTTGACCGATGCCGACGACACCCTTTCGTGGGCGCGGGCGGAACAGTTGGGGTGGGGAGTGGGCATGTACGCACCTGGCGAGGCTCGTGACGGTGCGATCTCCTACGCCCAGGACTACAGCAACGACATAGACACCCTGATCCGCCTGATGATCGACGTCCTACAGCAGGGTGTGGCGGCAACCCGCCGCATCTGATTGAGGAGCGGCGGTTCCATGGCTGGTTCCGTGCACCGCACGCCAGGTGGGGAACGGGGTGCGCGGAGGCGGCCCAGTGAGGACCGTTTATGGGCCACGCCGACGCCGGCCTACACCGACACGGACGGACGGCTCACTGAGGCGGCTCGAAAGGGCATACTGAAGAAACGACTCGTTAGTCGACGTTTCGAGCAGGGAAGGGGGAGTGAGGCCGAGATGGCGGACTTTGGCTACGCGCGGGTGTCCACCGCTGACCAGGACCCCCAGTTGCAGCTCGACGCCCTGGCGGCCGCCGGAGTGCCGACCGGGAACGTCTACGTCGACCACGCCTCCGGAACCCGACAGGACCGGCCGGCCCTGGCCGAGGTCCTCAGCCGGTTGGGCACGGGTGACCGTCTCACCGTGTGGCGTCTGGACCGGCTCGGCCGGTCCCTGCCTCACCTGGTCACGACGGTGGAGGATCTGGGCCGCCGCGGTGTGCTGTTCCGGTCCCTGTCGGACCCGATCGACACCTCCACCGCCACCGGGCGGCTGATGCTGGGAGTGTTCGCTTCCTTCGCTCAGTTCGAGCGGGATCTCATCGCCGAGAGGACGACGGCCGGCCTTGCCGCCCTTCGCGCGGCGGGGGCTGCGTTGGGTCGACCGACCCAGGTGCACCCGGAACAAGTTGAGTTGATCCACGACCTGGCGCAGGAGGGAAAGTCGCATCGGACGATCGCGCACCTGACCGGGCTGAGCCGCTCCCAGGTCGGCCGGGTCCTTCGGGGAGAGATCGCTTCTCTGCACGCCTACCAGCCGCAGGAGGAACACCGCCTGCTTGACCAGGACACTGACCAGGACATCGACCAGGGGAGGACCGCATGAGCACCACCAAGACAACGATCACGAAGGAAGAGCGGGCCGCCAGGGCTGAGCAACTCCGGCAGATCCGGCACAGCACCGAGATGGAGGGTGGGCGCAGCAGCGGCGAGGCCCGGGCCGATCAGGACGCCTGGGCTTGCGGGGAGATGTCCATAGACGAGCTGCTGGAGCGCGTCAAGGCGCGGCATGCCCAATGACCGGCCTTGGACTGTCGGTGACGCTCAACAACGCTGGAACGGGTATCTAGACCCCTCGACCGGGATCCTGCGGAATCTCCTCGGGTCGCGGTCATGGACCGAGCTGCGCCGCGATGAGGATGACTTCGTAGAAGCTCGGGCCGCCGAACTGCGGATCCGTCCTGTACCGCAGACGTTCGACCTCGCACACCTGCAAGCCTTGCACCGACACCTCTTCCAGGACGTATACCCATGGGCCGGCGAGATCCGCACGGTCGACATGGGCAAAGGCTCCAGGGAGGGGTTCTTGCCGCACTCCCAGGTGCCCGAGGTGATGGAGCACGTCAGGGACGTCCTGAGGGACGTCAAGTGGTTGCAAACGTCCTCGCTGGCCACCGCGAAGCAGACACTCCCCGTGCTCTACAACATCGTCAACACCGCCCACCCGTTCCGTGAGGGCAACGGCCGGACCCAGCGTCAGTTCTTCAACGACCTCGCCCAGGGAGCCGGCTTCAAGATCGACTGGACCTCGATTCCGAAAACCGTCAACGACCGCGCCTCCGCGATGGCACGGGGCGGCGACGAGCTGCTCCTGAAGGCGGTGTTCGACGTGATCGTTTCGGAGACCCCTGAGCGGGCTGCCCGCAGTGCCGGCGTCGCCGGTTTCACACGCCCAGGCGAGGGCCCGACCCCATCCGTTCGCGAGCAGGGTCCGCGCACCAGCGCGGGCTACTCCCGGGACCCCTACGAGGGTCGAAGCCGCTAACCCTGGGACACCTCAGCCTCAGTCTGCTCTACGATGCCCAGATGCCACGTGCCATCGTTCGGTTCTCTCTCGACAACGAGCAGTCCAACATCACCGGGAACGCCATCCGTAAGGACTTAGAGGAACTAGGTGCGGAAAAGATCGGCACGGGAGCCTACGAACTGGACAACCCCGACCTCGAAGCTGTCATCGATGCCATGCAGAGCGCTCTCGAGATGTTGAAGCACCCTGCCGGCGGCGGACGCGTTGACCACTTCTGGCTCTATCTAGATCACACGGATCAAGCAAGTTGAAACACTGAGCGAGTAAGTTCCGGGGCCCGTCACGCTGGTGATGGACTGACCCCCGGTGGGGCTTAAACTTCTCCGTCGCGTCGCGGTGGGGCTAGTCCGTGTTGACACACACTCGCCCTCGGCGTCCTGCCCGTAGTCCTCCCCCGTCCCGTCATAGTTGCCAAAGTTTGTGCGCCGGCGCGGAGGTGTCAAGGGGGGAAGCAAAGGATTTCGCTTGCGAAACCCGGAGGGCGGCGAAGCCGTGCTTTGCGGCCCTTGACGGCGCAGTGGTGGCGTACAGAATCAGAGGCGACGGGATGGGGGAGCCCACCCGAGAACGTGAGGCGTTAGGCCGTCTCGCCCGAGGCTGACTGCGCGGCCTCGGGTGTCGGCGTGTCGCCGGCGGTCGCGGTGGCACGCGGGATGACGAGGCCGGCGTCGGACAGTTCGCGGACCTTCCAGCCGGCTGTCTTGGCCGCTTCGTTCTTCTTCTCGGCGGCGGTGATGAGTTCGTTGCGGGTCTTGTTGAGGGCGGCGATTTTGCCTTCGACGGCCTCGATCTTGTCCAGGGCGTCAGCGAGGTCACGGATGGAGTCTTCCTTGGTGGCGGTCAGCGCCTTCAACGCCTCTGCGACTCGGCGGTCAATGTCTCGCTTGCCCATGGCGTGCTCCCCGTGTTGACGTCGGTGGTTGCGCTCAGCTTACCGGTTGCCGGGCATGGGACGCTGGCCGGGCCCCGCGCCCAAAGGCGCGGGGCCCGGCCGACTTCAGTCCGAGGAGCGAGGAGCAAGCTAGACTGTAAGGCACCCTTATGGTGTTTGAGTCCTCGCGATTTCGGCGCGGATCTGCCACACTGGGAGTGTAGATCTCCCCCGAGCGGGGGAGTCGCTGCGCTTGGCGAAAGGAGGACGGTCGTGGTCGACCGTGAGCAGTCACCGCTGCCGCGCCGACTGAGGGGCCTGCGTCAGGAGCGCAAGCCGGGAAGCCCGCGCCCGTTCGTCCACAAGGTCAAGGTGACGCCCGAGCAAGAGCAACACTTGATCCTGCGCGCGGCCGAGCGCCGGATCACCGTTGCCAGGCTGTTGGTCGAGTCGGCTCTGGCGGGCGGCGCGGACGCGGCCAAGGCGACGTCCGAGCTGGCGGGTGAGTTGTTCAGGATCTCGCGGCTGCTGGGCAAGACCGGCGTCAACATCAACCAGATTGCCAGGGCGACCAACGCGACGCTGGAGGCGCAGCCGGAGACCGATGGGGCGCTCCAGGCGGTCGGTCGGGTGTGCACGCGGATCGAAACCTTGCTCGATGACGTGGAGCGCTCCCGATGATCCCGAACGTACAGAAGGGCGGGAACATGGTCGGCCTCATTCGGTACCTGCAGGGTCCGGGGAAGGAGAACGAGCACGAGAACCCGCACGTGGTCTCGGGTGACCCGTTCCTCGTCGCGTGGCACGGCAGCGAGTCCCTCGACCGGGCCGGAGCTGACGAGATCTCGGCCTACCTGGACGAGCCCCGCAAGGTGTTTGGCACGGAGATCAAGACCCAGGTCACGGCCCAGGACCCGGAGACGGGCGAGAAGGTCGTCCTCGGATATCGGGACCAGCACGTGTGGCACTGCTCGCTCAGCCTCTCGGCCGAGGAGGGCGTGCTGAGCAACGAGAAGTGGGACGAGGTAGCCCACGACTTCGTGGACCGGATGGGGTTCACCGAGGAGTCGGGCAAGTCGCCGTGCAGGTGGGTGGCCATCCACCACGGCGCGAGCAAGAACGGCAACGACCACATCCACCTCGCGGCGTCGATGGTGCGCGAGGACGGCACCCGGTGGGACGGCCGATTCCGGGACTTCAAGAAGGCTCAGGACACGTGCCGCGAGCTGGAGGTGAAGCACGGTCTGACCCGAGTCGAGGGCCGTTCGCTGGGGACCGCAGAGCGTGGCGAGAAGCCGGCCGAGCGCTACCAGGCGGCACGGGCCGAGATGGACCTGACAGCGCCCAAGGACCTGGCTCAGCGCATCCGGTCGTCAGCGGTAGCCGCGACCTCGGAGGCCGAGTGGCTCCGACGCGTCCGCGCGGATGGCGTAGTCATCAAGCCGTTCTTCGCGGCGGGATCAACCGACGTCGTGCGCGGCTACCGGGCGGCGTTGAAGCCGGAGCAGTACAAGGACAAGCTCGTCTTCTACGGCGGCGGCACGTTGGGCCGGGACCTCACCTTGCCCAGGCTTCGGGAGGGCTGGCCGGAGCCGTCGATCGAGGAAGCACAGCAGGCGTCAGAGGAGTGGCAGGCAGCGTTCCGAGGGCAGGCCCCGAAGCACGCTGGCGGCCGGGAGACGAAGCGTCTCGCTCCGTCCGCACCGGACGTCGCGGCCAAGAATCTGGGCGCATTCAACGAGCGGCTGGCCCAGGTCCCGATCGGCGATCAGGTGGCGTGGGCCGACGCGGCCAAAGACGTCTCCGGGGCGCTGTCGGCGTGGGCGCGCTACGACAAGGCCAACGCCGGCGAGCTGCGCCAGGCGGCGGCCGCGCTGAGTCGCTCGGCGCAGGTGCACCGCAAGGGGATGCTGGCCGGGCGACGGGTCAAGGAGTCACCGATGGGAACGGCGCTGCTGTTCATGTCGGCCCGCCGCGACGACAAGCCGAAGATCGCGGGAGCGGTCCTGATGAGGCAGGTCCTTCAGACCGCGACGGCCCTGCGGGACTACCACGTGACCACCAGAAACCTGAGGCAAGCCCAGGTCCTCCAGCGCGAGGTCCTGGAGCGGCTGGAACGCGTTCCGATGACCGGATACCGCGTGTCACCTCCGGAGACGATGACCGCGGTCGAGCGGCGCACATGGGAGGCACGCCAGGTCGCCCTGGCGGGTCAGGTCGGCCCGCGCGGGTCGGCACCAGGAGCACGGACGCCGGCACCGGCTGGACCGGCAGCGGACCCGCTGCCGCGCCCGCTGACGCCACGCACAGACCACGCCACCACCCGGGGCGGGACCAACAGGGAAGGGGAGCGAGATGGCTCACGATGAAGATCCGGTAGACGAACTGCGCTCGGTGGGGATGACATCGGCGGCCGCGCTGAGCAGGGTCGCGGAGACGATGATCCGCGCCGCGCAGGACCACAAGATGCGATCAGCGCAGCAGGCGGCCCAGGACGCCGAGGACGGGCAGCGCCGGTACGACGCGCAAGCCCAGGTCGCGGAACGGTTCTACCGGGAGGCGCTCGACAAGGACCTGATGACGACCTCGCCAAGGGCCGACCAGGACGCGCTGCGCCAGGGCGCACAGCAGTGGGCCGAGCTGGACCCCGACAGGTTCGGCCCGTACTCGGAGCGGCTCAACGCGCGGCGTGAGGAGCTGGACCAGGAGGGCGCTCGGCGCGAGGAGGCCGGCCAGGAGCAGCGGACCGCCGAGGAACAGGAGAGCAAGGCCCGGCGTGAGGAAGACCCGGAGAAGGCCGAGGAGCACCGTGAAGCGTCAGACGGCGCAGGCGGAAGGGCGGACGATGCTGAGCAAGAGGCCGGCCGGCACGGCCAGGTCGCAGACGAGATCGAGGCCGAAGGGCCGGCGTACGACTCGACCGAGCGGCGCGAAGAGACCGCTAAGGAGATGACGGAGGCCGGGGTGCCCGAGCCTCAGCGCGAGGCCAAGCTGGCCGCCGACCACCTCAACGCCGCGCACCCGAAGACGGCCGCCAGAGGCGGCCAAGGACGGCAGAAGACGGCCGCCAAGGGTCGCAGCGTCGAGCAGGCCAAGAAGCGCACCAAGACGCTCGGTCGAGGCCGGTAGATCGACCAGCGAGCAGAGAAGTGCGCCCGAGATGGGGTCGCCGTGGGTAACTGAGCGAAACTGGTCCCTTTGGCTCGGCCCGTAAGAAGATCCCCTTGCGGGACGGTCCAGGTGGTCGGCACTCATGCCTATGCCGATGAAGGGAACATGCAGCGGAGCGGCACGCACATTGCAGGGCAGGATGCACGTATGACGGACGACGTGGCTCCCCGCTTCGTCCCCGCGCAAGAGCTGAGCGCCGGCTTCTACCGGGAGGCTGTGCGCCCGCTGCTCGACGGCACGCCTCACGCGGCCGCGCTGCTGGGCTGGGGCTCTGATGTCCTCGGTTACGACACCGCGCGCTCGACGGACCACGGCTGGGGGCCGCGCGTGCTCGTCCTCGTCGATGACGGCGCGCGTCCTCCTGACCTGACGGCCCTGATCGACGAGCGCCTGCCATCGACCTACCGGGGCTGGCCGGTGCGTTTCGGCTGGGACGGTCTACCAGCACGCCACTGGGTCACCGTGACCACGCTGACCGACTGGCTGAGGGAGCACCTGGGGTTCGACGCCTCTCGCGGCCTGTCCACGACGGACTGGCTCGTCACGCCTCAGCAGCGGCTGCTCGGCGTCGTCGCGGGCGCGGTCCACGCCGATGACGGCGGGATGCTCACCGCACTACGGCAGCGGCTCGCGTGGTACCCCGACCAGGTGTGGCGATGGCTGCTCGCCTGCCAGTGGCACCGCCTCGCACAGGAGGAGGCGTTCGTCGCGCGTACGGCCGAGGTCGGTGATGAGCTGGGGTCGGGCCGTCACCGCCGCGCGGCAGGTCCGCGAGGCGATGCGACTGGCACTGCTGCTCGACCGCCGGTATGCGCCGTACCAGAAGTGGCTTGGCACCGCCTTCGCGGGCATCGCCGGCATCGGGGACCTGCACGCGTCGCTGGCCACCGTTGTCAGCGCGACAGACCCACGAACCCGCGAGAGTGCGTTGGCCGCGGCGTACGTCATGCTCGCCGACCGCCACAACGCGACAGGCGTCGCGGCCGAGGTGCCGGCAACGACGAGCCCGTACCACTCGCGACCCGCTCAGGTACTCATGGCCGACCGGTTCACGCAGGCCTGCCTCGAGACGGTCCACGACGAGCAGCTGCTGTCGCTGCCTTTGATCGGGGCGGTCGACCAGCACATCGACAGCACGGACGTGCTGGGTGAGCCGCGGCTCTTCCGCAGCACCGCGGTTCTCTACTCGTAGCCGCCCCGTTGCACGCTCATCAGCCGCTCCGCAGGCGCGGGTAGCGTCGCCCGCCTATGCCGTCGTGCGCCCGCCCTTCAAGGGCTGGCTCGTCAAGCGCGATCGTTTGCACCCCCAGCGCCAATGCCGGTGGAGTGCACCGGGGTTGTAGGGGGCGATAGCGCGCTCACCTAGACAGATCACCTCTCCGTAGATAAACCAGGCATCAGAAGTCCCCGGGTACCGCCTCTCTGGACCAGAGCCATGACGCGGCCGGGTGTTTTTCCTTTGCCCCGGGCTCACGGTAGAGGCTGGGTGCTTGAGGTTGCGGGGTCGTGATCCTGCTCCCGCCGCTCGTACGCCTCGTCTATGAGGTCTTCGATGACATCTCGGAGGGTCGCTCGGCGGCGAGGGTGCTCGGTGACCAGGACTTCGAGGCGCCGGCGGTGCTCGGGGCTGAGCCGGGTGTTGAACTGAGCATCGCGGCGCTGGTTCGCGCCGTCGAACGCTGGCTCCTCACTCATCACCCCACCTCCAAAGTAGTACGCATGTCCAGTTGGACTAGCCATGTGCTAGCCACTTTGTAGTATGATGCGATAGCCGAAGAGGGGCCAGCGCCTAGGGCGCTGACCCCTCCCACCCGGGAACCTCTACGAACCCGAGTCCTCAGCAGCGGACCTACCAAGCCCACTGACCTGAGCGCCTTCTCCCTCCCAGTGACGAACGAAGTCACGGGGAGGGAGAACGTCTATGTGGCGGCCGCCGCCGCCCTCCGGTTGCTGTTGACCTTGGCCCCCGGAGTGCTGAGGTCGATCACGAGGATTTCGTCCTCGAGCCGCGGTATCCACCGGTGTGCCTCTTCAGTGTCGATGCCGATGTAGCGCGTGAACAGGTTTCCTGCGATGAGCAGGGGTCCCTTGTCGCTGTTTGATGCCTGGGGTCGAACGGGGTAGGCGTTCGGTGAGTCGATGGGGACGCTGCGCAAGCCGACGAGCTGCCGATCCTTGTCCCACATCAACTCCACCGCTTGGGGCTCCTTCAACATGGCGAAGGCGGCCCGGTTCATGCTGATGAGGCCCCGCTTCTGAATGGTTACCGACGGCACGGTGGCGATGGGCGCACTGCCCTTGGGGTACACCTCGAATCCCACTGGGTCACTCCTCCGCTTTCGAGCCACTTGGCGAATTTTGCTCAGCATACACGATGCGGCATCCACATCCGCGATACGCAGGTCCATCCACAGTGCCGTCCACAGGTTCAGCCGAGTCAGGTCGGTGATACTCGCAGAGCCGGCTGGCGCTCTATCCCTGATCACGAGCCTACCGCCCGTAACGCTCGGCATAACTCGCATAACGCGCAACGCGCGACGCGCAACGTCTTGCGTTCAACAGCTCCCCCGGTGGCAGGTCTACGTCGCGTGTTACGCCTGCTTAACCGTTGAATCCGCGATCAGCGCATCTGCTCAGACTGTCTATACATCTGTCGAGCAACTGGAGTGTCTGGGCCAGAGACTTGGACAGCTCCCCGTGGCGGAACCGTGAGCAGTCGCCGCTGCCGCGCCGACTGAGGGGCCTGCGTCAGGAGCGGAAGCCGGGAAGCCCGCGCCCGTTCGTCCACAAGGTCAAGGTGACGCCCGAGCAGGAGGAGCGGTTGATCCTGCGCGCGGCAGAACGCCGGATCACGGTTGTCAGGTTGTTGGTCGAGTCGGCTCTGTCGGGCGGCGCGGACGCGGCCAAGGCGAAGTCCGAGCTGGCCGGTGAGTTGTTCAGGATCACGCGGCTGCTGGGCAAGATCGGCGTCAACATCAACCAGATCGCCAGAGTGACGAACGCGACGCTGGAGGCCCAGCAGAGACCGATGGGGCGCTCCAGGCGGTCGGTCGGGTGTGCGCGCGGATCGAGGCGCTCCTTGGTGACATGGAGCGCTCCCGATGATCGCGAACGTGCAGAAGGGCAGAAACATGCTCGGCCTGGTGCGATGTGAGGTAGAGGGCGTGACAGCGAACTCACCGGGCGGTCGGAGTCCCTTCGAGTACGAAAGCTCGTTATGATGCCGAGGAGCTATCGTGCTGCGCCGTGGCGATTGATCTCACCCTCGATGTCAGCGACCTGCGCCTGCGGTGGCCACCTCGACTGTTCCTAGCGATTGTGAAGCGGCTGGCGCCCGGCGGAGTCATTGACCCAGCGAGTTTCGACTGGTTGCTCGCCGAGGCCTTCGCGGACTCACGGGGTCTGAACGTCGATGGCCTCCGGTTTGTGGCTGAGCCGCCGAGGGAGCTGGTTGGCTCGTGGCTCGTCGCAGGAGCAACGGCCGCTTCTCAGGTCCTGGTCAATCGGTACCTGACCCAGTTGGTTGAGGGTGTCGGGAATGGGTCTATTCCCCCGTATGCGCGGCCGCGCTATTACCGCGCGCGTCGCAACCCTGCCCCCGCAACGCCTATCGGCAGCCAGGACCTCGGGCCTGCCCTCTGTGCCGTGCTGATCGACCTGGATGGCCATGGTTACTTCGACGATGCCTTCGGCCCCTCATGCTTCGACGCGCGCGCCGATCGAGCCGGTGCCGCACGCGACGTGTTCGAAGAGCTGCTCGGTCCCGAGACTTCGTGGCAGTGGTTGCCGGCCTTTGACGGCCATGACCTCGACCACGTCTACGACCTGGTGGAGCTCTGCCACGACGTTGTCTCCCGCCCCCGGATCCGGACGTATCACCGGTTCTGTGAAGAGTGGGACTACGACAGGTTCGACCGGCCGACCGGTCGCCTCATTTATGTGTGGAGAATCAACGCCGTCCTTGCCGGCGCGGGTGTGGAGCTGCAACTGTCCGACAGCGGCCAGGACGAGGGTCGGCTAGTTCACACCCCACTCGACCCTCGGGGTGATCTGCCGAGCCTTGTCGTTGCGGCCGCGAATCCCTCGACGGAACGGGCTCGGGTGGAGCACGCCATCGCGAGATTCCGCTCCCGGGAGGCCACGAGAGAGACCAAGCGCGACGCCGTCCGAGCGTTGGGGGACGTGCTCGAGCGCAGGAGGCGCGAGGTGAAGGAGCAGATGGCGCGGAAGGATGAGGCCGCGTTGTTCCAGATCCTCAACGAGTTCGATATTCGGCACCTTAACCAGACGACCCGGGAGGATTATGACGAATCGTTCCTCGACTGGGTCTTCTGGACACTGCTCGCGTCGCTGGCGTTCATGGACGCCAGGAAGGCGGCGCAGGATCCGGAGCGGGTCGTGCCGACGCTGGCAAGACCGCCTATCCCGCCAAAGTAGCCCCACAGCCAGAGAGAGCTAGGGCGCTTGTTCTGTCAGTTGCTCAAGGTGGCGCCGTCCGACTCCAGCAGCCACGCGGAGGGCTGCTCCATGGGTAGGTCCGGCGGTACGGCGTGGGAGGTGTCGGAGCACTTGGCGAAGGTGCCTCCGGCGTCGCTGAGTGCCGCCATGGTCGGGTCGGCGTAGTCGCGCCACCATGTCGCGGCACCTGTGCCGGGGTCGCGACGGAGGACCTCGAAGGCCTTCCAGAGGGCCTCCAGGCGAGAGACCGCCTCCGGGTGGTCCCACCAGTGCGAGCACCAGTGCCAGGAGAGTCCGTCTCGGACGGGGCGCGCGTGGACCTTGACGATGAAGTCCTGCACGAAGACGTAGACGTTGGGGAAGTGGTTCTCGACCTCCTCGACCTCCTCGGCTTCGTCGGCGGCTGGGCCGGGCGTCTCGCCGGTCATCGCTTTGAACTCTGCCTCCACGGCCTCGGCCGCCGTCGCGGCGAGCTGCTCGCGCCGCTCGGGCGTCAGGGCCTCGGTGAGCGCGGCCGCGACGATCTTCCGGACGACTCTGGTCACCTCAGCGGTGACGACGCCCTCGACCATCGCGCCCGCGTCGAAGCCCTTGACGGCGCTGGCCACCACGGCGTCCAAAGGGGAGCCCGCTGGCCCGACCGGAGGAGGGGGACCCCAGGTCGGGCCAGCGGTGTCATGCGGCGTGTCGCTCATCAGGCCCTCGTCAAGGTCACTCACCAATGGCCTTGACGGTCCAGGGCGAGGCCGCCAGCGGCTCCAGCTCGGCCCCGGCGGGAGAGTGCGCCCTACGGGACGCCTCGATCACAGCGGCGTCCTTGCCCCGGAACCAGGGCTGCGGCTCGATGAGGACGGCGGGCGTCCCGGAGGCGAAGCAGATAGCGCGGCCGGACGGGAGTTCGCGCAGTTCGGCCACCGTGAGGATGGTCTTCTCTTGCACCGAGCGGGACCTCTGGCGCGTTCCTTTGCCGGATGACTCGCTGGTGACGATCTGCTCGTAAGGGCCGATCAGGTCGCTGATGCGACGCAGGAACTTGTCGTCGTCGACGCCGCCGCCGTAGATCTTGACGTTGGCGGCCGACCACAGCTTTTCCATACCCTTGACGCCCCAGACCTCCTCGCCCTGCGCCCAGTTCTGGAGGATGGTCTCGATGATGATGCCGCGAGAGCCGAAGTGGCTGTAATAGCTGTCGAGGTTGCGGAAGCGGCAGATGTTGGCTGCCTCGTCCAGGACGGCGAGGAACGGGACGGTGAGACGGCCACCAGGTGACGCAGTGGCCAGCTCCTCCAGGGCGTCGATGACGGCGACGGTCAGGGCCGCGACGAGCGGGCCGGCGCTGCCCTCGCCCTCGCGTGACAGCGGATAGAGCGTGTCGCCTGATCGGGCGAAGTCGGCCGGGTGGAACTGCCGCAGATGAGCGGTGGCCGGAGGCGGAGTGATCCAGGAGACCATGGCCCGGTTGCGCAGGAAGCCCATCAGCGACCGAGCGGTGCCGTAGACGCCCTCGCGTTGTTTGTCGGGCAGGTGGCCCAGGGCGAAGAGGGACTGTTCCTGGAGGACGAATCCGTTGTCCCGCAGGAGATCGACCGGGGTGTCATCGGTTGGGCGGGTCAACCAGGTGTAGACCCGCGTCAGGGGTTCCTCGCCACACGCGGCCGCCAGGAGCATCAGGCCGATGAGGTTCTCGGACTCGGTGTCGAAATAGGCATCCGTGCGGGCACCGACCGGCCGCGACGAGGCGACGAACTGACCAGCGAGCTTCTCGGCGCGCGACTCGTCCGCCAGCACAAAGCCGGTGTGAGGATCTCGCCGCGCCCGGTGGGTCGAAGGGTCGTGGGCCGCGATGTAGGTCAGCGGGTTCCACCACCAGGTGGCCGTCTCGTTGGCCACCTTCTGCGGGTCGAAGACCCATGCCTCTCCGAGGCGGCTGCGAACGTCGCGGGTGGCGTCTACGACGTCCCGCTTGTTCGAGGTGGCCAGCGCGGCGCCAGGGGCGGCCAGGAGGGCCGGGATCGCGTAGGCGGTCGTCTTCATGGTCCGAGGGCCGGCTACGACGACGATCATGTCCTCCCAGGAGGAGAACAGGCTGGAGCGGCCGCGCACGGTCTTACCGAGCGGGACGCCGGGCGAGGCAGCGACAGCACCGAGCCGGGTGGCCTTGGCGCGAGATCCCTTGGCGTTCATGTGGGCGACCTCGCGGCCGGCCGCCATGTGGCGGGCCGCACGGTCGGGGCGGAGCGTCTTGCGGCCGGTGCGGGCGATGACCACGAGCGCCAGAATGAACAGAACGACCAGGACGACACCGAGTGCGATCGCCACGTGGGTGGCCGAGGACGTCCAGGGGGTCGTCCCCTTGGCCATCGTCGCCGCCAGCTCGGCCGGGTTGCCGGGTGGCGCTGGGCGGCCGTCGAGGGCGTAGCCGAGGTGCATGGACACCCACCCACCGCCGACGACCAGCACCACGAACGCGATCCCGACGAAAGTCAGGATCAGTTGATCCTTCTGCGAGGTCGCATCGACCTGCCGGCGCTGCGCCATGATCAGAGCGCCGCCTCGGTGATCCACCGCTCGTTCGTGTCGTGCAGCCGCAGCTCGGTCGGCGTCAGCTTGACCTGGGTCTGGATGCCGGCGCGCTCCCCGAGCTTGACCAGGACCTTGCCGGCACCAGGTGGCGGCGCGGGGCGCATCTGCCCGGTGTCCGGGTCGCGGACCATCCGCTGACGCCACCCAGGAGGCGTGGACCAGCCGGCCACGGTGTTGATCTCGACCTCGCTCATCCGCTTGACCTCGGACAGGGCACGCAGGTCCTCCTTGGCCAGACCGGCCGTGACGACGATGCCCGAGCGCTCAGCGAAGCCGCGCGCCTTCATGTTGTCGGCCGCCGAGGACATGGACTGCATGTCCTTCAAGGAGTGGGTGATGAAGATGTTGCCCACTCCGTCGTTGCGGTTCAGCCGGGTGATCTCGTCAAGCTTGTCCACCAGCCCTGCGCCCTCAATGCGCATCGGCCGCCACATCTCGTCCATGACGGTGACGAAGTGACGCTGAGGTGCCCGGCCCGCGTCGGCCAGGGCGTTGGCAGCCTCGATCGAGGCGAAGGTCTCCGACCAGGCGGCGAGCATGACCGAGGCCAGCACGTCGGAAGACTGCTTGGCAACCGCTGAGATGTCGATGCTCACCGCGGGAGCGGCGGTCCGGAGCCGCTCGGTCGTCTGGCCGGAGAAGGTTCGGCCCAGCGGGCCCTCCAGGAGCGCCTGAACCGAGCGGTTCAGCCGCTTGGTGAGGTCCCAGTACTCGCCCTGATCGTCGGCCAGAATCGAGCGGATCATCTCCTGCGGGGGCTCCTGCATGATCGCCGCGAGCTCCGGCAACGTCGGCGGCTTGCCGCCGCCCGCCCGGTGCTTCTCTGTCAGGACCCGGATCGCGCGGCCCAGGAGGCTCTGCTCCCAGTCCTCAAGATGCTCGCGGCGGATGATCTGGAGCAGGGTCGTCACCATCGTGACCGACCGCTGGAGGGCCTGCTCCCGCAGCGCCTCGCCGGCCTCGCCGTCCAGACGGTCGGCCGCCTCGGCCATCGCGCCCTGATCCAGGACGTTGAGGCGCTGCCCCTCACCAAAGCGGAGGACCTGCCCGCCCAGAGCGCGAATGACCCTGGTGTACTCGCCCTTCAAGTCCCCGGCGACCATCGGGCGCACCCCCTGGTCTGCCAGGCCGAGGATCTGCCGCACGGTGAAGCTCGACTTGCCGAGTCCTTGGAGGCCGAAGACGCTCATCGACGGGGACGAGATCAGGCCCGCCTTGAACCAGGAGAACGGGTCGCAGCACACCGTCGAGCCGGTCTCGATGTCCTGGCCGATCGGTACGCCGATGACGGGGCGGGAGGAGCCGCCTGCGAACGGCCACATGCCGCAGACCTGAACGGACGTCCCACGGAAGGATGCTGGCGTGGGCAGCACCCGCCAGGAGCCGCCACCGCGGCCGCGATAGCCGCGTGGACCAAGAGTGTTGGCCATGGCCTACATCAACTCCCTCACCTTGTCGGGGACAACGGTGTGCTCCCATGGGACGAACCCGACCGGGAGCGTCGCGGCGAACGCCGCGGCCTGGGAGCCGTAGGAACGCCGCACCCGGATCGGGACGGCACCGGCTCGGGACTCCACCGTGGCGGCCGCCTGCACGAGGTCCTCGCTGTCCGTCACGGTCGCGGTGATCAGGATCGACAACCGAATCAGCACCGCGCCGGAGGCCACCTCCTGGCGGGACTGCTCGGTGGCCTTCATCCTGAGCGTTCCGGTGGCGCTGACGCGCTTCTTGCCCTGCTGCGCCGTGAACGTCGCCGTGTTGGCGTCGGTCTCACTGACCTTGGTCGACTCCTCCGGCGTGTGCGGCCGGAAGATCAGCGCCACGCGCTTACGCGTGAAGTCGCGGTGCGGCATGAGCAGCCCGGACAGCGCCAGCTCGGTGATCGCAGCGCGTGGCGCACCGAACATCTCCCAGGTGATCGACTGGCCCGAGTCGTGGAGAAGGTGATCCCACGATTCTTGGCACGCCACCGGGCCGGCGTCCTGCCACTCGACGTGGTGTCCGTCTCCGGCGAGTTCGGCCTGCTCCAGGTACTTCTGGGCGGCCGGGTCGTATGCCGCCCGAACGAGGCGCGGCAGCTCCGCCTTGGTCACCATGTCGACCGAGCCGCCGCCAGCAGCCTGCACCTGCCCGAGGACGCCGGGGACCTTGCGGGCCAGCTCGGAGAGGATTGCGCTCTCGTCACCCTTGCGGTGCAGGCCGCGGCCGCGGAACGTCAGCTCGAGGTAGGTGACGTTCTCCGAGGAGGCCGACGGGTAGTCCGCGAGGCATTCGTCCATCACGGCTGTGGCCACGCCCGGAGCCTCTGCGTCCCGCAGGGTGTGCACCATGGCGGTGAGGCGGCCGCCAGGGTCCGGCGCGGTGTCGGTGATGGCCTTGGCGCAGACGAGAGCGGTCTCCTGCCCGGCCGAGGCGAGCACGCCGCCGAAGCCGGCGACCCAGCCGTTGATGCGGTCCTGGTCCTGCATCCACGGGCCTTCGGCTACACACCTGGCCACGATCGTGTAGAGCCCGCCTTTGCGCGGGTTCTTGATTACGACGAACGGGTTGCCAAAGGCGTCGTTCTTTGCGAGCAGAGTCGTCTTGCCGAGCATCCCCGGCAGTCGGATCGAGGCGTTCTTGTTGCGGCTGAACATGCCTGACCTCCATTGGTGTTCGCCTGCGTGGCGCTCTCGTGTGAAGCCGACGCGCCGCGCCGCCGACCGGCCGATCGGTGTCCCGGTCGCGGTGAAGGCGAGGCCGAAGATGGCCAGCATCACCAGCGCCGGGATAATGCCCCCAACCATGAGACTGAGGAGCGCGAAGACGAGCCCGCCCATCAGACAGGCGGTGCCGAGGAGCCCAGCGCCGCCGAGGCCGGCCGAGCGCTGCTGAATCCAGTTGCCGTACGTGGGACGAGCGGTGGTGCTCATGACTGGTCTCCTGTCGCGCCGGATGCTGTGTCATTGGCCGCCCGGGCGGCGTTCATTCCGGCCGATGCGGCGTCGAGTGCCGTTGAGGTGCGTGAGCTGCCACCCGTTCCTGACGGTGCCGGTGGCCCCTGTGTCGGGGCTGGGCTTCCGCCGTCTCCTTGCGCTCCGGCCGCGGCCGTGGACCCACCCTGACCGGTGGCTCCGCCGTCCCCGGTGCTGCCCAGGCCGGGCGCGCCCTCAGACGTGCCCCCAGGCGATCCGGTGGCCCCTGTCGTGCCCGCGCCAGCATCTCCACCCGTCGTAGATGCTCCGGCCTGTTGTGAGCCGGCCGGCATCGCTCCCCCGGTCGCGGCGGGACCGGTTGTCGCGGCACCGCTCGCGCCACCGAAGCCGCCCGAGGCTCCTCCGGCGGCCGCTGCGCCGCCACCTGTGGCCAGTACGGCCCCGGTGGCCAGGGCAGCGCCGGCGACGGCTCCGGCCATGGCTCCGGCGTTGCCGCCGCTCATCGCAGCCGTGGCGGGGACCAGGAACCGCATCAGGGCGGGCAGCGCGAAGATCGCGAGCAGCATCATGAAGATGCCGGACAGTTGGGTGGCCAGGTCCTGCTCCTTGCTGGCCATCTTGAACGAGGCGGCGTAGATGAGCGCGGCCACCGGCTTGTAGAGAACGAACGCCAGGAGCCACGCGAACGATTTCTGCCACCACTGGCGGCCCATCTGCGTGTTTCCAGCCGCCGCCGCCAGCGGCAGCACCCCCGCCAGAATCACGATCATTCCGTTTCGGATCAAGATCAGGCCGAGCTGGATCACCTGCGCGATGATGACGATGATCGCAAGCAGGATGATGATGCCGGGATTCTGCGCGGCAGCCAACATCACGGTCTGCGAGAAGTCGATGTTGGCTTTGTCCAGAATCCAACTGCTGAATGCCTCACCAACCTGGACCCCCAGGGTGGTGAGCGTGCCGGCCAACAGGGTCACGAGCACCACCCGAGTAAGACTCTCCGCCAGGTCGCGGCCGTGCTCGAACTTCCCCGTCGTGGCCATGCGGTAGGACGCAACCAACACGCTGAAAACCATTGTGGCGGCAACAAAGTAACTCAGATGGGCCTGAATCCAGCCCGTGACCGACGTCGAGGACGTCACGTCAGGTGAAGGGGCCTTGAGCCACGCCGTGGTGAGGTTCTTCATCGCCCACTCGGCACCCTCCTTGAATGTCTGCGCCATCGAGTCCATCCCGGAGGAAATGCCCTCCTTGATGCAATCTCCAATGCTTCCGCCGATCAGTCCGCAGCTCATGGCGTTGGTCCCCACTTCACGTACCGATTTGGCGCACCCTGGATGCAGCCGGAGGAAGTGCCACCGTCCGTCTCCAGACGCAGCAGCCAGTCACCCTTGGGCCCGCCGAACCACTGGACGTGGAGCGAGCACGTGGCACTGACCGCCCCTTGACGCACGTACAGGGTGACGGTCGCGTCATCGTTGGTGTACGAATCCACGAGGAACCCCACGGGGATAGTGACGCCCTCAGCGCTCGGCGGTTTCGGCCCTTGAGCGAGCAGAGTCGATTGCCCCACCCCCGGCACGGTCTGTTGGGTCACTACGGCCTTAAAGTCCTTGGCCACGCCGACTCGTTCGGCGACTGTGTAGGCCGCGATCACGGCCCCGGTCGGGGTGCGCGAGAAGCAGGACCAAGGTCCATCCGGGATCCTCTTCCCAGGACCATTCGAATTTGAAACCGGCAAATACCAGCCGTCCACGTTTTGCCACTCAACCCCGGGTGGCGTATCGGTCGGAACGGTCGTAGTGCCACCGCTCAGTCCGCACGCCGAATCATAATTCGACCCCACCGGCCGCGATGCGCTTTCCGCGGGGGTAGATGGCGAGGTACTGACCGAGGCGGAAGTCGCACCCGAAAGCGTTGGGGTCGGCGGCGGCGATGCGTTCGACTTCCGGTCGCCGCGGCCCAGGACCATCCACAGCGCGATCGCCACGATCACCACCGCGACAACAGCGGTAATCAGGTTCCGCGGTCGCCGCAGGAAGGGGATTTCGTCGTCGTCTTCGTAGGCCATGCGCGCCTCCTCGGCGTCGGATACCAGTCAGCCGGGGCTTACGCGTACAGGAACTTCACGATCGCGGCCGCCGATCCGACGAGGATGCACGCCGCCGCGACCCCACCCAGCTGGCCCGCCGCCTCGCCGGACTCGCCTCGGCGGTGGGCAATTGCGAGTTTTCCTGCGCAGAGCAGGACGCCGGCAACGCAGGCCGAGATGACCAGGTACATCAGTATCCCCAGGATGGTGTTCACCTTGGTGTCTACCCCAGGTGGGGCTTGGGGGTTCGGGTTGGGTACGACGTCGGCCATCGCCGGTCCGGCCAGGGCCGCTACGCCCGTGACAGCGAGCGAGGCCGCAACGCAGCCGCGCAGCATCAGGTTCTTCATGGCTTCTCCTCCTTCGTGATGAGTGCGGCCACGGCGGCCGCAACTCTGCTGACGGCCGGATCGGCCGAGTAGGGCGTGTCTCGCCAGGTAGCGATCCACGGAACAGTGAGGACCTGAGCGACCGCGCCCGAGAGCTCGTGGAGCCGCGCCTTGAGCGCGCGAGTCGGTTTCGAGGGTGAGTCCGCGACCACGACTAGGGCCACGACTTCCACATCAAGCACCGACCCCGAGGCCCACTCCTGGAGCAGCCGCGATGCGGCGGTGTACCCCGCCGCGTTCGAGCGACACACCACTACGGCGCTCGACGGCCACCCAAGCTCCGGGGACGGCCATCGCTGGGACAGAGCCAGGCCCCTCCCACTGACCGAGGCCAGGGATGAGACGCCCGCGCCGCCATGCGCGGCAATCCACACGAAGTCCGCCGCGTGCGGGGGCGGCTCCAGCGCCCGAGGCGTCAGCATCCCGCGCGGCGCAGGCGCGGCAACAACATGAGACGATTCGTCCAATATGTCGGCGAGACCCGGCATCCTGGGGGGCGAGGGGACATCAGAAGGAATCGGGGCGATCGCCCAGGGCGAGTCCGTCGTGCGTTGTTCATCCGAAGCCAAGGCCACGGTCCCTCCCCCTTGCGCCTAGTTCGGTCCGGCTTCGCAGACGATACCCCACTGTTTCAGTGTCCAGGTGCCATCTTTTGGCCTTTACTAAGGCTTTACCTTCGTTCATCCTGAGTAAGTTGCGTCGTATCTGCTCTCACTCCCCTGCTTTCATGGTCTAGGCTTGCGCCCGAGCGGTTCGAGTCCTGCCAACCGGAGGGAAGTCACGTCATGCAGACCTGTAGGGTTCCGGCTGATGAGCAGGCCATTCACGCGCGACGAGTACGACTCGCTGCCGGAGGTGCTGACCGCCGAAGAGGTGGCGCGCATCCTCGACACTACGGACGTCCAAGTTCGGCTGTGGGCAGCGGATGGCCACCTGCCCGGCTTGCAGCTCGGGCGCATGTGGCGCTTTTCGAAGACCCGCATCGAACGATTCATCGAGGAAGACGACCACTCCCCGGAATCGTGAGGGTGGGTGCGGGTCGATGACGGGCTCGAACCGCACCCAGCCGCAGGGCGAGCCAACACCTGATGCTGTCGAGCAGCTCCCCGAGGTGCTCACACGCGAGCAGGCCGCGTGGCTTCTACGTCTCTCACCAGGCCGCCTGGAAGCGGCCGTCAAACGCGGAGAGGTCCCCTGCCGGCAGATAGGCCGCAAGCGGCTCTACTCCAAGACTGCCCTGCTCCGGATGGTGGCGGGCGACCCTTCATGAGCCAGGGCAAGGGGGCAGCAATCGGGGCGGCTGTTGCCGCCCCGGTCCTCGCGCTAGTGGGGCTGCCCCTCATGCTCATGCTCGGCTCCAGCAGCGGGATGGCGAACACGCCGCCTCCCCCAGGGGGCGGATCGGTCGACACATCGAAGATTCCGCCCGCGTTCGTGACCTTCGTTCAGGCGGCCGGGACCAAGTGCCCGGCCGTGACCGGGCCCGCGATCGCGGCCCAGCTCGAAGCCGAGTCCGGCTGGAACCCGACCGCTGTCTCGCCGGTCGGAGCCCAGGGCATCGCCCAGTTCATGCCGGCCACGTGGAATACGTGGGGCAAAGACGCCAACGGCGACGGCGCCGCCTCACCCCTCGACCCGGCCGACGCCATCAACGCGCAGGGCGACTTCATGTGCGCCCTCGCACAGACGATGGGCAAGAATCTCTTGCTCGGGACCGTCAAGGGCGACACGTTGAACCTCGCGCTGGCGGCATACAACGCCGGCCCAGGTGCAGTGCTCCAGTTCGGCGGCATCCCGCCGTTTCCCGAGACCCAGGGATACGTCCAGCGCATCCGCGCCGGGATGGCCAAGTACACCGCGCCCGGTGGCGGGGTCCCCCTGCCTGGCGGCCAGAGCACCATCGTTGATGCCGGCAGCAAGTGGCTCGGATACCCCTACGTCTGGGGTGGTGGCGGCGTCGCCGGACCCTCTGGGGTCGGCCGTGACGGCCGAGGACCTGGTTTCGACTGCTCGGGGCTGACGCAGTACGCCTACTTCGCTGGGACCGGGCTCACCCTCGCCCGGACGGCGGACGCCCAGATCTGGGACCCGCGCGGGACAGTCGTCCCGCGCGATCTCGCTCAGATGCAAGCAGGAGACCTAATCGGGTTCTCCGAGAACGGCTCCGGAGCGCCCGGCAGCTTCGGCCACATCGGGATCTACCTCGGGAGCGGAAAGATGCTTCACGCTCCTCGAACCGGCAAAAACGTCGAAATCATCGACCTCCAGACCGACACCTACTGGGCTCCCATGGCCTGGCGAATCGTGAGGTTTACGAAGTGAACGCGACCCCAGCCCGCATTCTCGCGGCGACCGCTCTGGCCCTCACTCTGGCCGGGTGTTCCACCCAGACCCAGAACACCAGCGCCACCACGACGCCCACGCCGAGCCTGACCGACTCGCTCGACGCCCAGCCGGTGCCGGCCGGCAAGACCGGCACGCCGCGCGGCCCGGTGACCGCCCCGGCCTCCGTCAATGGGCAGAACGCCGACGCTGTGGCCACGGCCGCCGTGGCCACCATGTACTCCTACGACACCGCGACCGACAACTCCCCCATGGACGCCAGCAGGCGCGCCAAGCCATGGCTGACGGCCGACTACGCGGCCGCGCTGGACAAGCCGATGCCAGGCGGCGGCGGAGCCGACTGGCTCGTGCTTGCCCAGCACAACGGGTACACCACCGCGTCCGTCAAGGACGCCCACGACGACGGAGCCCCACCCGACGACCCGACCCACGCCTCACGGCAGCGAGTCGTCACCGTCACTTCGCACGGCACCAACGGCTGGACCGTCCAGCCCACCGTCACAACGGTATTCGTCAACCTCGTTCGGCCGACGTCGGGCGCGCCGTGGCAGGTCAGCGGCGTTACCACCGCATAGGCACACCGGACCCAAGGAGGCGCATCATGACCAGCGAAACCACCGCTCCCTCGCCCCATCCCGTGGTCGCGATCCGCATTGACGGCGACACCATCACCGTCAACGGGGCGTCGATCCAGCACGACGGGACGCAGCCTCTTCACCAGGTGGCCATCCACACGGTGGCCCGCCAGGTGGCGCAGCCACTCAACCGGCCGGTCCGGGCGATCGCCACGGACCATAGCGGCCGAATGGCGTTGGTGGTCCACCCGGACGGGCACGCCAGCGACCACGAGGCCCTCCCGGATGCGGACCCGGCGCCGACGCCGGCCGTGCCGGAGCCGCCCCGATACGTCGAGCCGACCCCAGTCGAGCAGGTAGTCCCCCAGAGCAGCGAGCAGCCGCCGATGGATGACTTTGAACGGCTTCTGACCGAGCCCGGTGCAGCTCCAGTCGGGCCCGCCGGGCTGCCCGCGCCGCCCCAGGGGCCGGGGTTCGCCCCCACGGCCTCGACGCCGACCGAGATCTCCAGCCCAATGGATACGCGAGCAGCTCGGCGGGCGGCCGCGGAGGGGCGGTCGTTCCTCACGCACCACGAGGTGATTGAGCCCGCTCAGACCGGCATGAGGGGCTTCCTGACCCGGATTGGCATCCAGTCCGGTCCCAGCGCGGCCGAGCAGGCAGAACGCGCCGACGTGCGCGCGATCAGCCGGCACTGGCCCGGCCCCCGCACAATCGCCGTTGTCAACGGCAAGGGCGGCGCGGGCAAGACCCCCACCACGGTGCTCCTCGCCGCGCTGTTCGCCCGCCAGGGCGGCGCAGGGGTGCTCGCGTGGGACAACAACGAGACTCGAGGCACCCTCGGATGGCGGACCGAGAAGGGTCCTCACGAGGCGCACGTGCTCGACCTGCTGCCCCACACCGGGCGGCTGACGCAGCCGACCGCCAGGGCAGCCGACCTCGCCGCCTTCGTCCACCACCAGGTCGATGACAAGTTCGACGTCCTACGCTCCAACCCGCTCCTACTCCCCCACCAGCAACGCCTCACCGCCGACGACTTCGACGCGGTGCACCTCGTCGCCTCCAAGTACTTCCGGCTGATCTTCATCGACAGCGGCAACGACGAGACCGCACCGCACTGGCTCCAGATGATCGATCACGCCGACCAGCTCGTGGTGGCCACCACCACCCGGCCAGATCACGCAGAGGCCGGCCGGCTGCTCCTGGAGGCCCTCAGGGACCGCGACGACCACTCCTCGGCCCTGGCCGACAACGCCGTGGTCGTCGTGTCCCAGGCGGACCGCGAGGAAGCCTCAGCGACGACGATCGCGGCCGGCTACGACGGCGTGCTGAGCAAGGCCGTCACCATCCCGTACGACCGCGCTCTACGAGCCCCTTGGCTCCGGTTCAAAGCCCTCCAGCCGCTCACCCAGCGCGCCTACCTGCGCGCGGCCGCAGCGGTCTCCGAGGGGCTCTGAGCCGTGGCGCGTCGAGAGATGGGGCGGAAGCCAGTCACTTCCGCCCCATCCTTCACTCCCGGCGACACGCCCAGAGGCCCTGAGTTCCAGAATCTCGGCCGCCGTGCGGGAGGATCAGCGCTATGTCAGCAGCAGGCAGCATCCACCGCAGCAGAGAGCGCAGCGTCAACGTCGCGTTCCGTCTCAGCCCGGATGACCGGGCTGAACTGCGACGTCGAGCTGCCGAGCAAGGGCTCTCCGTGCAGGCCTACCTGGAGCGGGTCGCCCTTGGGCGGCCCGACGCACAGGACCTGCCCCCCGGTCCGAAGAACCACGCCCAGGAGCCCCTGCCCATGACCGGATAAAACGCTCAGGGCAGTGTCCCTGAACAGACGAAAGGCCCCCGTTGGCGCGGGAGCCAGTGTCTGACAGCTAAGCCGATTGGTCCGGGTAGCAGCCGGGCCGCATTTCGATCCACTCCAGCAAGAGAGGTCGCTTTGCTATGCATACAGTACCTCGGACCCGGCCTGCCCGGGAAGCCGTCGCCACTAATCCGCTCCCGCGTGTCGGACTGACGTCCCGACAGGCATGGGCGATGGAGCACATCACCCGCTGCCCGAGCTGCGGCAAGTGGGTCCTAGTCGCCAACGACCGGACCCTCGCGCAACTCACGTCGGAGGACTACGTTCCACCCGCGGTCTGCGCACACTTCCAACCCACCGCCGCCGCGTGAGGGCTCGCGCTCCAGGAACCCCATACATTGCACCGACCCGCGGCGAGCTTCTGGCGCATCGGCGGTGCGACGTCGAGCACGCCTCGACGGTGAGGCGGTTGTGCGTCAAGGACCGCGAGGTGCTGCCCCGGTGGCACCAGGACGACCGAGGGCCGGCCAACGCCCACCGTGGCGTCCACGTCGTCGCTCCTGAGGGCGCGTATGCCCGCGTCCCGGTGTGGGCCGGGCGTGACCACTGGCTCGCCTTCGTCGTGCCCGTGGCGATCGCCACACACCGGGGCCTCATGCGCCAGGCGGGGATCTCGGCCGACACGTTCCGGGCGTGGGCCACCGCCAAGAGCGGCTACGCCCAGGCCCGGACCGGCCGTCGCTGCATCACCCGGCCGGACACCGTGGCCAGCGTCATGGGCGTCACCGCCCGCCACGTCGAGCGCTGCAACGCCCTGGCGCGCACGATCGGGCTGGAGGTCGTGATCCTCGCCGGCCGGATGCTCACGCTGGAGGAGTCCACCGGAGCACGTCGTCGCGGCTCACGTCAGCGCGGACTGAGCACGGAGGTTGCCCTGACGGTGCCCACCGCGCTTCGTTCGGCTGTGGATTCAGTCACCCCTACCAGTGGTAGGACCACCACTCGTAAAAGTCACCTAGGATTCCCCTCCTCTCACGGCCGAGCGGCCGATAAGAAGGAGGCGGCTCCGCCGTCACGCGTCCAAGAAACAAGGCGACGACGGCGCAAGGCCCGCCAGCTCGCCTCAGATCTGGTCAGGATCGTCCCCTGGCTGCGCTCAGAGCGCCCAGGACGCCTCGCCCCTGCCCTGTCACGGTTCGCCAGCGCCGAACCGCCCTGGAGCGCCCAGGACGTCGCGGCCGCCATCGAGGGTCACACCCTCCGGACCGGCCGCGGCGAGATCCGCGTCGAGCGGATCAGGACCCGTGAGGCGGTGCTTCTCGCCTCGATCCTTCGCGGGATCGACGGTCAGAGCGACAACCCCGGCCTGGCCGGGTCGTTCGACCCCGCTCCCCCGGTGCCGTGTGAGCGGCCGGACTGTGACGGTCACGGCTGGATCGAGCTGGAGAACGGCAGTGCGGCGAAGTGCCCCGCTTGCCCGGCCGAGATCCGGTCCTGGCGGCCCGACGACGAGCTGCTCTCGCTGGACGAGGATGGCGAACCTCCGTTCTAGGAGGGCCGCCTCACAGACACCTCTCCCGCCCCCTGACGCCCGATCTTCTACGCCTCCACTGCGGGGTCAAGGGCCACAAAGCACGCTTCGCGCCCTCCGGGTTTTCGCAAGCGAAAATCCTTTGCTTCCCCCCTTGACCCCGCAGCTCCGGCGAAGAACTCGGCATCTATCAGGGGACGGGGGAGGTAAGGCCCATCGGTAAACCGAACGTGCGTGGCTGGGATTCGACCCCGGCCCACGATCGACCAGAGTGACCAGTCTAACTAGGAGAAACAGAGAAATGCAGATCGCGCCACAGGACACCATGACCACGGGTGAGTGCTACGAGCCCGGATGCCCGGTCCGCTTCCACGAGGAGGCCCACCGGCCGGCTGGCTACAACAGCGTGACCGCGTTCACCTGGTACGAACCGCGCCACTCCTACGTGTCGCACGCCTGGGCCAACACCTGTGATGAGCACCTGGCGGCCGCCGAGGCCGCTCTCGCCGCACACATGGCCCTCAGCGACAGCCCTTGGTACGTCTGGACCTTCCGCTACCGCTGGGTCGACCCCGGCCCCAACCGCTACAGGTCGGCCGAGGGCATCGGCACTCCAGACGGCGCGCTGTTCTGACCCAAGATTTCCCTTCCAATCTATTGACTCGATTGACCAGAGTAACTAGACTAACTAGATCAACACGGCAGCACTTACCACGCAGCAGGGAGACACCAAGATGAGCACCAAGCGGACGAAGAAGAGCCCCGAGCAGCGCAAGGCCGACATGGAGGCCCTGCACGAGCGGCTCGCCGCCCAGGTCGAGGCACTGAGGACCTCCGAGGAGTGGGCGCGTTACCTGACGTTCTGTGCCGCATTCCACCGCTACAGCCTCAGCAACGTCCTGCTGATCCTGTCCCAGCGCGAGGACGCCACCCAGGTGGCCGGCTATCGCGCGTGGCAGAAGCTTGGCCGGCAAGTCCGCAAGGGAGAGCGCGGAATCCAGATCATCGGCACGGGCGAACGGACCACGACCGAGGAGGACGAGAAGACCGGCGAGGAAAGCACCAAGCGGCGTCGGGTGTTCTTCCCGGTGTCCGTGTTCGACATCGCCCAGACCGAGGTCACAGAGGGAGCCGTCGAGGTCACGCAGCCGGCGCACCAGCTCGACGGCGAGGACGAGGCGGGGATCTATGACGCCGTGGCGGCATACCTGACGGCCCAGGGCTGGAACGTCAGCCGCGAGCCGGCCGGGAAAGGCCGCAACGGCTACACCACCAACGAGGGGCAGCGCGTCGTCGTTGACTCCAGCCTCTCCCCCGCCCAGGCAGCTAAGACCGCGCTGCACGAGGCCGGACACGTGACCCTCGGACATCTGGCCGACGACTTCACCGAGTACCTGACCCACCGAGGCCGCTACGAGGTCGAGGCCGAGTCCGTGGCCTACGTCCTAGCCGGCCTCCTCGGGCTCGACACGAGCCCCTACAGCGTCGGATACGTCACCGAGTGGGCCGAGCAGGCAGAGGCAGATGTCATCAAGGAAAGCGCTGCACGCGTCCTCCAGGCCGTGCACACCCTGGCCGGCGCCCTGCTCGCGGCCGACGAGAACGCCAGCGAGGCGGCCGCCTGAGGCCCAGGTCGGGGGAGGCAGGCTCCAAGCCCCTCCCCCGACCATGCACAAGAACAGAATGACCAGCCCGTCACCAAGCAACGATCCGTGACGACCACGCGCTAACCCAAATCGACCAGAGCAACTAGATCGACCATCTCAACACGGCAGCACTTACCACGCAGAAGGAGCGCATCATGCTGAGCGGAGACGAGTTCTACGAGGACGAGATCACGTCTGGCCCGTTGGTCGAAGACGACCCGTATTCCTGGCCGTGCGATCAGTGCGGAGCAGAGCCGGGGGAGGACTGCCGGCCGTGGTGCACGGCCCTGCCGTCTCACGCCCAGGACAACAGCGGAGCCGAGTTCGGGATTCTGTTCAGCCACTCCTCGGACATGGTCTGCCCGGATCTCGTCGGGCGCGCCTTCCCCGACGAGGAGACAGCACGCGCCTACGGCGCGAGCGTCGCCCAGGCCCAGAGCGGGATCGAGTTCGCGGTGATGTGCCGGCGTGCAGACCGGCCGGGATGGGTCGACGTCGGCACCGGGCAGACCGCACACCAGGTACTCGCCAGGCAGTGGTCCGAACGGATCGCCGGACGGTTCGCATCCGGAGCACCCCACTGAGCGTCGCCGAGCTGCACGAGGAAGCAGTGAGGCCCCGGCCCCGGATAGGAGGTCGGGGCCTCACCGATCAACACGGCGAGGCCGGTTACCACGCCAGCCACGCGCAGAACCGAGCATATCGAGGGGGAACCCCCCTGACGCCTTCATCATCGGGCACGCGGAACCCGTCAAGGGCGCGCTGCGCCGCTGTGCGGTTGACCTACGGCCGACCCTTGACCGAACCACGCTCAGGCCCCGGGTTTTGGCATCTATGAGGCGACGGGGGGAGAAGTGACTGAGTTCCGAGGGGGAGGTGACAGAGACCAGAATGAACAGCCAATGAGATGCGGAAATGCGCAGAGAAATACTTGACCGGATTGACCAGAGCAACTAGACTGACTCTATCAACACGGCAGCACTTACCACGCAGAAGGAGAAGGACATGAGCACGATCACCCAGAGCGGGAACCTGGCCGGAGTGCCGGAGCTGAAGACCAGCGCGAAGGGCAACACGTGGTGCGCGGCGCGCGTGATCCACAACGAGCGGAAGCTGAACCAAGGCACGGGGGAGTGGGAGGACGTCTCGCAGACGGGCTTCACGGTTCGCGTGTACGGCCGGGATGCGGCCGCGCTGGTGGCAGCCGCCGAGGCCAACGGGAACATCCGGGTGCACTTCGGTGGGCGGTTCACAATCGTGGACTTCCAGCGCAAGGACGGCTCGCACGGGCGGGCCTACGAGGTGGACGCGGATTTCGTGGCAGTGGGTCTCGGTCAGGACGTCACGCTGTCCAAGGGCGGCGGCCGCGATGCCACCGAATCGTGGGGGAGTGCCCCCGAGGGTTACCGAGAAGAGCTGGCCGGCTGGAGCGAGCAGCACTGACGACGAGGACGGGGAAGGGGCTGCTTATTTGGGCGGCCCTCCCTCCTCGAAGACCGAATACCGAGCAAGGGGGAGAGATGAAGTAATGAGCAGGACGACACGGGCGGTGATCGGGGATCTCAGCATCCAGATGGGCGATGGGACGGTGCTGCGTTCGCACACTGACGTCGGTCTAGCCGAGCAGTGGGCCGAGTACGTGCACGGCAACATCTGGGACCGACTCACCAGTGGCCAGCAGAGCCAAGCGACCGCCGAGGCCCTGCGCGAGTTCCGCCGCTCCGCCGGAGCCGCCGCCGAGGCCGAGGAGGAGAAGTGACGACATACGCCGTGGCGCTGTCCAAGGGAGGCAGTACGAAGACGACGACCGCCGCCGAGATCGTCGTTGCCCTGGCGGCCAAGGGCCGGAAGGTGCTGGCGATCGACCTCGACCAGCAGGGCAACCTCACCACGCGGTTGGGTGTCGCGCGTGACGCCGAGGTGGCCGGCGTGACCGCTGATGTCCTGACCGGGGAATCGTCGGCCGAGGAGGCCGCGATCGCGGCACCGAGCGTGCCCGGCGCGTTCGTCCTCGCAGGGACTCACGACCTCGCGAAGGTCGACACTCAGAGCGTTCCTGACCTCGTGACCGCTCTCAGGGACCACCTGGCGGCCACAGGGCACCTCTGGGATGACGTCGTGATCGACACGCCGCCGAGCCTCACCGGGCTCACTCTGGCCGGACTGGCGGCCGCCGACGTCGTCGTTGCCGCCGTCGCGTGCGAGGTCGAGGCATACGACCAGCTTGGCCGGCTCACAGACGTGATCGAACACCGACTAGCGCGGCGCGTCCGGCCAGGGCTCGCGCTCCAGTGGATCGTGCCGACCAGGTACGACGGCCGGCGTGGGCTGGACCGCGAGTTGGTCGAGCTGCTCAACGAGAAGCACCCGCACCAGGTGACCAGTCCTATCCGTGAAGCGGTCGCTGTGAGGGATGCCTACACGGCCGGGATGCCGGTCTCGATCTACGACCCACGGTCCAAGATCGCGGCCGACTACGCGGCCGCCGTCGCGCCGATCATCCGCCCCAGCACAGGAGAGTGAGCAACCATGCCCAAGTCCCGCCGAAGCCTGCGCGACCGCGACCAGGATGCCATTACCGAGACCGAGGAGGAGCAGCCGGCTGCCGTCCTCGAGACCCCGGTGACCGCGCCGCCGGCCAGCGCACCCAAGCGCCGGGCCACTCCGGTCCCGCAGGTGCGGACCGAGACGACGACGAGGATCGGGCTGTACTTCCAGGAGCAGGTGTTCCAGGACGCAAAGAGCGCCTACCTCGTGGATCTCGACTCCCAGCCGGACCCGGCAACCTCGTTCGCCCGTTGGGTTGGCCAGGTCCTCGACCGGCACAACCGGCTCACGCCGGAGCGTCGTTCCCAGGTCGCCAAGGCATTGGGGGAGGAGCCCAAGGGTGGGAACGGGTTCTCGCGCAGCTTCATGATCCCGGCCAGCACCGTGGTGGACATGGACGAGGCGATCAAGCAGGACCGGAAGTCCGAGCGGTATGTGTCCGCGTCGCAGTACGCCAGCGAGGCGGTCCGAGCGTCGATCGCGGATGCGCGTCGACGCAACGGCGGGACGCTCCCGACGCCACCGGCCAGGCTCCCGAACAAGCCCACGCGGTGACCACATTGAACAGACGGCATAGAAGACATAGGGGGGAGAGATCATGTTCGAGTTCGAGTTCTTTGCAGGGATTGCGGGAGGCGTGGGCATTGCCCTAATCGTCTGGTGGGTGGTCGATCGCCAGCGCGCACAAAACCGCCCCAACGATGACGCTGCCACGGCCACGCGGGACAAGGCCGGCAACGACGAGGCGTTCGGCGGCCAGGGCGAGGTCGAGGCCGAGGATCTCGACTAGGCCCAGCAGCACCCTGTCCGAGCAGCAGACGACACTCATCATCAACACGGCAGCCCTTACCACGCAGAAGGAGCAGGACATGAAGGAGCAGGACATGAGTACCGCGAATCGGGAGCCCTACGTCGGGACCGGTGAGGACGGTGCGCGACGCAGCGCCCGCATCGACCGCGAAGAGGCAGGCGGTCTTAGTTGGTCGGATGAACGCCGAGACACCCTGTTGGAGTCGGCGGAGCGCTGGGAGCAGCAGGCCTACGAGCTGACGCTCGCGCGAGTGGGGAGGCAGCCGAGTCTCGCGCAGGTGCGGGAGGGTGTCGGCTCTGAGGAGTGGCTGGCCGCCTTGGCGCTGTTGGACCTGTCGCCGGCCGTGGCGGGCGACGCCGAGGAGTTCACGCTGTGGTCCCAGGACGGTGGGCAGTACACCTATGAGGGGGAGGGAGAGGACCGGGTGGGGACTTTCCACCCTGACGCGGAGATGGACTGGGAGGCGTGGGTGAACGACGTTGACGAGCACGGGCGCGGATGGTCCTCGACGGAGCACCGGATCTTCGAGCTCGTAGCAGCACTGACGGTCCGGGACCGGAAGGTTGCCCTGGTCGGCGTCCTCGATCTCCTCGGATCGTGGGAGCACGAGGCGCTGACCGTGCTTGTTCAGTGGGCCACGGGTGGCAACCAGCGTGACCTGGCCGGCCGGCTTACCGTCGTCACGCCCACGGGGCGATGATCTTCGAGCCGTGCCGGCAGGTGCACCAGGCGGGTGACTGCATCGACTCGACGGCGAGCCGGCCACCGGAGCACCGGCACTGCGCGCCTGTCGGCACAAGGTTCGCCGGAACAAGACCACACCATCGATCGAAGGAGAAGGAATCCATGCGCAAGCAGTCCACGGCGAGCAGGCTCGTCACTGAGGCACGGGAACTGGTGAAGCTGGCTACCGAGGAGGGAGTGAGTGCCGAGGACCGCGATCACCGACTCGCGGTCGCATCTGCCACCGCTTTGGTGTCGATCGCGGACAGCCTCGACGCCCTCGCCTAGTTGGGCATCGACGTCAGCAGCGCAGACTGATTACCGGCCGAGGGACTGAGGCTCAGATGGCTCTCAGGCTCTCGGCGGGGGTCCATGCCTGTACGAGGACGGGATCGGGCCCTTCGGTCACGACATAGACCGTCCAGGCGCTCCAAGCCCCGCTGGAGGGGTCCTGGACTGGCGCACCGACATATTCGAAGTCCGCGAATGGTCTCAAGAACCTCCTCCCGGCGGCCCCTAGGCTGCTGGGATGACTGATGACCGCGTGTCCCGAGCTGCCGAGCGCTACGAGCTGGCAACGT
>JAABUT010001060.1_pt1 | contig 34760 bp, 31 predicted proteins | sample 5559281 | NCBI WGS metagenome assembly JAABUT01 (sample SAMN10711880, study PRJNA513359) | rock metagenome | isolation source: Antarctica rocks | place: Antarctica: Victoria Land, Ricker Hills nord | collected 2016-01-04 | reverse complement strand
CGACGAGGTGTCCGATCCGGCAAGAACGGCTCAATCCGCGCCCACATCGCATCCGAAAGGACCTGCATACGATTCATCGACCCAGACTGCCGCCACCCACCGCCAAGATCGGTCAGACACGCCCTAGCCGCTCACAGAGATTGAGGCCGAACTCGTCGCGCACGCGATCCGTTTGTGCAACAACCGCCCTGCCAACTTCTTGACGCAAGACGCGAGCTGACTTTGAGAGACGACCTCGGACCGCGAGCGGCTCGTTTACGATCCAGGACTTTGCCACCTTGGCTTCGGGCTGGCCTATTTGCGAGCTCGCGTCGCTCGTGCGTGTGCAAGTCGGTAGCTGGTGGTGCCGGTTTCGATGATCTGGCTGGACCGCCTTGGCGCAAGGATGGCTGCCCGGCGAGGTCGGCTCGCTGGCAAACTCGGTCGGGACCTGGGCGCTGGTCGCGTTCGCGCTAGCCCTGCCCGCTCGCTGGCCGCGGGCCACCGCCGCCGCCACCTGCGCCGCTGTAGCGCTCGTCTGCCTCGTCGTGGGCTACTACGCGACCAACGAACTGCGCGGCGTCCCGAACGGAACCAGGGCCGTCTTGTTCTGGACGTTCGCCGGAGTCGTGGCCGGCCCGCTGCTGGCCTTGCGGCGCACCGGCTGCGGCGGGGCACCGCGGTCGCGGCCGGAGTGGGCGTCGGGCTGCCGGCGGGGATCCCGTCGGCGAGGGCGTCTACGGGCTGCGTTCTATCGCCGACACGACATACCCGCCCTACTGGCGCTTCGAAATCGCGGGCGGTCTCGCGCTCCTGTGCCTCGTCGGGGTGACGCGGCTACGGCGACCGGCACCGCTGACCGCGGCAGGCTGCACGGCGGCGGCTGTCGCAGCGGTCTTCGTCGCGCCGTACAGCCTCGACCTGCTCAACCTGCTCTGACCGTGGCATGCCCAACGCCACCGACCGATTCGGGCGTTGCCGTCGGCCTTCGGTGCCGCCGGGTCAAACGGGGTCGCCCGATGGCACGGGAGCATGCCCAGGTTGACGGTCCACGAACAACGCAAACGGTTCGCTCCGGACTGCGTAACGTCGCCACGTCCGGTACTCGCTCACACGCCCGTAGAGTTTTCGCTGCCTCGGCGGGCCGGGGGTTTTGTCATCACCACGAGTCGCCGGGCTCGAGGCATGCTCGGGTGACGGCGTCAGCGAACATAGCCGTCACTCCGGAACTGGCACTACCGGTCGGTTTGCAGCGAGCGACCCTGCCAGGCGCCGTTGCGTCGCACAGCGGCACGGATTCTTACGCGCATCGCGGCATGAGCCGACGGCTTGTTCTGGGCCAGGTCCGTCGCGGCTCGTTCGGTGCGCGTCATCCGCGGCGGTAAGACGCGCCTCGGGAGCCAAGGGCCTGTTGTCGGCGTGCGCCCGGTTTCGGGTTCAGGCCGTGACGGATCGCCGCGGGAGGTCCTGCTGTCCGTTGACAATCCGCCACTCCCCGCGCTCGCCACCAACCCGCCCCAGACCATGATCCCCTCACTCCAGCCCGCAACAGTGATGACGCGCCGAGCGCCCCTGCCCCACAAGGGAAAACGCTTCGACTTCTTCAGGTGAAAGTAGGTAGGGCGTAGCGGACGGTGATGCGCTGGTCGAGCGCGGCGAGGACGCCGAGCCGGAGCGGCTGCCGTAGTGTCGGCTGACCGACAGCACGGCGGCGAAGGGCGCCCCGGAGTCCATGTCGTGGTTGGTGAGTTCGACCGAACTCGATCGAACTGACAGACAACCAGAAGACCGTGACGGTGGAGCACGTGGCCGGGATCGCGGTGCGCAATCTGCAGATGTTGGCCTTCGCCCGGCATTACTCGGTGACGGTGCACACCTGCGAGCCGGCCGACCCGGCCAGCAAGGGCGGCACAGTGAGTCGACGGTGAAGCTGGCCAAGGCCGACCTTGTCCCCACCGAGACGAACCTGATTGCCGAGTATGGCTCTATCGCCGAGCTGGAGACCGCGTGGAGGCGTTTTGCATACGTCGGCGGCGCGGTGCGGCCGGGGTGGGACGTGCTGGCTGAGGGGGCGCCCGGCGTGCCGTGCGGCGAGGGTCGGTGCTCTCCTCTGCCAGCGGTGCCACCGATTCGAAGCCGGCGAAGGCGAAGATGGTGAAGACGACCGCGAGGAACAGGCCGTTGGTGCTGACGGACCGGCCCGGGTCGAACGGCGTGGCGTTGATGCCGCCGGGGCCCGGCGAGAGCACGGCGGAAACGCTCAGCGCCAGCACGATGAGGATCTCCACCGCGCTTAGCACGATTGTCAGGCCGACGGCGATCCGGATGCCGAAGTAGGAAACGACGAAGACAATCGTCGTCCCGATCAACAGGAAAGCCCACCAGGGGAACGTGACGCCGTACTCCGCCTTCAGGGCGCCCTCGAACAGGAACCCGCCGAACCCCAGACCCGCGCCCGGCGCGATCAACTCGATAATGAACAGCGTCCAGGCGGTGAGGAATCCGGCCCGCGGGCTCACCGTACGGCTGACGTAGGTGTAGTAGCCGCCCGCACTCGGCAGGTGCTTGGCCAGTTGGGTGAGGGACAGCCCCAATGTCAGGACCAGCAGGAACGCGATGAGGTAGGCCAGCGGCGACGTGATCCCGCTGAAGCCGGTGATCATCGGGATGAAGGCGACCATGCCCACGGCCGGCGCGATGTGGGTCAGGGCCTGCATCAACACCCCGGGCAGGCCGATGGCGCGCGGTCGGAGGCCGGTCCCCGTCGATGGAGCGGCCGCGCTGTCGATGCGGTCGGCCATGCGCCCGCCTGTCTTTGTCTCAATTCGTGAAACAGGACCGTTGCAGATTCGAGGCACAAGGTAGGGGGCCTCGTCGCGCCCCGTCAAGGAATCCGTGGCGAGGAGTTACGGTGGCCCGAAGATCATCGGAGGTGGCCGTGCTCATCCCGCTGGAGCCGGTGGACTCCGTCGTCGTCACGACGCTGGTCGACAACGTCACCGATGTCTTCATGCCCGACCAGGGGCCGGCCCACCGGCCGCCACTGGACGGCCTGCACCGCCGGGCGGTGCGCACCTTGGAGACTCAGGCACCGGACCAACTCGTCGCCGAACACGGGTTCTCCGCCCTGATCAGCGTCCGCAAGGGCGACCGCGAGCATCACGTCCTCTACGACGCGGGCGTCTCCCCCGACGGTCTCGTCGAGAACATGGTCCGGCTCGACGTCGACCCGACCGGCATCGAGGCGATCGCCTGCAGCCACGGCCATTTCGACCACACGACCGGCCTGGACGGGCTGAGCCGGCGGCTCGGCCCGCGTGACCTGCCCGTGCTCCTGCACCCCGACTTCTGGAACCGCCGCCGCGTGCTCTTGCCGGGCCGCGACGCCCTCGAACTGCCCACCACCAGCCGCCGCGCGCTGGAGGACGTCGGCTTCACCATCGTCGAGGAGCGGCAGCCCAGCTTCCTGCTCGACGGCTCGGTGCTGGTCACCGGTGAGGTCGACCGCACAACGGGCTACGAGCCCGGCTTCCCCATCCAACAGGCCTGGCGCGACGGTGCCTGGACGCCCGACCCGCTGGTCCTCGACGACCAGGCCCTGGTCGTGCACGTCGCGGGCAAGGGGCTCGTCGTGCTGACCGGCTGCGGGCACGCGGGGGTGGTCAACATCTGCCGGTACGCCCTGCGGCTGACCGGCACCGCCAGCCTGTACGCGGTGATGGGCGGCTTCCACCTCAACGGGCCGCTGTTCGAGCCGTTGATCGACCGGGTGTGCGACGACCTCGCGGCGATGGGGCCCTCGGTGGTGGTGCCGGCGCACTGCACTGGGTGGCGGGCGACGCACGCCATGGCTCGCGCCTTCGGCGACGCCTTCGTGCCCAACAGCGTCGGCACCCGCTTCGAGCTCTAACCGCCGGTTACGCAGACCCCGTCGGGTGCGTCCACCGCCACACCCTCGTGCGCGTCCGCCGACACCGACAGCCACCCGTAGGGCGTTGGGACCCGGCCGGAAGCCCGGCGGAGCGGCCCGAGGTAGGGGTCGACTACGGCCGCGCCGTAACCCGGCGCCGCCGGCCGCACACCCAGGACATAGGTCGCGAGGTCGTAGGCCGGGCTGGCCGACCAGCCGTGGCACCGGCTCGACATCCCCGGCGCCGCTGCCCAGAACTCGCCGAACGTGCCGTGCTCCGGGGTGAGCGGCCAGCGCAGCAGGCTGGCCAGGACCAGGTCGCGCCGGCCGTGCCGCGCCAGCGCCTCGTGCAGGAAGCGGCAGAACCACGGCTGGGCGGCGACCACGTCGGTCTCCTCGTCGAAGCCGGCCGGCTGCTCGTACTGGAAGGTCGGGATGGTGCTGCCCTCCCGCATGTCGGCCGAGGTGGGCGTCACGACCAGCCGGCCACCGAGGGCCGTCGCCGGGTCCATGATCGCCGCGATCACCCCGCCCACCCGGTCGGCCGGCACCAGGTCGCCGAGCAGCGCGGCGGCGTTGGTGTGCTGGCTGATCCGCCGGCTGGGCCCGGACTCGCCCAGGGCGTCGACGTACACCCCCCGGCCGGCGTCCCACAGCGCCTCGTAGCCGGCCCGGGTGGCCTCGATCATCGCCTGCACGCCGGCGGCCCCGGGCAGGCCGGCGTAGTCGGCGAGTGCCGCGGCGTAGAGGCCGTCGTGCGCACCCGTCACCCGCCCGCGGCCGACCTGCGCCCAGTCGAGGAACACCCAGCCGGGGAATTCCTCCAACAGCCCACCGGCGCCGCGCTGCTCCTCGTACCGCTCGATGATCGCGTCGGCGACCGGCAGGTGAACGCGGACGAACTCCTCGTCGCCGGAATACCGCCAGTAGGCGGCCAGCGAGCGCAGCCAGTGCAGGGAGTACTCCGGCATGGTCACGCCGGACAGCGCGAAGTCGCAGGCCGCCGCGCCGGACAGCAGCCCGCCGGGCTGCCGGCTGCGCGCCGTCAGCCAGAGGTGGTGTCGGACCAGCCGCCAGTCGGGATTGCTGACCAGGGAGACCAGCGTCTGCGGGTAGGCGTCGGCCACCCAGGCCCGCTGCTCGCGCCCCGGGCAGTCCAGGAAGGCGTCGGTCGAGCAGACGTCGACGGTACGAACGCCGGTGCGCCACAGGTCGGTGTAGCGCGGGTCGTCGCAGTCGAACGCCGCACCCTCGGCCCTCGGATAACCGCTCTGCTCGACCTCGACGGTCACCTCGACGCCCGGCGGATGGTGGATCGCGAGGTACTGCAGGCCGACGGGATCGAAGAAGCTCACCCGCTCCTCGGGGTCGCCACCGCTCAGGTAGCGGCCGGCCCACTCGCGGGGCCTGGTCTCCGGCCGGCCGTCCGGACGCAACTCCTCCCCGGCGACCACATCGACGACGGTGCCGGGAGCGGCTGACCGCACGGTCAGCCGGACGTGGCCGAGGGTCAGCGCGGGGCAGGCCCAGACCGAGACCACCCGGTCGCCGTCGTCGTGGCGCTCCAGCCGCCGGGGGTGCACCGGCACCGACGTCAGGGCTGCGATCGGGCGTTGCTGTGGGCTGGAGTAGGGCGCCGCGGCCGGCCGGTCGAGCACCGTGCCGTGCCCCTCACCGCTGACGATGACGGCGGCCGGCCAGGCGCCGTCGTCGGCGCCCGGGTCGTGCAGCCCCGACGGCGCGAGCCGGCCGTCGATGACCTCCGGCGGCAGCCCGTGCGCGGACCCGGCGCCGTCGGGCAGCCAGGGGGCGGGCACGGCCAGCCACCGGCCGTCGGTGTCGAGCTCGGCCGGGGCGCCCGGCCCGGCGTCCAGGCAGAACGACCCCCACCCCAGCGTGCCGAAGGGCGCGGCTGGCACCCACCAGGGGCCGGGCCGCCCGTAGTAGCGGCACAGGGCGACCACGACGTTGCGGCCCCGGCGCAGGTGCGCGGCGATTTCGTAGGGGTCCCAGCCGAGGAACTCCGGCTGGCCGCGCACCGGCCCGCGGCCCACCTGGTGGCCGTTGACGAACAGCAGGTAGCGGGAGTCGCAAGTCGCGCGTACCCACGCCGTCGAGGGCACTTCGGCCAGGTCGAAGGCCCGCCGCAGGTAGACGTAGTGCCCGTGCGTCGGGGTGGCCGGGAACGGGAAGCGGGCGACCTGTTCCGGCGCCCGGTCCCAGATCCAGCGGCCGGTCCAGCGGCGCGGCCACGCGGCGTCGGCCGGCCGTTGGACGCGGATGTTCAAATGAGGGCCGGGTCGAAGTAGGCGCGAACCGAGGCGAGCTTGCCGTCGCGCACCCGCACGACGTTGACCCCGCGGAACGGGTGCCGGTTGCCCGCCCTGTCGATGAGCACCGCCTCCCACTCCAGCGACGCCTCGTCGCCGTTGCTCACCTCGTGCACGATGTCGACCTCCAGGCCGGGGTAGTCGTCGAGCTCGTCGGCGTAGAAGGTCGCGATCTGCTCGTGCCCGCGCAGCGGCTTGCCGTCGGGCGGGTAGACGACCGCATCGGGGTGGTAGTGGTCGAGCACCGCCTGCAGGTCGCGGGTGCACTCGGCGGCCCAGTAGGACTCGGCCACCTCGCGGGGTGTCTGCATAGTCATCTCCCTGTCCGGGCTTGCGCCGCCCACCGGTCGAAGCAGCCGAGGAAGCCGGCGAGCTCCTCGGCGTGGATGTCGTGTCCGGCACCCGGCACCGTCGCGACGGCGAACCCCCGATGGCGGAAGTCCGCCGCCTCCTCGGGACTCACCCGGTCGGAGGGGTCGGCCAGCACGAGCAGCGACGGGACCGTGGCGGCCGGCGGGCTGTCGTTGTAGGACCGGCCGGGCAGCAGGCCGGCCAGGGCGGCCTGGTCGAATTGCGGCGGCGCCGGCAGCGACCGCAGCTCCTGCGCGATCTCGACCTGCTCGTCGGCCGTCACGTCCCAGGCCGGGTCCTCGTAGACGGCCAGCCCCGGCCGCAGCCGGTCGACGACCAGCGCCAGCACCCACCCGCCGAGGGAATGCCCGATCGCCAGGGCGGGTCGCGCCGGCACCGTCTCCAGCAGGTCGTCGGCGAAGGCGGCCGGCTCGTACGACGCCGCCCGTGGGCTCTGGCCGTGCCCCCGGAAGTCGACAGCGACGGCGCGGTAGCCGCGGTCGGCCAGCGCCGGTCCGACCCGCGCCCACGTGGTGGAGTCACCGGTGATGCCGTGCATCAGCAAGGCCACCCGATCGCCGCCGCCCCACTCGCGGGTGTGCAGCTTCACTTGGGCTCGAAGGTCGCGACGACCTGCTGGGGCTCGACAGCGGGCTCCTCGCGGAACAGGTGCAGCGCCTCCATCACCGGCCGGTCGGTCACCCCGAACAGGTCGGCCGGCTCGTCGGCCTGATGCTCCACAATGGACCAGGAGGGGGTGACGAACACGTCGCCCGGCTCCCAGTCGAAGCGCTGGCCGTTGATCACCGTGTGCCCCCGCCCGCGGTACACCACGTAGACCGAGCTGCCCACCTTGCGGTACGGCGGCGTCGGGCCGCCGGGGGACAGCCGGTGCATCTCGCAGCCCAGCGTCGGCATCACCGCACCGCCGGTGGCCGGGTTGGCGTAGCGCAGGCTGACCATGGGCCCGGGCGCCGACTCGGCCAGCGCGGCCAGGGCGGCGTCGGTGTCGGCCCAGCGGTAGCGCAGCAGCGGCGAGTGGGCAGCCGGCGGGCCGCTCAGGAGCGACTGGGTGCCGCGCCCCCCGTGGCGGCGCTCGGAGAGGTTGTGCGGCTGCCGCACCGGCTGCATCCGGTCGGGGTAGATCTCGAAGAACACCGCCTCCAGCGCGCCCACCAGTGGCAGGTCCAGGCCGTCGAACCACACCATCGGCCGGTCCGAGCCGTTGGTGTGGTCGTGCCAGCACCCGCTGGGCGTCAGGATCAGGTCGCCGGCGCTCATGTCGCAGGCGTCGCCGTCAACCGTCGTCCACACCCCGTCGCCCTCGACGACGAAGCGCAGGGCGGCCGGGCTGTGCCGGTGGGCCGGGGCCGTCTCGTGCGGGCCGAGGTACTGGTAGGCCCCCCACAGGGTGGAGCTGGTATAGGGCAGTCCGTGCAGCCCCGGGTTGGCGAAGGCCAGCACCCGCCGGTCACCACCGCGCTCGATGTCGATGAGCCGCCCCGCCGCCTCGGCCAGCGGGAGCACCGTGCGCCACTTCCACAGCCAGGGCAGCGTGGCCGGGATCGGCTCCTGCGGCATCAGCTTGGCCGCCTGGGTCCACAGTGGCTGGAGGTCCTTGGCGGCCAGCGCGCCGCAGAACTCGTCGTAGCCGACCTCGACGGTGTCCTGACCGGTCATTACATACCCCTCAGTAGATCCGGGCCAGCAGGCCGCCGTCGACCACGACGTCGATGCCGGTCAGGTAGCTCGCCTCGTCGGAGGCCAGGAAGGCAGCCACGTTGGCGACGTCCTGCGGGCTGGCGAAGCGGCGCAGCGGATAGTGGTCGGTGATCGCCTTGCGGGCCGCCTCCGGGTCGGGCTGGTGGTCGAAGAAGTCGTCGTTCATCGCCGTCGCGACGTCGCCGGGGCAGATGGTGTTGCACCGGACGTTGTCCAGGCCGTGCGCGGTCGCCAGCGAGCGGGCGAGCGCCCGCAGGCCGCCCTTCATGGCGCCGTAGGCGGGCATGTCGGCATCGCCGACGATACCCAGCAGTGACGCGGTGATCAGCAGCGACCCGCCGCCCCGGCGGCGCAGCGCGGGCAGCGCCGCCTGGCAGCCGAGGAACACGCCGCGCAGGTTGGTGGCGAAGAGCGCATCCCACTGCGCGGCGTCGATGGCGTCGATCCGGCCCATCGCCTGGATGGCGGCGTTGGCGAAGAAGGCGTCCAGCCCGCCGAACCGCCCGACGGCCTCCTCGACCGTCGCCGCGTTGCCGGCCTCGGTGGACACGTCGGCGCTCAGGCCCGCCGCCCGGCCGCCGGTCGCCGCGATCGCCTCCGCCGTCCGGTGCGCCGAGCCACCCTCGATGTCGGCACAGACGACGGCGCAGCCCTCCGCGGCGAACTTCACCGCCGCCGCCGCACCGATGCCGCGCCCGGCGCCGGTGACGACCGCGACCTTGCCCCGCAGTCTCATGGCCCAACCATCGCCTCGAGCTGCCGGAGGTGCCCCGCCTTGTGGCCGATGACGTAGCGGTGCAGGAACTCGGTCAGCGGCTCGTCGCCGTACTTCACGTTCTGCATGGGCGCGGTGAGGTCGGCGTCGTCGAGCAGGTCGAGCGCCTCGGCCATCGCGGCGAAGGCGGCCCGCATCTGCGCGGCGAACCCGGCCGCATCGACCGGCCGCACCGCCTCATCACGCAACGCCGCCAGCCGGCCCGCGTGCTCCTGGGTGCGGCCGACCACCGCGGACCGGTCGCCGTGCCAGCGGCGCAGGTCGGCGGCGAAGAACAGCGGGAACTCCCCGAGGTGGGCCAGCACGTGCGCCGGCGACCACTCATCACCGGGGGGCACGGCGTGCAGCCGGTCGGCCGGCACCGTTTCGGCGAGGGCAAGCAGCGCCGCGTCGATCTCGGCGTTGCGGGCCCGGACCGCGTCTTCGGTGATCAACGGCGGTCCTCGACGCAGGTGTTCTCCAGGAACCCGATGCCCTCCACCGTGGCCCGGACCACCTGACCGGGGCGGAGGAAGACCTGTGGGTCGCGCCCGACGCCCACCCCGCCGGGGGTGCCGGTCGCGATCAGGTCGCCGGGCTGTAGCGAGGTGAACTGCGAGATGTAGGCGACGATCTCGGCGGCGGAGAACAGCAGGTCGGCGGTGTTGGACGACTGCATGACGGCGCCGTCGACCGTGAGGTTCAGGTCGAGCGCCCCGGGGTCGCCCACCTCGTCCGCCGTCACCAGCACCGGGCCGACCGGGGTGGAGGCCTCGAACGTCTTTCCCTGCAGCCACTCGGTGGTCCGCCACTGCCAGTCGCGCATCGAGATGTCGTTGACCACGGTGTAGCCCGCGATGATTGACTCCGCCTCGCCGGCGCTCAGCCGGCGGCCGGGCGCGCCGATCACCACGCCGAGCTCGACCTCCCAGTCGACCTTGTCCGAGGCGGCCGGGATCAACAGGTCGTCGGCCGGCCCGAGCAGGGCGTTGGCGTACTTCGCGAACAGCGTCGGGTGGGCGGGCAGCTCACGGCCCATCTCCAGGATGTGGCTGCGGTAGTTCAGCCCGACGCAGACGATCTTGGGCGGGTGCGGCACGAGCGGGGCCAGCGCCGCGCCCGCCAGCGCCGTCCGGGGCCCCTCGCCGGCGGTCGCGAGCTCGGCCCAGTCGGGATAGGCCAGCAGCGCGCCGAGGTCGTCGTAGGGCAACTGCACGACCTCGTCGCCCTCGACCCGGCCGGCGGCGGTGCCGGCGGCGGTGCCGTCGGTGCGCAGGGTGGTCAGCCGCACGGGTCCTCCTGATAGCTGGGTTCGGGCAGGCCCTGCACGCCTGGCTCGATCGCGAAGACGCTGCCGGCCAGTGGCTGGTCGGCGAGGGCGGCCTGGCCCAAACCCTCGCGGGCCGAGGTGACGAACAGCACGTCGAGGCCGTCGCCGCCGAAGGTGCAACTCGTCGGATGCCCGACCGGCAGGGCCACCTCGCGGTCGACCCGGCCGTCGGGGGTGTAGCGGACCACCCGCCAGCCGTCCCACTTCACGCTCCACACGCATCCGTCGGCGTCCACCGTGAGCCCGTCCGGCACCGCCTGGTGGCGGTCCACGGCAAAGCGTCGTGGGGAGCTCAAGGTGCCGCTGTCGATGTCGTAGTCGTAGGCCATGATCACGGCGGTCAGCGAGTCGGTGTGATACATCGTGCGGTCGTCCGGGCTCCAGCCGAGGCCGTTGGACAGCCCGATGCCGTCGAGCATCCGCTCGCACCGGCCAGGGCCGCTGAAGCGGTACAACGCGCCCAGCGGCGCCCGCTCGTCGAGGTCCATCGTGCCCGCCCAGAACCTCCCCCGCCGGTCGCACTTGCCGTCGTTGAAGCGGGTCCGCGGCTCGTCCGCCTCGGGGTCCTCGAGCTGCTCGACCTCGCCGCTGTCGAGGTCGACCAGCGCGAAGCCCGTGCGCAACGCGGCGATCGCGCCGCCGCCGGCCCGCAGGGCGATCGAGCCGACTTCGGAGGGAAGTTGCCAGTTGCGGGTCGCGCCGGAGCCGAGCTCGAAGCGGTGCAGCGCGCCCGCCGGAACGTCGACCCAGTAGAGCGCGCTCTCGGCGACCGACCAGAGCGGGCCCTCGCCGACCGACGCCCGCGCCGGGATGGCCACCTCGGGCGTTCCCATCTGGGCGCCACCTCCCTGCTGAGAACTGCCTGCTGAGATGCCTGCGTGGAACCGGCATCGTGCGGATGCTAGCCCCGGCGGGTGCACCGTTGACAGCAAAACCGGACCGGAGCTAGTATCCGCCTGATCTCATATTGCATCAACTCTGTTGCAGTATGTGAGACGAAGGTGAGGTGCGGCGATGACGTCCTCCTGGCCAGCGAACGGTTTCCGAGTGGCGGCGCGCCGCAGGCAACAGCTGACGGCCGTGCTCGCAGTGACGGCTCTGGTGCTGGTGGGCTGCAGCAGCAAATCGTCGAAGAACGACGGGACGGGCAAGGGCGGCCCCCATCGCGGCGGCACGCTGACGCTGCTCGCGCCGGCCGATCCCGGCTCCGTCGACCCGGCGATCAACTACGGCACCTTCTGGGCGCAGCTCATCCTGACCAACGACGGCCTGCTGGCCTTCAAGAAGGTCGGCGGCGTGGCGGGCACCGAGATCGTGCCCGACCTGGCCACCGACGTGCCCACCGCGACCGACGGTGGCAAGACCTACGAGTTCCACCTGCGCAAGGGGATCAAGTACTCCGACGGCTCCGACCTCAAGGCCAGCGACTTCAAGAACACCATCGAGCGGATGTTCAAGGTCAACGGGCCGACCACGGCCGGCTTCTACTCGGTGTTCGTCGGCGCCGACAAGTGCCTGGCCACCCCGGCCACCTGTGACCTGTCACCGGGCATCGTGACCGACGACGCGGCCGGCACCATCACGGTCCACCTGAACGCGCCCGACCCGGAGTTCTTCGACAAGCTGGCCCTGCCCTTCGCCTTCGTGGTCCCGCCGAACTCCCCGAACACCGACGCCGGCACCAAGCCGCTGGGCGGCACCGGGCCCTACATGTTCGCGGAGTACACCAGCGGTCGCCAGGTGGTGCTCAAGCGCAACCCGCTCTTCAAGGTGTGGTCGAAGGACGCGCAGCCGGACGGCTATCCGGACTCGATCGTGCTGAAGCTGGGCCTCGACCTCGAAGCGGCGGTCACCCAGGTGGAGAACGGCCAGGCCGACGGCATCATCAACGTCCCGGTGTTCCCCCCCGACCGGCTCAACGAGATCAGTACGAAGTACGCCGCGCAGACCCACGTCAACCCGGCGACGGCGATCTTCTTCATGACCCAGAACGTAAACGTCGCGCCGTTCAACAACCTCCAGGTGCGCCAGGCGGTCAACTTCGCGACCGACCGCAACGCACTGGTCAAGATCGTCGGCGGCCCGAAGCTGGCCGTCCCGAGCTGCCAGGTGCTGCCGCCGGACTTCCCCGGCTACGAGCAGTACTGCCCGTACACGATCAACCCTGCCTCCGACGGCAAGGGGCCGTGGACCGGGCCGGACATGGCCAAGGCGCAGGCCCTGGTCGACGCCTCAGGCACCAAGGGCATGCAGATCACGATCGTCAACCCGACCATCCCGCAGGCCCAGTCCTTCGGGCTGTACTTCGTCGGCCTGCTCAACAAGCTCGGCTACAAGGCGTCGCAGAAGCTGCTGTCCCCGCCGGTGGCGGACGCCTTCGTGAAGAACTCCCGCAACAAGGTCCAGATGAACCTGCAGGTCTGGTATCAGGACTACCCGGCCGCCTCAGACTTCCTCAACGTGCTGACCGGCTGCGGTTCCTTCCACCCGAACTCCGACGCGAACGCCAACGTCGCGGAGTTCTGCGACAAGACGATCCAGGCCAAGATGGACAAGGCGCTCGCCCTGCAAAGCACCGACCCGGCCGCGGCCAACCCCGTATGGGCCGAGGTCGACCGCGACGTCACCGACGCCGCGCCGTTCGTCGTGGCGGTCAACCCCAAGACGGTCACGTTCGTGTCCAAGCGGGTGCAGAACTTCCTGTACAACCCGCAGTGGTTCTGGCTCCTCTCGCAATCATGGGTCAAGTAGCCGCCGTCCGCCGGACCGGCGGCGGATGACCCAGGCGGCCCAGGCGCCCGAGCTGGGCGCGGCCCTGGAGGCGGGTCAGCTGGCGCTGGGCCAGGGGCCGTGGCAGCGCGGCCAGCGGCGGCTGCGGCGCAACCGCCCGGCGATGATCGCGCTCGCGGTGTTCGCAGTCATCGTCGCGGTGAGCCTGCTCGCCCCGCTGTATGCCGGCCGGGTCGCGCACACCGACCCGTTCAACTCCAATATCAGCGGCACCACGATCGTCGACGGCAAGAAGGTGGACGTGCTGCAGCAGAGCGCCGGCCTGGGCCTCGGCGTCGCTCCGATCGGCCCGACGTGGGACGTGCGGCACTTCTTCCTCGGCGCGGACAACGAGGGTCGTGATGTGCTGGCCCGGGTGCTCTACGGCGGCCGGGCCTCGCTGATCATCGCCTTCGGCGCCGCGCTGGCATCGCTGCTCATCGCGACCGGGCTGGCCCTGGTCGCCGGCTTCTTCCGCGGCCTGATCGACAGCGTCATCTCCCGGCTGATGGACATGCTCTGGGCGTTCCCGGTGTTCCTGCTGGCCATCCTGATCGCCACGGTGTCGCTGACCCAGGGGCTGAAGATCGGCCCGGTGAACGTCGACCCGGGCAGCCTGCTGCTGCCGATGGTGATCATCGCGATGATCTTCGTGCCTTACGCCTACCGGCCGATCCGCAGCCAGGTGTTGGCAGTGCGCGAGCGCGACTTCGTCAAGGCGGCCATCGTCGAGGGTGCGTCCACTCGCTGGCTGATCTTCCACGAGATCCTGCCCAACGTCGCGACGACGGTGCTGGTGCTGCTGCCGCTGATGATCGCCCTGGACATCCTGGTGGAGTCCGGGCTGTCCTTCCTCGGCATCGGTGTGCAGCCACCGCAGGCGAGTTGGGGCACGATCGTCGCCAACGGCCAGGGGCTCATCTACTCCCGGTCGTGGGTAGCCGTCGCACCCGGGCTGATGATCCTGCTGACCGTGCTCTCGCTCAACGTGCTCGGCGACGGCATCCGCGACGCCCTCGACCCCCGTGCCAAGCTGCGGATCGAGGCCTAGCCGGTGGCCGCCTTCGTCCTGCGCCGGGTGGCCTGGACGCTCCTGGTGATGTTCGCGATCAGCGTCCTGGTCTTCCTGATCTTCTTCGCGATCCCGGGCAACGACCCGGCGCGGGCGCTGGCCGGCCGCAACCCCGATCCCGGCACGCTGGCCCAGATCCGGCACGAGTTCGGCCTGGACCGGCCGCTGCCGGTGCAGTACGGGCTGATGATGAAGCACCTGTTCATCGACCGGGACCTGGTGTCCTACACCAACCGCGGCGTCAAGGTCGTCCCGCAGATCATGCAGGCCGCACCCATCACCTTCTCCCTCGTCGCAGGCGCCGCGGTGATCTGGATCCTGGTCAGCATCGGGATGGGTGTCCTGGCCTCGGTGCTGCGTGGGACCGTCGTCGACCCGATCATCATGGCGCTCGGCCTGATCGGCATCTCCGTGCCGGTGTTCTGGCTGGGCCAGGTGGTCAATATGATCACCCAGAGCCGGGCGCACGACTTCATCCTGTTCCACTGGGTGCCGCCGCTGGGCTACACCGGGCTGACCGAGGACCCGTTCCTGTGGTTCAAGCACCTGCTCATCCCCTGGCTGGTGCTCGCCGCGGGGTTCATCGGGCTCTATGCCCGGGTGCTGCGCTCCAGCCTGGTCGAGGTGGACAACGAGGACTACGTACGCACCGCCCGGGCCAAGGGCCTGTCCGAGCGCCGGGTGCTCCTCCGGCACGTGCTGCGTAACTCGATCATGCCGTTCGTCAGCCTGTTCGGCCTGGACTTCGGGGCGCTGATGGGCGGCGGTGTGGTACTGGTGGAGGTGGTGTTCGGCCTGCCCGGCATCGGCCGGCTGACCTTCCAGTCGGCCTCTGGTCTCGACCTGCCGGTGATTATGGCCACGGTGATGTACGGCGCGCTGTTCATCGTGCTGGCCAACGTCGTCGTCGACATCGCCTACGCGCGCCTCGACCCGCGCGTGCGCAGCTACTAGGAAGGGCGGGCCGGTGCCGGGACCACTGCTCGAGGTACGCGACCTCGGCGTGTCCTTCCGCACCGAGGCCGGCCTGGTCCGGGCCGTCGACCGGGTGTCGTTCGTGCTGCACCCGGGGGAGGTCCTGGGCATCGTCGGCGAGTCCGGCTCGGGCAAAAGCGTCACGGCGATGTCGATCCTGCGGCTCATCCGCGACCCCAACGCGGTGTTCACCGGCCAGGCGCTGTTCGAGGGCCAGGATCTCATGTCACTCGCGCCGCGGGAGATGCGCAAGGTCCGCGGTGCCAAGATCGCGATGATCTTCCAGGACCCGATGAGCTCGCTCAACCCCGTCTACCGGGTGGGCTGGCAGATCGCCGAGCAGGTCCGCGAGCACGAGCAGTCGTCGCGGCAGGAGGCCCGGCGGCGCGCCGTCGAGCTGCTCGGCGAGGTCGGCATTCCCAACGCCCGGTCGCGGGTCGACGACTACCCGCACCAGTTCTCCGGCGGGATGCGCCAGCGGGTGATGATCGCGATGGCGCTGTCCTGCCATCCCGACCTGGTCATCGCAGACGAGCCGACCACGGCCCTGGACGTCACTATCCAGGCGCAGATCCTGGCCCTGCTGCGGCGGCTGCGTGACGACTTCGGCTCGACCGTCGTGCTGATCACCCACGACATGGGGGTGCTGGCCGACATCGCCGACCGGATGCTGGTGATGTACGCGGGCCGGATCGTGGAGCAGGGGGCCAAGCGGGCGGTGTTCGCCGACCCGCAGCATCCCTACGCGTGGGGGCTGCTCGGCGCCACCCCGCGCCTTGACCGGCCCAAGCCGCGGCGGCTGCTGGCCATCCCCGGCGCGCCGCCGTCGCTGATCGACCTGCCCGCCGGCTGCCATTTCCGGCCGCGCTGCGACTACGCGTTCGACCGGTGCGTCGAGGACCCGGCGCTGACGGACAAGGTCGGCGAGAGCCACCTCGACGAGAGCCACCTCGACGCCTGCCACCTGCCGGTGCCCGACAAGCGCCGGCTGTCGCCGCACTCCTCCTACGCGGTCCCGGGGGGGGCCGATGACTGAGGATCCCCTGGCGGCAGGCCGCTCCGTGCTGCTGTCGGTCGAGCACGTCGTCAAGCACTTCCCGGTCGGCGGCGGCGAGGCGCTGCGGCGCGGCAAGGCACGGGTGCACGCGGTCGACGACGTGAGCTTCGAGGTCCGGGCGGGCGAGACGCTGGGCCTGGTCGGGGAGTCCGGCTGCGGAAAGTCGACGCTGGCCGCCTGCATCGTGCGGCTGTACGACCTGACCGCCGGGACGATCACCTTCTCCGGCCGCGACATCAGCCGGCTGTCGCGGCGGGCGCTTCGTCCGGTGCGGCGGCAGCTGCAGATGATCTTCCAGGACCCCTACAGCTCGCTCAACCCGGCCAAGCGGGTCGGTGCCCTGATCGGCGACCCGCTGCGGATGCACGGCAACCGCGACGAGAAGCAGATCAAGGCCCGCGTCCAGGAGCTGCTCGACCTGGTCGGGATGTCCCCGGAGCACTACCACCGCTATCCGCACGAGTTCTCCGGCGGCCAGCGGCAGCGGATCGGGGTGGCCCGGGCGTTGGTCCTGCAGCCGCGGATGATCGTCGCCGACGAGCCGGTCTCGGCCCTCGACGTCTCGATCCAGGCCCAGGTGCTCAACCTGCTGGCCGACCTGCAGGAGACCTTCGCCCTGACCTACCTATTCATCGCGCACGACCTCGGCGTGGTGCGGCAGATCTCCGACCGCATCGCGGTGATGTACCTCGGCAGGATCGTCGAGCTGGCCCCGGCCGGCGTGCTGTACGACCGGCCGGTCCATCCCTACACCGAGGCGCTGCTCTCGGCGGTGCCGATCCCCGACCCCGACGCATCGGCCGGCCGGGCGCAGATCGTGCTCGAAGGTGACCTGCCCAGCCCCATCGACCCGCCGTCGGGGTGCCGCTTCCATCCCCGCTGCCGCTACGCCACCGAGGTCTGCTCGCGGGACGAGCCGGCCCTGGTCGACCACGGCGGCGGCCGGCTGGCCGCCTGCCACCATCCGCTGAACGTCGGCGCGGGGGCGCCGGACAACGCCGTGGAGGTGGCCCCATGAGCTCACCGCTCACCCCCGACGTGCTCGTCTACCAGTTGCGCTCGGCGGACGAGCCGCAAGTGTCGCCGGACGGCGCGTCCGTGCTGTATGCGCTGACCTCCGTCGATCGCGGGACGCTGCGGCGCCGCTCCGAGATGTGGCTGTGCGGGGTGGACGGCTCGGCGGCCCGGCCGTTGCTGGCCGGCGGGCAGCCCGGCTCCGGCGGCCGCTGGTCGCCCGACGGCGGCCGAATCGCGTTCGTCGGCGCCGGCGACGACAGCGGTGCGATCCTGGTACACGAACTCGGGGACCCCGGCGCGGCCCGGCCGGTGACCCGGCACGCACAGGACGTCGCCGACCCGGCCTGGTCGCCGGACGGCCGGCAGATCGCCTACACCACGTCCTACGACCCGGAGAACCCCGACGAGCAACCCGAGCCCGCCGGGCGGCCGCCCAAGGTCCGGGCGACCCGGCGGATCGACTACAAGGAGGACGGCCGGGGGTGGCTCGGTGACGTGCGCAGCCAGGTGTTCGTCGTCGACGTGGATTCGGGGGAGCGCCGCCGGTGCAGCAGTGACCTGCTCGACCACAACTGCCCGCGGTGGTCGCCGGACGGCAGGTCGCTGGCCGTCGAGGTGGTCAACGGTGCGGAGATGAACACCCGGCTCGTGCTGCTGGACGCCGGGTCGGGGGACGCGCGGCCGGTCAGCCCGGACGAGGGGATGATCGAGGTGTGGGCCTGGTCGCCCGGCGGCGACCGGATCGTCTACTCCTGCGATGTCGGCCACACGCTGTATCCCGACTGGTACCTGTTCGACGTCGCCGGCGGCGACACGCGGCGGCTCACCGACGACAACCGGTCGGTGCCGGCGAGCGGCTCGGGGCCGCCGCCGTTCCCGGTGTGGCTGGACGAGCGGCAGGTGCTGCTGCACTCCCGGCTGGGCGGTGCCAGCGCGCTGGAAGTGCTCGACACCGGCACCGGAACGGTCACGCTCCTGCACCGGGTCGGGTGCCGCAACAACGGGCTGAGCGTCGATGACGCGGGCCGCTACGTCGTGCAGGCGCACAACTCGCCCGGCGCCTTCGGCGAGATCACCGTCTACGACCGCGAGAGCGGCGTGCCGGCGCCGATCACCTCGCTCAACGCCGACGTGCTGCGCGAGCACCCGCCGGCCCGCTCGGAGCAGTTCCAGGTGAAGAGCGGCCCGTACGACATCGACTGCTGGCTGCTGACCCCACCGGACTTCTCCCCGGACCAGCGCTACCCGGTGATCCTGGACATCCACGGCGGCCCGACCAGCGACTACGGCTACGGTTTCATGGCCCACCAGCAGTGCCTGGCCACCAACGGCTACCTGGTGCTGTACGCCAACCCGCGGGGCTCGACGTCCTACGGCCGTGACTTCGCCGCGCAGGTGATCCGCGACTGGGGCGGTGGCGACTGCGCGGACGTGCTGGCCGCCCTCGACGCCGTGCTGCAGCGGCCCTACGCAGACCCGGCCCGCACCGGGGTCTTCGGGATCAGCTACGGCGGCTACCTGGCCTCCTGGATCCTCGGCCAGACCGACCGCTTCGCCGCGGCCGCCTGCGGGGAGCCGATCTTCGACCTGGAGTCCGACTGGGGCACCAGTGATGTCGCCTTCAACGGGCTGGAGCGCCACGGTGGCGGCCCGCCGCACGCGCAGGCGCAGTGGTATCTGGAGCACTCGCCGTCCACCTTCGCCCACCGCATCCGCACCCCGACGCTGGTCTTCGCCGGCGAGGCGGACCACCGCTGCCCGATCGGCCAGAGCGAGCAGATGTTCACCGCCTTGAAGAAGGCCGGCTGCGAGGCGGAGTTCGCCCGCTATCCGGGCGGGTCGCATATGTTCTTCGCGGCCGGCCCCCCGCAGCACCGCGCCGACTTCCTCGGCCGCACGCTGGGGTGGTTCGCCGAACATCTCGGACAGGCAGGTGCGCATGACCAACGGACTTGAGCGCGGCCTGGACGCCATGGAGTTCCTCGCCGAGCAGGGCGAGGCCAAGCTGGTCGACTTCGCCGAGCAGCTCGGGGTCTCGCGGGCGACGGCCTTCCGGGTGCTGACCACCCTGCAGCGCCGGGGCTACGTCGATCACGTCCGGGCCGAGCACCTCTACCGGCTGGGCCCGCAGCTGCGGGCACTCGCGGCCCGCTCCGGCAGCTCCTCGGTCATCCGGCTGGCGGCGCTGGCGATGGCCGACCTGCGCGGCCTCACCGGCGAGACGGTCAACCTCGCGCTGCTGCGGCGCGGGGTGATCGCCTACGTCGCGATCTTCGAGGGGGTGCACTCGCTGCGTATGTCGGCGAACGTCGGTGACGAGGTGCCCGCCCACTCCACGGCGATCGGCAAGGCGATCCTGGCCAGGTTGCCCAAGGGGGAGCGTGACGCCTTGCTCGGACCGGAGCCGTATCCCGCCTTCACCCGGCACACGTTCACCCGCCGCCGGCAGCTCGACCTCGACCTCGACCGCACCCTGGCCCGCGGCTACGCCGTCGACGACGAGGAGTCCGAGGTCGGTGCGGCCTGCCTGTCGGCGCCCATCCTGGGCAGCGACGGCCACCCGGTCGGTGCGATCTCGGTGTCCGGGCTGGCCGCCCGGATCCCGCCGCGCGCCCGGCCGGCGCTCGGCGAGACCGTACGTGGCAAGTGCGAGGAGATCACCGCGGCGGTGGCGCAGGGCTCCGCGGAAACCGGGATCACCGAGGACGGCGAGGAGGTGGTATCCGGTGGCTGACCGCTTTGCCGGCTCCCGGGGGCAGAACGCCCGGGCTGCGCGCACCCTGGCCGGCGGAGTCGCGACGGCCTTCCGCGCCTCGCAGCAACCGGTGCCGATCTGCTTCACCTCCGGCCGCGGCACCCGGCTGACCGACATCGACGGCAACGGCTATGTCGACTGGGCGCTGGGCTGGGGGCCGCTGCTGCTCGGCCACTCGCCCGCCGCCGTCCTCGACGCGGTGCGCGAGCAGCTGGGCCGCGGGCTGGGCTACGGCGCGTCACACGAGCTCGAGGCCGAGCTGGCGGAGGCGGTCTGCCGTACCGTGCCCTCGATCGAGATGTGCGCGTTCAGCAGCACCGGCAGCGAGGCGGTGCACGTCGCGGTGCGGATCGCCCGGGCGGCCACCGGCCGCAACCGGGTGATCAAGTTCCAGGGCCACTACGACGGGTGGTACGACCCCCTGCACGTCGGCGTCGCCGGCAAGGACCCCACCGCACCCGGCACCGCCGGGCAGGACCCGAGCGCGTCCGCGTCGACCACCGTTATCCCGTGGGACGACCTGGCCGTCCTCGACGCCGCCCTCGGCCGGGACGTCGCGGCGGTGATCATGGAGCCGGTGGCGATGAACGCCGGCTGCCTCACGTCCTCAGCCGGTTACCTGGCCGGGGTGCGGTCGCGCTGCGACGCGGCCGGCGCCCTGCTTATCTTCGACGAGGTGATCACCGGCTACCGGCTGGCCCTCGGTGGCGCCCAGGAGGCGCTCGGCGTGCGACCGGACCTGACCGTCCTGGGCAAGGCCCTGGGGGGCGGCTTCCCGATCAGCGCGGTGGGCGGCCGGGCCGCCGTGATGGCCGAGGTGGCCAGCGCGCGCGTCGCGCACGTCGGCACGTTCAACGCCAACCCGGTGTGCGCGAGCGCCGCGCTGGCCGCGGTCGTCGAGCTGGAACGCACCGCGGAAACCGCCTACCCCCGGCTGGCCCGGATCGGCGCGGAGCTGGCCGACCTGATCCGCGAGGAGGCGGCCGAGGCCGGCGCGCCGTTGGTCGTCAACCAGGTCGGCGGCGTCTGCTACGCCTTCGTCAGCGAGGGCCCGGTGCACACCTACGCCGACACCTGGCGCGCCGACGTGCCGGCCTACCGGCGGTTCACCGGTGCCCTGCTGAGCGAGGGCGTGCAGTTTATGCCCAAGGGCCTGCTCTACGTCTCGACCGTGCACGGCGACGAAGAACTCGACCTCACCAGGCAGGCGGTCCGCAGGGCCCTTGCCACCGGCGTACTCGATCCAGGGAGGCAGTAAATGCCAGGCACGATCACCGACATCCAGGCGCTCGACATCCGCTACCCGACGTCGCGCACCGGGGACGGCTCCGACGCGATGTACACCGACCCGGACTACTCCGCCGCCTACGTCATCATCCGGACCGACGCCGGCGACGGGCTCGAGGGCCACGGGCTGACCTTCACCATCGGCCGCGGCAACGAGGTGTGCGTCGCGGCGATCGAGGCGCTCAAGCCGGTGCTGCTCGGCCGCGACGCCCGGGCCTGCTTCGCCGACATGGGCGGGCTGTGGCGCGACCTGGTCGGCGACAGTCAACTGCGCTGGCTCGGCCCGGAGAAGGGGGTCATCCACCTGGCCACCGCCGCGCTGGTCAACGCGATGTGGGACCTGTATGCCAAGGCCGAGGGCAAGCCGCTGTGGAAGCTGCTCAGCGACATGTCGCCGGAGGACCTGGTGGCCCTGGTGGACTTCCGCTACCTCACCGACGCCATTACCCCCGAGGAGGCGGTGGCCATGCTGCGGGAGCGCGAGCCGGGCCGGGCCGGGCGCGAGATCGAGATGCGTCGCGACGGGCTGCCCTCCTACATCACCTGCGGCTGGATGGGCTACTCCGACGAGAAGTTCGCCGGGCTGTGCGACGCGGCCGTCGCCGCGGGCTTCACCCACATCAAGCTCACCGTCGGCGCCGACCTGTCCGACGACCTGCGGCGGCTGAAGATCGCCCGGCAGCAGGTCGGCCCGGACCGCAAGCTGATGGTGGATGCCAACCAGCGCTGGGACGTCGCCGAGGCGATCGGGTGGATCGGCCGGATGGCAGAGTACGACCTGTGGTTCGTCGAGGAGCCGACCAGCCCCGACGACATCCTCGGCCACGCGGCTATCGCCCGCGCGATCGCGCCGATCAAGGTGGCCACCGGCGAGCACGTGCACAACCGCACGATGTTCAAGCAGTATATGCAGGCCGGCGGCCTGTCCATCTGCCAGCTGGACAGCTGCCGGCTCGGCGGTGTCAACGAGGTGGTCGCCGTGCTGCTGCTGGCGGCGAAGTTCGGCATCCCGGTGTGCCCGCACTCGGGGGGGGTCGGGTTGCCGGAGTACGTCCAGCACCTCTCGCTGTTCGACTACATCTGCGTCTCCGGTGACCTGACCGACCGGTTCGTGGAGTACGTCGACCACCTGCACGAGCACTTCGTCGCCCCTGCGATGACCCGAAACGGGCGCTACGTCGTACCGGAGAGTCCCGGCTACAGCGCGACCATGCATCCGGAGAGCCTGGCCCGGCACGAGTTTCCCGGCGGTGCCGAGTGGGCGGGTCACCGGTGACCGCGCTCAGCGCCGAGCATGCGGGGGCCCGGCACGCCGGGGCGCTGCCGAGCGGGTCGCGCTATCTCATCGAGGTGCCCGCGGACTACAACGGCAGACTGCTGCTGTGCGCCTGCCCGCTGCCGACCGAGCCGGGCGACCCGCCCTGGGGCGAGGACAACACCATGATGGCGGCGCTGCGCGCCCGCGGCTACGCCCTGGCGGGATCGGCGAACACCATCTTCTGGCCGCTCGAGCGCGCCTTCGCCGACCAGCTCCCGCTGCTCGAGGTGTTCGAGGAGACGGTCGGCAGGCCAGAGCGCACGGTGGCCTGGGGGCCGTCGATCGGCGGTCTCATGACGGCCGGCTTCGCGCAGCGCTTCCCGGAGCGGCTATCGGGGGCGCTGCCGCTGTGCGGCAACCTGGCCGGGGCGGTGGCGATCCACAACCGCGAGCTCGACATCGCCTTCGTCTTCCAGCAGCTGCTGGCCGGTGATCGGCGGCTCGAGCTGGCCAACATCAGCGATCCGCCCGGCAATGCCGACCGGGCGCTCGCGGTCCTCGCCGGCGCGGTGCGGACGCCGGAGGGCCGGGCCCGGCTGGCGCTGGCGGCAGCGGTCGGCAACATCCCCGGCTGGCACGACCCGCTGTCTCCCGAGCCGGCCGCGGACGACTTCGAGCAGCAACTCGCCAACCAGGTCCGGTGGCTGGAGGAGATCGGGCTACTGGTCTTCTTCATGTTCCGGGCCCAGGTGGAGATGCAGGCCGGTGGCAACCCGTCATGGAACACCGGCGTCGACTACGCGGTTCGGCTGGCGCAGTCGATCGGCCAGGACCAGGTGCACGGCCTCTACCGCAGCGCCGGGCTCGACCTGGCCGCCGACCTCGACACCCTCGCCGCCGCCCCGCGGATCGAGGCCGACCCGGCCGCCGTGGCCTACCTGGAGCGGCACATCGCCTTCAACGGCGACCTCGGCGGCGTTCCCGTGCTGACCGTGCACTCCGACGGCGACGGGCTGGTCACGCCCGACAACGAGCGGGCCTACGCGGACGTCGTCGGCTGGGCCGGCCAGGCCGACCTGCTGCGGCAGGTCTACCTGCACCGCGGCGGGCACTGCACGTTCAGCATCGCCGAGACGCTGACCGCCCTGGACGCCCTGACGGAGCGGATCGAGACCGGCGACTGGCCGCCGCTCGACGTCGCCTCGCTCAACGCGGCCGCCCTGGCGCTGGGTCCCGAGCTGAACGTGCTGTCCGAGGGCGAGCCGGTGAGCCCGGGCTTCGCCGACTACTCGCCGCCTGAGTTCCCGCGGCGCCACGACGTCCGGGATGAATTGTAGGCCCTCACATCAGCCGGGTCACTGGCTGGCCGGCCTCGACCAGGGCCGGGCGGTCGGCGGCGAAGTCGGAGATGTCGCTGGAGGTCGGTCCGGCCGTGACCAGGTCGGCGAAGAGCGGGACTGCAACTGGCGGAAGCGTGCAGCGTCGCGGAAGCACGCGGACTGTGGGGGGAGCAGCCGCGACCGGGCGCGGTGTCTTCAGTCGTTTCGGTACAGCGCAAAGGACGCATCGGGATGCAGACCAAGACGCCCAGCGACCAGACCCTCGCGTTGAATCACACCCGCATCCCGCATGTCGAGGCGGCGCATGACTGCCTGCGACGCGAGGTTGTGTACCTCGGTGAAGGAGACCACCGGCAGGTGCGGAAAGAAGGTCGCAGCCCACTCGAGCGCCGCCCGTCCGATCTCGGTCGCGTAGCCGCGACCTGTCAAGGCGTCGCGGACGGCCCAGCCCAGCTCGATCACGGCCTCGCCGTCGAGGTCGACTCGGGTGAAGCCGCCGCGGCCGACGAGCGACCTGTCCGACCGGTCGTGTGCGAGCCACTTGCCGACGCCGTCAGCGGTCCAATGCTCAGCCATGTCCGTGGTCCACGCCTCAATGGCCGCCCGGCTCCAGGGCCCGGTCCAGAAGGCGACGATGGGATCGCCGTATAGCAGGATCAGGTCGTCGACGTCCTCGGCGCCAACCGGCGTCAGCACCAGGCGAGCCGTCTGGACCGGGTCGCTCGGCTCAGCTGGGCGCATCCGATCACTGAACATCGTTGACGGCTTGAGCGCGACCGGCTTCGAGGCACAGCCTCGGGCGTGCTTCTCAGTTGACCCCGTCGTGACTTCTGGCCCGAGTGCCCTATCTCGGTTCAGGACGATCGTTCACGAGACGCCTTCGGAGCGGGGGTGCGGCTGTGACCTTCAGCGGTGAGTGGCGCGCCTGTCGTGGCGCTATATGGCCGTGTTATCGCAAAGTAAAGCGCGGGTGTCAGGACCGTCTGTACGTGTGAAGCAGTCGGAGTGCGAGGACGGCCACCGCCCAGAGCAGGATCTGGATCAGGATCGCCGGTGCCCTCGGCGTGAACCACGCATTCGAAGTGATCATCGTGTGCGGGGGCGGGTTGGTGGCGCGCACAGCAGCGTCCAGCCGGGGCGCCAGCGATGTGATCAGCGGGTTGTGGGCCAGTCCGAGGACCGCAACGAGGACGGGTGCTGCGACGAGCACGACAACTGCTGCACCGCCGGTGCCGGCTACCGCGCGTGCTGCGAACGCCCCGATCGCGACACCCGCCAGGGCGGTGACCAGGGCGAGGGCAACACCGGCGAGGAGCACCGTGACAGGTGCGCCGTCGCCGTCGACCCGCAGTAGCGACGCAAACGTGCACAGCAGGGCGAGAGGAGCCGCTACCGCGTAGGCCGCGAGCAGCCCTGCCCACGTCTCGCGTACGAGACCGCCGACCGCCAGGGCAGAGAGCAGGACCTGCTCGTCGGGCTCGGCGTCGAGCACCTGCCGCCCGGCCCATGCCAGGACCGGCAGCGCGAGGCACACCGAGGTGACCATGAGCACCGCCGCCTGCTGTGGGCCTCCAGCGAGCCCGATCAGCTGCAACGCGACCAGCGCGACCACCGGGGCCAGCAGCACCCGGGCGGACAGGACGCCGCGCAGCCTGAACCGGATCAGCGCCAGAACCCTCATCGCACGCGTGGGGTCAGGCCGCGGCGGCGCAGCTCGTCGAGCACCCCCGCGGCCCGATCTGCCGCAACCTCCACCTCGACCACGACCGGACAGTCCTTCGTCGTCGGCACCTGTGGCACCGGCGCGTCGGCGACCGTCCCACCCTCGACGTGCCAGCGCAGGTCCGGCGCCAAAGCGGCGACCTGCTGCTGGTGGTCTGCCACGACGACGGAACCGCCGGCCTGCACGACGTGCCGGATCGCGTCGGGGACGGCCCCCCGGGCGGCCGCGTCGAGCCCGGACCACGGCTCGTCGAGCACGAGCAGCCCGGGCGGGACGAGCAGCGCCTGCGCCAGGCCTACCTTTTGGGCGCTGCCCTGAGACAGCTGCCCGAGGGGGACTTCCAGCAGCGGTCCGAGCCCGAGCCGCTCTGCCTCGCGTTGCACTGCCCGCTCCGCCGCGGAAGCGAGCCCGCGGACGCGCGCCTGAGCGCGCAAGTACGTGCCCGTCGGCATCGCCTGTGCGGTGGGGAACCGCTCGGGCGCCCACCCGACCACTGCCGGCCGGTCCCGCACCACCCCCGCCGCTGGTGCGAGCACGCCCGCCAGCACCCGCAGCAGCGAGGACTTGCCAGCGCCGTTACGGCCGGTCACCTCGACCAGAGCCCCGGCCGGCACGGTCAGGGTGACCTGCCGCAGCACCCACGGCGAGCGGCGGCCGTAACGCACCCCCAGCCCGACCAGGTCCACCAGGACACACTGACCTACCCGCCCGGCGTCTGCCGGGACGCCACGCCTCCGGCACCACGAGCGCCAGCCTCCACTTTCCTGGCGATGCCGCTCGGCAACCTCTTCACGAGTGTGGACATGTAGGGGATGTGAGAAGCGTCGGCGACGCAGCACGCCAGGCGCACCCAACGTCCACAACCGCCCCGACGTGGCCACCCGGCGGCACCGGCCCACAGAACAGGGGGGCGCCGACGCGATCATCACTGCCGCACCGAGCCCCACCCGGAAGACCGCGGCCTCCCACGGCCCACGGTGGAGAAGCCAGCACCGCGCCGCCAGGGAAGAGCCACAAGACGTCCGACTCTGCCGAAGAGCGAACGATCGAGAACTGGCCCTACCTGGGGGTGCCAGAGAGACCGGTTGGGTCGTTGATGCTAAGCGGCGGCTCGGGCTGCGAGTGATCCAACGGTGGCGGCGGTGAGGAGCAGGAGGCCGCCGAGTAGGTAGACGGCTTGAATGCCGACGGCGTCGGCGAGCAGTCCTCCGCCGAGCAGGCTCAGGAGCCGGCCGGTCTGCCAGAGCATGTCGAAGCCGGCGAACGCCCGGCCGCGGAGGTCCTCAGGGACGCGGTACTGGATCAGGCTGCTGAACGTGACGTTGCCAGTGGAGGTCGACAGGCCGTAGAACACCAGCGCGCAGGCGGCCGAGGGGACGCTGGTAGCGACGGCCAGGACGAGGTCGACGATGCCGCGGACTGCGTAGGGCCCGAACACGAACAGTGGGCGGCGTGGGTCTTTGAGACGTCGTAGGAGCAGCAGTGGCCCGAGGGCGGCGCCGGCGCCGATCGCGGCGACGAGCACCCCGAAGCTACTGCCACCACTGAGGCGGTCCTGGGCGAGGACGACGAGCAGTGCGCTGGTGGCGCCGGCGGACAGCGCCGCCAGGAACTGCCCGGCAGCGAGTGCCTTGAGCAGCGGCAGCGCGGCGAGAGCCGCCAAGCCCTCGCGGGCGTGCGCGAACGGGCTGGTGACCTGCACCGCTCTGGTGCGTTCGGGTTCGCGCAGGCCACGCAGGAACGCGGCGCTGAGCGCGAAGCTGACGGCGTTGACGGCGAACGCCACCCCGAACCCGACGCGGACGGCGAGCAGGGCCGCGACAGGCGCGACGAGGATCTGGGCGGTGACCGCTGCGGTCCAGATGCCGCTGTTGGCGGCTGCGAGTTCGTCGTCGTCGACGACCGAGGGCAGCAGCGACTGCGCGGCGGGTGAGAAGAACACCTGCCCGCAGGACAGCCCGACCGCGACCGCGTAGGCGCTAAGCGTGCTGTTGTGCCAGACCGCGAGGATCCCGGCGAGCAGTACCCGGGCGAGGTCGGCGGTGACCATCACCTGCACGCGCGGGAGGCGGTCCACCAGGCTGCCGGCCAGGGGCGCGAGCAGCAGCACCGGCGCGATCTCGGCCAGCACCGCCCCGGAGACGCCGAGCCCGGAGCCGGTGAGCGCGACCAGCAGCAACGCCAGGGTCGTGAACTGAGCGACATCGCCGACCTGCGAGACGGTCCGGGCCAGCCAGAGCCGCCGGTAGGCAGGCCGCCTCAGGAGCCTGCGCAGATCGGGCCGGGTCGCGGTCACCGTCCCATCGTCGCGGGTGGTCAACGCCGGGGGCCCCCATGGGGGAGGGCCTCAGTGGCTGGGGGTGCCTGGCCGGCTCGTTGACCTTCGGCGTCGCGGTGATCCTGCCCCCAGGGAGGTAGACCATGACCGATGTCCAGCAGCATCCGAGCGAGCACGATCCGCCGGCGCTTCCGGTACCACCGGCCGGGGCCGCCCTTCCGCCCGTTCCGCCACGGCAGCCCGATCCGACAATGTTGGGGGCCAACGGAGCCTTCCTTTATGGCTGCGCGGGGGGTGGTGTCCGGTGGTGCGCCGAGAACTCGTGATGGGTGGTGGTGGGGTCGGGGCGGGGGTCGGCGTGGACGGTGGCGGCGGTGAGCCGGCGTACGTCGTGGAGGAGCCGATGTTCGGTCTGGTCGGTGATGCGGTGTGCTTCGACGACTGAGAGGTGGTCTTCGACGATGACCTCGCATTCTGCCCGCAGGGCGTGGCCGATCCAGCGCAGTCGCACTTGGCCGACGGCTAGCACGCCGGGTGTTGCCAGGATGACGGCCTCGACCTTGTCGACCAGGTCGGGGTCGACGGCGTCCATGAGCCGGGAGAACACTTCTCGGGCGGCCTGTCGGAGGACGACGAGGATGGCCGCAGTGATTGCCAGGCCGATGACCGGGTCGGCCAGCCGGAAGCCTAGGGCGACCCCGCCTGCCCCGATCAGTACTGCGAAGCTGGTAAGGCCGTCGGTTCGGGCGTGGAGGCCGTCGGCGACGAGGGCCGCCGAACCGATCTGACGGCCGATTCGGATGCGGTAGCGGGCGACGAGTTCATTGCCGGTGAAGCCGATCAGAGACGCCGCGGCGACGAGGCCTAGGTAGGTGACGTCGTGCGGGTGGAGTAGTCCACGGATGGATTCGTAGGCGGCGAGGGCGGATGAGGCGGCGATCAGTGCTACGACGATGAGGCCGGCGAGATCCTCGGCCCGTCCGTAGCCGTAGGTGAGGCGGCGGGTGGCGGCTCGGCGTCCCAGCGTGAAGGCGATGGCGAGGGGTACGGCGGTGAGGGCGTCGGCGAAGTTGTGGAGGGTGTCCCCGAGCAGGGCCACCGAGCCTGAGAGCAGCACGACGACGAGTTGAAGTAGGCCGGTTATGGCCAGGCCAGCGAAGCTGATGATGAGGGTGCGGACGCCGAGCTGGCTTGCCTCGAGCTCGCTGTCGACGGCATTGCCGGCGTCATGGCTGTGTGGGGCGAACAGCTCTCTGACTCGCCCCCACAGTGTGCTCCGGTGGTCGTGGCTGTCGTAGCTTTCGCTGCTGTCGTGGGGGTGACCGGCGTGGTCGGGGTGGTGGCCGTGATCGGCGTGGTCGTGGTAGGTCATGACGACCGCGGGGTGGGAAGGCTGTCGGGTTCGAGGGGGCCTAGCGCGTCGACGAGCAGGCGCTTGACGTTGTCGTTGGCGGCCACGTAGTAGACGAAGGCGCCATCGCGGCGCGGTTTGACCAGGCCGGCGAGGCGCAGTTTGGCGAGGTGTTGGCTGACGGCGGTGGGAGATGTCCCGACCAGTTCGGCCAGGCAGGCCACTGATGACTCGCCTTGGAGCAGGGCCCAGAGAACTTTGATCCGGGTGGGATCAGCGAGGAGCCGCAGGGAGGCGGCTGCTCGTTCGACGGCCTCGTCGGGCGGCATCCGGAAGTCTTCAATACCTGCGTGCATGTGCATATGCTTACGCCGTGTCGTCGACCCCATCCACTTTGCCCGCCGCCGGGCGGCCGGGACGTCACGGCGGCGCTGAGGAGGCCGAGCACCGCTCGGCCGCCAATCGGGCGGTCGGAGTGTCGGCGGTGGGGCTCGCTGTCACCGGCGGGGTCGAGCTGGCTTTGGCGCTGCTCACCGGGTCGGTCGGCCTGCTCGGTGATGCCCTGCACAACCTGTCCGACGTGTCGACCTCGGCGGTGGTGTTCCTCGGCTTTTGGGTCTCCAAGAAGCCGGCCACCGAGGGCTATCCCTACGGGTATGAGCGGGCGGAGGACCTGGCCGGCCTCGGGGTGGCGCTGGTGATCTGGCTGTCGGCGGTCTTTGCCGGGGTGGAGAGCTATCGCAAGCTGGTGTCCAACGGGGGCACGACCCATCTCGGGGTCGGGATGGCGGGAGCGGTCCTCGGGGTGGTGGGCAACCAGCTGGTCGCCCGGTACAAGGCCAAGGTCGGCCGTCGGATCCACTCGGCCACGCTGCTGGCAGACGCCAAGCACTCCTGGCTGGACGCTCTGTCCTCGGTCGGCGCCCTGGTCGGTCTGATCGCGGTGGCCGCCGGCTACCGCTGGGGCGACCCGATCGCCGGGTTCGCTGTCACCTTGTTCATCCTTCATGTCGGTTATGAGGTGACCAGCGAGATCACCCATCACCTCCTCGACGGGGTGGAGCCCGAACATCTCTCGGCGGCCAAGGCGGCCGCCGAATCTGTCGCCGGTGTGCGCGGCGCCCTGGTCCGGGGCCGCTGGACAGGCCGCAGCCTGGTCCTCGACGTCGACGGCGAGGTCGATCCCGGCACGTCCGTTGCCGACGCCGACCGCATCGGAGCCCGGGTCGGCGACGCCGTCCACGACGCAGTAGAGGAAGTTAGGGCCGTGCGATGGGCCGCTTGCCCCAAGCTGTAGGACCTCCTAACGGTCTGGACACCCCGTTTGCTCGCGCGGGTGCCGTTGCCTGGCGTGGATGTGTCGAACCTCACGAGCACCTGTGGACCCGCGACTGGAGCCATCTCGTCCAGCCGTTGACCTGTGATCGGCCGTGCCCTGTGAGAGAGCGGCCGTGGCGCCCGCCCGCGCTTTCCTCGGGGACGTCGAACCCTCAGTGCCGTGACCGGCTTCTCCGCCGACGCGCTCGGGCGGGGGTCTTCCCCCGGGCCCGGCGGTGCCCGGCCCCACCCTGGCTGACCGCCTCCGCGGCGACGCAGGGCTGGCCGAACCTGGCGGGCTGGAGGCCGGGGCGCACCGCCGTGCGCCGGGCGCCGGCGGGTCCTGCTGACCCGCAGGGGGGTCCTCCGCCAGGATGAGCGCCGTGTGGGCGTGGGCGGGCGTGGGTGGCCTGGTCGCCGTGCTCACCGGGTTCGTCCCGCTCAACCAGGCCGGGGACGTCGTGGTGCGGGTCGCTCCGGTGCTGGTGTTCCTGGTCGCGATCACGGTGGTGGCCGAGCTCGCGGACGCCGCCGGCGTGTTCACGGTGGCGGCCACCACAGCGGCCCGGGCGGCTGCTCGCAGGCCGGTGGGCGGGGCGGCCGAGGCGAGGCGGGGTGCGGCCCGGGGCCCGGCGGCGAGGCTGTGGCTGCTGGTCGTCGTGCTGGCGGTCGCCGCGATCACGGTGTTGTCCCTGGACACCACAGCTGTCCTGTTGACTCCGGTCGTGTTGACCCTTGCGCGCCGTCTGGGGCTGCCACCGGGGCTGTTCGCGATGACGACGGTGTGGCTGGCCAACACGGCCTCACTGTTGCTGCCCGTGTCGAACCTGACGAACCTGCTCGCTCTGCACCGGCTCGCCGCCCTAGGGGTGGACCTGCCCGGCTACGTGAGGCTGATGGCGGCGCCGGCCGCCGTGTCGGTGGTGGTGACCTGTCTGGTCCTGGCCGTGCTGTTCCGTCGCACGCTGCCGCTGACCTACTGGGCACCCGCGCCGGTCCCGGTTCGCGTCCGGGTGCTGTTCGGGGTCTGCGCTGGGACCTGCCTCGCGCTGGGCCCGGCCTTCGTCACTGGGGTCGTCCCCGCGGTCCCCGCCGCCGCGGCTGCCGCCGTCCTGCTCGGCGTGTTCGCCGTCCGCGACCGGCGCGCGCTGGCGGCGGCGGCCGGGCGGCTCGTCCCGTGGCGGCTGGTGCTCCTCGTCCTCGGGCTCTTCCTCGTCGTCCAGGGTCTCCAGGGGCACGGGCTGCCCGGCCTGCTGGCGGACGTCGCCGGCTCCGGAACCTCCTGGCCGGACCTGCTGCGCCTGGCTGGCACCTCCGCGGTCGCCGCCAACGGGGTCGACAATCTGCCCGCCTACCTGGCCCTCGAACCCGTTGCCGCCGACACCCCGGAGCGTCTGGCCGCCCTGCTGATCGGTGTGAACCTGGGCCCCCTGGTCACCGTCTGGGCGTCCCTGGCGACACTGCTGTGGCGGGAACGCTGCACCGCGGCCGGCGTCCCTGTGCCCGCCGGACGCTTCGCCGCCCGCGGTCTCCTGCTCGTCCCACTCCTGCTGGTCACCACCACCCCGCCCTCGCTCTCACCTGACTCCCGCCCGCCGCCGGGCGAACTCGCTTACGGCCAGCACGAAGACACACCAAACCGCCGCAGGCCGGCCGGGTAGAGGATCGATCGTCTACGAGACGCGGCGGACCGGACGGGAGGCTGAGCAGGAGCAGCTGTCTCGCGGCAGGTGTCCGTGAACTACGGCGACCAGGGAAGGTTCGCGGTCTGAACCGCTACGCACCCGGCATGAGCGCAGCCTGACGAAAGAAGGGACGACGAGTGTGCACAAGGGACGCGGGGCACGCGCGTGCCCCGGCCCGCCTGGGCCCGCAGCCGCTGGTAGCCGCGGCGGAGCCCCCGAGCCGGATGACGGCAGCCGCGCTTGGCGGTCCGGGGTACCAGCACTATTGGCCGGCGCCGCAGCAGCCCCGGTCCCAGCTCTTCCTTCGGCCGGGCTTCTAGCCTGGGCCTGTGGAGACTGTGGTCTTGATCGTCGAGGATGATCTCGCTATTGGCGCGGAGCTGCTTACGGCGCTGCGTAGCGCGGGGTATGACGCGGTCTGGGCGGCATCGGGTGCTCAGGCGTTGGATGCGGTGGACGCTGGTGAGGTGCCGGACCTCGTGCTTTTGGATTTGGGGCTTCCCGACGTTGAGGGTGTGTTGTTGTGCCGGCAGCTTCGGCAGCTGGCCCCGGACGCGGTGATCGTGGTGTTGACGGCGCGGACGGCGGAGTTTGGGGTGGTCGTGGCGTTGGACGCGGGCGCCGATGATTACCTGACCAAGCCGTTTCGGTTGGCGGAGCTGTTGGCTCGGCTCCGCGCGCATCTGCGTCGCCGGCCCGTGGCGGCCGCCGACGTGCGGCACCTCCTGGCGGGCCAGCTGCGGCTGGACCTCGGGGCCAGGCGGGCCTGGTTGGCCGGCCGGGAGCTTCAGCTGCGGGCCAAGGAGTTTGATCTGTTGGCGGTGCTGGTGGCCGCCGCGGGTGAGGCGGTGTCCCGGGAGCGGCTGATGGCCGAGGTGTGGGATGAGAACTGGTTCGGGTCGACGAAGACGCTAGACGTGCCGATGGCCATGCCGGCGAGGTAGGCGGCGACGCTGTGGGCGGCGTGGCGGTCGAGGTTGGCTCGGGCCATGTCGTAGCGGATGGTGGTGCGGGCGTCGGCGTGGCGCATGGCGTACTGCATGTCGCGCAGCGGGACGCCGCTGATCAGCCCGGCGGTGCAGAACGTCCGGCGCAGGGTGTGCGGGCTGGCCGGGCTGGTCACGCCCGCCTCTCGGACGACCCGGTGCAGCAGCCGGCTCGCCGCCCCCCGGGTCAGCTCGTCGCCTTTCCCCGAAAGCAGGACCGGCCGTGGGCGCGGCCGTCGGTCGCGGCTTTGACGGCGCGGAGCACCGGGATCGGCAGGGGGATCTCCGCTGGGTTCGCGGCCTTTGCCGAGCACCCGGAGCAGTTCGTAGCCGCCGGCGTAGCGCAGGTCCTGCACTCGGGCGTTGCAGGCTTCGCTGACCCGCAGGCCGAGCAGGCCCAGCAGCGCGACCAGCGCGTGGGCGGTGTCGCCGTGCCGGCGGGCGGCGCTGAGCCCGGCCGCGAACTCCAGCGGGTGCAGCACCGTTCGGCGCTGCCCCTCCCACGGCACCCGCGGCCGGGTCACTGCCAGAGTCGGGTTGGTCGCAACGAGCTCGTCGATGACCGCGTACTTGAACAGCCCCGCGACGGTCGACAGGCGGCAGCTGATGGTGGCGGGGGCGTAGCCACGCGCTTCGAGGTCCCGCAGGTACAGCTCCAGGTGCGGCGGACGGCCAGCGGTGGCAGCTGGTGGTCGGCGCACCACTGCCAGAAGCACAACAGATCACGGCGGTACGCACTCAGGGTCAGCTCGCGGTAACGAGCCAAGAAACCCGCCACAGCGATCTCCGACGGCTCGATGACGGTAACGGGCAGGACAGCGGACATGACAGTCCCTTCCAGAAGAGGAAGACCCATGCTCGTGTGGCGCTGCCGATCGCTGCTCCGCGACCAGGCACACAGACACCTGTCAGCGGCCGTCCCTACCGGCAGGGATGGACTGCTTGCCTGAACGCGGTCGCTCGCCCAGCGGCAGATGAGTGCGCTGCCTTCCGTCGTGGTGGGCGACGCCTCCCGCACCCACCGAGTTGGTGCCGCTCGTCAGGTCAGGGAACGGCGGGCACCTCCGTGCCGAATGCGAGCGCTGGTCGCTCGCCGGCGGAGCAGGGCGTTCGTCGCGCCGGGACATCCACCTGCTTCGCCGGCTGCGCGCGAAGGCCGACGAGGTCGTCTACGCCGGTGTTCCGCCGCGAGCTCGAGACGGCGTTGGCGGGCGCCCTGCCGGTCCCCCGTGACGCCCGGGCTGGTGGTGACCCACGTCAACTACCTGCTGGCCGACGGGCCGTTCGCGCCGGTGCGCCGGCTGCTCGATCGGACGTGGTTCCTTGACGTCGACCCGGGCCTGCGTCGCGACCGCCTGGTCGCCCGGCACGTGCCGCACGGCCGCAGCCCCGCGGCCGCCGAGCACTAGTGTCGCGCTATTGAAGTGTGTTTACCGCGGGTGGCGCGGTCGATGATCTGGTCGGCGGTCTTGGTCCAGACGAACGGTTCGCAGCGTTCGTTCCAGGCGTCGATG
>JAABUT010001059.1_pt1 | contig 34764 bp, 25 predicted proteins | sample 5559281 | NCBI WGS metagenome assembly JAABUT01 (sample SAMN10711880, study PRJNA513359) | rock metagenome | isolation source: Antarctica rocks | place: Antarctica: Victoria Land, Ricker Hills nord | collected 2016-01-04 | reverse complement strand
TAACCCTAACCCTAACCCTAACCCTAACCCTAACCCTAACCCTAACCCTAACCCTAACCCTAACCCTAACCCTAACCCTAACCCTAACCCTAACCCTAACCCTAACCCTAAATGAAGCAAGATGCATTGCATCATCATTCATATTCAAATGATCATAACATAAATATATGTTGATGTTTTCAATTATTTTGAATTATTGTCAAGTTTTCAACATGTTACATGTCAACAAAGTTTTTCTTTTGATAATATACAACATATTTGAAAGCTTGTCTCATTTCAATTATTTATTCAATTATTACTTCATTTTGCGCTTGTTGCTTTTGATTTTCTTTAACAATTTATTTGTATAAAGTTTGTCACATCTGAATTAATTTTACATGCAGTACTGCAATGTATAATAACTTTGATAATAATGTTTTTAATGATGAATGCTTTCAATGAAATGAATGTTGTAATCAAATTGTATTAACATAAACAGACTGCGTTGATTTTGAAATGTATAAATACTTCAATTAATATGATCAGAAATTACAAGTCAAAGTAAAAGAAATAATGAGTAAGATCTTTTTCAACATTTTTATATAACATGCATTAAGTGAAGTAAAAGTTCTGTGCAAAACATAAGTTCATGAATAATTAAATAATAATAAAAAATAAACTCATCATGTTTTTGAACAAGAAAGTTTTATTATAAGAACTTTGTACAAATTATTATAAGCAGTCTCATACAACTATTATGAAGAAGAAAGTGCAGCAAACATTGAAATTTGATTCAATTGATAATTATGTTTCTGCTATCATTTTTTTATACAATTATCAACAATCTTTCAATCATGCTATGTCTTTTCATTCATGAAAGATCAAGATGAAAGCTCTTTTGAAAGATTGTACAAAGAAGAAGTATGCAAGAAGAAAAGTTCAATATTTCAATTACAATGTTAATACTTTGCTGAATGAATACAAGTAATAATAAATGATTGATGTTGTATGAAGCTGTTGAACTCATGAGTTCTTTCAGAAATGAGTCACGACTCAAACTGTGAAATTCACTCATCATACAACGCTTAATTTTTTGATGAGTCATACAATGTTGATGCGTGAAGAAAATCATCATCATCTGCAGTTAATTGATTTATTTTCTTTGAACTTGAAGAATGAGAATTTCATTTCTTATACGATGCATATTTGCATTTTGAACAATGAAAAAATAAATCAGACTGAGCAAATTGAATACAAAACAATCATATGATATAAAAATTCATTGCTGTACATCATTTTGCAGCTTGCTTTTTATCTTTTCTATTATTAAAACATTGTACAAAAGCAAATTTCATGTTTTCAAAGATGACAGCAATGATATGATTTTCATCTGATTTAAGAAAGCAAGTTGATTTCGTTTATGTCATATGAAATTCAACTAAAATGAATTAACAAAATGTTTGACATCATCAGCATTTTCAATCTCAAGAAGATTCATGATTGTGATGCAGAAGCATAAGCAAATAAGTTGAATGATGCATTAAAATCTCAGATACATTGTATTAAATGATGAAATATAAATGCTTTGTTCACAAGTTATTTGACTCATCTTTTTCTGAAGTTCATACAAGTAATGACAAACTTCAAATTAATTTTTGAAGATTTTTTTTATCTTAAGTTAAAGTTGAGTCTTCATTGTCTCTTGTATGAGCACTCTGATCATGAATTGATCATTGACTGACGTGATTCAGCAATTTCTCAAGCAATGCTTCATACAAGAATGATAAATCTTTGCTTGATAAATCATTGCTTGATACTATTAAAGAAAATTAATTTAACATAATTGTTCAAGATTTTTTGTGTTTATTAAAGAAACTTCACATAGTGATTTTGCAAAATTCAATTATTTATCATTGAGAATTTTCTGCTCATTTTTTGTGAAAAGATTCTCTCTTCATACAAGATGATTATCTGATGTTTGCAAATAAAGTAGAACTCTCTTTGTTTAATGTTGAAAAGTTGAATGAACTTTGTATATAAAGTGTTGTATCAGATATTGTCAATTAAATCAATATGATTTCAAAGAACATTGTATGAAGTATACAACATCATGATTCTTACAATCATCAGATATTAAAGTCATTGCATGATTGTATGAAGAATTTCTTTGCAGAAAAGTTTTTTATTACTCTGCATGATTTTGCTGCTTCTTCAAGCAATATCATTACTTTCTTTCAACTCATGCTACGATTTTCATATGAAAATAACTTTAACTTCAACATTGCTTCTTTTCAGCTGTCATCACAATCTTCATACAAAGTCAACTTAAGTTTAAATGATTTTCAGAGATTAAAAGTTGCTTTGTACAAAAACATCTTTGATGCTTAAACTTTTCAAACTTCATCATCATTGAACTCTGATGTCATATCTTCTGAGCATCACATATGTCAAACTGTGAGCATAATTTCAGATCTTTGATGAAAGTGAATGTTTGACTGAAACTTTGTCTTTGTCATTCATGTTAGAAATCGATTTAGAGCGAGTCATAAAGATGTCATTTAACTAATAGATAAATGTTAAGAAAGAAAAGTATCTACAGAAAAGAACTCGATTCTTATATGTGTGTTTCTCAGCTCTGTGCTAGACTCGATTGAGTTGACATCTTACACATATGATGCAGAGTTTCAATGATATCATCTCTAGATCAGATTTTCGCTAGACTCGATTAGATGTTGAAATCGTGTCTAGATCATTCAATCAAAGAGACTTGAGACTGATATGTATGTATTGTTCTTTAGAGATAACTATAACAAGACATTAGAAATACAGAAGAGAAAAAGTGCAAGCTCTTCTATAAATAATGAGTTGAGACTGCGCTAGACTCGATACAGATGTGATGTAATAAATCAGATGTGTTTATCTAAAAGAATGATGAAAGAGATGAATGAAGAAAGTGCTGAACAACAAGAAGAAGTGCTGAGAATGACTCAAAGAGATGCGCTAGATTCAAACTAGACATAGCATCATGACTTGCTTTAATCAAATTGATTAGAATTAAATCTGAACTCTGATTGATTCAGACATGTTCATAACATTAGAATGAAATCAGACGAAGACTAGATGAAGAATAGACGAAGACTAGAATCATAACATTACTTTCTCTTCTTGACTATTCATGTTTGCATGAATGTTGTTCTCTAGTGCGCTTTTCTTGAATATCTGATATGAAATTCATCAATCATCTCTTGAGCGTTCATAAACTCGTCGTCGTCAGCGTTATATCAGTTAAGATCGTTGTCATAGCTCTTTCATTTGACTCGATATTGAAGTCGTCTTCTATAGCGTCGAAAGTTCAGTATATCATTGATTTTTCATTCGTCTTCATCGTTTATCACTATTGATTTCGAAGATTCATTCTTTTGATCAGACAGAGAATCATCAACGACAGAACGAAGAAGTTCTGAATGAAATACATCATGTATATGCATAGTTTCTGATAGTTTCAACTTATAAAATGAGTCAACAGACTCAGTGATCTGAAATGAGTCAAGCATCTTGTCATTCAATTTTTTGAAAGATCTCGCTGTAACAATGTTTCGTTCATTCAGAAACATCTTTGATTCGATCTTGTAATTGATCTTCTTTCTATGCTTATTAGCTTGATTTATCATTTGTTTTCGTGTTTTGATCAGAGCTTTACGAGCGAAGATCAATGTCTTGTTCATTTGTTCAGATATATTCTTGACTCAATTGATCTGCAAGCGTTCGCGAGTGCTTTCATACTCGATGATGTCAGAATCGAAGCTCATACGAGAATGAAAGTTCTTGTTCATGAAGAAGAAAGTCAAGAAGATGACTGAAGACAAGACGTTATTGTTGACAAACTCGATCATGAGTAGTCACTTGAATCAGTCGTTCTGCATGTATGAACAGAAGAAACGAAGATATCGCTCAACATTCTGATTGACTCGTTCGCTTTGATCATCGATCTGAGAATGATAAATGATGAACAATCGAAGAGAAATGCTCAGTCGTTTGCAAAGAAACTTTCAAAGAATGAAGATGAACTGAGAATCTCGATTGAATACAATGAAGCTGAGTAGATCGTGAGTTCAATATATTCATTGAAGCAACATTTCAGCTGTCTTTTCGACTGTGATATCTTCATCATCAATGATGCAAGAAATATAATGTCTTTCTTTCAACAATCTGCAGATGACAGTCAGAATAGCGTTATAGTCGTACGAATCAGATAGATCAATAATGAAGTTCATGATTATGTTCTGTCATCACTGTTCAGATATAGATAGAGATTGAAGCAAGTCGTTTGATTTATTTCTTGATGTCTTTAAACGTTGACATATGTAGCAGTTTTGAATATATTGATCTATCGTTTTTCGCATAGAAGATCAATAGTAATTTCGCTTTATGATCTTCACTGTTCTAAGAATTTCAGAATGATCAATCAACAATTGATCATGTATCTCACGAATCAGATTCATTTGTAGAAGCTCGTTGAATGAAACTCATAACTGACTATCATGATACAAGATTTCATTCTGAGTTCGACAATTCTTCAATTTGATATCTTCATATTGTGCTTTGTCTCTTGCTATTGCTTCGCGAAGTAACGTACAATTCTTGTTGATTTCATTAATCTCAAGAATCTGTTTATAGATTGATTGATCATTATTCTTCTTTAGATCAGCGATCTTCATTCAATTTGATGTCAGAATAGTAGTTCTTTGATATCAAACGCGTTCATCGTCGAAATCTCTAGACATGAAGTCAGCTTGACGAGTTAATGCATTGATCTTAATGTTCTGTTTGTCAGATTGATACATTATCTTGAAGTTGAAGTCAGCTAGCTTCTGAACTCAGCGCATCTATCGTTGACTCAGCTTCTTGTCTTTCATCAATGAGATGAGCGCTTGATGATCGATGAACATCTTGATAGAAATGTCAATCAGCTTCAGTTCGAGTTGTCAGTGTTCAAAAGCTCAAATTATGATCAGCAGTTCTTTATCGTATATCTTGTAATTGCATTCAGCAGAAGACATGTTCTTGCTATAAAAGACAATTGAATGTAGAACATCTTCGTCATCATATTGAGACAGAACTTCATCGTTGACGTAGTTGAATGAGTTGATTTCAAGAATGAAATCGCGAATCTGATCAAAGTGACGAAGTATAGAAGTCTCAGTCATACATCTCTTCATGTGATCGAATGCAGTTTGACAGACTTTGTTTCATTCAAATATGATTTTCTTTTGAGTAAGTTGAATCATTGAATGAACAATCTTCGAAAAGTTCTTGATGAAGCATCGATAGAAATTGCAGAAGTCAATGAAGAACTGTATCTGAGTGAGATTATTGAGTGTAGATCAATCAACGACTGCTTGCATCTTTCGTGAATTCATCTTAAGTCTCTCGATTGACATCAAAAGTTCTAAAAAGATGATTTTCTGAACATGAAACTTGCATTTATCAATGTCTATCTGTAGATCAGCTTCTCGTAGTCTGTTCAAGATCAATCATACATGTTGCTTGTGTTTCTTCAAGATCTTGCTGTAGATGATAATGTCATCTAGATAGATCTGACAAAACTGATGTAGATATTCAAACAATACGTCGTTCATATAGTGTTGATAGAACGTCGATTCATTGATTAATTCAAAGAGCATTACATGATATTTGTATAAGTCGAAGAAGATAATAAAGATAGTCAAATCTTCGCTATCTGAGTGCATGCGTAGCTTGTTGAACGTGACAATGATGTTCAATCGAGTCAGATACTTGCTTTCTTGTATACGAGTGAAAGTCTCGTCTATCAATGACAAAGAGTAGTGATTTCATTTGATCAAAGCATTGAGCTTTCTGTAATCAATGCAGAAACGCAGACTTTCGTCTTTCTTTTCAGCGAACAAGATGAGCGAGATGTATGATGCAAAGCTGAAGAAAATGAATTCTTTGTTCAGATGTTCGATCAGATATTTCTTTATCTTCTGAAGCTTGTGATCGAACATCTGATATAGTCTGCTTCGCAAGAGCATTTCTTCATCAATCAACTCAATTTTGTGATCATAGAAACGATGCAATGATAGCTGATTGATCATTGCTCGATCGAAGACATCTAGATAGTCGTGATATTCAGAGAGAAGCTTGATCTTGACTTGCTTGAGAGCTTCAGCGTGAGAAAGCTCATGCAGATTCACTTCTTCAGACTTGTTTTTAACTGTAGTTATGAGTCGATCGATTTTCAAGATGATAATAGCAAAGATCTTGATGTCTGATCATTTGACTAACATTCTATATGTCGCTGTTTCTATCATTGCTATGTTCGTTGAACTGAAAGAGAATGAATTCAGACTGAACGTTGATTTAGAATTTTTGACATTAGTTAAAGTCGCGTTGCACGATTTTAACTGTTCAATTAGTTTAACTGACTTCTCATTGAACTGATTGAAAGAGAGTGATTTCAGACTAAGTTGAGATGTAGTGAAAGATCTCTTCAGTATATGAGTAGAAGTCAAACTCTTCTGCTTCGTGATTGTCTTGTTGCTTGTGAGTAGAACAATCGATTTATGATTAGAGATGAAATTCGAAAATCGAAGAAAATTGATTTGCATATCAATTACTAGATTGATTTTGTTCATTCATGTTTTTTCAAAAATCATTTGATGTTGATCTAATCGAGTGATCAACATAGAAGCTGTGTCAATCGTATGATCTTAAACAGTCAGATTCAAATAGATGACATGAGTAATGAGTCTCTTAGCATAATGATTGTCAAATTCTTGAATTGACTTCGCTTTGATCAAAGTCAGAAGTTCGATTTGCAACTGATCACAAACAATCTGCGCGATCACTTCATCAATGAACGAATAGTCAGCAGCTTTGATGTCTATCAATGACTTCAATGAGTAACTAATTTCATTGCTAGAAAGTACACATTCAGTAATCAAAGATTCAGAAGCAAAAGAATCATCTGACATGCTCATCGTTGAAGAAATTAACACATCTTTCATCGCGTCTTTGATGAAAGTCTCTAGTTTTTTGCCTCGCTATCTTCGAAAGAAGACATTTTCTCATTCTCTTTATTCTTCGAAATGATGATTTCATGTAGACGAGAAGTGAAAGCTTGAGAAGCAGAAGTGTCGATCTTGTTCTGAGAACAGTTCTTTGACAAGTGATTCGAAGTCTTGCAAATATAGCAAACGATAGACGATCTGACTGACTCAGATGTAGAAAAGATAGTCGACTTGACATATTCAATTATCGAAGTCGTCACTGCTGACAAAGAAGTAGCGCGCTTTTCAGATGTGATGATGACTTTGATGATGATCGTGCAACGTTCGCTTCGAAGCTGATAATTGACTCGCTGTCTATTATTCACACTCTGAAGAAAGCTCTTGAGACGATGTAGAATGATAAAATCTTTCGAGCAAATCAATAGAGCATTCTGCAAGCGATTGTTGATCTTATTCTGAAGATCATTCATCAGAATGCGATCGTCGTATTCTAAATAGCTGAATAGCTTCATAAAGTCGAAATAGAAGACATTGAAAGACTTTTCTGCTTGTCTCAGAACGTTGTACTTACGACGACACTTTCGATTCTTATTCTGATCATCGTATATTTCTTTCAGATGTTCAAATAGCTCGTAGATCGAGATGTAAGAATGCAAAGCATCATGACGATGTCAAGCGAAGATATGCTCAGCAGCATCATCTTCTAGTCTAGATATCACATAGACAATACAGATATTCTCATTATCGAAGTGATCGACATTTGTCTGAAGCTTGTCGTTCATCTTGATTCTTCAGCTGTCTCATGTTGATTCATCTTCATCAGTGAATATAGATGAGTTCGAAAACTTGAAGAACTTGTGATGATTGTTATCGAATAGAGTGAACGACTCACGTCAAGTATGATTCTTGATAGATTGATGAGGTAAAGATTTCGTAGACTGACGAGATCGAAGCTGATTCGCTGAACGCTGTTTCTTTTTTAGACTCAAGACTTTCTTTCGTAGATTGATGATAGTCTCTTCTTGAGTGTCTATTGTCATTTGATTGATCTCTAGCTCATCAAGTCTCTTGATGTGATCAACTTGAACATCGATTCATTGCTCATTGAGTTTCAAAGTCATGTCTCGTTGATTTCTTAGCTCGATCAGCATCTTGATGATCTCGTCTGACTGATCAATAGCTCATTGACGAAGTTGTTGATTTGTGTTGATGTTTCATGAGATAGCGACATTCTGAGATCTCGCTGAAGCATCGACAGAGATAAGAAAAACTTGTCTATTAGCAGTGCTTCTAAGCAAACGAGCTGTTCGTGACTCGACTGATTCAGAGTCGCGTGTCATTATGAGAAAGATAAGAATAGATTTGATTGTAGTTGATTTGATAAATTTGAGTAAATTTGAGTAAATTTGAAGATGTGTTTTGATAAAAGTAATTTGAAGAATCTCTTGCGAATTTTCTGAATAGAAGTAGATTATTTCGTATCATCTACACGTCGATAGCAGAGTAGTTGATTAGCATTTATCTACTGTTAGAGATCGATCTAGAGCGAGTCATAGAGATGTCATTTAACTAATAGATAAATGCTAAGAAAGAAAAGTATCTACAGAAAAGAACTCGATTCTTATATGTGTGTTTCTCAGCTCTGTGCTAGACTCGATTGAGTTGACGTCTTACATATATGATGCAGAGTCTCAATGATATCATCTCTAGATCAGATTCTCGCTAGACTCGATTAGAATGAAATCAGGCGAAGACTAGACGAAGAATAGACGAAGACTAGAATTGTAACATTGACGAGCTGACATACTTTCAGAAACATAGTAAGAGACACAGAATAAATCACATATGAAGCATTGAATATACTGCATATGAAGCATGAGATATTCATTTACTCGTCAGTTATATGATTCATCTTCAAATCTACAGTTAAATCTATAATGATATAAGTCTAATCTTTATGAGTATGAAGACTAGTGTTTAAAGTATCAAGCTTGACTTGTCAAGTCAGTCAGAAGAATGCTGTAATCTCTTCTCTATCTTCAATCTTCGTAAAACAATGTTTTATGCTTACTAACTATTTGAACATTCTTACTAATGATGATGATTGTATGCTATATTTAAAGTGAGTTGTATAACTGACGAGTAAATGAATACTACAGAATATATATGAAGCATTGATTCTAAAAAACGGCACAGATTTCGTAATCAACGATAATGCGAAGTATTGATAGTCGAGTCAAAGAATTCGATAGCAGGTAGAAAATTCATCAATTCGCTTCGTCAATAGAACTGAACTAGGATAGAACACTGCTGCTAAAACTGAATATGAGTGAACGAGAAATTAATAGATAGAATGTGAAATGTATTAAACATGTTTATTGTTTAATTAAATTAGATTAGTCAAAAACGTGTTTTAAACACATTTATTGAAGCATGTTTTAAACACAGAAATATATATAAATAGCATCAATTAGTTGAATGCTTCATTGTCATCTCATCATCAACAATGTTATTCAGAAACTTCTTCAGCATCTCATCATTTGAAAGATTTAGTCTAGTCATAGCAACTATCTTCTGCAGCAGTCTATCTTTCATATTCAAAAACTTCTTCTCATTGATTTCAATGCTCTGTGTAGAGTCTGCTGATGAGTAGTCTTGAATGTCATTTGACGATGACAGTATAAGCACTTCACTGCAGAAATGATTCAATTTGATAGAATTATGCTTTGAAAGACATCAGTAACAGTCTGATTGCGAGATCTGTCATCATGTTGAGAAGACATAGTTGATGATAGTTTGATAGAAAGATAGATCTACTTCATGAAGCAATGATGACAGCAAGATCAAATTCTCTGAGCTAAATCAGATAGATTTAGCTTGCTTACATAATATAAAATCAATAAACAAACATGAATAAATCGCTAGTGAGTTTTAAACACATTTATTGTAGAATAAACGGTTTTATTCGCTTTCTATCGATAGACTTCTCAAGGTATCAATATTCTCAACCCTATTTACTACATCAAATCTTCATATTTTTCAATTGTTTCTGAAACATTAAACTCAGCTGATACAGAGCTACAATTATGCCTTTCAAAGTATGTGAGATAGTCAGCGCGCAGGAATTGATCCGGGCGGGGGAAGACGCTGACAGCTGGGAGATCGAGCGGTCAAACCCGTCAATATCCCCCATCTTATTTGCTGAGTCAAACCTTCCTATTTTTCCGGTATTTTTGAATCGTTGAACTCGTCTCGGTCGGCTCTACAACCTTCGTCGTAGAAAGTTCTTCGTCAGAGGGCGCCTTTGCGAAGTTCGGGGCTGGTGGCCGACTGATCGAGAGGGTGACCTCGCTAGCCGTCGACGGCCTAGCGGCGGGAGAATTTCTCTGGGCCTGATGACTCAGAGAATGATGTCGGGAAAAAGACAAGGGTCGAGTCGAGCAACCTGAACCCGACGGCGAGACTACAGGTCGACTGACCCACGCTAGAGGTTGGCCGACCATGCAAATTGTTCGCGCATGTCACTCGACCATGCACATAATTTCGCATTCCTGAGCTATTGATAATCTAAAATCATGCAGTTCTAATCATTTATTAATATCTGATTAATCTGATATTAATCTGATTCATTGTAATCATATTCAAATAATGTGAAAGATGCAAAGACTAAAAATATCAGAATTGATTAATCTGTAAGTATATTTTTATTAATCATTGATTAATCAACAAACAATCACGATTTACAGAATTGACAATCTGAATATTTCATGTTTCATTCTATTAGTAATTTAACATTAATTAACAAATGATATATTATTAATCATTGATTAATTTATTCGATTCACTTTTATTTTGACTCAATCATAATCAAATTAATCATTGATTAATAACTTTTTGATAAATGATCAATTAACTTTTTTCTCACAAATTTGCTCAAAAATACAACATTGATTCAGATTAATCTAGAATTAATTCTAGATTAACTTATAGTATAGATGAGAATTCACTGATCTTATTTTTCTGTCAAACTGTTGAATGTCAATGAGATTTAGTCAACATTATTTGATAGATCTGATAATATTATAGTACATTTCTGATTGAAGATATATTGATTATTAATTGATCAGTGATTGATGATTGATTGATCAATGATCAGAAGTAATGATGAATGGGTAGTTGTAGATGTATTGCGCAAGTCGCAAACTTGAGGTTCATTCGATCATGAAATCTATGTATTAAGCTCAGGCGTTAGCGTAGGTACATGCGCGGACAATTTGCATGGTCGGCCAACCTCTAGCGTGGGTCAGCCGACCTACATCCTCCCCGACGGCAGGCTTAGCATAGAATCAACATCATAGGTTTTGATTGCTACATGCGTCGTAATGAATTCTTTCTTATTTAGCTCTTACTCTTTCGCCGCTATTAAAATACGAGGTCATATGAGGCATTTTAGTATTTTGGTTGCTGCTGTTAGAAGTTTATCTAGGAGCGAGCAGGTGAAAACTCTACTAGCGGACCCCAGTCCTATCAACTCTATGAAGGCGAAGATTATCATCTCCCCTATTTCCAACAACCGCTTTTCTAAGCCTCTCTGTATTCCCTTTCCGACGACGGCAGAATTTCATTTGTCTTCTCAAACAACATCTCAATCTCCTCAAGACTTCGTCCCTTAGTCTCAGGTATAAATATGCATAATCCCACAGCGAAGATGGTAGCAAGTCCATAAAGAAAGTAAGGACCACTGGGCGATGAGCGCAGAAACAGAGGCGCTGTAAAAGCAATGACAAAGTTGACCATCCAATTGGCGAGTTGCTCGATTGCACAAACCCTGGCACGAAGTCGGGTTGGGATAATCTCGCAGGCGTATATTTTGCCGACCTGAGAGTTGTACGAATGTAGGGGTTAGGAACGACATTGAGTGGGGAAGGAAGGCAAAGTCGGCTCACAACTGCCCACGACCACGAGAAATTAGCCGTGAAGATGTAGATCAGCACAACCACAACCCATTGACCTGCGCTTGAGCGCAGCTCCACCGCGTTGTTCTTAATGACTCCGTATCTAGCGTACAAAGCCCCAACGAGGAGCAAGCAAGCGGCCATGGCTGAGCCGCCAATGATGAGCGGTTTGCGCCGGCCCCAAACATCAATCCAGATCTGGGCGGGGATTGTGCAGGCGATCATCACGAGTCCTGTGACGCCGGATGCGAGGAAGGAGGCGCGCTCGGTTGTAAAGCCAGCTTGTTGGAAAAGAATGGGAGCGTAGTAAAGAACGGCGTCGATCTATTGAGAATATGCTTTATTTCAGCAGATTTGAAAGAGAAGATGGGGTTGAGTGATTCTCACCCCAGTCATCTGTTGCAAAGACATCAAAAGAATGCCAAGCAATGTCCGCCGCAAGTAGCGCCTTGCAAAAACCTCTTTGAAACTGGAACTTGATTGCCGCAAGTCGAGCACCAAACTGCTTTCGATTTCACGGAGCTCAACCTCAGCCCGAATCGGTCCGCGCAGTTTCCCGAGAACCCTCTTAGCATCTTGGCTGCGGCCAGCCTGAACTAGCCATCGAGGTGAGAAAGGCAAGAAGACCATGCCAATACACAGTACGAGCGCGGCCCCCGCCTGCACAATAAATGGCAGCCGCCATGCCATGCTACCTCGCAAGCTGTGTGCACCGTAGGCAATAAAATATCCCGCTGCGATGCCTATGACGATGTAGGATTGTAACAAGCATGCCGAAACCCCGCGAGATTCTAGCGGAGCTATTTCGACCAGATATACGGTGGTCACCGCAATAGCTTGCCCTGCGCCCATGCCTGTGATGATGCGGGCGACGATCAAGGAAGCAAGATTGGGCGATGCAGCAGATATGGTGGTGCCGACCAGAGTCAAAGCTGCGCCCGTGAGAATGCCGTATTTGCGCGATATTCGATCCGAGACATGTCCGCTCGCTAGGGAAGAAATGGCGGCGGAGAGTAAAATGCAGGCAACGTAAATGCCTTGCTGTGTTGGGCTTAATATGCCTATCGAGTCGCGAAACTGAGCCATTGAAGTGATAGGGCCAATTGAGCCTAGAGAAGGGCAACAGTGTAAGTATTAGAAGCAACATTTATTTTTCCTGCGGCTTTCTCTTTGCGAACCTGTATCAAGACCATATAAGAGGCCTGCCAAGGAGACATGACATGCGATTAAGACGACTTCCTTCTGGTGGGACCTCATACTCAAGGCTTGCGCAATTGTTAGTTGAGATTCGTGTGTCTGTATTGGACGAAGAAGCCTAATTCACTCTGTTCCCACTTATTAGGTGCTGGAAGGATGAATACAATTTCTGAATCCTACTACTTCCGTACGCCTTTCCTGCCTCATGAATTACCAAGCAATCATTGTTCAACAGGCGTTGCTGCGGAAGGGAGAGCGGTAGGACAGAACAACGTGGGACAGAACAGCAAGGTAACTTGACGGCTTCGAAACGACAATTCTTGACCGCTCCACTTGCAAGATTTAACAACCACGTCAGCACGTCGTTGCTTCGATGCATGGGTCAGGTATGACAGACCAGTAGGCTCATAGAATGCTTTGTGACGCTGATGTTGGTCAATTTGGTCCATTTCGATCCGCACCAACATCGCCCTTCTCGAGCTGGTCCGTTGTGATGCAACAGCGATCCTCAGCAGTCAGTCCGTTGTAGCCGACAACAATTGCCAATCAAAAACCGGTCGTCAGGCTCGTGCCGTTCCGCGGACTTCCGGGAAATTCCTTTCGGGGATGTTGAGGCGCCTCCGCACCACCAAGCAAAATATCACGAAGCTGCTTGCATGAGTCATATTGAACCACGACCATGACTCCGAATCAACGGCCCTACCATCGAATCTGGCTAGCATTCCGTGAGATATTGTAACCCTAGTATCATGATTTTATCCTAATTCTAAAGCACTGAAGGCTAACTACCACCATGAAAGCGCAAGTGACTGGTGTATCCCATGCATCCCCATTCGTCTAAGGCAACTAATATATCTATTCACCTCACACGGTCACCAACAACCTCGCATCGCTGAGCCTGCAACCAGACTCGAATTAGCTGCTTATACCCCTCGTAATGGTGTTGGCATTAATAAGAATAGAGCAGATGAGAGGCATGGATACTGGGTTAGCATGTTCGGAAATGCAGGCTACGCCTTTATCACTCTCGTAGCATGGTGGAGCCTCAAGTCCTGTTACCAAAGCGCAGTGGTATGAAACAGGTGACGCCCTCTACTGGGTTTAGACCATTTCATGCTCGGGCATGGACTGTGTGCTGAATTCGCTGGTATCACAATACTCTACCAACCGCTATCAGCCAACAGCAGTACCTGTGGATGTCGGTCAGTTGTTTTTAATTTCGTTGACTCCTTTCATATCATCTCAGAATGGCAAGGAGCCCTGGTAGTCATGACTGAGCTTTCCGTGTCTGTATGCTGCCCGATCTTCCGCGAAATTACTTGCTGCATGGATTGGAGACAGTCTGAAGCTACCTCATAGATCTATAAAGGTGACCCTGCCAAACATAATGTCTCTTGAGAGAAACGTTTCTCAGCAACGATTTTTCTTGAACACTTGAGGGAGGACCCAGCTCAGTCATGAACGCCAAAGACTGTAAGAATGTTCATTATGGTGCGTTCTTCCACAGTAGGAACTCGAGTAGTATTATTAAAGACTGATGTCCTGCTAGCCCCTCAGTTCCATCACATCAAGGATGTTGACTCCATTCGTGAGACATATGCTGAACAAGGCGCCGTCTTCATCCATGGATGTGACGAGCAAAGCCTGATCATACTAGCCGAGCAACTGGGCCGAGTTGCAAAACCTCGAAATGAGGTCGGTACCGGGACAGGCGTGAGTAATATTCGATGCGCTCCGGGACTGAAGGGAAAAGGATACAGTTCAGAAGGTTAGTGCTTGCTGGTCAAGTAGATGAGAGAATCGAAGGAGAGTGGATCAGCTTACCAAGACTTCAGAGCTTTTCTTCCATACCGACCGCAGTGGCTGGGAGTCGCCCCCAGACCTGCTCATTACTATGCTCAAAATCAAGTCAGAGACTGGCGGAGAAACAATACTGGTGGATGGTCAGCAAGTCATCGAATTCATCAAGACCCACCACGCAGACTTGTATGACCTCGTTACCCATCCAAAATACTCCAGCTTCCGTGCCGATGACGGGTCATTTCATCCACGCCCGCTGTACAGCGAATGTTCCGACCTTCTACGCTTTCGCTTTGACGACGGCATCCAGCTCTCGGCCTCGCTCATCGACCGGTTTACTGAGCTACGATCGATCCTCTTTGAACATGCTTACGCCATCTCGCTCGAGCCAGGCCAGTCTTATGTCGTCAATAACCATCGTTTCTTACATGGGCGTACCTCCTTTACAGGATCTCGGGAATTGCTCCGCGTCCTCGCCTACTCTCATACATCTAATGAAATCAAGCCCATTCTCTTTGATGTAGATGGAACGTTGTGCCGATCAGAAGCGCTCAGCATCGATGCTTACTATCGCTGTGTCAGTGATGTCGTCGGCCATCAGATTACATGTGACAATACCAAAGTCAATTTACACGGCCAGACGGATTTATCTCTACTTCAGGATATTCTGCGATACCACGATCTTGATGAATCGAAGATCTCCTCGGCAGTCCAGGAATTTTTCAAACTGCATCCACGCTATCTCGAGACCTCTTTAGCCAGGGGCTTTCGTTCTGAACCCTGCCCGGAGGTAAATGAGATACTAGACTGGCTTGCCGCGCAGCAGCGAGAACATGCTCATTCACGTTCAGTTGTGCCCCTTGGACTCTTAACGGGCAATTCACAAGCCAATGCGCTGCTTAAAATCCGCGCCGCCTGCATCAATCCCAACCTCTTTGACCTAAGCATCTCGTCTTTTGGCGACAAGCATTCGTCTCGGCTGAGTCTTGTGCAGAGTTCAATCAGCAAGCTCGAGACACACTATGGGACCCCTGTGCCCGTGGCGAACGTCACTCTTATCGGAGACACGCCGCTGGACATCGAGTGTGCCAAGAAGGCCGGTTGCGCCATTGTCGCCGTTACGACTGGAAACTATACGCGGGAGCAGCTTGCGCCACTGCAGCCTGATGTTGTGTGTGAGCGTTTGACAGAGGCCAAAGGGTTTTTCTCCACGATCATGTGTTGTGCATAAATTATTGTAATGCCCCCTTTTCAACCCAACTAAGGGCTACACTAAAACCAATCCAATATAAAAGTGACAAAGCTTCCATGATGTCACGGAAGAAGAACATGAAGTGGAATGCTATGCGTTTCCGTGTCGCCGCTGTTTGATCATTATGTTAGCTGTAATGCATCACTGCAGGGGTGAAATTTTCAAGGCTGTGCCCAACTAAGCATGCTGTTGCTAGTCGAAGCTGACATCGGATAGCGAGGGGACCAACTTTGCCGATGCCTATCCCAGCATTCATTCTTCCTACTTGAGCCTTGCACGGAGAAACCTGGTGCTATGAGCGGTATTCGATACCGCCAGATGACGTAATTTATAAGAACGTCTACTTCAAAGCTGTTGATGACTTTTTCCTTGCCCAGAGTTGTAAGTATGATGTATCGAAACAGGTCTAGCTGTGAGATATAGTCTTGTAAGACCACATGCAAGAGCTGTTTTGACTGGCTTCTGTTGAATGTCGCACTTTATACTGGCGTTGTCGAAACACAAACATTGAGTAGCCAAGGCTTTGAAAGTTACCCTCAAACCATCTGCGATATCCGTTTTATTGTAGTACTCGGCGACGTTTGGCTAAGAATTCCTTGCATTTCCATGCTGGCTTTACTCCCATGACAAAAAATTCAGAGTACATCTAGCTAAGAAAACCTCTCATCTCTATTTGACGAAAGTATTACTTATCTTAACATAATTTAAATCGAACCAGAAACAGCAACTGCGTCGCTCGACGCATTTTCGCAATGATAGATGTCGGTCCTACTAAAGGCCTCATGAAAAATATCATCGCCAACAGGCAGCGGCCATGAAGCACACTGTCTTCAAGCCACCCATGTAGGATTCAAGATTCTCAGCAGTCGAGATGCACAACAGACGTTACGAAGCCTGGTAATACTAAGCGCCAGCACTTCTGCGATATTTACGCCAGAGACGTAGGTAGAAGGACTCTGGATTCTGGGTTATAGCATTTATCGATAGCGTCGCTGACAAGCTGGAAATTTTAATATACGTCAGCTATACTCGATGGTAAAATTGAGCGAAGAGTACTTACACTCAACTGTGGTAACAGCACACCAAATGTCCTTCTTTGCATTTGTGGCTTGAGCGACGATGACAGGGGCTTGCATCGCCATACCGATGCCTATATCAGCTATCTCTGAAGTCAATCTGGCGTGATTTCCGTTATTGCATGGAGTATGCACTGCATATCAAAGTGAGCTGAAAAATATGAATGTTGGACAGCTGCACCTTGCTGATAAATCCCATGTTTCTCGCTAACACCTGCTCGGAAAGGATTGGATGGGGCTGCATCGTGTACTTCATGCCCTACTCGGGTCCCGACCCGTGCCATTCTAACCGAAGGCTGTAGCGCATTCTTTCCACCTTAATCCCACTACAGTGTCTCCTGGCTACCTGTCCATGGCAAGCCACTCCCGGTGGATCTCGTTATTTCAATTATGGCCTCAGCCTTGAGCATGGAAATGGCTTAGCCGTCACGACTGGGGAGGCTTGGTTTTATCGGCTCAAATTACTCGGTGCCGATACTTCACTGCATCACTCCTCTTCTCTAGCTCGGCTAATCGACCTTGTGGCTGGCCAAAAGATTGGTATCAAGTATAGGTAATCCTAGGAATCGAAGATGCATGCAAGCTGTCGGGTTAGCAACTACCGTGGCGGTTAGGGGGGAGTAGTAGTCACTGGGCTAAAGCGACATGTCCTAGGCGAGATAATCAGCTGTCTTTCTATTTCTACTAAGACTAATCCTTGACGTAGGTAAAGAACATAGACTAGAAACACCCGCAACGTCGAATTACAACCCGTGGCTCAACTAACAACAATCCCTCCAATTCTCCCAACCTGTTGTTGCTGTGTATCTCAGGATCTTCCCGGCCAAGACTGAGATCGGTTAGCTCTGAATGGAGTAGGGGCCAATTTCGATCCCATGCAATTTATTCTCCCCTTGCAGCGTTGACGTGACATTTCTGATGATGTTCTCATGAAACGTAGTAAATGCTTCACCAAAAGGATTTCCAGTGATGCAATAATACACATTCCAGACGATCAGTGATTCATACTCGAAGACGGTTTGTGAGACATCGAGGGTCACCCAGTAACCGTAAAAGCCCCCGCCACCTTGAGTTTCGGGGACCAGGACTGGCACTATTGATATTGTGTTAGCTATTATTCATCGTTCGCCAGGAGAGCCTTCGAAACCCACCATGGGTTTGTTCAAACTGCTGCTTGAACGATCCACCATAGCCACGTGTCACAGACGTCAACTATTAGCGTTCTGCATCAGTGCCAAGTCCATAGGCGAAAAGGATAAGCGCTTACTATCTCTACCAACTGATAGGTGCTACCATTTGAGGTTATGTTGAGCGTTCGCTTGGATCCAACGGTGTTGTCTGGTCCATCACCCGCAACAGTGGGAAGTCCAAGAAAGTCAGTTTTATAGACTTGCAACGACGATCAGCCTTCGAACCAATGCAAACGACAAAAAAACGTTGCGCCACTTACAGTCTCCCATGATGGAGTAGGCATCATCTGCACGTGCGCCGATAAGTGCATATGTGGTAGCGTTGCCAAATGTCGATCCCGTGGAGCAGACGCATGGCACTGGATTTGTACTGCAGGGAGGTAGAGGTTTCGAAAGTGGACTTCCAACAACGATCACAGGCAGTAGGACCGCTACAGCAGAGATGGCTTGGCTTAACATTGTGCGAACTGTGAAGTGGAAGGAAGCGCTGGCGTTGCTGATGGTAGTGAAGATGAAGTACGGAAGGAAGGTGTGGGCATATACTTGGACGAGAGGCCTCTTATATACGCCTTTGAGCTTTAGCTTTATCACTAAAAAGCGAACCTTTGCGATGTGGCAGACTGACGAGCACCACATCCCACGTCCTCAGCAGTCTACACCGCAGTCGGGAGTTCTGGCTGAACCGAGCGGAACCTTTCTCAGCCCGTCGGTGGCAGCTCGACAGGGTTTGAGGAACTTATCACATTTGCCATCGAGGCGTCAGGCGATTGTCGATGGATGTAGGGTTACGATGTCGCTGGCTTGGCAATCGAGTTGGGGAAGGATGGCAACATCAGACGGCAGACTTCAGCCTTTTGACAACTTCTGAATTTTGGGGGCGCAATTGGGGACCGCATCGCTGATATTAACCGATTTACGAAGCTGACCCGAAACGCTCTGACAAGCCAAGTTGACACAGGCTGTTTGGTGGCGTGATTGACGTTGATTAAGAAATTTGAATGAATACTATGATTTGACCTGTCCTGCAAGATTAGCGAAACAAGTCTGATAGCGGAAACCCTAAGAAAGAGCTATATACCTCAACAGTCCCCGTGCCAGGTTCTGGGAGACTCTTGTTGGGATCAGTTGAGAGGATACGAGGCAATTATGCGCATACGCAGGTACAGTTAGTTCTAGATCCAGGCCAGGCAGCTACTCGCTCGGAGCGTCGACGCATGCTCAGCTGCTAGCCAGGACTACGCTGTCCGCTCACGACCCGTCCATTCTGTACGTATGCAGCAAAGCGAGGATTGCTGAATATCAGTCATCAATTGACAGGAAGTAAAGATGTTCAGAAACTTGTAATGAAAAGAAAGTATAGATCTTCAACTAAAGAAGAAGGCTTGTGTTCATAATTTAAGGTTATCTCTATTGGTTTCAATCACAACGTAACTGAGGAGTAGGGTTGTGCTTTTTACCACTCGACCAGACCAGCCGCTGGCAAAAGGCCAACCCTGCGAGTTCTGCCCTACAACAATACCCCCTATCTTCCCACATTTGACATCGCAGCGGTATCAAAAACACAAGGATCAATACCTGTGGTTGGGTTCGAACTCGGGACAAGGAAGGTGTGGACTGCCTGTTTGGCCCCCAGATGTAACCCAAGACCAGGGTGGTGCTTCTGGTCGCTCGACCACACAAGCCACTGGCGAAAACTCATCCCGAGGAACACTACGAGTTCTGGCCTATAACGAAAGCTTTAGCGAAGAAATGCAAAGTATTTGTATTCATTCCGAGGTAGTCGCACACCAAGTGGTTGCCTTCCTAGAGAATATAGAACACGCCTTGGCTTTGCTCACCAAGGCCAGAGAGGGCGTCCAATTAGACTTCGAACACCCACCGACCCGAAATCAGGAACTTTCCAGCCATGTAGAAGTGGTGTCAATGGCTTTCCAAAATGGGATAATCTGTATTGCATTCCGATGATGACTGCATAGCCCTCGACTTTCGGTTCGCCGTTGACTCGCAGCCTTGAACACTAGCCGCTGATTGATGGGTTATCACCTCCAGCTATAGAATAGCTAGGAAACTAAAGTCGGTGAGATCGGCTCAGCCAGCCATGAATGTCTGGTGATACTCTGTAGATAACAAGGTAACCGAACTGTGCGCAGCTATCCTCGTAAATGGCCTCGCAAGTTGCTGTATGAAGCTACTGCATAGACGCTTGCTCGCAGTTGAGTAAGACAGAAGTAAGAAGGTTCATTTGAACGAGAAGGCCCCTGTGATTGCCAGAAATATGCTCCATAAAACAACTGACGACGAAACAGCTAAAGTGGATTCACGATTCATCGTCACTGAAACTCACTAGAATACGGTTCTAAGACATCATCTGCACAAAAACCTTGAAGTCCTTCTACAGACAGAAGTAGGGTTCAGGATCGATCATTAGGGTTACCTTCAATTCCCTTGGGAAGGGAGTCGTACCAGTCAATGCGCGATCGGGAATGACACAAGATCCCCTCCTCTTCTTCGAGCATCTCGAGGGTGAATGTATGCTTTATTCTAACGCACTATTGTTGCATGAGTCGTTGAGTGATTTAGTTTATATTAGGTTCGATTCCTAACAGCGCTGGTACAATGGTGTTGTGGTTATCTTTTCTCTTTGCATGTACCCCGCAAAGTCAAAGCACGGTATTCCGCGGTCATGTTCGGCCCAGGGATTTAAAGCTGCAGAACCTTATATGACCAAAGTGATTTCTGCGTATCGGAAGACAAGGTGCTTTTCGTTTCGCTCCAAGCCTACGTAGGTCTTCTCTAGCAGTTACAGAAAACTCATGCAGCAGATACACCAACGCTGAGGAAGGACCGAAGAACTTGCGTTATCGGCGGATTGTCGAAGCTATCGGAGTCAGATACAGAAGCCGTACCTCTTCGAAAGGGTCATTTCGACAGGGCCATCACCCCACTAGTGGCGGACTCGATCTTTGCTCCACTGGTATAGTCCCTCCTCAGGTGGCCTGGCCAATCCGCCAGCGTCTGGACCTCTTGAATTAAAACGTTCCTTTAAGTCCATCTCTCAACATGTTTTACCTCCTACTGATCGGCACCCTTCCTTGGTCGTTTTCAATTGATTATACAGACCTTCCAGATTCCAGCCGGATGCTTTCAAAAATGCTTGAAACAAGGACTAATGGTCTTTAGCGGAGGATCTATTCAGAAATGCTTACGACCAAGACTGACTCTGACTTGGGTGGAGAATAGGTCCTGGCCATCCTTGTCGATTCCCCAAGGTCTCTTTGAGAGACTCTTCTTCGCGTTCGCCGTTCACACTTTAAAGCACGATGAGCCATTCTGGGGCAGGACTTTCGGTTTAGTAACGGAGATGTGAAGGTAGGGTAGATACAGGTGCCGATTAATGTGTTCATTGGCCAAATCCTCGGTGGTCAGGCTTAGCAAGGCTTTCTGTGGAATGTACTTCAAGATCTGCATGCCCTAAGAAGGGTTGCGAGGAGCCACGCTTGAGATGTGAATAGGCAAGCGGCCTGCCAATCCCAGTCATTGATAATTGTTACTATATGCGTGAGTCAGTTGCGCCAACCGCTCTCCAGCACATATTCAATATGCTGTAGCATGAGCCTTTTAGGGGTCTTCATCTGAGGAAATATCGACAGTCTCGTTCTAGAGCATGATACGTATAAAACATGCAGTGAAGCTCTCCACATCACGTACTGTTGTTTTAGCGGACGGCGTTGGCTCTGCTCTATTAGCGGCAGAATTCTTGTTGGATCAGCATTGGCCATATACATTGCAGTAGCAAGTCTTTTCATCTGGGCAACTTCACAAATGTCAGTAAGCCCACTCTGCCCATATTACAAGACATCCTCACTATACGGCATCTTTGCCAAAGATGACCTGCCACGTATATTCAAAGACCCTACCGCTCTTTCTGTCGGTCATCTCGGTATCGAGTAGCCATTGCCTGTATTTTTCATATTCCTGTTGCGGTCTCCGCAAAACCTGTGCTTTCGATACTGCGAATTGCGCGCAGCAACCTGCTCCCACTTCACCGGGAAAAGGAGTACCCTCGAAGAGCTGCTCCCAGATTTCGGGTGTAACGTGGGTATTTTGTCTATCCTTGAAGTCACAGCCGGGACTCCAGTTGCACCGCAAATTGACATAACCATTTTGGCGTACGTAGTCGAGTTGAAGCTTGCGCATAGAGTCAACGTTGTCGTGTAGGCGACTGTCAGTATGCCAGGCGCCCCAGAAACCCTTGCGGTGAGAATGCAAGAAAGCAATAACTGCTGGAAGGGAGTCGTAGTGGTCTATGACATAGGTGAGGTAGGCCATTGCTTCGTGACCTTTGTTTGCAGAGGTGTGCAGCGAGGCATTGGCGTTGTCAACTGAATATATAGCATTCTGCCAACTAAGGTCTGTCAGAAATTTCGCGCACGAGAAGTCGAACTAGAGGTTCTACTCGGGAAGATGCTGGCCAACCCAATTGGTATCCTCCTTCTCCATCTTAGCCATCACGATGACCTTATCGCCTGCTTCGCCTACAAGAGGGACGGCCTCATAGGCTTCATCTCCAACGCCTAAAGAGCCGGCAACGTAGGCTGGTACATCGTACTGGTCCCAGATCTCATAGAGGCGTACCTTGACCGCGATTAAGAACGCGACGATCAGAGTGGCAGCAATGAGCAGTCGGTAACCCAGCCTCATAATTGCGGTCTGGCCACAAGCGATTCTTGCTCTCCCCTTCGCCGGTGTATTATCGGCCGGTCCAGCGTTGGTCTCGATGAAGAGCAAACCCTATCGCCTCATGATATTAGATAGATTTACAATCTCTGGGTTTCTGGTGAGTAACCGTGGCAGATTGAACGGCTCGGCCTAACCACCTGTAAGGCTAGCCCTACGTACACAGGCGCTTGGAGTTAGCGCTAGCAAAACTTTTGATCCACAGTCGTCCAGGCATCGTATACATAGTACCTTCGGTAGGCTATATCGATCTTAAGCCAGACCAAGTATAGTGGTATCTTGTCTTATCGACTCTATTGCTAGATGCCTCAATCTCAAGACGAATCAAGTCTCAACAATCTTCTCACGGTCGCTTCAAGTTGTCAACTCTGTCACTGAATACTTCATTCTAAGAGTGGGGAAAATTCAAGATTATCGCCTTCGTGCCAGTTTGAATGAGCTACAATCGACTTTGCGATTTTGCTGGAAGCGCTGCCAGATCACCAGGAGCATCACACAGCTTGAGCGCGGCCAGATCACAGAGTGTTCGATGAGCCTCTGTTCCTCATGTAAGCGCTGCATTATGTCCTGTGAGACGCAGTCACTTGAGTAAGTGGCTTGATTCGTCCAAGGGATCTTGTTACTTGAGCTTACAGCCTGAACTATTGTTGAAGCAAATCTGACATCGGCATGTTTTGCAGACTGACTAATTTGGCATTTCTCCAGGAACGAGGGCGCCAGAAACTATGCCAACCATACATAGGTACTTTAAATTCTCTTTGACGATGCTCAACTTGAGGTAGTCACAAGATAAGAAACTCGGATATACGGATGGGAGTTCTACCATGTCTGCACGCTGCTCCTTGCCTAACCATGGCCCATCTTCAAACAACGGGGATTAGAATGCACGTTTAGGTCAAGCCGTCCACCCCTTAGCGTTAGCTTCAGAGTTTTTGGGGTACTTTAGAATACTTTATGGGGCTCTCATCGAGGAACCTTCAAGCCGTTGGCTGGTAACCTCCTTCCTAAAGTACACAAGCTCTATCGAATGCACGACACAAGCCTGGTTGCTGGGTTTCTATGACCATTTCTTCAGGCTGGACCTGCAACGCGATAAGATAAGCCACGCACCCACGCAACTAGAGGTGTTCTGGCGATAAGGGCTCAGATAAGCGACCAACGTCATTTTATATTCGATCGACTAAAATATGTAAAACAGCGAGTACTTGCCTTCCGATCTCTCGTCAGTACAAACATGACCAGCAGATTCCATGTTCTCCGTCCGAAACGTCCCCATCTCCGCGTGGAGCAAGAAGAGTCTGCCTTCTCTGGCCCCACAGGAACGTCTCGGTGGAGCAATAAAGGTTCGAGCTGCTCAATCTTGATGCCAAAATCCCGCTGAATTATCCCCATTACCCAGATCTCGACCCCATAAAGAGGGAGAACCGCAAATGGACAATATTCAGTCTTATCGCTTACTGGCTGAGCGATGCCTTCAACGCAGCAACTTGGGAATTTGCGTCCTCAATGCTTGCCATCGGGCTCAGCTATAAAGATGCCATTGCCATCGTCGCAGTGGCCTTCTTCACCGTCAGCATCGTCATCTCTCTGAATGGTGCAATCGGGGTACTATACCATGCTCCGTTCCCGGTCCTAGCACGAGCAAGCTGGGGCTTCTGGGGTTCTTACGGTACGGCCTCCCAGTCTGATGCCAGGAACTAGGTCTAATTATTCAGTGGCCATAATATCCAGAGTCATTCTCGCAATGTTCTGGTTTGCGATTCAGACAGCAAATGGAGGTGATGTGGTCCAAGTCATGATAACCGCAATATGGCCCAGCTTTGCAAATCTGCCAAATCACATCCCAGAGTCTCAAGGGATCACAACCGCGCAAATGGTTTCTTTCTTTCTTTGTAAGCCTCCTTTCGTCGCAACTTTTCAATGTGGCTGACAAGGTGACTGTCCTTAGTCTGGTTGATGCAAGTCCCGTTCCTCTACATGCACCCCAACAATCTTCGCTACCTCTTCATCACCAAATCAATCATCGTCCCTATATGCTTTATCGCCATCCTTATCTGGTCTTTCCGCTCCACTCATGGCACCGGCGGAGCGCTCCTCGCTTCCACTGCCAAAAGCTCAATTGGGGGCTCCGCATATTCTTATGCCTGGCTGTCCTCGCTCACCTCTGTCATTGGGAACTATGCGACATTGTCTGTAAATATGCCCGATTTTTCGCGTTACAGCCGCGCTAGTGTGAAGTGGCAATGGCTTTACGTGCCGATGCTGCCTATTGTGTTCACTTTCATCGCATTCTGTGGGATTGCCGCTACCTCCGCTGGATTGAGCCTTTACGGCACTCTCGAGTGGAATCCTGCCGCCCTTATTCAGTTGTGGCCAAATCGCGCATGCCGCTTCTTTGCCGGTGCGGCATTCGCTCTCGCGGCGCTTGGTGTCAATATTTCAGCCAACAGTCTGTCGGCAGCTAACGATCTAGCTGCCTTATTTCCCTCTTACATCAACATCCGCCGCGGTCAGCTTCTCTGTGCAGTCATAGCTTGGGTAATGGTGCCCTGGAAAATTCTAGCGAGCGCAGGCAGTTTTCTTAATTTCATGTCCGCGTATAGTGTGTTCCTGGGCCCCATAGCTGCAATCCTTGTTTGGGATTTTTGGTGGATCCACGGGGCAAAGTACGACGTTGTGGCTTTGTATCATCCTGACAGGTAAGAAATCGCTTGAGTATCCCAAGGTTTTGCGGCTGATTCGAGAAGCATCTATCGCTACACTTACGGCTGCAACTGGCGCGCCATCTCCGCCTTTATCATCGGCGTTGCTCCTAACATGCCCGGATTTATTCACAGCGTTAACCCCAAGATCAATGCGGGCGTCGGCGTGAGGCCGTATACCTTTGCATGGCTTTTAGGCTTCGCAATCACATCCTTGATATACGTTGTTCTGTCGATGGTGTTCTCGCCAAAGGAGACGATGATTGAGAGGGCGATTTTGCCGGATGAGGTGTATGAGGGTATCGGCCATGGCAGGGTCACGATTGAGGGCAAGGCGTTTGAAGATGATGTGGAGAAGTCGAGTGGTCAGGCTTCCTGGAAGAAAGAGGAGGATGAGCTGAGGGTTGTATAAGGTGATGATCCGTCTTTTTAATAATTCAGATGACCTCTCTGGTAGTTTAATAGTTGAAGCCTATAACAAGAAACTCGTCAACACCACCAGTAATGCTCGACATTCTTAAAACTTCGTGCTTCTGGGTGACGCTGGCTATTCGTTGAAGCATCGTCTACTAGTAGTTAACATGTTATTAAATATACAGAAAACTAAGGATCAGGCTTGCGAAGACCAGAGTACCATGAGTCCTGTCCCCGCACCTCGTTGGTATTGGTCATTGGTCCAAAGGCTTAGCCCCTAGTCGATAGATTGATTTTCTCCAGCAAGCTAGTTTAAGGGTCGGCAGGTGCAATGTCAGTCTATGAAAATCGCGGCAGGATCAAGATAGAAACTTTTGTCGGCGTCGTTGCATGAGATGAAGTATGAGAGGTCTAGGAAATGGGGAGGACGGGCCGAAAGAGAGATGGTAAGGGAAGAATGAGGCATTGAAGAAGCTGTGACTGTCATGTGATTGTCCCGGGAAGAGTACAAAATAAGACACTAGTTCGAGCTGAAGCCGAAGATGTATATGTTCGAGTGATTCGTTAGTCTCTGTTGTACCAGATCTGGTGCGTAGGTGGATATCAGTGTTTATACTAACCCATCGAGCGATATGAAGTATTCATCGCCGCCAGAATATGTAGTAACGCGTTCCACATCAAGCAGTAGCCGTTCCCCCAGAAAGCGTATGGTTGGCCGCTGCAACACTTGGCACCAGATACCCAAGCGCCATATCGACAACACTATCCGTCCCAAATACAAACAGCCCAAGATCTCCATCGTTTCCAGCCCTCACCCATCCCGCCGGCAAAGCAGTCTCGTCACAGAACGTAATCACCCGCTCCAAGTCCGAAGAAAAGCTGCGATAATCGCCTGGAACGTTTTTCGGCCACGAACCCCCTGGTGTCCATGGTATGGGTGTGGGTAGATATGAACGCGGGAAGCTCTTGATGAGGGCGATTGCAATGGTACAATCCCCAAATGTATAGCGGCGGGGAGTTCGACGTCGACGATATCGTCCAGTGCCGGGGGTTCCGTAGTCACCGAATTCAAAGGTTATGGTGCCGTAGCGGTCCACGTCCACAAGAAACTTGGAGTAAGCTTCTCCACAGTCATTGGCTGAAACAGGGACGAACCAAGCGAGGGAGGTGGTGCATTGGATCTGAAAGGGTTCAATTGCGGTTTCGCGCGATGTGTTCGGCGACGATAGAGATGAAAGGCCTTGGGGCTGGGGAGAGGTAGCGCCATGCGCGAGAGGAGAAACGGGGGACATGATAACGAAGATTGTAGTGAGTGGAATCAGCAAGAGCGACAGATGAGACGACGCCATTTTCGTGAGACCAATGGTTCAACTGGAATTACATAAATAGGTAGGTAGCATTGCGAAGTCAAACATAGAAGGGGAATAACCCTTCGCGTACCTACCTTGCCGGGAAATTGAAGACGGCTATATAGGCGCTAGAATCTCCTTTGATCGACCGCTGTATTTGGCGCCTTGCGACAGCACCAGGAGCAAAGTAGAGCCGCGCAGATTGGTGAATTATAACCCGTCTACTCACGAAACTTCCTGCTTTCGGATTAGGGTAAGACTGCTGATGCAAGGAGAGCAGAAAGTATGAATCATGAACATGAGAGTGAAACAAAACAAGGCTTGCGGCTTGGTGATGAACGATGATTTTAAGTGGGAGAGAGCATGCTCAAGACCGCTCATAGTACATTGCGTCAAGGGTTCAGCAGAAATAGTCTCATAAGTGTTCAAGACATGATAACAGGGCCAAAATATTCGTTCAACGATTGTTGCTTTCTACCTTGATGAGCATGCTATATATTAGATTCGGCGATGCGGCAATGCCTGAGGTAGCTTGCCACATGACACTTCTGGTCACGTGATGGTATCTATCCTTCCAAATTTAAACTTTCAACTCCTGTCTGCCAACCGATGTTGTTGTAATTCCCTAGCCAGCTTATGAGGGAGACTCAACGAGCAGGACTGTATAATGCTCAACTCATGTGTCTGGGTCATCGTGGCGATTTTGGCATGCCTGGTTCACGCATCAGGCTGAGGTATATACAACCGTACTACGTAGCCTTGCTGCCATGCACGACCCATTCGCTGAACGCGGGGTATGTTCATTTGTTCTACTCATTGTATTTCTAGATTCTCTATTGAGAGTGTCAACAACTGCAACTTAGAGCCGCTGCGCGGAGTCGAGTCATATCTAAGATGGATCAGACAGCGTAACATCATCAATGCCATCAAAGTTTGACCAAACAAGGCTAAAATCAACAGGACCGATCCACTGGTTGCAGCCTTGAGCGACTTCCAAAAGGCATTATCCGTGGAGCAGAAAGCGAAGCTTTTGGCTATCAACACCGCTCCTGATGCTTTCGCTGTCCTTCAGTTTACCTCAGATCTTGATAGGAGCAATGCCAGGCGGAGGAGTCGGTGTGTGGCCGGTCGGCTGCAGAATACTCTTCAAAGTGTACAGCAATTCACGACCATTGTTGATACCTTTGTTTCCTCGAGTCCGACCATCGCAGCTTTAGTGTGGGGAAGTCTGAAAGTTACCATACTCGTAAGTTTGCAGTGCTATGCTTGCTCATCACATGGCTAGTCTTCCTTTACTTGTTCGTTTTTGATATTCTCATGCATGCATCTCGCTTGCAATTGTTCTGTACCCTCCCTAACGCTCAAATCAATGCGCTTCCTCTTCTCAACCGCGTCTACTTAATCTTTTAAGTGCAGATAACGATCTAAGCTCAGACTCATTTCTATCTGTACATTTCATCAATCGTGAATAAAGCGCTGTACTCGAAGCTATTGTTGTTGCTCTGTCCGAATTAAGCTCAGTACCTGACATTTGCTTACAACCCATAGGCCGCAAGCAATTTTACAGCATTTTTTGAAAAGCTATCTGAATGCTTCATGAGGCTGCAGGTCGACTGCCCAAGATTTCAGGAATACCAGGAGCTTTTCGGGGACTCGGTCCGACTTCGAAAGGCATTATGTTCATTATACGCAACCGTGATTCGTTTTTGCACAAATGCCTTAAGAGCTTTAGAAAGACCAGGTATGTCGTTCATGTGGTTGGAAAAGCGACTTCTCGGTATCTTCGCCTCATAACCCGAGAGAAAAAGGGCTTCGCCGCTCTTTTGCCACGCTTGTCAACCATCCCCTCCGATTCTTCTCTTTAATGAAAAACTTGCGGTATCGAAGCTGAAGTATATTGAATTAGGAATCTCACAACTTGCAAGGACTTTCTGGAATCCTTTCGAAGCGGACTTCAAATCCTGTGCCCATGAACTTCATCGGCTTAACGAGGAGGTGAGAGAGGAGATACGTCTTGCATCATACCAAGCGGTAGAACGAGACCGGCGTCTACAAATGGCCGAATATCGAACTGCAGCTAAACACAGATTGCTTGAAACACTAGTCCATGAAAAGGTGGATAAGTTCGGTAAGGAGGATCGAGACTGGAGAATAGGGGCTCGTAAAAGAAGGTCGAGTAAGCTACTATATCTTGAATACAGTTGCGAGTTCTAATCTGAGGCGGTCAGTGGCCCACAAACAGCATCTTCTTGACAAACTTTCGACGTATGACTATAACGCCACTCTAAAAAGAGAGCGAAAGAAACGATATGGATCCACAAGTGAATGGCTGAGCAAGACCTCTGAATACAATTCTTGGCTTGAAGGCAGCTCCTCTTGTTTTTGGTTGTCCGGGATTGTTGGATCCGGCAAAACCGTCCTTACAGCGGCCATCTTAGACGAGTTGTTCTATTTCCAGAGTCCCAAAGGCAAACCAATATCTTTTTTCTTTATCCAACATGATGATGCCTCCAAGCTGCCACAATTCTAAGGTCTTTGATAAGGCAATGTCTTGCAGTGGACACCCTGCCGGAGGATATCGAAGATCAGCTGCAACACTGTTTCGAGAGCGGCTCGCCGGACATGGATCACCTGCTCTCCATAATGAAAAGCCTTTCCGACAAATCCTTGATCGATATTGTTGTTGTTGATGGTTTCGATGAATGCCCTAAGTCTGAACGGGACCTAGTTCTTTCAGCTTTCAAGGTATTGTTGGCCTCTACCGCATCAAGCATCAAACTGTTCGTTTCCAGCCGTCCAGAGATAGGCAGAGAGATGGACAAGAGTTTTGTTGCATACCATCACAGGACAATGTCATGTAGGGAAGTCCATGTAGACATTGCGAATTACATCAAATTTTCGATTCGGGAAAAGTTGGTAAAAGAAGATCTTCATGTCGGCGATAAACATATACTCTCCGAAACAATACAGGCCTTAACTAAAGGAGCTCATGGAATGTAAGTAAGCGAGACACATCCTTTCACATCACTCGGTTTCTTACCAGCAATACTTTTCTCATGCGTATATCATTATTATGTCTAAATTCTCTATGGTTACCTATCGTCAAATGCGCACTAATCCGCATAGTCTAGGTTTCTATGGTGTTTTTTCCAGATAGAGGACATCTGTAGTCAAACATGCGACAAGGATATCAGAGAAACAATTCAATCCCTACCTAAAGACCTTCCAGAAACCTATGAACGTGCGCTTCATCGCATCCCAAAAGATGGAAAGGTCGACATCGCGACACGTGTTTTCCGTTTGGTTGCGTGTGCCAAACGTCCTCTGAGCGTTGAAGAACTTCGCGAAGCTATGGCGGTGGAACCCTTCTCTTCAGAAATCAACGAAAGTCGCCTTGTAAACAATGTTAACCAGCTGATTCCATGGTGTGCAAGCTTGGTTGTACAGGATGAAGAGGAGCATCTCGTGCAATTCGCTCATCATTCAGTAAGAGATTTCCTTCTTTCTAAACCAAATAAGGCTATCCTTTTACCATTCCATTTCCAGCTTCAAAAAGCCAACAGTGAACTGGCCGAGATTTGCGTGACCTACCTCAGGTTCGACGTCTTCAAGAAACAAGTCGCCACAGTTCCTCAAACTCGAGTACCTGTTGCGCCTTTCAAGCCCAAGTCTATCATCAAGACTTCAGTTTTCGCGTCCAAAAGCTCGATCATATACCGATCATGGCTAAAACTCGAGAAGTTTCTTGGTGATCGATCCGTTCATAACGCTGACACTTGGCGGGAACTCTACTCCCCGAAGGGAGATTCGGGTTCTGGATTAGTTCGGGATCTACAACGCTATCATGTATTCCTTGCTTATGCTAGTGAGTATTGGCTTGCCCATACGACTAGCCTCACGCATGAAGATGGGGTTTTATGGTTCATGTGGAAACGTCTTGTACTTGCTGGGGAGAGCGTCGCTGCAAGGCCTTGGACACCTAACCAATGGTCGTCTAGCAACGATATCGTGAAACAGTACATCGTCGAACAAGATCACTGGGCATTGGCAATATTATTGCAGGATTGTGGTTACTCATTGACAGCAACGCAAAGAGGAAGTCTCATACTTTCAGCAGCCTACGACGGATCTGATCAACTCATTGCTACTCTCATCGCCGGCTCGGACCGCCTTGCTCTCCTTGCTTTGGATGAAGCAATACGGACCGCAGAACAAGATGAACTTACCAGGGTGGTCGAACGACTTTTGCTAGTCAGAGTTCAGATTAAATACATTGCTATTTGCATACTTCAAATGCGGAAAAACGGCAACCAACAATACACGGACAATGCTCATGGCCAAGATGTTGATGTGAACCAAAATACCATAAACGTGGAAAAGTCAATTGCGGTCGAAAGGCTTACTGATGATTTTGAACAAGCTCTCCGTGGGTCCGCAGCAAGCGGAGACTTGGCAACGGTGGTAAGCCTGCTTAATCACGACCTTAGCTTAGACAACGTCTATGTCAATGCTGCGCTACATGCCGCAGCGCAAAATGGACTAATAGAATGGCACAAGTTCGTTTGGCCAGATTGAGCTATACATTGCAGCACAACACGGACATCTAGATGCGGTCCAGACATTCATCAAAGCTGGCATCAAGGTAGCCCCCGTCGGTCCTGACGGCGACAATGCCCTCCATGCTGCAGCAAGGAATGGGGATTTGGAATTGTATACGAGCTACTAAAATCCAACATCGATGTAAACCAAATAACGAAGAATGACTTCCAGGTTTCTGACACCATGGCAATGCGAGCCTTGGTACGGGCTACAATCGCAGATACTGTGAAGAGCTCGACTTTCGTTGATGGTTGTACTGCACTACACCTCGCCGCTGAACATGGACATCTGGAGATATTGAAGTGTCTTCTTGAGGCTGGGGCGGACTGTGAGATACTAGCATACAATGGCGACGGATTCTTTCTGGCGGAGGGTCTAGCGCTACGTCAAGGACACAAGGAGGCAGCGACCTTGCTTAGGTACTGCAGGGCTAAATTATAAGTTACAGTTGAGAAGGTTAATGTCCCTGTGACATTGAAGTCTGGAAGAATTCTTAGCCGCTAACGGAATACTCGCCCATATGCGCCTTCTCCTGGCCTCATCGTTTTTCACTCAACCCTCTGATTTTCCGCTCCCAACCACATCCTCAAAATACACCGTCAATAGGTCTTCTACTTTCTTGAACGCCACCGCTTTGAGTGCCTTGTGCGTTGCACAATCCGCGTCATGGTACTGCATATCCTTTAGGTTTCAACGAATTCTGTCTTAGCAGTCACGGTATGGCCTTGAGCACGAACGTCTGGGACTATCGCACCAGCTTCTACGGAGATACTGGTAGGGCTTTTCAAGTACCAGGAGTGCAGAAACGGAGCAAAAACAGTCAGCTACTTGGGTTCTGTTTACTTAGAGCAAGGGAAAATGAACTGCTGCTACTAAGAGTCTAGGTAGATTTCGTTTGAAGCGACAAGACTATTCTCAGAGCTGTATTCCTGCAAACTCTGATGCTCTGCAAGGACTGGGGGAGTATCTTCAAATTTTAGGGATCTTCAAGGGGGTAATGCGCTAGATAGTCATCTTGTGAGTGAAGAATAGATCCTTGTTGACTAGTTGCAGATTGTATCGCTGTATTGAAAACAATATGATTGGTGGTGAGGTTCTGGGATCGAGGAATAGATAGAAGGGATGATGAAATTTTCACAGGATGAATGACCTTGCAAGAGAATTCTTCATATCTTGGAAGTTCAGTCACAATCGCGTCTTTGCTTCATTCATTCACTTCATGTACTCAGTCGCCTAGATGGAAAAAAGTACTTGACATCTTCGAGCGACTTCTGAGACAAGTTTGATCCTGAAGATCGTCAGGAATTACCGGGTTTGGTCGAGCAAATATATATGTATTTATAATTCAAAACGAAGACGATGCCCGCTAGTGGTCCAGATTTCTCAGAGGTGTTTGAACCCGAACGATAACTTTCTCTATGTAAGCGACTTAGTACCTATTGAATTAATTGTGATATAAGACAGCAGTTTTATACGATTTCTGCTGAATTAGACCTGTGTAGAATCATCTCTCATACGCAAACACCCCTTATGCTAGAGCCACATCTTATATCTCAATTAATTCGGTATACGGGATTAAAGAAAGAGTCGGTCAGTGGAAAAAGCAGTACCTGCCGAAACCCAAAAGGGATGAGGGTTGAAACAGGCGGGTGTCCCACCTATATAGCTCATAGTTCTTTCAACAGGGGACTTACTAGGAGAACTACAGTACTCATACGTGGGTGGCTGCGCATCCACGCGGGTAGCAAGCGCACGCCGCGGAAATATGTAGATCCCCATCAACCTTTACATTGTCTTAACTTCAAATATTTTCCATTACGATGATGAGTATAGAAGATAGGATCACCAATCTATCAAATCATCCAACAACGCTGTCAACCTCTCCTTGGAATAAACAACAAACTTGACATGGTTTGGCAAAAGCCGAGCTTCGCGGTGCCGCTTCTTCACCTACCTGCGTGGTGCCCCCACGCTCCCTGCTAGAGAGTGCTGTGGCCAAATACTACAGTACGTTAGTACAGTACAGTATGGTTAAACCTCCTATTTGAGTCTAACATTTCCCGAGCTCGTCGATAGCCCCCATTCTAACTGGCGCGACAATCGAAGAGATCTAGATCTGTAGATCTACTTGTTTCGAATTACTCGTTCTAGATGCGGATAATCAGTTGAAGAATCTTGACCCACATGAGTCAACTTCCGTCGAGGAATGTGGTTGATGCCTTCTCAGCCTCTGTCTCGAAAAGTTAAAGATGATCTTGCTCTGTTGCACAGACGGCGGAATCAAGCCTTGTACGCTGCCTTGAACAGGGCTCACGTACATATGAGCCTCCCTGTTCACATGCGTTTTTACTGTACGGAATGCGCTATGCCATTTTGAATCTATTCTTTATCCGACGGTGTGCCGTTTCTGTCTCTTTCGCGGCCTTGCACTGCTGAGAGATTTGTACGCTCTAGCACACTGGCCTGACAGGAAAGCCAGTTGC
>JAABUT010001057.1_pt1 | contig 34822 bp, 36 predicted proteins | sample 5559281 | NCBI WGS metagenome assembly JAABUT01 (sample SAMN10711880, study PRJNA513359) | rock metagenome | isolation source: Antarctica rocks | place: Antarctica: Victoria Land, Ricker Hills nord | collected 2016-01-04 | reverse complement strand
TCTGCTTGCCAGTCGTGCAGGCCAGGCCGGCCTTCTCGAAGGCGTCGATCGCGGTGTACTTGTACGTGTTGGTGGTCGCCAGGCAGGTCTTCGCTGCGGCAACCACCTGCTGGCGCAACGCGATCACCGACCGCTGCGAGTTCGCGTCGTTGCCCCACCACACGCCGTGGCTGACTATCGACACGACAACCGCCATCGCGATGACTCCGGCGACGAGTACTGCCGCCGGCGCCCAGGTCAGCCACGCGGGCACGTCGCGCGGCGCCGATGGCTTCTCGTCGGCGTCGCTCTCGTCGTCGCTATCTACGGTGTCGCGGTCGCCGGATTGCCGGACGGCGGCTTTCTTGAGCTTCGTGAGAAGCGGTTTGCGGGCGGGTTCGGCCGTCGGGGCGTCGTCGGTCTCAGCGTCCTTCGCCTTGTCCTTGGTCTTGTCGTTGGCCTTGTCCTTGGACGCCGCTTTGACCGCCGGCTTGGAGCTCGCCTTAGGGCTCCGCTTGGCTTCGGCCAGCGCTACCGGCGGCGTTTCGTCGTTGTCGGTGCTGCCCGGCGTGGGCGGTTGCGCGTGGACGGCGCCACCGATGCGTCGCGCGCGACTTGCCGCCGACGCTGCCGGACGCGGCGCACGTCGCTCGCCTGCCTCCGATTCGTGCGCAGCGGGCACGGTTGCAGCGGGCACGGTTGCGTCTGGCTTCTTCGCTGCCGGCTTCTTCGCTGCCGGCTTCTTCGCTGCCGGCTTCTGCTCGGGCTGCTGCTTGCTCGGCCCCTTCCCGCGTGCGGCCATCACTGTGTCCCGATGTTCGAGACGTCGCTGGCCAGCCACTTGCCCTTGACCTTGACCATGGTGACCTCGAGGTTCTGCTGCACCGCCTGGGTCTTGGCGTTCGAGCGGTAGGCGCTCACGGTCACCAGCACCAGGTAGCCCTTGGTCTTGCCCTCGGACGGCCCCTCCAGCGCGGTGTGCGTGACGTCCGCGCCCAGATCGAACTTCCCATTGGCCATGGCCTTCTGGGTGAGCTGACGCCTGGCGAGCACGTCCTTGCGCAACGCGCCCGTCGCACCGTCCGTTGCCCGCGTGAAGTCGGCGGCGAAGTTCGCGCGACGGAAGGTGAGCAGGTTCGCCGCCCTGGTGCCAGCAGCGACGACCACCTGTTTCTCGGTGGAGCTGAGCGCACCCGCCGCGGAAGCCGGGTTGTTCTTGTCGTCCTTGGCCGGTAGCAGGAAGGCGAAGTAGACCAGCAGCAGCGCGGCCAGCACCGCACCCGCCACGGCGGCAGTGATCCACGGGGCCGCTTGGGCGCGTTGGGGCGCAGGCATGCGAGCAGGGTCCTCCTGGTTCGGGCCGGGCGGGTCGGGTGCGACGAATCGCGTAGGACAGTACGCCTGAGGGGACAAGAACTAGCCCAGTGGTTTAGGAATCAATGCAGAGCGTCGGTGAGCAGCGCGAGCCACGAGCCGTCGCCGAGCGCGCCGGACTTGGCCAGCGACGGGCCGGTCGCCAGCGTGTTGTCGGTGACGACCCGCGGGTAGGCAACGCCGCCGCCGCTGAGGCTGATCGGGTCACCACCGGGCACCTGGGAGGCGCCGCGAACATTCTTCGCGTTCGGACCGGTCACCGGGGCGGTGCACCGGGCGCTCGTGTTCGGCGGGAGCGGGCGCAGGTCGTTCGGGCCGCGGCGCACGGTGCCGGTGTAACCCTCTTTGTTCTTCAGCGGATCGCCGCAGTCCTCGGGCACCGGCGGGCCCTTCTGCACGATGAGACCCAGGTAGCCCTGGTTGTTGCGCAGTGCCGTCGGGCCGCCCGCCGCTAGGGCGGGATACAGCCCGAAGACCTCATCCACGCCGGGCAGATGACGCACGATCAGGTCGCCGACCACGACGAGCCTCGCCAGCGTGACGCCGAAGTCTGTCCGGTTGTTCTTGATGAAGGCCTGCACGACTGCGAGGTCGTTCGGCCCGCTGCCCAGCAGGCGCCGGAAGTCCGGGTCGCTCTTCTTGAACTGTGCCGAAAGCAGGTTCAGGCTGTGCGTGAAGCTGCGCAGCGGGGCTTGTTGCTCGATCTGGGTCTGCAGCACCGTCGACGAGTCCTCGATCAGCGTGATCGTGGCGTCCAGGTTGCGCGGTTCGCTCGCGGTGTTCAGCAGCGTGTTCGTGGCGTCCAGCAGCCGGCCGAGGTCGTCGCCCTTGCCCTGGACGGCCTTGCCGAGCTCGTCGACGGTGGTCCGCAGGTTGTCCAGGTTGACCGACTTCACGAACCGGTCGAGGTTCACCAGCAGTGTCTGCGTCGCGAGCGGAATGTGGTTGCGGGTCATCGGGATCTGCGCGCCCGCCCGGATGGACGGCCCGTCGCCGTTGGGCGGCACCAGGTTCACGTACTGCTCGCCGACCACCGACCTGTTGGCGATGGTGGCACCGGCGCTCGCCGGGATCCTCGGTGACGCACAGTCGTTGAGCTTCAGGTCGACCCGCACGCCCTTGTTGATCAGGTGCAGTTGGCCCACCTTGCCGACGGTGACGCCTCGGTAAGTGACCTCGGCGTCGGTGAAGATGCCGCCGGAATCCGGGAAGTCCGCACTGATCACACAGCCGTTGTCACCGGTGACGTACTTGTTCAGTCCGACGTACTGGGCCCCGACGTAGGACACGCCGAGCAGCGTGATCACCACGAACAGGATGAGCTGGATCTTGGTGCTGCGCCTCAACATCGCGGCCTCACTTCCCCGAACCGACGAGCATCGGGGACAGCGGCATGGCTTTCTTGCTGAGGCCGCCTAGGGGAGGTATTCCGAGCGTTTTCAGCAGCCCGTCGAGGATCGGCAGGCCGGTCTTCAGCGCACCGGCGCTGGCTCCCTTGGCGCACAGCCCGATCGCGCCACACAGCACATCGGTGACGTTCAGGTTGAAGATCGCGTTGAGGTTGGCGTAGTCGCCCTTGACGAACTGGCGGGTCAAGCCAAGCGGGAACGGGAAGGTGCCAATGATGCGCAGCGACTTCGGCAGGTCGTCACCGACCGCGGTCAGCCGCCGGATCACCGGATCGAGGTTCTTCAACGACTGGACGACCTGCGTCTGGGTGGCGTTGATGACCCGGTTGGCCACCACCCCGAGCTGCGAGAGGCTGGTGAGCAGCGTGACCAACTTGCCGCGCTCCTTGCTGAGCACCCTCAACGCCGCGGGGAAGGTGTCGAGCGCATCGGTCAGCACGGTCTTGTTCTGATTCAGCGTCGATGCGAACCGGTTGATGGAATCCAGAGCGTTGGTGATGTCGCTCTTCTGGTTGTCCAGCGTGCCGACGAAGGTGTCCAGCTGGCCGATCAGATCCCGCGCGGCGGACTGACGGTCCGGACTGCCGAGCGCCTTGTTCAGCTCGATCGCGATCGACTTGATCTGGCGCAGGCCGCCCTCGTTGAGCACCAGGGACAACGCGCCGAGCACCTGCTCGACCTCGGGCGCCGAGTTGGTGCGGCTCAGCGGGATCGCGCTGCCGTTTGTCAGGTTGGTGCTCGCCGGGTTCGTGGCGGGGCTCTGCAACGACACGTACTTCTCACCGAGCAGGGAGGTCTGCAGGATGCTCGCCCGGGCGTTCGAGGGAAGCTTCACCGACTTGTTGACGGCCATCTTGACCTGTGCCAGCCACACGCCCTTCTGGTCCTTGAGGGTGATGGAAAGCACCTTGCCGACCGCCACGTCGTTGACCTTCACCGCCGACTGGGGTACCAGGTCGAGGACGTTGGTGAACTCGCCGCTCATCGTGAACGGCTTGTCGCCGAGGTCGGCTCCGCCTGGCAAGGATGCTGAGTACAGGCCCTTGAACCCGCATCCGGACAGCACGCTGCTCAGCGCCACGAGGGTGGCGAGCAGCGCGACGAGCTTGCGACGAGTCATGGGGTGCCCCCGACCAGGCTGGGGCCGAGGGGGCTGCTCGGATTGCCGCTCCCGGGACTGCTGGCGTTGGATGGTGCACCGGGGGCCTTCGGGAGCGACTTGCACACGGTTTTGATGTTGCCGCCGAGACTGTCGAGCGGGATCGGAGCGCCAAGGGAGCCGCCGAGGAGAACCGATGTGAGAGCGCCGCAGATGGACGGGAGGCTGATGTTGGTCAGCGAGGCGATGTTGCCGCGCGAGGCGATCACGCCGGGAACCGGGTCATAGGTATGTATGAGATTGGCGAGCGCGACCGGCGCAACTGCCAGCGTCTCGTTCAGCGACGCCCGTTGCTTGACCACCGTGCCGAGAATCGAGCGCAGGCCTCGGATGTCGGTGTGGAACTTGCCGGCGTTCTTCTTCACGAAGCCGCCGACCGCATCCAGTGCCAGGCCGAGCTGCTGCAGCGCCGCGCCGAGATCACCGCGCTCGGCGGCGAGATCGCCGGCCACCTGCGCCAGCTGCCGGTTGAACAGCCGAACTTGGGTGTCGCTGCTCTTCAACGTCGTTGTGAACTTCTGCAGATTCCGCACCGTGCCGAACAGGTCGCCACGGCTGTTGGACAGCGTCTGCGCCGCCTGCGAAAGCTTGCTGATGCTGTTGCCCAGTGCCGCGCCGTTGCCCTTCAGGTTGGCCGCCGCGACGGTGACCAGCGAGTTCAATGCCCCGGTGCTGTTGGCTCCCTTCGGGCCGAGGGCCACCGAGAGCTTGTTCAGCGCGGAGTAGATGTCGTCCAGCTCGGAGGGGGCGCCGGTGCGGTTCGTCGGGATGATCGCGCCGGTGGCCATCGCGGTGCCGCTGCGATACACCGGGGTCAACTGGATGTAGCGGTCGCTGACCAGCGAGTTGGCGACCGCGAGGGCACCCGCATTGGCCGGCACCTTGTACTGGGGGTCGTATTCCATCGTGACGGCGACATAGCCGCCGGTCGGCTTGACCTCGGTGACCTCGCCGACGTTGACGCCGAGAATGCGCACCGGCGTGCCCGAGTAGATGCCGACGGCTGAGCTGAACCGGGCGGTGACCGTCTTGTTGTCCGGGCCGTTGAAGAACACGTAGTACCCGCCGGCCACAACGATGGCCGCGACGACGACGAGGACCACGATGTTCGTGAGGTTCTTGGAGAGCTTAGCCATTGGTCGCACACCCCCCATCAGGCGCCGTCGTGCCGGTTGCCGCCGGGTTCAGGAGGGGGCCCAGCACGCCCTGAACGCTGAGGTTGCAGATGTAGTTGTCGAACCAGCGGCCGTTGCCCACCACGTTGTTGAAGAGGCGGTAGAAGGGGCCGAGCAGGGAAAGCCCGCGGTCCAGGCTGTCCTGGTTCTCGCGCAGCGTGCCGAGCAGCCTGTCGAGGTTGTCGAGCAATGGGCCGATCGTTTTCTGGTTGTCCGCAACGAGTCCGCGTAGCTGCGTGGAGAGCACTACCGTGTTGATCAGCAGGGAATGGATGGCGTCGCGGCGGGCATTGAGCTCGTTGAGCAGCAGGTTTCCGTTGCGCAGCAGCCGGGTCAGGTTCTGATCCTGGCCAGCTACGACGCCGGTGACCTTGTTGGCCTGCCGCAGCAGGTTCTGCAGGGCAATGTCGCGCGAGGCGATCGTGGTGGACAGCCGTGACAGGCCGTTGACCACCGGCCGGACAGATTTCGGTGTCCCGCTGAAGGTGTCTGCCAGGGTCTTGAACGACTTCTGCAGGTTAGGCGTGTTGATCTTATTGACGGTCCGGGTCAGCGCGGTGAACGCCGGGTAGACGTCGAACGGGGACGTGGTGCGTTTGGCGGGGATGGTCTTGTCCGGGTTTTGCGCCTTGGTGCCCGCGGAGTTGATGCTGAGGAACTTCGCGCCGAGCAGCGTTTTGAGCTTGATGTCGATCGTGCTCTCGTCGCCGACCCAGCCCTCCTTGATGGTGAAGGTGGCCTTGACCAGCCCCTTCGCGGTGTCCACGGCCACCTCTTGCACCTTGCCCGCCTTCACCCCGGCGATGCGGACGTCGTCGTCGGCCTTGAGGCTCGCCGACTCAGTGAAGTAGGCGGTGTACTGGGTGCCGCCGCCGATCAGCGGGAGGCTCGCGGCGTTGAACGAGGCGACCAGCAGCACCAGCAAGAACACCAGCCCGATGATGCCGATCGGCAGCGGGCTGCGCTGCGAGAACGACTTGCCGATGCGCGGCGACTTGCGTGTCGTCAGCGGCTTGTTGCGGTCGTCATCGGACGCCTGCGTCTGGTCGGTGTCGCTCATGCGCCACACCTCTTCGGACTGCCGACCTTGGACAGATCCTTCGCCGGGATGTTCAGCCCACCGAGCCCGACGTTGCCGCCGACGGTGCACAGGTAGAAGTTGAACCAGGAACCGTAGCTCCCGGTGTGGATGAGCGCCCCGACCGTCGGCGGCAGCTGCTGCAGCACGTACTTGACGATGGGCTTATTGCGGTTGAGCAGGGCCACGAACCCGGTGATGTCCCGAATGTTACGGGCCAGCGGGGAGCGGAGCTGGGTCAGCAGACCCGCAGTGGACGTGGCGAGCCGGTTGATGCCGTCGATCGCATTGCCGATGGTGGAGCGATCTTGGGCCAGGCCGGAGACGAACGAGGTCAGCTGGACGATGAGGTCCTTCAGCTCGGTATCCCGGTTGCCCACTGCGGTGAGGACACCGGTGAGGTTGTCGATGACCTGGCCGATCACCTGGTCCTTGTCGGCGAGCGCGCTGGTAAGCGATGCAAGATGCGTGAGCAACGACTCGAAGGCACCGCCCTCGCCCTGCAGCGTTTGGATGACTTCCAGCGAGAGCTTGTTGACCTCGGTCGGGTCGAGACCCTGCACGAGCGGCTCGAAGCCGGCGAACAGCACGGTGAGATCCACTGCCGGGAAGGTCTGGGACGTGGGCAGTGTGTCGTTGGACCCCAGCACCGATGTGTCGGTAGCGGCGCCCTGCTGGATGTCGAGGTAGCGCTGGCCGATGAGGTTGCGGAAGCGCAGGTGGGCGGTCACCGACTTCGGTAGTGGACGGGATTTCTGCACCGTGAAGCTGACCGTCGCGTAGCTCTTCTTGTCCCCGTCGCTGCGCTTGACCGCGATGCCCTCGATCGAGCCGACCTTGACTCCGGCGATGCGCACGTCGTCATTGAGCGTGAGGCCTGAGACGTCGGTGAAGTTCGCCTTGTAGAGCTTCGCATCGCCGTAGGCGGAGCCGCTGATGGTCGCCGCGAGTACGTAGGTGGCCACCGCCGTGACCACCAGGAAGATGATCAGCTTGACCAGCGGCGGGACGATGCTCTTCACTTGATCACCACCTGCTGCCCGCGAAGCAGCGGACCGGCGAGCAGGGTGGCGGTTCCCGACACCTTGTTCGGACTGGTCTTCATCGAGCCGGCGATGAGCGTGTTCACGTACGCGTTCTCGGCCTTGGAGTTCAACGCCTTGTTGTCCGCCGAGTTCGACTGGGCGCACGGATCGCTCGTCAGCGGCGCACCGTCGTTGATGCACCGGTACTTGCCCGGGATCTGGAACGGGTTCTGCGGGTTCGGCAGGCCGAAACAGTTCGGCCCGAGGCCGGTGATCAACTTGGGCTGCTGGCCAGGCTTGTAGGGACCAAGGTTCTTGTTGTCGGTATTCACGCTCAGGTGGATCTGGTGGTTGTAGATCGCTGTGGAGGCGAGGTCGTAGAGATGGTTGATACCGGTGAACAGGCAGCTGAACTCGGGCGAGTAGTGGTTGAGCAGCGGGTAGATCTTGTTCGTCTGCCCGCTGACGTCGATGATGCGCTGCTGGTTCTCGGCAAGGAATCCCTTCAGCACCTTCGACGTGTCCGATCCGGTGACCAGCAGGCTGTCCAGGCCGGCCTGCTTGGCGACGACGGTGCGTGCCGAGGTCTGGAAGTTCTTCAAGGTCGCGAAGATGTCCGGCGCGACGTCGTTGTATTCCAGTGAAACCCGGCCGAGCTTCTTCAGGTCGTCGACCAGCTGCTTGGTGTGCGGGTTCATGACCTTGAAATACTTGTCCATATTGACCAGCGTCTGGCCGAGCTTGTCGCCGCGGTTGTGCAGCGCCTGGGCCAGCGCGGTCAGCGTGGCGTTCAGCTCGGCAGGTTGCACGGCCGTCAGCAGCGGATACAGGTCACCGATGACGTTTTGGGATTCGAGTGCGCCCGTGGAGCGATCTTGCGGGATGACGTCCCCGGTCCGGATGGCGCGCTGCGGGTTCTTCGGGGTGACCAGCGAGACGTACTGCTCGCCGAACAGTGTCTTGGGCAGGATCTGCGCCGACACGTTCTTGGGGATCATCTTGACGCGTTCGGGTTGCAGCGTGATCCGCACGATCGCGCCCTCGCCCTTTGACTCCACGGCCTTGACCGAGCCGACGATGATTCCGCGTTCCTTCACATCGGAGTCGATGAGCAGCTGATTGCCGATGTGGTTGGCCTTCAAGGTGATGTCGACCGTGCTGGTGAACACTTTGTTGTAGATCAGGATCGACATCGAGATCAGCGAGACCACGAGCGCGATGAACAGCACGCCGAGCATCCGCCGCTTGACGACGGCGCCGAAAGATTCCTGTGCCATGTCAGCCTGCCAACCGCACGCTGGTGGTCGAGCCCCAGATGGCGAAGGACAGGAAGAAGTCCAGGACGTTGATAGCGACGATCGACAACCGCACCGCGCGACCGACAGCCACGCCGACGCCCGCGGGCCCACCCGAGGCGGTGTAGCCGTAATAGCAGTGCGTCAGGATGATCACGATGGCGAAGACGAGCACCTTGAAGAACGACCAGAGCACGTCCAGCGGCGGCAAGAACAGATGGAAGTAGTGCGAGTACGTGCCCGCGGAGTCGCCGTAGTAGTACACGACGATCACGTACGAGGCCATGTAGGACGACAGCAGGCCGATCACGTACAGCGGGATCACCGCGATGAATCCGGCGATGACACGCGTAGTGACCAGGAACGGCAGGCTGGGCACCGCCATCACCTCGAGCGCGTCGATCTCCTCACTGATCCGCATCGCGCCCAGTTGCGCGGTGAACCCGCAGCCGACTGTCGCCGACAGGGCGATGCCGGCGATGAGCGGGGCAATCTCGCGGGTGTTGAAGAACGCGCTGATGAACCCGGAGTACGACGCGACGCCCAGCTGCTGCAGCGCCGCGTATCCCTGCAGGCCCACCTCCGTGCCGGTGAAGAACGACAGGAAGCCGATGACGCCGACCGTGCCACCGATGATGGCCAGCGCGCCGCTGCCGAACACGACCTCGGACAGCAGCCGCAGCGTCTCCTTCTTGTAATGGCGGACCGTGCGGGGAAGCCACCCGACGGCGCGACCGTAGAACGACATCTGCTCGCCGAAACCGTCGAGGACGCCCAGGGGTGCGTTGACCGCCTTGCGTGCGGTCGCGATGAAGTCGGTAGCCATCCTCACGAACCCTTCGCCGGGACGATCTGGAAGTACACGGCCGTGATCACGAAGTTGGTGGCGAACAACAGCATGAAGGTGATGACGACCGACTGGTTCACCGCATCACCGACACCCTTGGGCCCGCCGCCGACGTTCAGGCCTTTGTACCCGGCCACCACCCCGGCGATCAGGCCGAAAATGAGGGCCTTGATCTCGCCGGCGTAGAGGTCCGGAAGCTGGGCGAGCGCGGAGAAGCTCGCCAGGTAGGCGCCGGGTGTGCCGCCTTGCAGGACCACGTTGAAGAAGTAGCCACCGGCGACGCCGACGACGCAAACGAGCCCGTTGAGGAAGGTCGAGACCAGCATGCAGGCGAGCACCCGGGGGACGACGAGACGCTGTACGGGCGAGATGCCGAGCACCTCCATCGCGTCGATCTCGTCGCGGATCTTGCGGCTGCCGAGATCGGCGCAAATGGCCGACCCGCCGGCACCGGAAATCAGCAGGGCACAGACGATCGGGCTGGCCTCGCGGATGATCGCGAGCACGCTCGCCGACCCGGTGAACGACTGCGCGCCGAGCTGGCGGGAGAGGGTACCGAGCTCGAGCGCGATGACCGCGCCGAACGGGATCGCCACCATGGCCGTCGGGATGATGGTGACGCTGGCGATGAACCACGCCTGCTGGATGAATTCGCGGACCTGGAAGGGACGCTTGACGGTCAGCCGGGCGACGTCGAGGAACAGCGCGAACAGGCTTCCTGCCTGTTTCACGCCCGAGGTCGGCGACAGTGAGACCATCAGCTGCGCCCGGCGCCCGTCGTCTGGCCATGATCCTGGCCCTGCTGGTGAACTGGCTGCCAGTCGTTGCCGTCCCAGCGGTAGTAGCCGTCGTCAGACAGCCGGCCGACGTTGGACTGGTCGCTGTGCTGGTCCTGGTTCTGCCGGTCCTGATTCTGCTGGCCCTGGTTCTGCTGGCCCTGATTCTGCCGGTCTTGGTTCTGCCGATCCTGGTTCTGCCGCTCCTGGTTCTGCTGGCCCTGGTCCTGCTGCTCGCGGCTCTCCCGGCCTTCGCGGTCTTCCTTCTCCATCAGATCCTTGATTGCCTCCTGCGCGGGCCCGGGCAGGGTGTGCATCATCTCGAGCACGCGCTGGCGGCGGCGGCCTTGGGCCTTGCGCTCGGGCAGGCCCGCGCTGGGCTGGATCTGGGACGGCACTCCGATTCCGCCGCCACCCTTGGGGCCGGTGCCCGGCTCGCGTTCCTGGTTCTCGTCGATCGAGGCGAGCTCGGCGGCGACCTGTGAGGCGTCCTTCTCTTCCGACATGCCGATCGGGCCCTCGCGGCGGCCGTTGAGGAACTGCTTGACGACCGGTTCCTCGCTGGTCAGCAGCACCTCGCGCGGGCCGAACATCACCAGCTCGCGTTTGAACAGCATGCCGAGGTTGTCCGGCACGGTGCGGGCGGTGCCGATGTCGTGCGTGACGATCAGGAACGTCGCGTCGGTCTGCGTGTTGAGGTCGATGATCAACTGGTTGAGGTAGGCGACGCGGACCGGGTCTAGACCGGAGTCCGGCTCGTCGAACAGGATGATCTCGGGATTGAGGACCAACGCGCGGGCCAGGCCGGCGCGCTTGCGCATACCGCCGGAGATCTCACCGGGCAGCTTGCCCTCGGTGCCGGCCAGGCCGACCATGTCCAGCTTCTCGAGGACGATGTCTTTGATCTCGCGCTCGCTCTTCTTCGTGTGCTCACGAAGCGGGAACGCGATGTTGTCGAACAGGTTCATCGAGCCGAACAGCGCGCCGTCCTGGAACAGCACGCCGAACAGCTTGCGGGTGTCGTAGAGCTTCGATTCGCTGCAGTGCGCAATGTCAACGTCGCGGATGATGACCGAGCCCTTGTCCGGCTTTAACAGGCCGATCAGCGTCTTCAGGAACACCGACTTGCCGGTACCGGAGGGGCCGAGCAGCGCCGACACTTCGCCTGGCGGCAGGGTGAGCGTGACGTCGCTCCAGATCGTCTGCCGACCGAACGCCTTCGTCAGCTCGTGGACTGCAACTTCCACTCCCACAAGGGCTCCCTCACCATGGCCTACATAGACCGCGACAGCACGAAATTGACGGCGTCACCTGGGTAACGAGTTCGATACCGGCGGGTAACGCATTGCGGCGACCTAGCGTCGCATATTTTTCCGGCAAATGCTTGCCCAACGTTTCGGGCGGCTCCGGGCCTCGGAGCAGGGCTACGAAACGCCCATGCGGGAGCTGTACGGACGCCCCGGGGCGGACGGGCCGATAGCCTCGGCCGGTCACCGTGGGAGGTAGCGGACGTGCCCGACGCGCAGTACCCGACCGACCGGCACCCCGTCCTCGTCGACATCAGCCGCGACGGTTTCGTGGAATCCCACCAGCGGGGCAGCCTCGTGCTGCTCGCCCCCGACGGCGCCGCTCGGGTCGCGGCGGGGGACGTCACGAGCGCGATCCTCGCTCGCTCTGCGTTGAAACCGTTGCAGGCACTGGCGATGGTCGAAGCAGGGTTTCCCGGGCGCGGCCGGCCGCTCGCACTCGCCGCGGCGAGCCATGACGGCGAGCAACAGCACATCGACGGAGTGCGGGCAATCCTGGATCGCGCCGGGCTGGACGAGTCGGGCCTGCTGTGCCCGCCCCGTCTGCCTGCTGGCCCGGACGCGCTCGTCGCATGGATCCGCTCGGGTGGCGCAGCGTCCGCGGTGTGCAATGAATGTTCGGGCAAGCACGCGGCGATGCTCGCGACCTGCCTCGCCGCGGGTTGGCCGGGCGAGGAGTACACCGATCCGGCGCATCCGCTGCAACGCGCCATTCGTGATCGGATCGAGACGTTGACCGGCCAGGCAGTCACCCGACATGCGATCGACGGGTGCGGCACCCCCGCGTTCGCGGTGAGCTTGAGCGGACTGGCCCGTGCGTTCGCCAAGCTGGCCGCAGCGTCCACGGGCGCAGGGTACGACGTCGCGCGGTCGATGCGGGGGCATCCGGAGCTGGTCAGCGGCACCGGACGCGCCGGCGCGGAACTCACTCGAGAGGTGCCCGGACTCGTCTGCAAGAGCGGCGCGGAGGGCGTGTGGGGCGCGGCCCTGGCCGACGGGCGCGCATTCGCGGCCAAGCTCGACGACGGAGCCGACCGCGGCCAACCTGCGTTGCTCGCCGCGGTGCTGCGGCACTGGGGCTTCGACGGGGCAGCGGTGCGCCGATGGTCCAACGTGCCGATCTTCGGAGGCGACCGGAGCGTCGGGGCGGTCACGGCCTCGGCACAGCTGCATGCGCTGCTCGACCCGCGCTGATCCAGCCAATTCTTGTGCCGGACGCGAAGGGGCGGCCCGCTCAACGCGGGCCGCCCCTTTCGACAACGGAACTGCGCAGTTACTTGACGGTGACCGTGGCCCCCGCGCTTTCCAGGGCCTCCTTGGCCCTGTCCGCGGATTCCTTGTTCGCCTTCTCCAGCACCGGCTTGGGCGCGCCGTCGACGAGGTCCTTGGCTTCCTTCAGCCCGAGGCTCGTAAGCGTGCGCACCTCCTTGATGACCTGGATCTTCTTGTCGCCCGCGGCCTCGAGGATGACGTCGAACTCGTCCTTCTCCTCGGGTGCCTCGGCAGCCGCGCCGGGACCGGCCGGGCCGGCAACGGCAGCCGCGACCGGGGCCGCGGCGGTGACGTCGAAGGTGTCTTCGAACTGCTTCACGAAGTCGCTGAGCTCGAGGAGGGTCATCTCCTTGAACGCGCCGAGCAGCTCGTCAGTGCTGAGCTTCGCCATGGTGGCGTCCTTTCATCTTGTGCCGGGTGAGCCGGCTGATCGGGTGGTTACTCCGCCGGCTCGGCGGGAGTCTCTGGTGTGTCGGCCGCTGCCTGCGCGGGTGCGTCGGCGGCTTGCTTCTTCTCTTCCAGCGCCTTCGCGAGTCGGGCGAGCTGGTTGAGCGGGGCCTGGAACAGACCGGCCGCACGGGTCGGCAGCGCCTTGAGGCCACCGGCAACCTTGGCCAGCAACACTTCGCGGGATTCCAGATCGGCGAACGTGGCTATCTCGGCGGCGGACAGCGCCTTGCCGTCGAGCACGCCGCCCTTGATCACCAGCAGCGGGTTGGCCCTGGCGAAGTCGCGCAAGCCCTTGGCTGCCTCGACGGGATCGCCCTTGACGAAGGCGATGGCTGTCGGGCCGGCGAGCAGGACGTCGTCGAGGGTGACGCCGGCATCGGCGGCCGCGCGCTTCGTGAGCGTGTTCTTCACGACCGCATAGGTGGTGTCGCGTCCGAGGGCGCGGCGTAGATCGGTGATCTGCTTGACCGTCAGGCCGCGGTATTCGGTGAGGACGGCGGCTGACGAGCTGGAGAAATGCTCGGTGATCTCGGCGACCGCGCTGATCTTCTCGGCGTTCGGCATGTGCTTCCTCCTCTCGTTCGTCGGGCTGGCGGACGCTCGCGGAACGAGAAGCGCCCCGGCGCAGGGCGCACGGCGCGACACAAAGGCCGAACCGTCCAACCTGCGCGGGCCGCTCCGGCGCTCCGGAGGCGTTCGGTCGCGTGTGCGCACGCGACAACCAGCGGTCTTCGGTGGATCGTGCACGAGGCTACGCGCCCCGGCTGGCGGGCTCCAAATTCAGCCCCCGTAGCGGGTTCAGGCCTGGGCGGTGTCGGTCAACAGGTTGCGGGTGCGGTTCGAGTCGACGGGGATGCCAGGGCCCATCGTCGTGGCGAAGGTGACCTTCTTCAGGAACTTGCCCTTCGACGAGGACGGCTTGGTCCGCAGGATCTCGTCGAGCGCGGCGGCGTAGTTCTCCACGAGCTGCTCCGGCGTGAACGACGCCTTGCCGATGATCAGGTGCAAGTTGGCCTGCTTGTCGACGCGAAAGCTGATCTTGCCGCCTTTGATGTCGGCTACGGCCTTGCTGACGTCCGGGGTCACGGTGCCGGTCTTCGGGTTCGGCATCAGGCCACGCGGGCCGAGCACCCGAGCGATGCGCCCGACCTTGGCCATCTGGTCCGGCGTGGCGATGGCGGCATCGAAGTCGAGGTATCCGTCGGTGATCTCCTGGATCAGGTCGTCGCTGCCGACCTTGTCCGCGCCCGCGGCCCGGGCCTGTTCGGCCTTGTCGCCGGTGGCGAAGACGATGACGCGCACGGCCTTGCCGGTGCCATGCGGCAGGCTGACCGTGCCGCGCACCATCTGGTCAGCCTTGCGCGGGTCGACGCCGAGGCGCATGGCGACCTCGACGGTGCCGTCGAACTTCGACGGCGATGATTCCTTGGCGATGTTCACGGCCTCGAGCGGCGAGTAGATCTTGCCCTCTTCGAGCAGTTCCGCGGCCTTGCGGTAAGACTTGCTGCGCTTCATTTCCTTCGCTCCCTCTCATGGGTCGGCCCAGGGCTGTGGTCAGCGGGCACCGGCCTTCGGTGTCCTCCCACGGGTGTAGCTCGCCGTTCAGCCCTCGACGGTGATGCCCATCGAGCGCGCCGTACCTGCGATGATCTTCGCGGCCTGGTCGACGTCATTTGCGTTGAGATCTTCCATCTTGGTCTCGGCGATCTCTCGGACCTGCTTCATGGAGACCTTCGCGACCTTCTTGGTGTGCGGCTCGCCGCTGCCCTTCTCGACGCCGGCGGCGGCCAGCAGCAGCCGAGCCGCTGGCGGCGTCTTGGTGATGAAGGTGAACGAGCGGTCTTCGAACACGGAGATCTCGACCGGCACTATCTGCCCGCGCTGCGACTCGGTGGCCGCGTTGTAGGCCTTGCAGAACTCCATGATGTTGACGCCGTGCTGGCCCAGCGCGGGGCCGACGGGAGGTGCCGGGTTCGCGGCACCCGCCTTGATTTGCAACTTGATGACCGCGGCGAGTTTCTTCTTCGGAGGCATGACTTTCTCTTCTTCCAGACGGGACTGTTGGTCAGATCTTCGAGACCTGGCTGAACGCCAGCTCGACCGGGGTCTCTCGACCGAAGATCGAGACCAGGACATGCAGCTTCTGATGCATTGGGTCGATCTCGCTGATAGTGGCCGGGAGGGTGGCGAACGGCCCGTCCATTACGGTGACCGACTCGCCGATCGTGTAGTCGACGACCTCGACGCGCGGCTTCTCGCCGGTGGCCGTGGCCTTGCCGCCGGTGGCGACCGCGGCAGCCTTCTTGGTGGCCGGCGCGAGAATCTTGACCACCTCGTCCAGGCTCAGCGGCGACGGCCGGGACGTGGCGCCCACGAAGCCGGTGACGCCGGGGGTGTTACGCACCGCGCCCCACGACTCGTCGTTGAGGTCCATGCGCACGAGGATGTAGCCGGGGAAAACCTTGCGTTGCACCTGCTGGCGCTTACCGTTCTTGATCTCGACGACGTCCTCGGTGGGCACCTCGACCTGGAAGATGTAGTCCTCCATGTCGAGTGAGTTGATGCGGCTCTCCAGGTTGGTCTTCACCTTGTTCTCGTAGCCGGCGTAGGAATGCACGACGTACCAGTCGCCGAACTGGGTGCGCAGCTCGCGCCGCAGCGTGTCGATCGGGTCTTCGTCCTCGTCGGCAGCGCCGTCTCCGTCACCGGGGTCGGCTTCGCCGGGGGCGGTCTCGCCGGGCGCGGTCCCGCCGGGGGGGGTCTCGCCGGGCGCGGTCTCGCCGGGCGCGGCCGGCGAGGCGGCCGCCGCGTCGTCCTGCTGCGCATCGGCGTCGTCTGCGGGGTCGGTAGGCGCGCTGTCGCCGTCGGCACCAAGCATGCGGGCGGCATCAGCGAGGTCGGTGGGACCACGATCGGCGGCTTCGGCCGATTCGCTGCGCGGCTCGTCCCCCGCGGCGCTCGCCGCGGTGTCGTCGTACTCGGACACGTTCTCTCTTCCGTTGCTCATCGATGGACGGGTTCGCCCTATGGGCGCCTTCGCTCAGCCGAATATCACCAGCACCAGCTTGGCGAAACCGATGTCCAGGCCGGCCACGATCGCGGTCATGATCACGACGAAGATGATGACGACGATCGAGTACGTCACCAGCTCCGAGCGGGAGGGCCAGAGCACCTTGCGCATCTCCGAGACGCTTTCGCGCACGAAGCGGGTAGGCAGACCACCGCGGCCGCCGGTTGGGCGGCCGGGACGCGGCGACGATGACTGCGTGCGAGTCGCGGTCACGGGCTCTCCTCTCCCGAGGTGCTCGGGTAACTGTCTTCGGGGTACTGCGTGATCCCTGCGCAGGGGCGACAGGACTTGAACCTGCAACCGCCGGTTTTGGAGACCGGTGCTCTACCAATTGAGCCACGCCCCTCGGCGTGCGGAGCGCCACCGGACCGATGCGCGAGCATGCTGACGCACGGCCGCCATGGACCCCAGCGGGCAAGTCTACGGGGTGCGGCCGTGTGCCTCCAACCTGCGGCCACCCCTCCACTGAACACCGGACGGGTGATCCGCGGGTCGAGATCGCCAATCCGTTGTTGCCTGACCAGCGCAGAACCCGGGTGTATCCGTCTGGGACGATGGCGGCATGGGAGAACGGGTATCCGATCGCATTGCGGCCATAGCCGAATCAGCCACCCTGGCCGTCGACGCGAAGGCGAAGGCCCTCAAGGCCGCCGGACGTCCGGTCATCGGCTTCGGCGCCGGTGAACCCGACTTCCCGACGCCCGACTACATCGTCGAGGCGGCTGTAGCGGCGTGCCGCGATCCGAAGAACCACCGTTACACCCCCGTCGCCGGTATGCCCGAGCTACGCGCTGCGATCGCCGCAAAGACCAAACGGGACACCAACTACGACGTCGAGCCCGCCCAGGTGCTCGTCACCAACGGCGGCAAGCAGGCCGTCTACAACTCCTTCGCCGCATTGCTCGACCCCGGCGACGAGGCGCTGCTCATCGCGCCGTACTGGACGACCTATCCCGAGGCAGTGAAGCTCGCCGGCGGAATACCAGTCGAGGTCCTTACCGATGAGACCACCGGTTACCTCGTCACCGTCGAGCAGCTCGAAGCCGCGCGCACCGACCGTACGAAGCTGCTGCTGTTCGTCTCGCCGTCGAACCCGACCGGCGCGGTTTACCCGCGCGAGCAGGTCGAGGCAATCGGCGCCTGGGCGCGCGCACACGACCTGTGGGTGGTCACCGACGAGATCTACGAGCACCTGATGTACGGCGTCGCGGAGATGGTGTCCATCGCGCACAGCGCCGCGCCCGACAAGGTCGTCGTCCTCAACGGCGTGGCCAAGACGTACGCGATGACCGGCTGGCGGGTGGGCTGGATGATCGGGCCGGCCGACGTCGTCAAGGCCGCTACCAACCTGCAGTCGCACGCGACGTCGAACGTGAACAACGTGGCGCAGGTGGCCGCCCTCGCAGCGGTATCGGGCGACCTTTCCGCGGTCGCCGAGATGCGCGCCGTCTACGACCGCCGGCGCCGCGCGATCGTGTCGATGCTCTCGGACATCCCCGGCATCGTGTGCCCCGAGCCGCTGGGCGCGTTCTACGCCTACCCGTGTGTCAAGGGCCTGTTGAACGTGTCGCTGCGCGGACGGACGGCCGAGAACTCGGCCGAGCTGGCCGCGATCATCCTGGACGAGGCCGAGGTCGCGGTGGTGCCCGGCGAGGCATTCGGCACGCCGGGCTACCTACGGATGTCCTACGCGTTGGCCGACGACGACCTCACCGAGGGCGTCGCCCGGATCGCGAAGCTCGTCGCGGAGGGATGAAGGCTCAACGCAGCGCTCCAGCCTTGCGCAGCACCGCGATCCCGGCGGGCAGGCCGGCCAGTGCGGCCTGCAGATCGCTCGGGTTGGCGATGCGCCAGGCGTTCTTGGCGACGTAGCAGCGCAGCGCGGCGTCCCACTTCGCCGGCCCCGCCGCTTCACGTGCGGCCTCGAGCGCTGCCGCCCCCTTGTTGTAGGTCGTGAAGTAGTAGCGCTGTGTGTCCCCACCGTAGGACTCGGTCGAGGCGTCGACCTTGCCCGGTGCGGCGAGCGACGTCGAGGATTCGGGATGGCCGTTCACGAGTTGCTCGGCGTACGTCGCGAACCCCTCGTCGAGCCAGGGGTGGCGCGCTTGCGAGTCACCGACCATCGCATAGAACCATTGGTGCGCCGTCTCGTGCACCGCGACCAGACGCGACGAGTCGAGCATGAGGATCGAGGCCGGGTATTCGATGCCGCCGCCGTTGGCCGGCAGGCGGGCGACTGACAGGGACGGGAACGGATACGGCCCGAACCGCTTCGCGAGCTCGGTGATCGCCCGCCGGAATTCCGGCACAAGGCGGTCCCGCTCTGCGGCGCTCGGCGCCGCGATGCGCAGGTCGACGCCGTCGACTTTCGAATCCCCGACGACGAACGGCCCGACGGAGACGCTGACGTCACGGGCGGCGCTGATCGTCGAGTGCCAGGTACGGGTCACGCCGCTCTTCCGCGGCTCGGCCGGGTTGCCCGACATGATCACCGTCTCGGCGGCGGGTGCGGTAACGGTGAGGTCGGTGTCGGCCGCTTCGCTGGTGGCGCTCTCGGCGGAGAACTGGATCATGTCCTCGGTATGCCACCCGTAGCCGCGCTCCCAGGCAAGCAGGGGATGTCCCGAACCGAAGTATGCAAAGCCCTGCGCGGTGCCGAAGCGGTCGAACGAGTCCGCGCCCAAGGTCAGCGTGAACGAGATCGTCGCCGTCACGGTGGTCCCCGCTGGGACGGTCCTGACGAACGGGATGCGCAGCAGACCGCCCTGTGTCGAGGGGTCGGCATTGGCGCGGGTGAAGCGGAACTTGCCGCCGCCGTGATCGGCGACGGCCGAGGCGATGACGATCTTGTTGCCCTGTTGCACCGTCGGCGCGGTGTTGGCGGTCAACCGGAACACCATTTCGGTGATCGGCTTATCCGGGCGGAACTCCACCTTCTCGTCACCGCGCACGGTGGACAGGCCGCTGTCCACCGAGAACGCGAGGCGCACCTTAGGGCGATTGGGGTCGGGCACGGCATATTTCGTGGGGCAGCTGCCCGCCGGCGTCGCGCCGGGACGCGATGACGACTGGCCCGGGGGTCGGCCGGCGTTGTTGCGCGTGCTGCCCTGCCCGTCCGTGGCCGAGGTGCACCCCGCGAGGACCCCGGCGACCATCAACGCGGCCGCGGGCCCGCGGATCAGCCTTGCTCGCTGACCCATGCCCCACCGGTCTTCACGTGGAGCCGGACGGCGGTCGGACCACCGCACGGGCCTTGGCCAGCACCGTCGCAGCGTCGACGGTGGCCGTGAGCTCGACCTCGACGAGACCGTCGTCGCGGACCTCGCGGACCTCGCCACGGACGCTGAGCACGGCCTGCCCAGGGTCTGGAACCACGACCGGCCGGGTGAAGCGCACGCTGTACTCGACCACTGCGCCCGGATCGCCCACCCAGTCGGTCACGACGCGGACCGCCGTGGCCATGGTGAACATGCCGTGGGCGATGACGTCGGGCAGGCCGAACGATGTCGCGTATCGGGCATTCCAGTGGATCGGATTGAAGTCGCCCGACGCCCCGGCGTAGCGCACCAGGTCGGCCCGCTGGATCGGGAAGTCCTGCGCGGGCAGTGCGTCGCCCACGCTGATGGCCCTGGCCGCGCTCATCGGCCGGGTCCGCGGACAACCGTGGTGGCGTACGCAGTCACGACCAGCTCGCCGTCCGGCGTGCGGGCCTGCGCACTCGTCGAGATGAGGTCGTTGCCGCCCGCGACGCGGATATCGTCGATGCGCAGGACGACCTGCAGGACATCGCCTGCGTACACCGGCCGCGCGTGCACGAAACGCTGCTCGCCGTGCACGACCCGCCCGTAGTCGATGCCGGCGTCAGGGTCCATCAGCAGCTGGTGGCCGGCGGTCAGGGTGAGCACGATCGGGAAGGTGGGCGGCGCGACGACGTCGCGGTGCCCGAATGCCTGCGCGGCCTGCGCCGAGCGGTACGCAGGGTTCGGATCATTGATCGCCTCGGCGAACTCGCGGATCTTCTCGCGGCTCACCCGGTAGGGCTCGGTCGGGGGGTACTCCCGCCCGACGAACGACTGGTTCACCGGCATGGGCAGGAGGTTATGCCATCGTCCTTTGCGAGCGCTTGACGTTCCATGGCGGGTCGCGCGGTGCTGCGCCCTGCGCAGGAAGATCGGCTATTCGCCGGCGGTCTCGTCGGGGAATGTGTCGAGCACCTCGAACGGCGCCGCGCCGAACCCCTCGACGCGCGGGCGCCCCCACGGGTCGACGTCGGACAGCGAGGTGGCAACTTCGGCGTAGGGCGTGCGCAGCCGCACCTTGCGCGCGCCGGTGCGCACGAGATCCTTGACCTCAGGGCTCCCCGCCACGCGTCCGTACCAGTTGTACTTGCCGCTGATCGGGTCGAAATGACCGCGCAGCGTCACTGTTGCCCTGACCGTGTTCTCGCCGTCGATCAATTCGGCCGGCCCGTCGTAACCGTCGTCGTCGTGGACGTCGCCATCGCCGTCATCACTCGCCGGCGGGAACTGCACGAGCTCACCCATGTCGCTCACCTGACCTCCTGACCGCTCAGCACGCCCGTCGGCAGCGGGTCGTCGTAGTTCAATACGATGCCGTGTGCCCGAGCGGTGCCGTCGAGCAGGTGCCAGACGCCACCGGAGATCAGGTCGGTGACGCGCTCGCGGGACATCAGCTCGCGGTGGTCGAGCCACCAGCCGCCGGTGGCCTCGACCAACCCGACGATGCCATAGGCCCCGGGCTCGGCTTCCTCCCCCTCGATGCCGAAGAACATCATCAACATCTTCAGCAGCGCGGCAATACTGTCGGCCAGGGTCGTCTCGACGGAGTCCAGGGCTCCGTCGCGGCGGCCACGTAGGAAGCGGTACAGGTTGGGATGCTCGTCCAGCCAGCCGACGATCACCTCGATAGCTGCAGTGATGATCTCGCGCGGGGTGCTCTGCGGGCCGATGTCCAACTTGGGCAGGACGCTGTCCACGATCGCCTGCACGAGGTGATCGCCTTGCGTAGGTCTTCACGGTCGCGGAAGTAGCGGTAGAGCACGGTGCGGCTGACGCCGGCGCTGTCGGCGATCTGCTCGGCGCTGGCAGCCGGCCCCCACTCGTCGATCGCCGCGGCGCCGGCCTCCACGAACGAGGTTCGCCGCTGCGCGCGGTGATCGTTCCACCGGACCCGGCGGCCGTCGATGGGGTGGCCGCGTGTCGTCGGCTCACCGCCCATCGCGCACCTCCCTCGTGGATCGAGCGCCTATGCGCTCAGCGGGTCTCGCGGTGCTCGGTGTGCTTGCCGCAGTTCGGGCAGAACTTCTTCATCGAGAGCCGGTCAGGGTCGTTGCGCCGGTTCTTGTTGGTGATGTAGTTGCGGTGCTTGCACACCTGGCACGCCAAGGTGATCTTCGGACGGACGTCGGTGGCTGCCACGGAAGCTGCCTCTCTCTTTCATCGACTGACACCGACCTGTGCGGCCGGCTTGTAGCGAGGGCCGGATTTGAACCGGCGACATAGCGATTATGAGCCGCTTGCTCTGCCAGACTGAGCTACCCCGCCGCGAGGCCCCGCGCGGCCATGATCGACGCACCGGACCGAGCCCCTCGGAGCCCCCTTACGGAATCGAACCGTAGACCTTCTCCTTACCATGGAGACGCTCTGCCGACTGAGCTAAGGGGGCGCGTGCGCCAGCGGACGAGCCTACACGACCACCGGCATGTGAAGCGTGTCTCGTCACAGCGTCGAGGTGACCCCGGGCGCCGCTGTTGGGTGCAACCTTGGCATCATTGGAGAGTTGACCGCAGGTGAGGTCGACGTCGTCCTTCGACGGGAGTTGCAATGCTGCGCGACGCATTCGGCGGACGTGACCGGTGACCAAGATGCAGGCCGGGACGGCCGCGCCGGGACGCGCCACCATTCCCGCGCGCACGCTGCGCACAGACACCTGGTGGCGGGCGCCCCTGATCACCTTTCTACTGTTGTCGGCCTGGGTTCTCTACGCGCTCGTACGCACCGCCAGCCAGCGCGCGTACTTCGCAACCGGCGAGCACTACTTGTCGCCGTTCACCTCACCGTGCGTGTCCGCCTCGTGCCCTGAGGGAGCGCGTGACTTCGGTGTCTGGTTCGGCCACCTGCCGCCGTTCATCCCGCTCGCGCTGGTGACGCTGCCGTTCCTGCTCGGCTTCCGGCTCACCTGTTACTACTACCGCCGCGCCTACTACCGCTCGTTCTGGGCCTCCCCGCCCGCCTGCGCGGTCGCGGAGCCGCACGCGAAGTACACCGGCGAGACCCGGCTGCCGTTGATCCTGCAGAACCTGCACCGCTACTTCTTCCTGGCCGCCGGCATCATCTCGGTCATCAACACGTGGGACGTGATCCAGGCCTTCCGTCCGGAGGGGCACAACTTCGGCTTCGGTGTAGGCACGATCATCATGTTGATCAACGTGGCATTGCTGTGGACATACACGATCTCCTGCCACTCGTGCCGGCACATCGTCGGCGGCAGGTTGCGCAACTTCTCCGCGCATCCGATGCGCTACAAGGCGTGGGGTGTCGTCTCCAAGCTCAACACGAAGCACATGCAGCTGGCCTGGATCACTCTGGCCACTCTGATGATCACCGACGCCTACATCGCGCTGGTGGCGTCCGGGACGTTGCGGGATCTGCGCATCATCAACTGAAAGGCGCCAGGCGAACACAGTGGCTCAGATTGACCTCGAGAAGCACAGCTACGACGTCCTGATCATCGGCGCCGGCGGTTCCGGTCTGCGTGCGGCGATCGCAGCACACGAGGCCGGCCTGCGCGTGGCCGTCATCTGCAAGTCCCTGTTCGGCAAGGCTCACACGGTGATGGCCGAGGGCGGCTGTGCGGCCGCGATGGGCAACGCGAACAGCAATGACAACTGGCAGGTGCACTTTCGGGACACCATGCGCGGCGGCAAGTTCCTGAACAACTGGCGGATGGCCGAGCTGCATGCCAAGGAGTCACCCGACCGCGTCTGGGAGCTCGAGACCTACGGCGCGCTGTTCGACCGCACCGAGGACGGCCGGATCAGCCAGCGCAACTTCGGCGGCCACGAGTACCCCCGTCTGGCGCACGTCGGCGACCGCACCGGCCTGGAACTCATCCGCACCATGCAGCAGAAGATCGTCTCGCTGCAGCAGGCCGACGCGCGCAAGCGCGGCAACACAGGTGCCGACGAGGCCTCGCTGAAGGTATTCGCCGAGGTGACGATCACCGAGCTCATCACCGACGCCACCGGGGCGATCTCCGGCGCGTTCGGCTACTACCGCGAGAACGGCGACTTCGTGTTGTTCAAGGCACCGACGATCGTGCTGGCCACCGGGGGCATCGGCAAGTCGTTCAAGGTCACGTCCAACTCGTGGGAGTGCACGGGCGACGGTATGGCGTTGGCGCTGCGCGCAGGCTCGACGCTGCTGAATATGGAGTTCGTTCAGTTCCACCCGACGGGCATGGTCTGGCCGCCGTCGGTGAAGGGCATCCTGGTCACCGAAGGCGTGCGCGGCGACGGCGGCGTCCTGCGCAACTCCGAGAACAAGCGCTTCATGTTCTCCTACGTCCCGGACGTGTTCCGCGCGCAGTATGCGGACAACGAGAAAGAGGCCGACGCCTGGTACAAGGACCCGGAGCACAACAAGCGCACCCCCGATCTGCTCCCCCGCGACGAGGTCGCCCGCGCTATCAACTCCGAGGTGAAGGCAGGCCGCGGCTCACCCCACGGCGGCGTCTTCCTCGACATCGCCTCGCGGCTGCCGAAGGACGAGATCCTGCGCCGGCTGCCCTCGATGCACCACCAGTTCAAGGAACTCGCGGACGTCGACATCACCGCCGAGCCCATGGAGGTCGGGCCCACCTGTCACTACGTGATGGGCGGTATCGAGGTGGACGCCGATACGGCGGCAGCCACCAATGTCCCCGGACTGTTCGCCTCCGGCGAGGTCGCCGGCGGCATGCACGGCTCCAACCGCCTCGGTGGCAATTCGCTGTCGGACCTCCTGGTGTTCGGCCGGCGCTCCGGAGAGGGCGCGGCGGCCTACGTGCAGGCACTCAAGGGCCAGTACCCGAAGGTGACCGACGCGCAGGTCGAGGCGTTGTCGAACGCCGCGATCGCCCCGTTCCAGGGCCACGGTGAGACCGCGTACGAGATCCACGAGGAACTGCAGCACTGCATGAACGACCTCGTCGGCATCATCCGCAAGTCGGGCGAGATCGAGGACGCCCTCGAGCGCCTGGACAAGCTCAAGCAGCGCGTCCAGGACGTCTCCGCTGTGGGGGGCCGTGCCTTCAATCCCGGCTGGCACCTCGCCCTGGATCTGCGCAACATGCTCATGGTGTGCGAGTGCATCGCGAAGGCGGCGCTCAAGCGTGAGGAGTCGCGCGGCGGACACACCCGCGACGACTTCCCGAAGATGTCCGCAACGTGGCGCAAGAACAATCTGATCTGCACGCAGAACGAGGCCGGCGACGGCATCGACGTCGTCGAGCAGCCGATGCCGCCGATGCGTGCGGACCTGCTCGAGCTGTTCACGAGGGACGAGCTGAAGAAGTACTTCACCGACGAGGAGATCGTCGACGTGACGGACGAGCTGCCCGCAGAGATCCCGGACGAGGTGCAGGCCTGATGAGCACCCCACGAAATCGCTCCGCAAAGAGCGCCCCACGATTCCGAGGGCATGGCCGGCCCTGCTCTCCCCGAGCGAAGGGCACGCCCGCATCATGACAACGGTCAACGAGAACGCCGAGGTCAGCGTTGACGAGGCGATCGAGAAGGTTCAGGCAAAGGCCGGCGGCGAGAAGACCAGCTACGACGCCCAGTTCCGGGTGTGGCGCGGTGACGCCGAGGGCGGTGAACTCGTCGACTACACCGTCGAGGTGAACGAGGGCGAAGTCGTCCTGGACATCATCCACCGGCTACAGGCGACCCAGGTCGGCGATCTCGCGGTTCGCTGGAACTGCAAGGCCGGCAAGTGCGGGTCGTGCAGTGCCGAGATCAACGGCCGGCCTCGGCTGCTGTGCATGACCCGCATGTCGACATTCACACAGAACGAGACGATCACCGTCACCCCCCTGCGCACGTTCCCGGTGATGAAGGATCTCGTCACCGACGTGTCGTTCAACTACAAGAAGGCGCAGGAAGTGCCGTCATTCGCACCGCCGGAGGGCCTTGCGCCTGGTGAGTACCGCATGGCGCAGGTCGACGTCGAACGCTCCCAGGAGTTCCGCAAGTGCATCGAGTGCTTCCTGTGCCAGGACGTCTGCCACGTCATTCGGGACCACGAGGACAACAAGGAGTCCTTCTCCGGGCCGCGATTCCTCATGCGGGTGGCCGAACTCGACATGCACCCGCTGGACGCGCTCGACCGCCAGCACGCCGCCCAGGAAGAGCACGGTCTGGGCATGTGCAACATCACCAAGTGCTGCACCGAGGTCTGCCCCGAACACATCAAGATCACCGACAACGCACTGATCCCGTTGAAGGAGCGTGTCGTCGACCGCAAGTACGACCCGCTTGTGTGGTTGGGCAACAAGATCCTGCGACGGGCCAACTAGCCGCTGCGGAGCGGCCGGACAAAGGCCGCAAAGCGCGGGCGGACAAAACGGAACAGTCCAGGCGGGCCGTACGGGGGGAACGTTCCGCCTGGACGTGTATCTAGTATCCCAACAACGGCTCCGGGCGCAAACACCCAAGGCGGGTGGCGGGTGTTGGGTTTGAACCCGCGCCCGCGCGTCTCAAGGATCCCGTGAGGCCACTTGTCCCCGAGAATTGCTCGCCTGGAGGTCTCTCAGCATTGCGCATCGTTCGCACGATTGTCCGTCAGCTGACGGACAAAAGTTTGGACGCAGACGGACGCCTGACGGACGGTCGAAAGATTGAGTGGCACACGATGAGCGGGGCCACACATCTCGAGGTCAGCGCAGCGATCCCGCGCCCGATCAGGGCGTGGGCTCGGCCGGCAGATGATCTTGGGGTGGCGGGTGCGGTCTAGGGTCGATGGTCTCGGGTTGGAGGCGGGCTGATGCACTCGGTGTTGCTGGTGCTCGCAGTCTTCGCGGCCTGCGTGGTGGAGTCGGTCGAGGCGCTGACGATCGTGCTGGCGGTCGGCGTGACCAGGGGCTGGCACGCGACGATGCGTGGCGTCGTGGCCGGGCTGCTCGTGCTGGGCGGTCTGGTCGCCGGTCTTGGGCCGGCGTTGACGGTTATTCCGATCAACGGGCTGCGTCTGGTTGTCGGCGGCCTTTTGCTGATCTTCGGATTGGGATGGCTGCGCAAGGCGATCCTGCGCGCGTCCGGGTTCAAGGGCCTGCACAACGAAGCCGCGATCTATCAGCGCCAGCTCGCGGCTGCCGAGCAGGCCGGCAGCGGAGGCGTGTTCGGCGATTCCTACGCCTTCACCCTCGCGTTCAAGGGCGTGTTGCTCGAAGGGCTGGAGGTGGTGTTCATCGTGTTGACCTTCGGCGCCAACCAGCACAGCATCCCGCTCGCCGCGCTCGGCGCGGCCGCGGCGGTGATCCTCGTGACAGTGGCCGGCCTGCTGTTGCGCGCGCCGCTGGCACGGGTACCGGAGAACACCCTGAAGTTCGCGGTCGGTGTGCTGCTGACCGCGTTCGGGACCTTCTGGGGCGTCGAGGGTGCCGGTGCGCAGTGGCCCGGCGCCGACCTCGCCCTCCTCCCACTCATCGCAGGCGTGCTGGCCATGGCCGTCACCGCGGTCTGGTGCCTACGAAAAGCGCACCGCCAACGGGAGACCGGCCAGCCCATCGGCGACTTGGCGATCACCTCCCCGGCCGGCCCGAGATGATCAGGCTGGCGGGCGCGTTACGCAGCTTCGCGGCGTTCTGGTGGGACTTCATCGTGGGCGACGACTGGCGCATCGCGGCCGGCGTCATCACAGCGCTGGCCGCCACCGCCGCCGTGGCCAGCACCACCGTGCCGGCCTGGTGGCTCCTGCCCGTGGCCATCACGGCGTTGCTGGCGATGTCGCTGTGGCACGCCACCCGCAGACACAGCTGAGGGCCGGAGTGCGGCCGTCACTAGGCGCGACTCAGGTCCCTCGGGGGCGAGTTCTGCAGGACGTGATGGATCGCCCGAGTTCCGCAAGACGTTGTTCTCGAGCCAAGCGAAGTTCCTCGACGGCCCGATCGGGACGCAACGGAGCGCGGCCCTAACCGTGACGAGCGCGCACGATGGCCACAACGCGGAGTCGCGGGCCGGAGCACCTCGCCCGAACCCAGTGCCTTCGCTTAATACACGATCAGTTCGATCGCGACAGTCTGCAAATTCTGTGGCTGTCGAGCTTCTCGGCAAGCCGCAGGATCTCGTCGGTTCGGTCGTGCGACCTGATGCTCTCGATGTCGACGTCGAGGTCCAACCACACGTCCGGATGAGCGAGGGGCTTGCAGGCCTGCGGCTGTGCTCCCCGTCCGGGTGCTGGTTCCCGTCGCGGCCGACGGGCCTGCCGGGCGGCCAGCGTCCGGGTCACGCCCCGACCGGCAACCCGAACCAACCGGCCGGCTGTTGCGTGCAGGGTGACGCCCGTGTCCCGGGCGGCTTCGACCACCAGGTCCACATCGAGTCCGGTGCGCGCCTGGATGGATTTCCTGCGGGCAAGCACCCGGTCAGACTTCCGCGCGACACGAATAGCTTTGGCCAGCCGCGACTGCTCCAACCGAAGTTCTGCCTGCGCCTGCTCGAAACGCGCACGCCGGGCTCGGATACGTTGCGGACCGCCACACAGAAGAACGAGGACCGTCGCAAGCACGAGGGGGCCGACACACCAGACGGTCGCGGGGACCGGTCCTCGGCTCTCGTAGCCCGAGTGCCACGGAGCGACCTGATACGCCGCTATCGACGCGGCGACCGCTGAACTGCCGATCACGCGCTCGGTCTTGTTGCTGGTGCGCGGACCCAGGCAGTAGAGCAACGCGACCCACATGACGAGTACCGGCCAAATCGACGCCACGACCGCCACACCGAGAACGATGGCAGCCAGGACCGCAACGGCCGCAGGGATTGCCAGCATCGTCCCAGTGTGAACCGATCGTCGGCACTGTGCGAGCGGTGGTCTCCGGGGAGCGGCCGGCGTGCTGTCCGGTCGAGCGCTCATCCCGGTCGCGGGACCTCACCTCCGGGTTGGGTCCGGTGACTCTCATTCCCTGCACCGTTCCGATTTGGGGTCGCGAGCGAGCCCTGCGCGGACACCGCTTAGATGAGGGAGTGAGCATCGGCGACTGGTTCCTGGCCTCGAGCGCGCGGGAGAACTCGGCGACGATGCTGGACCGACGGCGCGGGGACGGGCTCGCGTGGTCGTCGGGCAACGACGTGCGTCCGCTGGTGCACGGAGACACGTATTTTCCCGAATTGCTGCGGAGCGTCGGCATGATGCGGGCTGGTGACCTGCTCATGTTTACGGACTGGCGCGGGGATCCAGGGGAACTGTTGGACGGACCGGGCAGCGCGATCTCGGACGTCTTGAGCGACGCCGCAGCGCGCGGCGTGATCGTCAAAGGTCTCATCTGGCGCTCGCACCTGGACAGGTTCGCGTTCAGCCAGGAGCAGAACCGTCACCTCGGCGAACAGATCGAAGCCGCCGGCGGCGAGTGCCTGCTCGACATGCGCGTGCGGGTCGGCGGATCCCATCATCAGAAGTTTGTCGTACTCCGGCACCCGCGACGGGCGGAGCTCGATGTCGCCTTCGTCGGCGGCATCGATCTGTGCCACGGTCGAAATGACAGCGGCGATCATCGTGGGGACCCTCAGCCGCAGCCGTTCGCGTCTGTCTACGGACCCACGCCGGCCTGGCACGACGTCCAGCTCGCAGTACGGGGTCCGGCCGTCGGCGACGTCGAGACCGTGTTCCGGGAACGCTGGGAGGACCCTCAACCGCTGACCCGCAACCCGATCAACCGGCTCAGCGAGCTGGTGCGTCGCGACGATTCGTCGGCGGGCCGGCTGCCCACCCGGCTGCCCGACCCTTCCCCTTGCGGCACGGCGATGGTCCAGATCCTACGCACCTACCCCTACCTCGGCCGTCGTCGTCACTACCCGTTCGCGCCCGACGGCGAGCGCAGTGTCGCGCGGGCGTACGAGCACGCGATCAACCTGGCGCATCGGCTGATCTATGTGGAAGACCAGTACTTCTGGTCATCGGAGATCGTCCAATGCTTCGTCCGGGCGTTGGCCTCGAAGCCGGACTTGCGCCTCGTCGCGGTGATCCCACACCACCCGGACAAAGAGGGTCGCGTGTCTACACCACTCAATCTTGTCGGACGCGAGCAAGCACTTCGCGACGTCTACGCCGCAGGTGGTGCGCGGGTCGCCGTATACGGAGTCGAGAACCATTCCGGGACGCCGGTTTATGTCCACGCCAAGGTGTGCGTCGTGGACGATCTCTGGGCCTCGGTCGGTTCGAACAACGTCAACCGCCGTTCGTGGACGCACGACTCCGAACTGGCCTGCGCCGTCATCGACGACGAGATCGACGGCCGCGAGCCGGCGGCGATCGACGGCTTCGGTGACGGAGCTCGCGGTTTCGCGCGCGCTCTGAGGCTCGAACTTGCCCGAGAACATCTGGACAGGAACGAAGCAGACAACACCGCCCTGATCGACCCACTCGACTTCTTCAATGCGTGCGCTGACAGCGCCACCACTCTGCAAGCCTGGCACGACTGCGGCAGACGTGGGCCCCGGCCACCCGGCCGCCTGCGCCCCTACGCGTTGGCCCCGATGTCCCGCACGACGCGCGCCTGGGCCACCCCGCTGTACCGGGCGGCCGCCGATCCGGACGGCAGACCCGCGCGCCTGCGCCGCTCGCACACGTTCTAATCCCGACCAACCCGGTCGCATACGACCACAGCGCGTCCGACGGCCAGATGCGACCTGCATCGTCCCATCGCGCTACCAGCAACGCAGCGCGGTCAGGTTTTGGCCCAGCGGGCTGCGGCGAACCCGAACAGACCGAACGCGATGAGTCCGAGTGCCGTTACCCCCAGGATCCAGGGCCCGTAAGGTTGATCGGCGAGAGTTCGTAGCGCGCCGTCGAGACCGGTGGACTTGGCCGGGTCGAAAGTGACCGCCGCATCGACGACGAGTGCGCCCGCTGCGGCGAAGACGATGCCGCGGGCGGTCGTGCCGACCATGCCCAGCCGGACGACGACGGTGCGAGTGCGGCCGGTCAACTCGTTCATCCGCAGTTGTTTCTCAAACTTCTTCCGTACGCCTTCGACGATCATGCCCACGCCGACCGCGACGACGATCAGCCCCGCCAGGCCGACGAGCCAGCGGCCCCAGTCGTGTTTCATGGCGCGGGCGGTCAGCGTTTCCTGCTGCTGAGACTGTCCTTGCCCGGCGCTGCCCGCGATGAAGCTGAACGTGGTCACCGAGAACCCCGCGTAGATGACCCCGCGTACGGCCGACTGAACACGGGGGCCGGTCTTCTTCCCCTCGGCGGCAGTACCGAAGGTCGCCTCGCTCAGGCGCCAGATGGTGTAGGCGGCGAACCCGACACCGAGGATCCACAGCAGGACGATGCCGTAAGAGTGTTGGGCGATGTCACTGAGCGCGCCCCGCTGGTTGGCTTGTTGGCTGCCGTGACCGCGCGCGATCTGCACTGCGAGCCAGCCGATGACGAGATACACGAATGCGCGGGCGGCCAACCCGAACCGGGCCAGGACAGACATCGCCTCACTGTTCGACGCCCGTCGTGCCGTCGCTGCGACCCGTGCCATCGCGCTCACACCCTCTCTCCGACCGAATCAGAATATAGATCCCAACAGCAATACCCTCGAGCCCCCAGCCGTGGGACTCCCGGGCCGCGACCTCGCGTTGCAGGCAGGCGACCAAGAATTCCTCGTGCGACCTGTGTTTCCGGTTGGGGCTTAGTCACCGGTCGTCGGTTGGATGCCGTGCGGATGTCTACGCGCACCTCTGGTCAAACGACGAAGAGAAGACTCGTGCGGTAGTCGACCGAGCTCTTGACCTTCCACCGCCGAGGCGCACGGACGCCAGACGGACAGGCTCGTGACGGAGATGCATAAGGCCCCCGCATTCGGGGGCCTCGTGCGGTGTGGCGGGTGTTGGGTTTGAACCAACGTAGGCTGAGCCGGCGGTTTTACAGACCGCTCCCTTTGACCACTCGGGCAACCCGCCGAGACCGCATCGCTGCGGCAACGCGACGAAATGTTACCCGAGCCGCGCATCCATTACGGTCGCAGGTAGCCAGCCAGCAGGAGGTAACCACGTCATGGCCGACCCGTCCTTCGACATCGTCAGCAAGATCGATCGGCAAGAGGTCGACAACGCGCTGAACCAGGCGGCGAAGGAACTCGCCCAGCGCTTCGACTTCCGCGGCGTCAACGCCACGGTCGAGTGGTCCGGCGAGCTGGGGGTGACGATCAAGGCCGACACCGAGGAGCGCGCGAAGGCCGCCCTCGACGTCTTCAAGGAGAAGCTGATCAAGCGCTCGATCTCGATGAAGGCACTCGACGTGGGCGAGCCGAAGCAGTCCGGTAAGACCTACGTCATCAGCGGGACCCTGCGCCAGGGCATCGACACCGACCATGCCCGCAAGATCGCGAAACTTGTCAAGGACGAGGGCCCCAAAGGCGTCCAGGCGGCGATCCAGGGCGATCAGCTGCGCATTTCGGGCAAGAAGAAGGACCAGCTGCAGGCGGTCATCGCCATGCTCAAGGGCGCCGACCTGGACGTGCCGTTGCAGTTCACCAACTACCGCTGAGCTCCTACCGCCCGCTCCCCCCACGCGTCCCTTCTTGTGGTTCGAGATGACCACTCGCACGGACAAGAAATGGTCCGAACCACAAGAAGGGGACCGGGGGAACGGGGGGACCGGGCTGCTCAGTGCAGGTAGCGGGGGTCTGACTTCGCCATCCGCTCCAGCCGCGCGATGCGCTCGGCCATCGGCGGGTGCGTGGAGAACAGCGAGCGGGGGCCCCCACCGAACGGGTTGGCGATCATCAGGTGGCTGCTGGTGGCCAGCCGCGGGGTCCGCACCAGCGGCCGCGCGGCCGTCCCGATTTCCAGCTTGCGAAGCGCGGAGGCCAGCGCGAGCGGGTCGGCAGATAGGTGCGCCCCGGACTCGTCGGCCTGGTACTCACGCGAGCGGCTGATCGACAGCTGGATCAGAGTCGCCGCGAGCGGACCTAGGAAGATCATTAGCAACTCGGCCAGCGGGTTGCGGTCGCGGTCGCTCCCGCCGCCGAAGAACATCCCGAACTGCGCCAGCATCGTGACCCCGGCGGCCAGGCAGCCGGCGACCGACGAGATCAAGATGTCGCGGTTGTAGACGTGACTGAGCTCGTGGCCCAACACGGCGCGTAGCTCACGCTCGTCGAGGATCTGCAGGATGCCTTCGGTGGCACAAACGGCGGCGTGGCGGGGGTTGCGGCCGGTGGCGAAGGCGTTGGGCGCGGCGGTCGGGGACACGTACAACCGCGGCATCGGCTGGCGCGCGGACGTGGCGAGCTCGCTCACAATCCGGTACATCGCCGGCTGCTCGACCTGGCTGATCGGCCGGGCCTGCATCGAACGCAGTGCGATCTTGTCGGAATTGAAGTAGCTGAACGCGTTGATGCCCACCGCGATGAGCAGGCCGATGAGCAGGCCGGTGCGTCCCGCGATGAGGCCGCCGACAACGACGAGCACCGCGCCGAGCACTCCGAACAGGACCGCTGTCTTGAGTCCGTTGCGTACGCCGTGCATGCCCGGACAACGTCCGGCGCGCCTGCCGGCGTTCCCAGCCGGTGCGTCGGCGATCGCATCCGGGCATCTGGTTGACTTCCGGCCATGTCGGCGATCGACCATCTCGTGCATGCCAATGAGCACTACGTGGCACGCTTCCCCGGTCCTCGACCGCTGCGTCCCAAGCTGCGCCTGGCCGTCCTCGCGTGCATGGACTCCCGTCTCGACCTGTTCGGTGCGCTCGGCCTCGACGTCGGCGACGCCCACCTGATCCGCAATGCCGGCGGCATCCCGACCGACGACGCGTTGCGTTCGCTGGCGCTGAGCCAACGGGCACTGGGTACCCGCGAGATCGTGATCGTCCACCACACGGAGTGCGGCATGGACGGATTCGACGACGACGCGTTCCGTCGCGAGTTGGCGCAGGAGACCGGCGAGACGCCGCCGTGGCGGGTGCGGGGCTTCACCGATCTGCACGACGACACAAGGCGGTCGGTGCAGACGGTGCGCAGCTGCGCGTGGGTTCCGCACCGCGACGACGTACGCGGGTTCGTGTTCGACGTTGCCACGGCGGTGCTGGCCGAAGTGGCGTGAGGGCCTCAGGCGAGGGTGACCAGTGCGACGGCGGTGCCGATGAGCGCGGTCGCGGACGCGGCCGACAGCCATGCGGCGCGTACCCGGCGGCGTGGAGTCACGTAGCCGCCGGCCGAAGACATCAGGTAGATGGCTGCGCAGAGGTTGGCGAGGGGCACCAGCCCGAGGACGAGCCAGACGTCGAGGGCGCCGTCGCAGCTACCGCCGTTGTCGGAGCAGGTGCCGGCGTACGCGCCGCCGAGCAGCCAGAGGAATCCGGCCGGGGCAGTGAGGACGAGTTGGACGATGCCGAAGGCCGAACACGCGGGGCTGCGCCGTCCGGGCGGACCTAGCGGGAACGGGTGGGCGGGTGGCTGGCCGGGCACGCTCATGACTCGAGTCTGTCCGCGGGCGACGCCGCCCACCTGAGTTGGTGTACTCAACTCTCGCCGGCAAGTGGTGCAACACACGCACCCCGCGGGAGCTCGCCTCACGTAACATGAACAGGTTGCGCGCTCCCGATTTCGGGGGTTCGCCACCGATCCGATGCCGGGAGGCAGCCACCCGCATGAGCGAGCACGTCACGAAGCCAGTCGAGCAACTCGATCAGGTCGTGATCCGTATCGCCGGTGACTCCGGTGACGGCATGCAGCTGACTGGTGACCGTTTCACCCAGGAGACGGCAGTCTTCGGCAACGACCTGGCGACGTTCCCCAACTTCCCCGCCGAGATCCGGGCCCCGCAGGGCACCCTCGCCGGGGTCTCCTCGTTCCAGCTGCACTTCGCCGACCACGACATCCTGACCGCAGGCGATCGACCCGACGTGCTCGTCGCGATGAACCCGGCAGCGCTGAAGGCCAACCTCGTCGACCTGCCCAAGGGCGCCACCCTCATCGTCGACACGCACGACTTCAGCACCCGTGCACTGGCCCGCGTCGGCTGGAATTCCAACCCCCTCGAGGACGGCGCGCTGGACGGCTTCAACGTCCATGCCGTCGACCTCACCCAGCTCACGCTCGACGCCCTGGCCGGTTCGGAACTGTCGCGCAAGGACGCCGGGCGCAGCAAGAACATGTTCGCGCTGGGCCTGCTGTCCTGGATGTACTCGCGGCCCACCGAAGGCACGATCAAGTTCGTCCGGCAGAAGTTCGCGAACAAGCCGGAGATCGCCGAAGCGAACGTCACCGCGTTCAAGGCGGGCTGGAACTTCGGCGAGACCACCGAGGCGTTCGGCGTCGCGTACGAGGTAAAGCCGGCCACCGTCGCCGCCGGCACCTACCGCAATATCAGCGGCAACCTGGCCCTGGCTTACG
>JAABUT010001056.1_pt1 | contig 34823 bp, 31 predicted proteins | sample 5559281 | NCBI WGS metagenome assembly JAABUT01 (sample SAMN10711880, study PRJNA513359) | rock metagenome | isolation source: Antarctica rocks | place: Antarctica: Victoria Land, Ricker Hills nord | collected 2016-01-04 | reverse complement strand
GCACCCTTTGTAATTAAGATTGTAGTTATCAACATTTTTAATTTATTAACAAAGAAAAAGAACCAAAAAGAAAGATAGTAATATTAATATTATTGTAATGTATAAATGAATACTGCAAATCTAAAGGAAGGTGTTCTTCACCTGCAAAAACCTTTTATGCTTCAAGTGGTGCCGTGTTGGTGAAGAACACCAACACGGGCGAAAAAACAGATACAGGGAAACATCAAATAAATAATACTTAGTTTTTTCATGAGTTTGGCCTGGATTATACAGCAGTTAATAATCATGTACATGGGCTTAAATATCGCGAGACCAGTGCCAAGTAAATTCTTCAGCCGATCAGTGGACATTACTGAAGTGTTTTATTCTAAAAACTTTGGAAAAACAGGCATGGCGGCAAAATCCTCGGGGGAGTGCTGAATAATCACTTTGGCTTTCAGGTTATCCTTCAGACGTCTGAAATGGTCAAACGAAGCGAGTTCATCTGCACGATCATAATTCCCCGGCGTCCACCTGGTTCTTCTCATAGTTTTCCTTTGTATGATATAAATCTCCTGTAATTAGATAGTTGCCTGCTTTGGAAAGTTTCACAAAGAGAGACATGTGTCCAGGTGTATGTCCGGGAGTTCTTAACATTTTTATTGTTCCGTCTCCAAACACATCGGTATCTCCTTGAATAGCCGTAACATGATCTTTCCGTAAAGGGTCAACCAACTTTGCCTCCACACCGTTTGGAGTCGGATTGCCAAGCGCCCACTTCAATTCTCGTTCAGACACCAGAAATTCAGCATTGGGAAACAGATTGATATTACCGCTATGGTCCGGGTGCAGGTGCGACAGCATCACATATTTAATATCTTTTGGCTTAAGCCCAACCTGAGTCAGTTGCTCTTTAAGCGTTTTTTTTATGCTGAAGCGAATGCCCAGCTTCATCACACCGTCTTTATACTGAATCAAATCATCCCCGTTACCGGTATCCCAAAGCAACCAATCTTCGCCATGACGGATTAGGTAGCACGGCACAGCCATCTCACCAGATTCACCTTCATGCTCACCGGTATCATAAAAGATACCCATGTTTGTAAAGCTCAAATGACCGCCATCAAGCGGATAAAACTGAACGGTTACAGGTGGCTTGAATGATACAGCGTACGGCCGGGCTAAGATGTTCGGTATTAAGATTGCTCCAATTAAAATAACAAAGGCTAATACAGTTGTTTTCTTCATAATGATTTGTTGCTTTTTTATAGTTTATTTTAGTATACTATTCGATGATACTTAGAAAATAAATAGCTGCAGTTTTGTTTGTAGTGTTTTTGACATCTTCACTTCTTGAGGTTCTTAAAATTCATTTTAACCGGGCTGATTGAAGCTATCAATGATTCACATTTTTTTCTATATAACAGGTTTCTGCTTGTTGCTATCTTTCAACGTTCAAATTTCGGTTACCGCTGCATTGCCTGAATTAACATAGGTTAAGACTTTCAAGTAAAGGGTTATGTAAAATGCCTATAATGCATAGAAAAAGATTTGTACGCGGTATAATGACTGTATTTCACCAAAATATAAGATGATGCTGTTGTCGAAAACAGCGAAGATTGAGCATCGGTGTCAAAAAAATTTTACATCACCTTTATGGTAAGGCCTTTTTACTGCCTAAATATCCATACATCTTGATTCGGCTTAACGATTCAGGTTTGATGCCTAAGTAGGAAGCGATATGATATTGCGGCACCACCTGCTCAATATCAGGATAAGTTTCTAAAAGGGTTTCCATTCTCTCTGCAGCTGTTTGTTTCAGGAATGATACTTCCCGCTTGCATTTTCTTATCAGGAAAAATTCGGCTACCTACTTTATGATGACGGTAAAACGCCTCTTGAAGAGATCGTTCGCGGATTAGATGATTTGGTACGCTCAGGAAAAGTTATCTATGGCGGCCTCGCTAATTTTCCTGCCTGGAAAACTGCTGCAATGGTTGCCGAAGCTAATATATTGCAGTCAGCACCTTTTGCAGCAATGCAATGTGAGTATAATTTATTGCAACGGTCAGCGGATAGGGAGTTGCTGCCTATGACCCGATATTTTGGTTTAGGCGCTATGTGTACTCACCCTTAGCTGGCGGACGGCTTACAGGGAAATACCGGAAAGGAGAAACAGGTCGTATTGATCTTATGGGCAAAACCGGTCAGCATACCAGCCCCGTAACTGAAGCTGTTATTGATTATTTAATTGTAATTGCAGATGAACTGAATGCTACTCCCGGTCAGGTTGCTATTGCCTGGGTTAGTGCAAAAGGCGGGTTTCCAATCATAGGGCCGCGTACCCGTTCGCAGCTGAATAATAATTTAAAAGCTGCAACTATAAAATTAAGTAAAGAGCACCTAGATCATTTGAATGAAATTAGCGCAATATCTTTGGGGTATCCTCATGAAACGCTTGCCAGGGTTTAGCAGGGTAAAATCTAACCGCTTAATTAAACAGTGTTTGGCTTTTAGAGCTTTTACCTGCTGTTTTAATTCTTTGCAATGATCTTAGCGCCAAATAAAAATGCTTTTCACTCAAAATAAATAGTTACAGGTATTGAAAAAAGCCATTCCTTTTTGCAGAATGGCTTCTTATAACTTGACGCTGATTTGTTTGTGAGCATGCAAAACTCTGCCAGCACCTTAACACCGCATTGGTGGAAGGTTTTTAAATAATACCGCTGCTGTTTGGGTATCGGTACAAGGGCACACTACCTGCAAATTAAACGCTATTCATCAATTTATTGTTTTAAAACGGACAATGAAACATTAACAATATCATCAAAAACTTTTTTGCCTGCATCAAATTTTACGGTGACACGCAATCCATTTACCGAGTTAGAAAGAAACCTGGCCAGGGAACGGGCAGAATGTTTGCTGGTAAATACACCTGCTTCCTGACCTTTTTTCACGGCTTTGTATAAAGCGTTCTCAAAATCCTGCATTATAGAATTGACAATTCCTGCAATTTCTTTATCAACGGGCGCTAACTCAACAGTGGTATTTATCATAAAACAGCCTTTTGAACATGTATCCGCTATAGCTTCATTTTTTATATAATTGAAAAGATACCTGATGTATTCTTCTGCATCTTCCGTTTTATGAAGCGCTTCAATTACTTCATTAATTCTTTGCTTGCGGTATTGCTGCAGGGCTTTTACAAAAAGCGAATGTTTATCACCATAAGTATCATACAAGCTTGAGCGGCTTATGCCAAGCACATCTACCAGATCCTGCGAAGAAGTGGCATTGTAACCCTTTGTCCAAAACAAACTCACAGCTTTGTTTAAAACTTCATTTTCGTTGAATTCTTTAGTTCTTGCCATAGTAAAAAAATCTTTGCAGAGTATATAATCCTCTGCAAAGATACAATGCGGAACAATTATTCCAGATTTTAGGAAAAAAATTATCTGAAAGGCTCATTTACAGCAGAGCCCCCATCTATGGTATATTCGGCACCTGTTATAAATGAAGCATCATCGGAAGCTAAAAATGCCGCCAGCTTCGCTATTTCTTCAGGTTGCCCGAAACGCCTCAAAGGTATTTTGCTTTCGAGAAACGTGTTCATATTCTTAAGAGTGTCATCCTGAAAACCTGCTTTTGACGATAAGCCGGTGGATACCATACCGGGTGTAATGACATTTACCCTTATTTTTCTGGGGGCTAATTCTATGGCTGCCGTTCTGGTATAAGCGTTTAAAGCCGCTTTGCTTGCTGCATAGATAGCCGTACCTGCAAAGGTTATAAAAGCACTGATAGAAGACAAACTGATAACAGAACTGCCTTCTGAAAGTAAAGGAATAAATTTTTCTATAGTAAATATTGCTCCTTTAAAATTGATGTCCATCACCTTATCAAAAGTTTTTTCGGTAATTCCACCTACCGGTTCACCAAAAAACACCCCTGCGTTCACAAACAAAACATCCACTTTGCCAAAGGTTGCTTTTACCTGCTCAACCAATGCTTCGGTGTCAGCCATGTTTGTCGCTTCAGAACGAATACCGGTTGCATTACTTCCTAATTGGTTTACAGCTTCATCAATTGCGGTCTGGCTGCGTCCTGTGATAACCACTTTTGCACCTTGTGCAATAAATTCTTTGGCGGTTGCGAAGCCAATACCCGAGTTGCCGCCTGTGATAACTACTACTTTGTTTTTAAATTTGCTCATTTGTTTGATTATTTTTAAAACTGACCCTTATTGGAACAATTGTTCCACAAACATAAGTAAACCGGAACGATTATTCCAAATACATTATATTTTCTTTCTTTAAGATTATTATAAAACTGATATTGGTGTGCAGCGCTTTGCGTGAAGTTCTTCTACAACGACTGCCTGACCAAGATAAAAAGTTGCAGGCATAAAAAAAGCCATTCCTTTTTAGCAGAATGACTTCTTATACTTAGCTCGAAGTTGTTAATAACAGCGGAAAGACCGGAACCCCTCACAAAACAAATAATGACTTTTTAGAACCCAAGGTCTATCGTATTCCTTAAAGCCCTTACACTTCCAATACCACTTTTCCATTTAGTCCTCCTGCAGCTACTAACTCCTGGGCTTCCGCGGCCTGTTCTAATTTTAACACCCTCGTTATATGGGCTTTTATTTTTCCTGCTTCCACCAACTCCTTTCCATAATTCAGCTTAACAGGTGAAGGAGCAGAATTTATAAACTTAGCCGTCACACCAAATTGTTCAGCTAACTCATTGGAAGGAGGCATTACAATACTTAAAAGTTTACCACCCTTTTTCAATACCCCAAATGACTTTGTTTGCGTTTCGCCTCCTACCAGGTCTGCTACGACATCCATGTCTTTGGCAATTTGAGTAAAGTCCTGCGATTTATAGTCAATCACTTCATCCGCACCTAAAGCCCTAACCATTTCAACACCTTGGGCTGATGCCGTTGCTATTACATACACCCCTAGGGCTTTTGCCATTTGCAACATTACAGCACCCACTGCCCCTGCGGCACCATGAATCAGTAATCTGTCACCCGCTTTAATTTGCGCTTCTTCAATCAGCAAAGTATAAGCGGTAGTAAGCGGCACAGCCAATGCCGCAGCCTCGTTGTGAGAAAGGTTGTTGGATTTCAAGGCTATCTGCCCTTGGTTCAGCGTAACATATTTAGTATAGGTTCCGCCAAATGTTGTGGCAAACACTTCGTCACCCACTTTAAAAAGCGTTACTTTTTCACCCACAGCTTCAACAATACCCGACACGTCTGATCCTGGTAAGAAGGGAAACTGTATGGGCATTTGTTTCTGTAGGTATCCCTCGCGTAATTTCATATCCACAGGGTTAACAGTAGTGGCAACAATTTTTATCAACACTTCGTTTTCCTTCGGTGCAGGCTTTTCTGCCTGCGCTAATTGCAAAACATCAGAATGCCCGTATGCTGCATATTGTATCGCTTTCATAATTTTATTTTTAATAAAAGTAATTAAATAAAGCCGTTATCTAAAACGGAATGGGCTTATTCCTGCCAGGACAATGAGCTTGCCCTTAGTTTTGTGACATCGGCCGGGCGACGGCTTTAACACTGTCTTCAGGTTCAGGCACAAAACCTACGGGAGTGTTGGACGCATGTAGGCGAATCGAATGTCTGATGCGCTCACACATCTCAATATTTTCCTCCGGTTTTCGGACGCCTCCTGCGATGAGGATGCAGTCATACGTTGAGCGGGCGAGCTGCGCTGTAACGGGCGCCTCGGCAGAACCGTTCAGTTCAATATTGCAAATGTCAAGGCGATCACCCTGATCGGCGAAGGGATTTTGTTTGTAAAGCTTTCAAGGTCTACTATGAAGTTATTTTCATTAATAAAGTATCTTGTAATTTCTTCACCTTTATTATGATAGTAACAAACTCTTAAAATACCTTCCGTAATAAATGCAACTTCTCTTGCGATTTTGCCTGCTTCTGAAAAGTAGTCTTCTTTTTTAAGTTCAATTTCTTTTACCTTGCTTTTAATTAAATCTATTTGAAGTAGATAATTTATTAGCGCTTCCAATGTTGCAAGTTCCGGCATATACTTCTGTTCTTATTTGTCATTTGGCAAAAAGTATGAAGTCTGTAATGCTTACCTCTAAAGTTAAACGGCTTTAGGAAATGAGCCAATGCTCGCACACTACCTTAAAGTATCTCCACAACTTAACCGCTGTATATTAGACCCCTACGTACAGCGGTGTGAGAGGCACAGATCATCGCTTAGGAGCGGTGAAGCCGTCTACTCGATTGGCAGCTACCTTTTTGCTTGTTTTGGGCTGTATCCAAATTGTTCTCTGAATGATTCCGAGAAATGCGACAAATTTTTAAAACCCACTTCCAAATACACATCTGACAGACGTTGTTTTTTCTGCACCAAGAGAAAAAGCGCCTGTTCTAAGCGTTGTTTTTTCAGCCATTTTTCGGGCGAAATGTTGAAAATGTTCATAAAGTCGCGTTTAAACTTGGAAAGGCTTCTGCCCGTCAATTTACCGAACTGTGCCTGACTGATGCTTCTGACTTCGGCTCTTCCAGCGGTAAATCAGGTTTTCTCCAACACCCAGACTTTGGGCAACCTCGCTTACCGGACGACCATTGAAAACCATTTTCAATACTTCGTCTTTGAATGAAGCATCATACTTGCGGCGCTTTGCACCTGTACTTTTCTCTTTCATTTGAATTGCTAATTTAAGCAATTCAAATGTCCGTATTTATTAAAGCATCTCAGGCAAGGTTTCATGGAGAAAGGGGTGGTAGCGGTTATAAAAGTTCTCAATCTCTCTTTTGTACTCCAGGTGACTGGGTACAAGACAAAAACCGTCAAAACGGGGAACAGCTGAAAGAAAATGTTTACCATGATCCTGCCTGATGCACTCTGTAGACCATGGAACCAACAATTCAACAACATCTCCCGATGCCATTGGTTTATGCACCGTCTTATAATAGGTTGTACCTATACGCACATAATCCATAATGTAAAGGTTGAACAGTAAATAATCAGAATGACTTGTTGCTTCTGGTGAGGTAGGCAAGAATTTCCTGTTTATTGTAAAAAACCCTTGAACCTATATAATGCTTCTTATAATACCCCTGTACAACATGACTATCGACCGTCGGCTTGGATACCTGTAACATTTTACAGACTTCATGTTTTTTGAGGTAAACATCCGTATCCTCTTTTTTGACACCGGATAGTTCCTGCAATGGTTTGTTGAATACACTCCCGGAGCTGTTGGTAAAAATGCTCTTGAGTATAGCTGAATAAAATGGAGGTGGACATATACTTGATTTTAGAAGGCAAATCTGTAGACTAAATCAAGTAAAATAAAAGAAAGGTATACCTTAAAAAAGGTCAGGGGTATACCTTTTCTAGCATTATTAGAGGTATTACTCTTCTGTAAGCTGGTTTTTTTGAAATTATCTTTTTAAATCCAAAGGCTCTTTTAGAATTTTCCCAGCCAATTCGGAAACATCATTTCCAAATATTTTCGGGATTAGATGCAATTTGTTTAATCTGTGGTATTAATTGCCCTTTAGCACTTCCGGTATTTTTACTTTGCCAAATTTTTTTGTAAGAAAAGCTTTTCATATCAGCAATCCTGCCTGATATTTTGTTGGCTTTAAATCTGGCTGAAATAAATTCCTTTAGGGCTGTTGTATCACGAATGAGCGTTTCATAATGCAGTTCGTTATGATTAATCTCTAAATAAATATGGGTTGCAATAACTAGGTTCGTACCGGAAAGTCAGGAGGAAGTGATGTTTCAACCTAATCCGTGATTTGTTCTTGCTCAATAGAAAACTCGTGGATCAAAGGGCTCACCTGATTTAAAAAAAGTTTTATCACTTCATGTCTAAGAGCTATCTCTTTTTTCTCAAACAGCGGGATTATTTGTTGTCTGGCATCTTTACTTTCCAGGATTTTTTTGATAACTGCAAGGGTTAGGGATTTTCTGTTTACTGATGTCTGTTTTGCTATTTCAAGTTTTATTTCGTCAGCAAGATTATCCAGATATAAAGATGCTGTAATAGTAGGATTATCCTTCTTACAAAAATGAAAGTGGTACCATTTATATTTTATATAATTATATAGTGAGGGATTGAAATCATAAAGCAAGGCTTGTATTGCCCAGTTTTTCATTTATAAAGTATCAAAGCTTTATCTTGATTTTAAAATTATTGAAAGATAAAGTAAGAAGGGAGAAAATTAGAAGAAAATGAAAATGAAGGGGCAACTAAAAGGGCAACTTGAATATTATTAATCGTGTAACATATTAATTATGAGCATAGTTAATAGATAAAGTTGTAGCCCCTATCGAACAAATGTCGAACCATTTTTTGGAAGATTTGAAGCTTTTAGCAAAATTAGCGGCTTGATAATTAAGGAATTATGGAAGATTTCGTTTTGATTACATTTAAATTTCAGTACTTTAGCCACCATTTGTTTAACAATGATGTTGCTTGTACTTCTGAAATCTAAGGTATTATTTTAAAGTGCACTTTAGTTTTTAAGAGGATTTGCCATAGTAAAAATTTATCTTTCAAATAATCTTAGATACTAATGAGCAGTACATTTGCTTGTGTGTGGGTAGTCAAGACTAAATTTAGTTCGATCAAAACCTAATTATAAATAAAAATCAAGCATCTTAATTGGGTCAAGAGCATTACAGAAATAGCCTCATCATAGGAACCTTCTTGAATCAAAATTTATATCGAATAGTAAATTTTTTTAGCCATAAATTCTTCCAGCGTCTTATTCATGTTTAAATTATCCTGTTATGCTTAATTCAAAAAATATTATTCTATAAGTGGGTTTTTATATTTTTCCAAATAAAACTTGTTGCAATTTGCCTAAAGCCTCTTTGTGCTTACGATTAGGCATCTGTAGTAGGTTCAGCACTTTCCATCTGACAGAAGGAAGATTAGCGATCTCCTGAGCATTCTCCATATCGAGTAGGCTCCAGTCAGGATTTCTATTTTTAAAAGATAGCAAAAAATTTCTTTCCCTTATTGTCATTTGGTTGTTGATCTGATAAATTAATTTTTCCCTTGTTTCCTCAAGTTCTTCTACAGGTACATCTATCTGCGCCATTTGCACAAATTCAGAAGCATAGATATCCCTTATATTTTTTCGATGAGGATCAAGTAATTCCGACATTGGTCTTTGGTGGCTGATTAAAAATATCAGGAAAGTTTTTCGCAGATCATCCGTTAATCCTTCATTGTCAAACAGGAACTTCACATCAAACAGGTCACGTGGATGCTGCCTGTCCAAAGCTGCACATAACTTTCCTGCATATAGATCAGGAAGGGATGCTACCTGCATTTCAACATAACCAAAATCCTTTTCCACCTGCTTACAAACCTCCATTCGTTGTTCAGGGAAAACAGTACCTCTAATTACCGGGGAGAGCTCAATCTTAATTCGTACTTCTCCTTGCTGAACAATCAGCCTTAATGCATCACTTTGCTCGTGCGCATTTTGTACATGGGTATCTGGTATCGTCTTATGGATCAATTCGCTTATACGCGATAATGCGGTACGGATAGTTTGTAGTGCTTTTTCTCTTTCATCAATAGGGATGTACAGGAGATCAATATCTACTGAAAGCCGCGGAAGCGCACGGTAAAATAGATTAATTGCTGTTCCACCTTTTAGGGCAAAGCATTTTTCAGTATGGATTAAAGGCAATACACGAACCAAAAGTTGAACCTGCTTATTGTATATACTATTTTTATTCATAGCGATTGTGGTACAGTTATTTTATACTTTTTATTAAGCCTTCCGCCTTTTATCAACATACGGTTACCTGATCCCATATCAATGTTGTTAGGGTTTATCTTTGTCAACCAATTATAGTTATGGCGGTCGGCAAGCCAAAAGAACAATCGCCTTACTTTTATATTCTGGCAAAGCTCCAATAGCTCTTGCAAACTTCGTGGGGATAGTGTAGTTAAACCCTGCATCATCTGATCTGCATGCTCAAATGATACTTTTTGTGGAACATCCAAAAGCATTTCCAGGTATGCCCTTTCCGGTGAGGATAATATCAAATTTCCAACGTTTTCTTTCCAATCCCTTTCTACTGTAAAGGATCGTAACAAGTTACTTCCATTAAAATTTATAGGCTTCCTGGTAGATCTTCCACCCAGTAAATCGTGATCACTATGCCAGATAAAGGTGATATCTGGTATTAACTGATTTACCCACCCGGGCATTTTATCGTTGCCAAATAAATGAATTACCTTTTTCTTGGAAAGTGATAAATAATGAGAGAACCCCTGCATTTCCAGAGCTGTTAAACCTCCGATTACCAAATCTAATTTGAGGAAGGCTTGTAAGGTATAAACTATAGATTGCCAGGTAATCTTAGATGTACCTCTAATATATATACCTTTACTTATAGATTCAAGCTGACGGCTTTTTACCAAATTATCTATCGCATGCCTGCTTAACCCCTTTTCCATAAGCCATGCACGAGTTGCAACAACGCCTTCTGGCATCATTTCAAATACTTCCTTTCTTCTGATTGCATTTATAGGCATAGTTTACAAAGTTTCTATTATTGCGGCGATTATCGCCGCAATAACCAAAGTTACTTAAACTATTTAAAAAGCATCACTTTGTGGCGATCATCACCGCAAAGAAGATACAAGTAAATGCACAAATATTATAATAATCAACTAAAAGCCTCTTATTTCATCAAAACTATAGTGTTGATTATTTTTTAATCAATAAAGCTGCCAACGCCGGATTAATTCAACACCCTCTCCATCCTCCACTGAATAATACTCTGCACATACTGTTTAATTTGTAAATAATTAATCGTTCAGGAATATTTATTTAAATAAGTTCTGAACTTGACAGGAATCGAACTTAAAACAGCTTATATATCAAGTTGTTATAATTTTTATTTAAGGATTGCCTATTTAATCGAACAAAAAAAGCCTTCAAAATCAATGACTTTGAAGGCTCTCAATTAAAAAGTAGCCCCTATGGAACAAATCTCGAACTCTTTTGTTGAAGATTTAAAATTATTGGCAAGATTAGCAGCTTGATTATCAAAGGTAACATCCATTTTTGTAGTGATTTAAATTTTAGGTTTTGATAATTCGATCCTCTTTTATCTAATAACCATTGAAAGGAAAAAAGTACAGCAATATACTCAAACAACTCCCAAATGGATAAAGCAATTAGGTGAGGAGTTAGGGCTCGAGTTATAACTTACCACCTATGTTACCCATCATTCTTTTGCAACAATTCTTGTAGGAAAGTGCTCCATTAGAGTTTATTGGACAAAGTTCTGGTGAACAGGGGCCAAGGTTCGTTTTTAGTTTCAGTTGTACTTAAATCACAAATGCAACCTAATATTCGCGTTGGATAAACTTTTCCTGCAAAAAAACAATTGTTGATAAAATAGTTAATAGACCAATAAGAAATATCTTTTTCATTAAATTAAATTTATGACTTATTTTAAAAAAGCTCCCACAGCATCGAAGATTATGGTATTTCCTTCTTCGTTCATGTGTACGCCGTCTTTTGTAGCTAAACCTTAATAGATATTTTCTTTGTTATAAATTTTAAGATAGGAGATAAATTTGAACCTCATATAATGGAAAAAACTTCCAATTTCTTTAACTACTTTTTTTACGATTGCTGCATATCCATCTAATTTAGGGTCTAAAGGATTTGTGCCGTCGAAACGCTCTTTGATAATGGTTGGGGCACATAAAATTACTGTTCCGCCTTTTTGCTGAAGCCGTTTTACCGCATAACGCAGGGAAGTTAATATTAGTCAGGCGGAGTACCGCCTTCGGTGGGTTACCAGGTAAAAAAAACAACATCGTTTATTCCAATCATTAAAAAAAACGGTTTTTGGCTGATAACATCTTTTTCAAACCGGGCAAGTAAATCACGAACTTTATTGCCGCCAACACCTGTGCTACTTAATTCATATTTATCCTGCGAACCTTTCTTTTGCAGTTGTCCTCGTATCATGCCGATAAAAATGCTGGGTTCGCTACCGGCCTGTGTAATAGAATCGCCAACAAATACTACTTTTCTTTTTCCATGAAACTGATAAAAGATTTTTTAATGTTTTTGGAGTAATTTTCCTTCTACGATGCGTTATTAAATTATTCACATTTACATATTTAAACCCAATATCCAAAGCAAGGACTTTATTAAAATCTTTATCATTAATTTTAGTGCGCTTTCTTATTTCAGTTGTGTTTTCAATATGTGAATTATCTATAGGAAAAACAACTGAATTATCAATAAATTTCTGAAGAATTTGAATATTACTTAAATTATTAGTATCCCAAACAAATAATTCAATTTTTGTTATGAAAGAAATATTGCTTTCTTCATCCAGCTTTGCATCCTAAAAAGTTATTGTGGCGTCCGGTAAAGAATTATTGAGGTATTAAATGGCAGCACTTGTATCAATTAAATACCTCTCTTTCATTCGTTGCCTAATTTTTGAGATTGTTCATCTATTTGCTCATTTGTGGACTTCGTAATTTTACCTCTTAAATCGAAATTTTATTTCCTTTTACATTTTCTTTCTGTTCAAAGGTAACAATCACTCTGCGGGGTTTTTCTACCGAAACTTTTTCCACTAATTGCACTTTCTCGCCATCATATATTCCTTTTACAGTATGCATTTAAATAATTTTCATAGCAAGATACAAAAATGTCTGGATTAGAAATTGTCTCTTGTTATAGAACATATAATTGCTTCTTAGTTCTTAACGCCTGGCAAACCATTTTCTTTACATTTTTTTCATGAGGTATAGGTATAGGCGTTTAGTCGCATAATTTCACAGATTATCCTATCTTAGCCCTATTGAGACAAGGGTTAAATTTGTTAGTGTGCATTGAATACGTTTAATCGCCAATTCAAAGATGATTCTTCCTGCTATGAATATTTGGCCTCTGTAAAATGGGACAAAGGCTATAATTGAAAAAGATGCGGGTATGAAAAATATTGTAAAGGTAAAAAACCATTTTCTAGGCGCTGTATAAAATATAGTTATAATAAAAGTCTACAGCAGCAACAGTGTTTATAAATGTAAATTCCCACTAATGTTGGCGTTTCATATTGCCTTTAAGATTAGCACAAAAAAGAAGGGAATGTAATGTTTGGAATTGTTGAAAGAGTTTGAATTGCGGCAAAAAACATGCTGGCAGTTTAAATGGAAAATTCAGCAGGCAATGCAGTACAGTAAGCAATATTCATTAAAAGGAGAAATGTACGTGAGCGAATTTTTTATTGGAGGACCGAAGATCAAAAGAGAGGACTTAGTAAAGGGAAAAAGCGGTTGGTGGTACTTGCATTAGAAAAGTAGAGGACGGTGTTGGCGGGGCTTATGCAAAAGTCATACAAAGTGCTTCATCTGAAGAAATCAAGCTATTCTTTAATAGCCATATTGATAATAAGGCAATCATAATAAAGGATGAGTGGTTGGGATATTTGCCATTAAAGGGTTACTACCCCAACCTGAAACAAATACCATCAAAGCAAGGCTAGAACTTTCCAGACTTGCATATCCATATAATGAACCTGAAAGGTTGGTTGCGTGGAATACATCATCATTGCAGCGAAGAAACGCTGCAAGGCTATTTAGATGAGTATCATTTTAGGTACAAGCAGAAATACAATGGAATCTATATTCGATATACTTATTGAAAGGATGGTTACTAAAAAACCAAAGAGGATAAGAGGTTATGCGGCCTAAACTCCTATACCTATAAATTTATTTTTAGTAAGATGAGTTTGATTTATCCAGAAAGGCTTTAAATTTTTCTTTCCCTGTAGAGACTGTCCGGAAATGATTTTAAATTGTATATAGCGTTAAAAGTTGCCGGTGAAGGCCATCTGCAATGCAGTGATATCGCCGTTTGTGTCCTCACAACCGGCTTAATGGTGATTGAAAATTCTGTTTCTGTACGGTCTCTTAGAGTCTGTTATTAACTGGTATACCTATAGAATAGCTTGTAAGAAAAAAGGGATGTCAACAGTAGAACTTGGAGCGGAAGTTGGCGTACAGCAAAAAACTGCGTGGTGTTTTAAAAGGAAGCGTCAAATTGCTATGCAGTCAAATTACAAAGAGGTTTTGAAGAAGAAAGTAGAAGTGGATGAAACCCTTATCGGTGGCCCTTTAGAAGGCAAACCAGGAAGAAGTCTTGAAGGTAAACAAGCTGTAATGATTGGTATAGAAAAAATTGACGAAGATTTGGTTGGAAACATACGGTTAACTCAAATTGAAAATTTTGAGGCAGCTACGCTTAAAATCGTCCTGGAAGAAACGATAGACCAAAAGGCGCAAATTACAGCAAATAAGTTTCCTTCTTATGAGTCATTAAAAAAAATAAATGCTGAATTTGAAAACAAAAAAATTAGAGAAAGGCAAAGCCTTTGAGCAGCTGCGTAAACAAATTATGTTGTTCAAGCTTAGGTTAAGAGGAAATCATGATAAATGCTCAGCTACACATCTTCAAAAATATTTGGATGAATATGTTTTTCCCTTCAATTGTAGAAATTGCAGGCGTAGAATTTTTCATATTTTAACAGACAAAATAATGCACTTGCAACCCCATCCCTTTCCAGTCAGAAGGTTTGCGCATTAATTACCTAATTTTATTAATGTAAATAAAAAGACAAAAGGTTTTCATTTTTAATAATCTCTGCATTTTCGATCTTATGATTAATATTATCATATATCACTTCTACAAAAAAATCATGGATATGATATAGTTGAATGGATTTGTGTTCAATTATCCTTACCCCTAAGAATTCCCCAAACTCCTGCAAAAGCTGAAGTCTTCCAGTTAAACTGAATTGGCAATATTCGCCCCTCGTAATCTCCATGAACTGTCATTAACATAACCCTCTTTATACATCTTATCAATCATAGCTTAGTTTTCTCGAGATTTTATTAATTTCTAAAAGTACCTGGTGATTATAGCTGTCTTTGGTGTGCATATAGGCATAAACAGGTGTAGCTTTAGACCCTACTTTCTTTTTTTCGATAGAAGCGGAAAAACCTAAATAAATTTTTTGTTTTCTTAAGGTGGCGGCTCTTAGAACCACCTGATACAGCGCCTGTCGATAAACATGGAACTCTCGATTATACTGGTAATCTATGCCAATAATCATCGGGATATAGGAAGATCCGGATTTGTAACAAAAAACGACGCAGACAGTTTCTTTTTTGCTTAGCTGTTTCTTTAATTTTAAAGTCAGTAACTCCCAGTTAGGATTTTCTAAAAGTTGAGCAAACAATTTCTTAGGAAGAGCAAAAGTATTTAATTCTAAGCTGTGTTGCTTCACGTTTTGGTAAAGTCGGTACCACTCGTTAATTAGATAAGGAGAGATTGATGTGATTACTTCGGTTTCAAATTCTTGTTCATACCGTCGAACTTTTTTTCTAAAATGATCTTTGGAACATTTGGACAATTGCTGATAAAATTGGTTAGGATTACTCCATGAAATTTTCTCAATTGTATTTGTCTCTGGCATGGAAAACCGAAAGAAGCCATTGTCAACCATCAATTGATCCAATTCACTATCTATACTGTGGAAGTCGCGTAATACAATTTGGTTAGCCTCATACTTTTCCTGCAAAGCATATATTTTTTCAAAAAGAAGTCGTAGTGCGTCTTTCCACAAAGGAGAATTTTTATCAATATACAAATGTTCTCCCTCAGTAAGTAGGGAACCTGTGGAGATTACTTTACTAGTTAAATAATAAGCTTCACTTATACGCTTTTCTTCCACCTGTCGCGAAATACCTGAAGGAGACAGCATATCATCTTTCCATATAGCGGTGGTGAGAAAAGTAGCAACGATCACTTTGCCCTTCATATCTCTGAGTAACAGGTAATCAAAGAGCCAGTTATCCTGAGGAAGTTTATTATTACAAAAAGTATTTTCCACTGTTTTTAGACCGTCCCAATCAAATGTTCCTTTTCCTTCGAAGATTTCATTCCATTCGTCTTTATGGATCTGCTGAATACTTTGCTTATGCTCTAGTTTCAGAGATAGACTCTGCTTTAAAACAGCAGATACTGATTGATCTAAACGTTGTTCTTCAGGCAGGGGTAATTTAAAAGCTTTGTAAATCTGTTCCAAGTCCATTTCTTCTTCCCTGAGAGCTTTTGGTAATTCAGCCGCCATGGTTGATATCATTTGTTCAATTTGAGAAAAGCTATGGAGCCGGGTGATGGTAAAGCGAACGCCAGTGTTTTTCATAGGTACTGCGGGGAAAATTCCCAGGTTAAGATAATATCCAGCATGTAACATTCTTCGTATCATGTTATAACCCAATTTGGGTAGGCTAACACCGACAAAAAATATGGAAGCATCAGATTGAGAAATAATGGGAAGACGATATTTGGCAAGCATTAGGTGAGTAAACCGGACTCGGTCCCTAAGCTCTTCCTGCATGTTATAAATATCTTCGGATAAATGGATCTTAGCACAGGCTACCGCGGCTCCCAAACTGGAAGGTTGCATGGGACCAGAGGTCAAAAGAGGACCGCCGCAAGTTCTTACTTTTCTAGCCTGTTCTGGATTTGGAAAGACAAGCACTCCACCTCCGGAAGCAAAAGCTTTATTGAGGGAAGCGGCTAAAATCATTTTTGGATGAAAAGTCCGATTATTCAGAACAGACCCTCTGCCATTTTCCCCAAAGATGCTCATGCCGTGGGCATCATCCACATAAAAATGCAATTCCGGATATTTATCCATAAGCTGATACACCTGATCCACTGGACTGCAATCTCCATACATGGAATAAATACCATCGGCCATGTACCAAATCTTACGGTACTTGCCGCGCAAAGACTTCACACGTTCTTCCAAAATATCCATTCGGTTGTGACGGATTAGTTCTACTGGAACTCCACGAGCCTTTAAAAGGTTGACAGCGGTTTGAACGGAATTATGCACTTGATGATCTAGGATAACAACCTCTTCGTCTTTTATTAAAACAGGAATGGCGGCAATATGTCCCAAGGTAGTGGTAGGTGAAACGACGCAAAAAGCTTTAAACACTTCATTCAAAAGATACTCCAACTCCTGGTAGGGTTTCAAGGAAACATAGGCCCTTGATTCGGAGAACTGAGTTCCATACCGGTCGATAGCCCCGCGAGCCCCCTCCTTCAAGCGTTCATCAAATTCTAAACCTAAATAACTGCAGGAACCAAAATTAACTACTTTCTTTCCTGATAATATCAGTTCGTTTCCTTCAAAAGATTCGTCCTGATTAACCAAATGAAGGATTCCTTTTTCTACGCCATAAGTAACAATTTGATCTACTGTCTCATAAAAAGAATTAGTCTTGCTCATAAAAAAGTTTGATAGCTGAAATGATTAATCAAACTTTGGTTTTTAGAAGACCCTGTACAAGGCATTAAAAACGGAGATTTATTTTTTTCCTCTGCAAGATTTTCTAAGTATTTAAACGGATGAGATTATCGCGATTCATTATTTTAGAATAAAAAACCCAGACTTTAAAAGAGGCACCATATACCTAATTTTATTAAAAAAACAATTCTAAACTGCCGTACACATTTTTTCATTAAACTCGTATGAATTAGAAATAATCTGAGAGAATTAAGTGGACAGCTTTCAAATATTACCTACTTTAGAAGGGAGAATTGATTGCCCACTTAAAATTTATGAAATGGTGAGAGAATTGGATACATCTTATGTTCATTTAAAGATTAAGGAAGGAGTCGTTATCGGTACTTATAAACCAGGTTTGAAGATCAATCTGGAGGTGGCCAAAGAAATTGTCCAGGTACGCTTAACTTTTACAGAGCATAAGTCTATGCCTGCATTAATCAATGGCCAAGGTGTAGTCAGTATGGATAAAGAAGCTAGAGATTTTTTTTCCTCCAAACATGGCATAAAGGGATTAAAGGCGGCGGCTATTATAGTAGAGTCACCTTTTAGCTCTTTCCTTGGAAATTTTTTCCTTTGGGTTAACAAGACTCGGTTACCGGTAAAGGTTTTCACCGATTCGTCTTCCGCTCTTAATTGGCTAAAAAAATTTGTTTCCTAAAATCTAAATTCAATTGCTTTGGATGAGCGCTTTCAAAAAATAAATCGTCTGCTAAGCCAATATTCACTGGGACAGTTTGATAAGCATCTGAACTTATCGACGCGTCTGGATGAAATAGATGCCTTTATTGCCGGAATAAATATGCTTGGAGAAGAATTAAAAACCGCCACCATCTCTCGTAATTATTTTACCAACATTTTCAACTCTGTTTCTGATATGGTTTTCATCCTTGATCAGAGAGGAGTGATTGAGAAGACAAACAAATCTGCCAGCGAACAATTGAAAAAATCCTCCGAGTCTCTGATTGGAAAACCAATCGATGATTTACAAGTTTGTGAAATACCGCCTCTTTTTGAAAGTTTATCGAAGCTTTTGAAAAATGAAAAAGGTAATATTTCAAAGAAAACTATATTCCAAGATGCGAATGGAAAAGCAATATCAGTTCTCTTAACACCGGCTTATCTCCTTGATGAAAGTAAAAGGAAAAGAGGTATTCTTTTAACAGCTAAGGATATTACTCTTCAGTTAAAAACAGAAAGTTTGATTATTAGGACCATTATTGATACAGAAGAAAAGGAACGATCTCGGCTGGCAAAAGATCTTCACGACAGCCTTGGCCAACAACTGTCGGCGATTAAGTTTTTTATAAGTACACTTGCTGGATCCATGATGAGTGAAGAAGACCGAGCGATTTTACTAAAATCGAACGAAATCCTTACAGAGGTAATGACCGATATGCGCAATATTTGTTTCCATCTGATGCCTACAACACTGCAAGAGTTTGGTTTATTTCAAGCGGTAAAAGAAATTTGTAGTAAGACGAGGTACCACAAAAACATAAATTTTCTGATTAAAGAAAGTGGTTTATTTCCAAAACTTTCCAAAGAGCTGGAGATAGATATTTACCGTGTGATCCAAGAGTTTATTAATAATGCCTTGAGACATGGAGAGGCATCTAAGATTTCTATAAAATTCAATTGCCTTAAAAAGAATTTTAAAATTATATTATCAGATAATGGAAAAGGGTTTGATTATTCTGAGATACAGATCAAAGGCATGGGCTTACAGAATGTTAAGTCCAGAGTAAAATCTCATAATGGCGAAATAATCATAACTAGTGAAATTGGTAAAGGAACACGATACCTTTTAGATATTCCTCTAAACTAATCACTATGCTAAAAAATCCTCTTATGACTGAACCTATCGTTCCATTGTTGATTGTAGATGATCATAAGATGGTTAGGGATGGCCTTAAAGTAATGCTTGGTTCTTTTAAAAAGTCCATTTGTTTCCTAGTGGAAGAAGCCGAAACTGGTGAGGAAGCGATAAAAAAAATAGGCAGGAAAGATTTTCAGTTGGTGATTATGGACTATTATATGCCAGGGCTGAATGGGGCAGAAGCAATTATTCGAATGCTGCGTTTTAAACCAGACTTAAAAATTTTAGGCCTGTCTAACCATGACGAACTTGTTTATGTGCAAAGCATGATTGATGCAGGTGCCAAGGGTTATGTGCTTAAAAATATTGAGCCTGCACAATTGCTTACAGCCATTAAAACAGTTCTGCAAAACAAAATATATTATTCTAATGAAGTAGCGATGAAGATGATTGAAGGGTTTAAAAAAGAAACGGTAAAAACTCTTTGGAATAAAGAAGGACTCACTCAAAGAGAGATTGAAATACTGAAAATGATCGCAATGGAAATGACCAATGAAAAGATAGCTGAAAAGCTTTTCATTGGTAAAAGAACTGTAGATTCTCATCGGCAGAACTTGTTGAATAAGCTGCACGCAACAAATACGGTGGGGTTGATTAAGGCAGCCTATAAAATGAATTTAATTAGTTAAGGTTTTGAAGTATAGTCCATCTATAAAGTTTATATATTTATATTAAATTAGGAGCTTATGATTGCAATAAAAAATTTCCCTAAGCTTTTTTAAAAGAGTTTGCGGAGTGTTGCACTTTATGCCGGTCTTTTCCCGAATCTTGTTTCCATACAATCAAACAACTTTTAAAAAAAAATTATCCAATCATCTGCTTAAATAATATTAGTAGAAAATACCTTAATTTTAATAACTTTAATTTTAATAACCTTAATTTTATAGGATTAGGTAGACGAACCACAAAAGACTAATTCTATAAATCTGTATCCTTTTTGAATAATTTATCAATTGATTCTGCCAATATCCTGATTCTGCCAATATCCATCTAAACCTAAAAGTATTTTCGTCTGGTATACCTATAAACCGTAGTTTAAAATTTTTTATGCAAACCATTTAACTAATTCTATTAGTTTATGATTCCAGCAAAAATAAATATTGGCATCACAGATGACCATACATTATTTAGAAAGGCTCTTACAGACTATTTAAGCCGTCAACAGCAGTTAAATATTGTTACACAGACATCTTCTTATGAGGAACTGTTTTCACAACTAAAAAATAAAAGAATAGACGTTTTACTTCTTGATATATACATGCAAACCATAAATGGTGACGAGGCGTTAAAAATTATCAACGATCAATATCCTGATATTAAAGTGATTGTTTTATCTATGTGCACCAATAAGAAGATGCTAAATGAAATGCTTAATATGGGAGTTTATGGCCTTATTTCAAAAGCAGATGAACCTGAAAAACTATTGGAGGCCATCATATCGGTAGCCGGCGAAAGGATATTTAGAAATGAATTATTTACGGAAGTCTTATACTGGAGTAAACAATATCAAACCGAATCGACAAAAATAAAGACTAAAGTAAATTTGACTGACCGCGAAAAAGAGATAATTCGTCTGATTTGGGAAGAAAGAAGTAATAAAGAAATTTCAGAGCATCTTTTTATTGGCATGCGATCTATTGAAAAAGCAAGACAGGATATAAAAGAAAAATTAGATGTTAAAACTACAGTAGCCGTGTTAAAATACGCACTTAAAGAAGGACTTATTAAGCCTTCTTGGAAGTATTCATTAAATGGTAATAATTTTTTTGTAGGTACAGATGCAGGAAAGTAGTAATTAATAGCATCTGTAATAGATCTCTATCCTTCCCCTGCCAAACATGCTTCATATTTTAACAAACTATTATTTATATTTAGCCTTATTTAAGGTTCACATTTCGTTGGCCCGGACATCCCTATCTCCTTTGCAAAAACTAAAACCATAAAAGCAAATACAATCATAGAAGCAAAAACTAGCCTTAGAATAAAATATTCCTGCAAACAAGTGGCAACTTTTTGTCTTGCATTTATCCTCATTCAATTATAAGCAGAAATAAAATCATCAGGAATAGTGTAAATTACACTCGCACTCTCTTTTTTAAATCCTCATAATCATAGCAGCGGATAATTTTTTTTCTGACGCTAACAAAATCCTTCTATTTATTTATAAAAAAGACTGAATATCAATCAAAATATACTTAGAGAAAGTATTGAATTCTCAATAAAATTGTTCACTTTTTAAGGTTAGAAATGTTTTTTGCAACAAAGAAAGAGAGTGAAGCTTGACGCATATTAGGGAACTAAATAGTTTATATTTTTTTATTAGATTTCATAAAAAGCTGCAAAATAATTTACGGTTTTTATTTGATCAAAAGAGTATTTGAACTTTACCTGCAGTTCATAATCTCTGAGCTTATTTCACTACTTAAATAGTAAACAATAAAAATTCCTCCAAGACTAACATCGCTTCCAAATACTGCAACTGTTATTTTGTTTTTAGCAAAAACCGAATCTGAATTAGTATTAGTATTAATTTTTATTTTCTTTCTTCTGAGTATTTTGCATACGATAACAAAATACTCTCATTATAAAGATTGTTGGAAAATTAATAACTGCGTATGGTCGGGATATAAATATTACTTTTTTATTTTTTATTTGTATTTCCTGAAGGTATGGTTGTCTAAATTTAAGCATTGTTACTTTCTTTAACGATAGCTTCTTCTAATATACAACGTTTATTCCAAGCTTTTATAAATTTTAAAAACCTGTTAATATGAAAAGTTTTAATTCGGGGTGGTATCTTATCTATACAAAACCACGACATGAAAAGAAAGTATCATGCCGATTGGCTGATCTTAATATTAATTATTTTTTACCGACAAAAAAATCATTAAGGGTCTGGCATGATAGAAAAAAATATTTAGATGAACCCCTTTTTCCATCTTATGTTTTTATTTATTTGAATAGCATGCAACATTACTATCAGGGATTGGAAACGGAAGGGGCTTTATACTATGTAAAAACAGGTAAAGATGCTGCTAAAGTTTGTGAAACAGTTATAAATAATATAAAATTGATTGTTAACAAGATAAAGGATATGGAAATGTCTGAAGATTATTTTGCGCCTGGAAAGCAAGTGGTGATTAATAAAGGGGCTTTGACAGGTCTTACATGTGAGGTAGTCCAATATAATAGTAAGCAAAAAATACTGGTGAGATTGGATCTGTTGCAGCGTCATGTATTAATTACATTACCCGAGGAATCTTTAATGGTTATGTAAGTTCAAGTCATAAGTGCAACAGGTGTATATAAACATTTACTTTCTTTAATTATTAAAAAGTTCCTTTTTGGTTGATTAATTAAGACGCGTCTAAGTTTGTAATAATGCTGTATAAAGACAGGCTTGTACAGGAATAAAAAATGGCGCCTATTGAGAACTTTGTATAACAACTATTAAAAATCTTCTTTTATTAAGCACCGCAAATCTTATTTTCTGTTAAGTAAAGCAACAACTTCCCTTTATAAGCAAACGATATCGTTTTTTATGGAAGAATTTCCTGAAATGATTAGCATTTGTAATTTTCACTGCCATTTTCTTGTACTTGTTTAGCTCGGCTTCTAAGTTTTTTATTTTTTTAGGCCACTCACTTCTATGTCTCCTCACTTCGCCTTCTAATATAAAACTTTGTCCGTTAAACACCCATAAGTCACTGCAAATCTCTTTTGCAGATATACTCACGTTCCTGTTTTTAAATTACTGCGGCTATCGGGTTCTGAAAATCATGGCTTTGCATAATTAATAGATTTAGAATTAAAATCTTGCTTTAATTTAATTCGGATAAATTGGAACTTACAACGGCAATACCAGCAATTGAAATATCCTTATATCAAGTCAACAGAGACTTGCTAAAATATGGAATTGTTAAAAAAATCATTGTAATTAACTTCGAGGTTTAAACCCAAACTTTTAGTAGAATCCGCAATAAAAAGTAGGGGTAATATTATCAAAACTCTTTTTTTGAAGACTAATTTAGCTATAGCAACACGAGTTATGAATAAGTGGAGTTTCGCATGTAGAATGCTAATTTTTTTTAATTAAAAGACTATTTTAAGAAAAAAGTAAGTAACTTTTGTTACTCACAGATGCGATAGCTATATTCCGTCCTTCCTAAGCTCTACACCAGTCACATTTTTAGAAAAAGTTCATGCCCGTATTATAACAAATTCCTCGATCCTGTCAGATTGGTTGTTCCCTTTATTAAATAAGACCCATGAGTAAATTTGTTAACAGATGTTATGTTCTATATACCATCTGTCTATGCCATGAAAAGATAGCTGATGAGCTGGTTGAAGAAACTTAATCTTCTATCTGCCTATCCACGATGGAGCTAAGAGTATAGGACGATCAAAATTATATATTCAGTTCAACTTTTTTAACTTCGATATAATCGTTTATCTTAATAACATCAATGTAAGTTGTTCCAGTGTCTCCATAAATTGCTTTTGTTCTAACATTTGCCTGGCTAACTGCCTTGAGTCTCGGTCTTACTCATAGTCGAGCTATTCAATGATTTCAACCCATTTGAAGCTGTTGCCCAATGCTTGTACTTTGATTTTAAAGTCAAGTGTTAGATAAACAAAAAGTGTATCTTGGCTTTTCTGCAACAGCCGAGAAGAAAAAAGTAGGATCTCGATCTATTAAGGTTTATGCCTATATGCAAAACAAGGACAGTTATAATTTAGAAGTACTAGCAAGCATGAATGAAAACTCAAAAAATTTTTAAAGTTAGATTAATGAATTTTGCGGGTATAGACATTGTGAAGCCATTTTAAAAGCATTCTTATGATAATTATGTCAATGCTTTTAGATGAAAATTACAAAAGCAGAGTATTGTCAATTCAGTCTTAGAGGGCGGGTGCAGTTATTAAAGGATTTTGGAAAGATTATAGGAAATAAAATTATTAATTATACAGGTACACGATTTTTATGTAGAGGTGGAGGTAGTTGCGGATTTGGCACGACCGTCAATAGATTATAGATCAACCTCTTTTTCCCTCCTATGTTTTTATTTAAATGATATGAAAAGTTACTATGCGGGTATGGATGCTCCAGGAGCTTTATATTATATCAGAAGTGGTAAAGAAATAGCCAGGGTAAGGGAATCAGTTATAAACAATATAAAACTGGTAGCAATTCAGGCAAAAGATTTCGAAGTGTCTGACCAGCAATTTCTTCCCGGTCGGAAGCTGGTTATAAGTAAAGGAGCACTGACTGGACTTTCTTGTGAGGTTGTTAAAGTGAACAATAAGCAAAAACTGCTGGTAAGGGTAGAACTATTGCAACGAATCATGTTGCTTACACTACCACCTGAAAACTTGACGGAGATATCAGTTTTAGATGTACATTAAGATAAAACGCTGAATGATAAAAAAATTAATCGGAATTATTAAATATATTCCTTTAAGTAGTGTATTTAATCTCATTGAAAATACTTTTTGATTAATTTTTCACCTTTAAACAAACCGCGATAAGTAAGTTTTATTCCCTTAAAACATTTCCTATATACTAAGTCATGTTATGAGAAAAAGGTAAGTAAGAGCTGGCTTAAGCAAAAGTAGCCTTCTACCTGCAGGAAAGTATTAAGAGTATGTCACGATCGTAAGAAGTATATTCCCACTCCACTTTTTCAGTGATGTATGTTCGTTTGTCTAAATGACTATAGATCAAAGTGGTTTTTCAATATGAGAGATTAGGAAAGAAAGTTGCCAGGGGGCAGATCAAGGTATTAATAGTATCCGGTTACTTATTTAAATAAATTAGAACGGTGAAGTATTATTAGGTTACTTGTAACCATGTCTAAAGCTGTTTATCCAACAATAGTCCTTTCTTGGTTTCTACGAACTCTGAGGTTGAAGAGAGCTTAAAATTTACTATAGTATTGTTTATAATAAAATTGCTACAAATACAGATGGCCAGAAATTTCTTTTTTCTTCTGATTAGTTTTATTATGCCCTGTTTTTCTTTCTCACAAGATAAGATTGATAAAGATGTAATTAAAAAAGTAGATAAGCAAGTTGTAAAACTAATGGATGAAGGTAATATTCCGGGGTTAAGTCTTGTGATAATAAAAAGAGATCAATGGGCTATTAGAGTTTATGGCTATTCGAATAGCGAAAATAAAAAAAGAGTAACTCCGAATACCCTATTTCAACTTGGGTCATGTACTAAAGCGTTTACCGCATTAGCAGTTCAAAAAGTTGCACAAGCAGGACTCATTCACCTTAATGCATATGTATCTGATTATTTACCCTGGTTTAAAGCAACATATAAAGATAGTGTTGTAAAAATCACCTTGCTGCAATTATTGCATCATACGAGTGGTATTCCATGGCAAACTATCGCTGCAATTCCAGAGAGCAATTCCAAAGATGCACTTGAACAAACAATAAAAAAAATTTCTGGCGTAGAACTGCACAATTTGCCGGGTAAAAAATTTGAATATGCGACTATAAATTACGACATCATAGCACTCATTATTGAGAAAGTTACTGGCCAAGCATTTGAAGATTTTCTGCAAAGGAATGTATTAAATGTGTTGCAGCTACATCATACTACAGTCGGAATGCCTGTTGATAGCAATGTGATGTCAACAGGGTATAAAATTGGTTTTTTTAAAGCTAGGGAATATAAAGCGCCCTTATTTAAAGGAAATAACGCGGCGGGTTATGTGATATCTAATGCGAATGATATGGTCCGCTGGCTGCAATTTCATTTGGGTTTAATCCATTCGGATATATATGATCTTTTAACAGTAACACATAAGCGTGATGAAACCGTTCCACTACACGATATGTCTTCATATGCAATGGGGTGGGATGTCTCACTAAGTGGTAATAAAGAAATTTACCATAGCGGATTGAACCCTAATTACACTACTTATATAGCAATGAGGCCGGATGAACAATTAGGCGTTGCTGTATTAGCTAATTCAAATAGTAATTATACAAGTATTATTGGTGATAGAATAATGAAACTGCTGGCAGGTGAAAAGTTAGAAAAAGAATTGAATGCTGGTGATGGAGGAGATAAAAGCTTTTCACTTGTGTCCTTTATAATAGGTTGTTATACCTTAGTTGTTCTGGGTTTTCTCGGGAAGGTCAAAATTGATATTGTAAGAAAAAGAAGGAAGTATGGGCGTGCTTTCCTTTCAAAATTGGCTAAAGTTACAATTTCGTTTGTAGCAGTGTTTCCTTTTCTGTACGGACTTTATTTATTGCCAATGGCTATCGCCGGTTTTACATGGGATTCAATCATGGTTTGGACCCCTATAAGTTTTGCAACAATGGTAGTGCTGGCTTTCGCCGCACTGGGTATAAGCTATTTTACCTATTTCGTTGATTTGCTTTTTCCTGAGCAGAACAAGTTTAAACGAAAGATTCCGCTTATTGTATTAATGAGCATACTATCAGGTATATCGAATATGGTAATAATCATATTGGTGACATCAGCACTAAATAACGACATAAAACTTAGATATATCATTTTCTATTATATTGTCGCCATGTTAGTTTACCTGCTGGGACGATGGTACGTCCAAATTAATCTTATTAGATTAACAAGGGATTTGATTTATGAATTGCGCATTAAATTAATTGAAAAGATATTTTCTACGTCTTATCAGAAATTTGAGAAAATAGACCGAGGGCGGATTTACACTGCACTAAATGATGATGTTGATATTATTGGTAATTCAACAAATATGTTTGTAATGATGATTACCAGCATCATTACTGCAGCTGGTGCTTTCTTATGCTTGGCATCCATCGCTTTTTGGGCAACCATGATGACTGCTTTCCTTATTATTGCATTAGCGGCTATATATTATTTTGTAAGTAAAAGCACTAATAAATATTACAATGAAGCGCGTAGTGCCACGACAGTTTTCATGCGACTTATCAATAGCATGATAGATGGCTTTAAAGAAATCAGTTTGCATAGAAACAAAAAGTTAGCCTTTAAAAATGATGTCGCCGACACTGCAAATGAGTACAGGGAAAAGATATCTATTGCTGATATTCGTTTTGTAAACGCATTTCTGGTTGGTGAGTCACTATTGATAGTTTTGCTAGGAGTAGTTGCTTTTGCAGTTCCGAAATTATTTCCCAGTTTATCTTCCAACACTATAATGAGTTTTGTAATAGTGTTGTTGTATTTGATTGGTCCTATAAATGGAATACTGAACTCCACCCCGGCTATTCTGCAACTTAAAATAGCATGGGGGCGGGTTCAACAATTTTTAAAGGAAATTCCAGCAAACATGGATTTAAAAATCATTCCTGAACCATTAAAAAAAAATATAGAAAGCATCCAGGCCGCAGGCATAACATTTCAATATCAAAGTGACAATGAGCATGATATTTTTTCAATAGGCCCTATTGACATAGAAGTTAAAAAAGGCGAGATATTGTTTATAATTGGAGGCAACGGAAGTGGTAAAACAACTTTAGCAAAATTACTAACCGGTTTATATGAACCTAAAGAAGGAAAAATGATGATTAATGGCGAAGTTGTAGAACGTTATCAATTAAGTGAATATTTCTCAACAGTTTTCAATCCAGCCTATCTTTTTGAAACATTATATGATATAGATTTAAAAGACAGGTCTGACGAGGTCAAAAAACTTATACAATTATTTAACCTTGAAGAGAAAATTCAAATTACCGAAAATAAATATAGTACCATTAATTTGTCAGGAGGCCAGAGGAAAAGACTGGCATTATTACAATGTTATCTTGAAGATTGCCCTATTTATTTGTTTGATGAATGGGCAGCAGATCAAGATCCAGATTATCGAAATTTTTTTTACAGAACATTGCTTCCCGCAATGAAAAGTTCAGGAAAGATTGTAATAGCAATTACACATGATGATCATTACTTTGATATTGCAGATAATGTGCTGAAGATGGAGCAGGGGAAAATTCAGGTTTATACCAGAAAACACTCGCAAACTTTCCAGTCTTCATAAAAAAGTCCTGAAGTAAAGTTTAATCAATGAAGAAAAATTTAATCATCGGTTTAGCAGCAAATTATAACTGGGCAGTGCTTCGAAATTTTGTATGCTCTCTAAGGCAGACAGACTATAAAGATGAGGTGATTTTGTTTGTGAGCCCTGATATAGATCAGCCAACTCGTGATTCATTAGCAAGACACTCAGTGAAATTCATAGAAGTAGACAGTTCATCCCCTTATTTAAACGGCTTACCCCCCGATGTATATAAAGATCCTACATTTTTAAGCAAACTTCCTCCCTCCGTCTACAGGATATTGGTGTTCTACAACTTTTTAATGGAAAAGGGGAGCGATTACAACTATATTCTGCTTACCGATGTGCGTGACGTCGTCTTTCAAAAGGATCCATTCGCCTTTGCCATTTGTAACAAAATGTGCTTTTTTATGGAATCCCGTAGTCTATTACTGAAAGACTCTGATTGGAATGCCTTATGGATAGTAGCGACATTCGGTGTTAAGGTTCTCTATGATAAAGGTGATAACCTAATCTCGTGTATAGGCACCGTAATCGGACCGATGCCGAGAATGATCGCTTATCTTGCTCTGCTTGTTAAATATTTAAAGGATGTGCAAGTGTTTATGATGTTTGGTATTGAACAAGCCGCTCATAATTATGTCATATTAAATAAGGAAGTAGATGATTTTCTTGTTTTTTACACAGAAGATGGACCGATAGCCACTCTTTCCTCATATAAAGAAATCCAGCAGGATGAGAATGGATATTACTTAAACTCAAATAATGATCTTGCCAATGTTGTTCATCAATATGACCGGCATCCTTCTTTGAAAGCTTTTTATGATCTCAAATTCAAGTAAATATAAGAAAAGCATAATTTTTGAAATTAAAATTTATACGTAATGTCTCAAATTGGAAATGTCCCTGAAATTATAGCTGTAAAACAGCATTTGGATTCATTAAAGGAGAATGGCCTTATACGGGAATGGGAAATTCCTTATGAAAATATTTTAACAAGATTAACGGCAGCAATCTTCTTTTTAACTCCAACCAGCGAATCTAAATTGCAAGAAATCTGGAATGAATTGAGCAGGCATAAAATGCTTCAATTTCGTTTAAATGAAGAAAAAAAGCTTTCCGAGTTGGAATGGAGGGTGGAGTTTAATATGGGGTTTGTTTTATAGAATCTATCGGTAGTAATACATATATGATAAAGTTATTTTGCTTTCCCTATGCAGGAGGATCATCGGGAGTATTCAGCAACTGGAAACAATATCTTCATGCGGGGATCGAGTTAGTACCTGTGGAATTGGCCGGAAGGGGAAAACGAATTCATGAGCCCTTGTATAAAGACATTTCGGAAGTTGTTAATGATGTTTTTCAATTAATGAAGGCTGATATAGCTTATGGCCCTTATGCTTTATTCGGGCACAGTATGGGATGTATGATAGCTTATGATTTGATGGAGAAGATTCGAAATAGCAATCTACACAGGCCATTACACCTTTTTTTTTCAGGTAGAGGCGCACCGCACCTGAAACGGGAGGACGAAAAAAAATATCATTTGATGAATGATAAAGATTTTAAAAGAGCGATTATTGAACTGGGCGGTACCCCGCTCGAGTTCTTTGAACATCCAGAGCTTTTGGAATTGTTTATTCCCTTGTTGAAAAATGATTTTAAGATTGCTGAAACTGGAATAGAAAAGAGAGAAATACACCCGTTGGATGAAAGCATAACAATTTTTCTAGGAAAAGAAGATGACCTGACCGCAGAACAATGTGATGGCTGGAAAAGACATACCAAAAAACTTTGCAGTATTCATTATTTTCAGGGAGGGCATTTTTTTTTGCACAAGCAAACACAAAAGATGGTAACATTGATTGACCATATCTTAAGGAATTGTACCTAAAATCTATCTATCTCATTTGCAGAAGGCCATGCACTCCATTAATCTAATTAAAATACTGAAGGAAAAGGGACATTTATCAGATGTCGGGATCCGTTTTATTGAAGGCGGCAGCCAAGAAGAATTCTTGTCCTATCGTGAATTGTATCATTTAGCTTTGAATGCACTTTCATTTCTTCAGGAACAAGGATTGAAACCTTTTGATAAATTAGTTTTTCAGATCAGTGATAACAAAACATTCATAATTGTTTTTTGGGCCTGTATTTTAGGCGGCATCATTCCCGTGCCTTTGGTAGTCGGCGCCAATGATGCTCACCTCAATAAGGTATTTAACGTTTGCGCAGTATTACACACTTCGCGTCTGATAATTTCTAAAAGTAATCTCAGCAAGTTAGGTGAGTTTTCCAGGAGAAACGGATTGGAAGGTTTGTTCTTTATTATGAAAACTGACTGGATAAATGAAGCCGAAGTATTGTTATCAGGAAAGGCAGGTAACCGATTCAATGCAAAAGAAGATAATATCGCATTTATACAGTTTTCATCCGGATCTACAGGCAACCCAAAAGGTGTGGTACTTACACATAAGAACCTTATAACAAATATGCAGGCTATCAGCCGCTCCGCCGCCTACACTGCAGATGATTCCATGCTAAGTTGGATGCCCCTAACCCATGATATGGGACTTATAGGATTTCATATAAACCCTTTATTCTGCGGGATGAATCAGTTTCTCATCGCTACAAACCTTTTCATCCGCAGACCTGCTTTATGGTTAGAAAAAGCGACAGAACACTCGGTGAAAATATTGTGTTCACCGAACTTCGGATTTAACTATCTTATAAAACACTGTGACATTAACTCTAGAAAGTATAATTGGAACCTGTCTTCAGTTAGGTTGATATATAATGGAGCAGAACCAATATCAGCGAAATTATGCCATGAGTTTGTTGATAGTTTAACCCCTTATAGGCTAAAGAACATGGCGATGTGTCCAGTATATGGATTGGCGGAAGCAAGCTTGGCAGTGTCAATGTCGGAGTTGGATGAGGAGATCAAATTTATAACTGTAAACAGGCATAAGGCTAATTTTGGTGACAAAATCTTACCGGTTGAACATTCTGAAGATACGATCTCGTTCGTAAATGTGGGTAACGCTGTTGATGGATGTTCCATAAGAATTATGTCAGGCAATGGGCAACAGGTGTCGGATGACATTATAGGTCATATTCAGATAAAAGGAGATAATGTAACTGCAGGCTATTGCAATAATGAGGAGGCTACTAAGAATGTATTGTCAGAGGATGGCTGGTTACGGACTGGGGACTTAGGATTTGCTAGAAATGGTTCATTATATATTACTGGTAGAGCGAAGGATATTATTTTTAAGAATGGACTGAATTATTATCCCCACGATCTTGAAAACATTGCTGGAGAAGTAGATGGCATAGAATTAAACAAGATTGTCATAGGAGGATCTTACAGTGAGGGTTCTAGGGAGGAAGAAGTAATTGCCTTTATTCTACATAGAGGAGATGTTGACAGCTTTGTCTCTGTAGCCAAGTTGGTTCAAGCACATATTAATAACAAATGTGGGTTGGTAGTTGACAAGTTAATACCCGTAAAAGATATACCCAGAACCACTAGCGGGAAATTACAGCGCTATAGTTTACTGGAAAAATATAAAGCTGGCGAGTTCAAGGAATTTGAAGGTCAAGTGGCCATAAGAATGGCTGAAAGCAATCCAGAAGCCGATATTGTAATTGAGTCTGGAGATAGCGATGAACAAAGACTCCTGAAAATGACAGCACAAATACTGGGCAGCAGGGCATTGAATCTGGACACCGACTTTTTTGAAGCTGGAGGCAGTTCTCTGAAAGCCGCAGAAATGTCAATGAAGCTGTTCAAAGAATACGGGGTGGAACTGCCTATTGAGTGTTTCTATGAGAAGCGCACGATAAGGGAACTGGCAAGCCAAATGGCAGCCTTAAATAAGAAGCTATATGTTCCCCTGCCAGTGGCGCCCAAAACCAGAAATTATCCCTTATCACGTGCACAAAAAAGGATTTATTATGCTTGGGCGATAAATAGCTCTTCTACGGCTTATAATTTGCCTGTGTCCTTGAAATGGAAAGGAGACATGGATCGGGGGAGGCTGGAAAATTGTCTTACGGAATTGATCTACAGGCATGACGTTTTACGGACTTATTTTCATAAGACCGAAGAACCGACTTTCAGTATATTAACATACGTTACTTTTTCGATGTATTACCAAGAATGCTGCCCACAGGAGGTAAATGAGAAATTAAAAGATTGGATTCAGCCTTTTGATCTTGCTAAGGCTCCCTTACTTAGGGCAGGAATGTTGAAAACCAGTGATAATGATTATATAATATTCCTTGACTTTCATCACATTATTTTTGATGGATTGTCCGTATCCTTTTTCTTGAATGAATGGATAGACCTTTATATCGGTAACAAATTGCCTGTATTGCCTATTCAGTATAAAGATTATGTCGTTTGGGAAAAAAATGAAAAATGGCCTGAAGTAAAGCTACAGGAAGACTATTGGCATGGTCAGTTACAGGGAGAATTACCGGTTTTGGAAATGCCCCTTGATTATAAACGCCCCCCAATTTTTTGTGATGATGGAGCAAAATGGGAATTTTTTGCAGACAAAAAAACTACAGAACGGCTTAGGCAACTAGCTGTAACACAGAAATGCACACTCCATGGATTGCTGTTTGCCATCTATAATATTCTCTTAACGAAATACACGGGACAGGAAGATTTGATTATTGGAATTCCAGTGGCTGGCCGACGACATCCGGATCTTCAAGAGGTGCAGGGTATGTTTGTCAATAACCTTCCTGTTCGAACTATCATTAAGGACAATGATACATTTTTGCAACTGTTAGAGCGAGTACATGGCACTATTGTAAAGGCTTTGGCTAATCAAGATTGTCCTTTTGACGTCCTAATCGGCTGGGCGATCCAGAAACGAGATGTCAGCAGAAATCCTTTATTTGATTCTATGTTCCTGTACCAGGATATGCAGTTGCCGTCACAAAATAATAGCGGCTTTACCCTTACCCGTCACTTTGTTGACTCGGGGACGTCAAAATTTGACATCTCAATTGAGGTGTTTGACGAGAAGGACTCGCTTCTTATGAGCATAGATTATGCAACAAGCCTTTTCAAGAAAGAGACAATCGCAAATCTGGCACATAATTTTATACACTTAATAAATGCGATCATAGATAATCCAAATGGTAGATTATCAGAATTGCCACTGATCTCCAGGTCTGAGTATAAGGCCTTTGTATTGGAGTACAATAATACTTGTGCGGATTACCCAAAGGATAAAACAATACCTCAATTATTTGAAGAACAGGTTAAGCGAACGCCGAGTAACATAGCCATTGAAACTGATCAAGTTCAAATCAATTATGAGCAATTAAATGACAGAGCAGAACAACTGGCTGGATTACTTATAAAATTGGGAATAGGTCCAGGTGTAATCGTAGGGATCTTTCTTGAGCGATCACTTGAAATGATTATTAGTATTTTGGCAGTCTTAAAGTCTGGGGGATGTTATTTGCCAATGGAGACAGATAGTCCGGGAGAAAGGGTAAAGCTATTGATAGCTGACAGCCAATGCAGATGGCTTATTTCTAGGGATAAATGGATAAAAGGCTCGCCTCTTAAAAATTTATCCGCAACCACAATTATCAATACTGATAATCTGAATATAGCAATAACCAATTTCAGCGGAAAGGAAAACATAAGTACTCCCCGGGATTTAGCTTATATAATATATACATCTGGAACGAGTGGCATGCCAAAAGGTGTAATGATTGAACACCGGTCAGTTGTTAATTATATCTGGTGGTCTATTCAACGTTATGTGGAAGGTGAAAAAGTTAGTTTTCCTTTATATACTTCTATTTCATTCGATCTGACTGTTACCTCTGTTTTCACTCCCTTGCTAACAGGCAATAAAATTATTGTTTACAAGGATGAAGTCAAGAGTATGGCTATCGAAAAGGTTGTTGAGGATAATAAAGTTGATATTATAAAGTTAACACCCTCCCATCTTAAATTACTTGCTGCGGGTAAATGGCAGGAATCCGCTGTAGGGAGCAAGATAAAAATAATTATTGTTGGGGGAGAAAAACTGGAAACGTCATTAGCAAAGGAAATATATGATAAGTTTCACGGTAATATAAAGATATACAACGAATACGGCCCTACGGAAGCTACAGTTGGTTGTATGATATATACATTTCGTCCTGATGACACTTACTCTTCCGTCCCTGTGGGCGTTCCTTCAAACAATATGCAAATATATCTGTTAGACCGGTTTTTACTCCCTGTTCCTATAGGAGTAAAAGGGGAGATCTATATTTCCGGAGATGGATTAGCAAGGGGGTATTTATTAAGGGAAGACCTGACAAAAAGTAAATTTATTCCTAACCTGGACAAGCCAGAACCAAAGAGATAAAATTCGTAACTTTCTTTAAAAAATGGTATGGAACTTTTGACGAAACGATATGATGAAAAAATCATAGGTACGCTGGGTTGTTTTGATAGAATAG
>JAABUT010001055.1_pt1 | contig 34896 bp, 40 predicted proteins | sample 5559281 | NCBI WGS metagenome assembly JAABUT01 (sample SAMN10711880, study PRJNA513359) | rock metagenome | isolation source: Antarctica rocks | place: Antarctica: Victoria Land, Ricker Hills nord | collected 2016-01-04 | reverse complement strand
GGCTCCTCAGGTGAAGGAGCCGCGATGCTCTGCCCGCACTCGATGTCGCTCAACGGACGTTCAACAGTCCCGATTCTGTCTCGCCCTCAGCAAGCACGGCCTCCCGCGCAGCGGGTTCGTTCTTCGGTCGAAATAGTCTCGCAGGGAGGCTTCCGGATCGACGTCCGCGAACTCGGCCGGGTACATGGCCTTGGCAATGAACTGCATGCCCACGTAATCGAACAGCGTGCGCGCGATGCCATGATGGATGGCGTAGAGGTCGCCGTGCTCCACCGCCTTGAGGCCGCTCCAGCCTGGCCTCGCCTCGTAGGCTTTCAGTCGCTCGTCGGTCAGGTTGGGCGGGATCCCGAATCCCATCTCGACGGCGTTCGGCGCGTCGGCCCAGTTCGACCCCGCGATGAAGATGAAGTCGGGGTTCGTGGCCAACACGTACTCGGGCGACAGAGGAGCCTCCGACTCGATCTTGCCCTTGGCGATGTTGTCCCCTCCCGCGGTGCCGATCAGCGGTCCCCACTGGTCGGCCGCGAACGAACTGTCGTATTCACTGGGTCCTTTCTCGCCGAGTTCGACGTAGACCTTGGGCGGCGCACGATTCGCCTTGCGGACACGGTCTTGAACGTCCTCGACCTTCGACCTGTAGAGCGCGGCGAGTTCCTCGGCCCGCGCCCGCGTTCCCATCACGGAACCGATCGCGAGCGTGCTCGCGACATGGGTCGGTACCGTCATGGCGTTGTAGTTGATCACGAGGGTCGGAATCCCGGCCGACTCGAGCTGCGCCACCTGTGTGCCAAGCGCGTCGAAGGCCCACTTCGGCGCGATCACGATCTGAGGGTGAAGCGCGATCACCTTCTCGACGCTGAACGTGCCCTTGTAGCTGTCGCCAATGTCCGGGATCTCGGCCACGCGCGGGACGGCCGCCACGTACTTATCCCAGATCGAGCGGCGCCAGTCGTGCCAAACAATCCGATCGAAACCGACCACACGGTCGAAGGCGCCCGGCCCCACGATGGCGGCAAACTCCTCGTAGTTGAACAGGATTACGACGCGGGCCGCGGGCGCCTCGACCGAGACGGATCGGCCCGCGGCATCCGTGACCGCTATGGCAGCGGACAAGGCCGGGGTCGCGACACCAGCGAGCGTAATCGCGAGGGCCAGGACGATCGACATCGCGACAGTGCGAAGAATGCTGAACATGGTGGCGGCCTCACGGGGCTGACGGTGTGTGGGCAATGCGTCGGATGCTTTGGTTTGACGAGCGCTGGCGACGCTGCTCAGGGCTGGACCGTGAACTTGTAGCTGCCGGTGGTCTTGTGGCCATCCGTGGCGAGGGCGTGCCAGTCGACCTTGTAGGTGCCGGCGGCCAGCGAAGCCGTAACCGGGACGACGAGGCTGGTATCATCGCCCGGAGCGAGCGTGGCCTCGCCGGTCGAGACGGCGACCTTGTCGGGGGCCGTGACCTTGACCCCGGTGAACTTGAGGTTGAGGCCTTCGGAGAACTTGAGGTCGAGCTCCGACGGGGCGGTCGCGACCGTGCCGCCCACCGCCGGCATCGCCGATTTCAGGTGCGCGTGTGCGAATGCCTGTCCGGAGAAGGCAAGGGTGGCGATGGCCACGAGGAGGGCCTTCTTGAGAGCGTTCATGGTGAACCTGTTCGGGTTGCGTAAAAGCGTCGGGGCCGCGGGGTTGCCGGGCTCGCCAAAGCGACCCGGCCATTGGCTCAGGCGAAGGAGCGCCTGAGGTGGCGTCCGGAAGGATCGATCATCCCTGTGGCGGCCGTGGGAGCCGGCCGGGGCTCAATCCATGGTCATTCCGGGCATGGCGTTCCCCGCAGGGCTCGAGGCATCACCGGGGCTCTTGGCGCCGATGCCCTCGACGGTGAAGCGCACCGGCACGGTGCCGGCGTGCTCGAACACGAGCGTGCCGTCCACCTCCTGGCCCTTCTTGAGGCCGTGCTTGTGGCCGGTGAACATGATGTGCTTGGACGCGGGCTCGAGCGTGATCGACCTGCCGGCCAGGATCTCGATCGAGCCGAGCGGACGCATGGTCATGACGTCGCCGGTCATCGACATTTCGTGCAGTTCGAAGCGCGTTGCCACTTCGAGCGAGCCACCGGCGAGCCGGTCGGGCGCGCCGCCCTTGTTGACGACCGTCAGATAGCCGCCTGCCACCTGCGCGCCCCCCGGCGTGGCCCTGATCCAGGGATGCTGGATCAGCAGCGGACCCGCCGTGACATCGTGGGCTCGAGCGAGAGAGGGGGCGAGTGCAAGGAAGGCCAGCACGGGCAGCCGGCCGGCTTTGGTGCAAAGTCGCATGGAGATAGGTCCTGAAAGTGCCCACGATCGTCGCGGCGTGAGGACGCGCCGAAATCGTCGAGCAGGAAAACCGGGATCGCGTGTCAGGTCACGCGGTCGGTGGGCCTTGGGATTGGCGCGGCGTGCGAAGGCGCGTGACGGTCGGCGCCCAGGCCATGGCCTGGGCGTGCTCGACGTATCGGGCGACGGATCCCGGCTCGGTCAGGATCGGCGCTGCCGCTAAGGTGACTGGCGCGCTGAGGGCGCAGGCGTCACAGCAATCATGCTGCGGAGGGGCTTCCGGGAAGGACCCGCTGTCTTCACCCGCGTGGCAGATATATACGGCGACACCCGGAATGCCGAAGCTCTGCCCCATACCGTCAGACGTGCCAGCGAGACCCCGCCCGACGCCGACAAGCGTCAAGGCTAGCAGCAGGACTGCGGCAAGGACTTGCCGCATAGCCGAAGATCGAACCAGCGTCACGTCAGACAGACGAGGCGATCCTTGATGAACTGTCAAGCCCCACCCCAGCTTGTCTCGATGTCCTGATCTGAGTTCGCGTTCAGGGCGCTTCATCCAAGCGAAAACTCATTCTTGCAATCTGCAATTGATCAACGATGAACCCAACTGGCCTCCCCGAACAGGCGACATCTATGGTCAGCAGCCTCCAACGGAGCGAGGCCAGTGAATTCGCAAAGGGTCGGTGGAGAGCTAAATGAGAGAGAGAATTCGCATGCCCCGGAGGAGTCGCCGTAATGCCGGGACTGCGCGAGCCTTTCCTCCTTCATCGTGCAAGTAACTTCGAGCCGTCTGGTCGAAGTTCGCCTTTAGCATCGACGTGACAATACAATGTCTGGCGTGTGACGCCGAGTTCCGCACAGAGCTCGCTCACCTTCGTTTCCGGTTTTCCCATCGCTGCTTACCAGAAAAGGTGACAGAGCCCCTGCCAAAGGTCCTGCTTGACCCAGAAAGAGTTCGGTTCCCACCCAGAGCTGGCAGTACCATAGCGACGCTCCCATGGCGTAAGGCCCCTTCCTCCAACAAAATGCTCAGCTTGAAGTCTGGGGTGGAATAGCAGATCGGGGCCGATGGGATAAGGCTGGCTATGCGCAAGGAGCTCGGCTATATCCCACAGTCCACCTGTTCCCAAATCACGTGGCGTCGGATGAATACGAACATAACCAGGATCGACCCCGCTGGGCGGCTGAGCATCTCTGCCCAACACCGCAAAGCCCTGGGGCTGGAGAGCGGTGGCCCGGTCGTTGTGACGTTGGTGGGCGATGAAGTCCGTATCCGATCCATGGCGACGGCCATGCACGAGCTCCAGGCCGATGCTGCACGCTTCCTCCAGGATGAGCAATCATCGGTAGACGCATTCATCGCGGAGCGTCATGCCGAAGCGGTTCGCGACGAAGGGGAGTTCAACGACGAGCCCGCGCCCCTGCCCACGGAGCCTGTGGCACGCGCAGCTAAGAAGCCGGAGCGCAAGGTTGCCCGGTAGCGTCCTCGACGCCTCGGCACTGCTCGCCTACCTGAGAAAGGAGCCTGGTGGCGAGCGCGTGCTCGAAGCCATCGTAGCCGGCGGTGCAGTTATGGCGACCGTCAATTTCAGCGAGGTCGCGAGTTGGTTTGCCCGCAATGGTGCCGATGAGGCATTCGTCCGCTCGTTGCGAGCCCGACTTGTCTTTCCGCTCGTGCCGGTTGACGACGACCTTGCAATCGGGGCGGCCCTGCTCCTGCCACTGACGCGCGCGGCTGGTTTGAGCCTTGGGGACCGCCTCTGTCTCTCCCTGGCTGCTCGCCTTCGACTCCCTGCCTTAACGGCCGACCGATCTTGGCGTGAGGTCGCCGACGCGGTAGGCCTAACAGTTGATCTGATCCGCTGAGCGAGCCAAGCACCTGCCCTGGCCGTTCTCGAGCACTGCCTGGCGACTGGAGTTGACCCATGGACGAACCCGCTCTCGCGGGAGGGCTTCCTGAGAGGTAGGGCACAACTGGAGATCTGAGCGAGCGCTTGAGCGGGTTGCGCCGGCCTCCGAGCATGAGGGCCCACCCCTCATCTCGCGAGGATCACGCGATGTCCCAGCAACAAGGGGGCACTTCAAGGTTTGTCACATGGACAGCGGTAAGCTGAACATTTGAGGAACACCTGTGTTGGGATAGCCTCGACCGGGCTCACGCCACCTTGGCCATACGTCCGAGGCCGAGGTTGAGCGGCCTGAACCCGTCATCATCAACGCCGTGGCCGGTGTTCTGCCAGAGATAGTCGCCGGTCAGGCTTATGTGCCGCCAGCCAAGCGGCGCGACGCGCGCGAGCAGTTCATCGGGAGCGGCCACGCCCAATCGGCGCAGGTGCTCAGCGGCCCGGCCCATATAGAGCGTGTTCCAGTAGACGATGGCGGCGGTGACGAAGTTCAGCCCCGAGGCTTTCAGCGCCTGGTCCTCGAACGTGCGGTCACGCAACCGGCCCTGTTTGTGCACGAACACGGCTTGGGCGAGGAAGTGCCGGGCTTCGCCCTTGTTCAGTCCGGCCTGGCACTGTTGCCGAAGTGCCTTTGATTCCAGCCAGTCGAGCGTGAACAGCGCGCGCTCAATGCGGCCAACCTCCTGGAGCGCGAAGTCGAGCCGGTTCTGACGGCGATGCGCGGCCAGCTTTTTCAGCATGACCGAGGGCAGCACGGCGTGCGCCTTGATGGACGCGGCGAGCCGGACGATCTCGTCCCAGCTCTCCCGGATCACCGCGGTGTTGATCGGGCGGCCGATCAGCGACGCCAGCGCCGGGTAGCGCCCGTGCCCCTCGAACGTACCGAGCTTGCGGTCGGCGAGATCGCGCAGGCGTGGCACGAACCGGAATCCGAGCAGGTGCGCCAGGCTGAACACATGGTCGGAACTGCCGCCGGTGTCGGCGTAATGCGTGGTCGGTTCGATGCCAGTTCCGTGCGCAATCAGTCCATCAAGGACGTAAGGCGCTTCCGCCGCGGTCGCGGAGATCAGCCGGGCGTGGAACGGGGCGTAGGTATCGGCGACATGGGTGTAGATCTTCTGCCCGGGCTCCGAGCCGTAATGCACGTTGATGCTGCCCGCCGATCCGCGGCGACCGCTCCTGAAGAACTGCCCGTCCGAGCTCGACGTGGTGCCGTCACCCCAGAGCTGGGTGAGCGGAAGCTCGGCCTGCGCATCGATCAGGTGGCGTAGCGCGCCCGCATAGTTCTCCTCCGAGAGATACCAGCTGTGCGTCCAGGCGAGCTGCGCGTAACTGACGCCCTGACTGGCGTTGGCCATTCGCTCGATCCCGAGATTGGTGGCATCCGCCAGAATGGCGGCGAGTAGAGCCTCGGGATCGGGATGGGACCGCCCCGAGCGGAGTTCGAGAAAGGCTGACGTGAAGCCGGTGCGCCTCGCCACCTCGGCGAGAAGCTCGGTGATGCGGACTTTCGGCATGAGCCGGTCGACGAGGGCATCGAGCTGGTCGGCTGCGGCCGGTGTCGTTGCCGCAAGCGGGACCACGCGCAATTCGTTGCCCTTCAGCTCGACGCCGTCGAGCGTGCCCCGCTTCAGCGCGTTACCGAAACGGCGCAGTCGCCAGTCGAGCAGCGTTGCACGTCCGTCGAGATAGCGGTCCACGTCCGTGTCGAACGGCAGGTTCGCCGCGATTGCTGCGGCGTCTGGACGGGATAGAAGGTAGGAATCGAACCGGAGGTGGTCACGGGTGCCCTCCACCCAGAGATCGCCCGAGCCAAGCCGCTCGCGCACCATGGCTACGGTCGCCGTCTCATAGCGTCTGCGATCAATGCTCCCACCCTCCGTGATCGCGGCCTTCCAGCTCTTCGGGAACGGCATGGGCGCGTCAACCGGCACGTCGCGCTTGCCGGTCGCGTTCAGCTCGCGCACGAGCTTGACGGCCGCGAGCACGCCATCGCGCGAGCCTGCGGCCTTGAACCGGAATGCGTCCAGGAAAGCGGGCGCATACCGACGAAGCGTCATGTACTTGTCGGACGCCCTTACCAGCGGCTCGTCACGAGCGAGATCCGCGATAGCGGAAACCTCATCGGCCACGCCCATCAGCCGTTCCCAGCCGACGTCGGTCTCAAGCGCAACCCAAGGATCAAGCCCGTCCTCGCGCGCGACGCGCAGCGTGCCGATCGTCGACCCGAACAGCCGCATGAGGCGGCCCACGTCCTTGGTGGTCGCTTCGTAGCGGCGTTTCTGCGAGGCGCGCGCCTTGGCGAACAGGAGTCCGGTCTGTTTACCAAACATCTCGACCGCGGCGTCGGCGAGCCGGGCTTCGAGGTCGATCATGGCCACGGCCAGGGTCGCCCGCCGGCGACGGAGCGAATAGTCGGAAAGAAGGAATGCCGGCGCGACCGCTCCCTCACGTACGAGTTGGCGGAACCGGCGCTCGTGGATGCGCTCGACCACTCGCGCGTCAATGCTGATACCGCGGACGTAGGACAGTCGTGCAAGGATGCCGGCAAGATTCCGGGCGGACGGGCTGTCGCCCGTGTCGCGTAACCAAGCGAGCGGGGTCACCTCACTTTTCTGATCGGTGACGAGCAACGCGTCCAGGGCCGCGACCTGTTCGGGCGTGAGCGCGTCCACTACGATGTCGGCCGCGAGCTTGCGCGCCTTTGCCCTCCCTGCGATCCCAATCCGCTCGATGCGGGCTGGCGCCGGTAGAACGATACGCGCTGCGCGAAGGTTGTCGACGATCGCGGTCGCTATCGCCATGCCGCGCTCGGTTCCGCTCGCCGCCTCGGTCGCGACGTCGAGCGCGCAGGCTACGTCGCCGGGCTCGAAGCCGCGCAGGCCCAAGCTTCCCATTGCTTCCCAGGCGTGCTCGAGCCGGGTCTGGGCGCGGCGGGCATAGTCAGCCATCGCGCCCGATCTCAAGCCGAGTTGGTCCGCTATGTGCCGAACCAGAAAGTCGGACACGACCTCGTCGTGTCGCAACCCAAAGCCAGGATGCTGTAGAAGGGCCAGGTGGAGCGCGAAGCCAAGACGATTGGCGTCGCCGCGCCGCGCTTCGATCAGCGACCGATACTCCGGCATGACGGTGTAGAACTTGGCGAGCGAGGCGTGATCTGAAGGAACGCCGAATAGCGCCCGTCGCTCGTCTCCCGTCAAAAGGTCGCGTCGGGCCATACGACTCCCCCTTCTCGGGACAAGCGTAGCGCGGGCGGGGCCGTAGCGCGAGTTGTCGCGTGGCGTGTGATCCTCCTCCGGTCGCGAACGTTCCGGCTTATGCGACAAGGCAATGGGGAAGATTGGTGGAAAGCTGTCCTTCCTCGACACTGCGGGGACGGCCATGCCAGGATGGCGGCGATGATCCCGTCGATGGATGAAGCTCTCCGGAAGCAGACGCAGGCGCGGCAGGAGCTTGCTGTGTCGCTTGCCGCCATCCCTGGTGGCCGTGATCTCATCGACTGGTTCGAGGGCGAGCCCGAGTTCGGGGACGCCGAGATCGTTAGCCTGCTCCTCAACCGCCAAGGCCCGAGTACGCTTCGCATCGCGCTCTACCGCCGTGGCAAGAGCGCGATCTTCGCGTTCGAACTGGCCGCTTGGATCGATGCGGACGTGCGCGGCTTCAGCCATCAGAATGTCATCGGCGGCTTGAGGCTGCGCTGCGCAGAGGATCGCGAGGTGCAGCCGTGGGAACTCGGCGTTGGATGCCAGCCGGGCGAGTGGCTGATCGAACTCGAACCTTGCTTCGGCGCGTACGGCCTGATCCGCGCCGACATTGCCCGGATTGTCATCGAGCGCGCGCCGAATCGAACGGATAGCCGGTAGGGGTCGACAGCTGCCGCGACCGTTTCGCAAATGTTGTAACTTCCGCGACGGTGTCGGGCCGCACGGAAATCCGGGCGCGGAGTTGTCGCAAAAATCTGTTGCTAAAAGCAATCTTTTCGATGCACATCTGCGACATGCTGATCGGCTATGCGCGCGTGTCCACCGACGACCAGGACCTGCGCCTCCAACGCGCGGCGCTGAAGGAAGCCGGTGCCGCCGCACGTTCGAGGAGAAGGTGTCGGGCGCCAAGCGCGACCGGCCCGAGCTCGTCCGGCTGATCGAGCAGCTCCGCAACGACGATGTGGTGGTGATCACCCGGCTTGACCGGCTCGCGCGCTCGACCAAGGACCTGCTCGACATCGCCGAGAAGCTGAACGAAGCTGGTGCCGGCTTACGATCACTCGCCGAGCCCTGGGCGGACACGACGTCGCCCGCGGGCCGCATGGTCCTGACCGTGTTTGCAGGCATCGCGGAGTTCGAGCGCGCGCTCATTCACCATCGCACCAGCAGCGGGCGCATCGCCGCCAAGGCGCGCGGCGTCCGGTTCGGTCGACCGTCCAAGCTCAGCCCCGAGCAGGTCGCATTAGGTCAGCGCCTCGTCGGCGAGGGTACGTCCGTGCGCGAAGCCGCCAAGCTCCTGAAATGCCATCACGCCACGCTTTACCGGGCGCTCAATGCGCCGATTGCCAAACCATAGCGCTGTTCGTCAAACGTTCCACTTACCGCTGTCCGTGTAACAAACCTTGAGGTGCCCCCTACGAGGCCAGGATGGACGTCTCCGAAGCCATGGTCGATATCGCCATGGGTGGGTTGATGATCCGAAGACTCGCCCACCCATAGTTGTCAACGGACTCTAAGGATGGCATCGCGGCCGCAAGGGCGAAGGGGAAACGGCCGGGACGTCAGCCGCTCGACGCTGACAGGATACAGGCTGCTCTTAAGCTGGTTGGGGCCGGCCTATCGCCGACCAAGGCGGCTAGCCAGCTCGGGCTTGGACGATCGACCGTCTATCGCGAGGTCGCCGCAGCAGGGCTCAGTCGCGAGACGGGCTGACTCATGTCGGCCGTTCCTGGTTCGTTCGCTCTTAGCGTTGTTGAGCGAACGACGGCCGCGCTGCCCTCAGCATCAGCCGCGAGACTAGGAGAAGTACCCACTCTCCCGCATGTCGGCGAGCAGGCCCTTGTGCTGCGGCTGCCAGCCCATGGTCTTGCGGGTCAACGTGCTGGAGGTCGGTTTGTCGATTTGTACGAAGCGCGCCATCCAGGTGAAATGCGCGGGCGCTTCTTCCCTGCTGAGGCTCCGGACTGGAATCCCGAGTTCCTGCCCGATCGTCTCAGCAATCGCACGCATGGCGATACCCTCCTCGGCGACGGCGTGAAGCACGGCGCCGGGCGCAGCACCCTCGACGGCCAGTCGAAACAGCCGGGCGGCATCGAGCCGGTGAACCGCAGGCCAGCGGTTGGCGCCGTCGCCGACAAAGGCGACGACGCCCGCCTGCCGGGCAGTGGCAATCAGCTGCGGCACGAAACCATGGTCGCCCTCACCATGAACAGAAGGCGACAGTCGAATCACGATGCCCCGCACGCCGTGCTCGGCAGCGGCTATGACCACCGTCTCGGTGGCACCGCGGCCACTGGCTCCTTCGCCTAAATCGGCCGCATCGGCTTCCGTGCCGGTCCGTCCTGATGCGAGGAGGATACCCGACGCGATGACAAGCGGTTTGTCCGAGCCATGGAGCGCCTCCGCCATGGACTGCACCGCCTTGCGGTCGATTGCGATATTTTCCTGGAACTTGGAAAAATCGTGGTTGAAGCCCAGGTGGATCACGCCGTCGCACGATCCAGCGGCGCCGGCGAGGCCGTCCGTGTCGCCGAGGTTGCCCCGATGCACCCCGACGTTCTGATGTGCCAAGGCCTCAGCCGCCTTGTCGCTCCGGGCCAACCCGAGAACATCGTGCCCGGCCCCTTGCAGTTCCCGCACGACGGCGGTGCCGATGAAGCCGGTAGCTCCCGTCACGAAAAGCCGCATGGTGATTCCTCTTCGCCGTTATGGTTATCGCGAAACCGCTGTCCCCCGCGTGGCGCTGAAGGCAGCCGTGTGCCGAACCGCTTTCGGCTTATCGAGAGACGGCGAGCGGCATTGGACACGCTCGCGCCGCAACTGGAGCCGTTGGAGGAGAAGAGCGCGGGATGGCGGCCACGGCGGACGACGCCCCGTATTTCCTCAGGTACAACTCCGCCAGGATCGCGTTTGGCACCCAACAGAGCCATGCGATCGCCGGGTAGGCGTTCATCATGTCTAAGCCTAGCACCCCTGCGAGCGGCATGTAGATCCTGAGCGTGACGGCCGCGAAGGTCATGGCGAACGACCGGATCATCCATCGCCGGTGTTCCGGCCACTGACGCGCGCGCGCCGTGCGCCAGCCCTGACCGGTCACATACATCCACACGACGCCCAAGGCTCCGAAACCCGCCCCGGCGATGGCGCCCGAGGACACGCCTGCGGCGAGGACGAGGGCAGAGGCTCCGCCGGCCAAGCAGCCAACGACGTATGTCCGCCCTGTCCAGCGATGGACTCCGGGACAGCGCCGGCGCACCGCCGGCAGGAACTGAACCGGGCCGAGCAGGAGCGCGGTTGCTGCGCTGGTGGCGTGGACGATGATCCACTGATCGAGGAACCGGTTGTGCGCCACGGTTGGCGGCACGGGACCGACCCTTGCCAAGTATCGATAGGAGAAGAGCGCTACGCCAGTGCTGAGCACGGCGCCCCCAAGCCACGGCATCTTCGAGAGCCTACGTTTCGGATCGCCTCCGGCCGGGGCAACTGCGTCCGCATCCTGGGTAAGCGCGATCATAGCGCGACGACCAGCTTCTGAGCGGAAACCCCCTTCTTCTGAGCCTCCAGCGCCGCTGGTATCTTGTCGAGCCCCCGTCCTATGACGAGCGGAGCAGGAGCTGCGACATAGCGGCCATGGGCGAGCGCATCCGGCAGGAAGTCCACGTAGATCATGGGACCGACTTCGTTGTCGAAGAGAGTGGTTCCGAAGATGAACTTGGTGCGGATCCCCCTCATTTTAGCTTTGACCGTCATGGCCACGGTCGACGCGATCATGCGCGCCATGGTTGGAACCAGCCACAAGGTCCTACCACGGCCCGTGGGCGCCTTGTCGAAGGAAACCGGGGTGGTAGCGATCGAGACGAACTTGTCGCCTTTGCACGCGTGAACGATGTCAAGACAGGCCTCGGTTGACCCGAGCCCGATGGCGAGGGCGCCGGCGATCGTCCGGCCCTTGAGGGCCTTGATGATGTCCTTGACGATTGTCCTGCTTTTGTAATCGAAAACCTGGGTAGCGCCCAGCTTCTTGACGTAGCCGAAGTTCTTCGGCGAGGCCGTCGTGATGACGTCGTAGCCGGCCGCGACGGCGAGCTGGATCGCGTTGCTGCCGAGGCTGGTGGAGCCTCCCCAGATGAGCAAGGTCTTGCCGGTCGGTTTGGGATGGGCCGAAGGATATTGAAGCGCCAGTTGGTCTTTCTCGAACATGCCACAGGCCGCGGTGGACAAGGTCAGCGGCAGGACAACGGCGTTCTCGTAAGCCATCCCATCCGGGATCGGGGACGCCATGTGAGCGAGCAGGACCGTGTACTCCTGAAAAGCTCCCTCCGCCGAACTGTTGCGTTTCTTGTCTGCGCCGACCGCGTGACCCAGGACACGGTCACCGACCTTGAATCGAGAGACGCCGGTCCCGACCTCGACCACTTCCCCTGCGACGTCGGAACCGACGACGAATGGGTATTTGATCCACGAGAAGAAGAGGTCACCCATCGACTGCGTCAGCCAGTCCAACGGATTGATCGCCACAGCGCTGTTCTTGACCACGACCTCGTTCTCACGAGGGGAGGTGTACGGCGCGGGCTTGATCTCAAACGGGGCGTGCTTCTCTGGCAGCCAAACGGCGTTGTTCACGGGCATTTCTACTCACCTTTCTCTCTTTCCGGTCTGACGTCCCGCTGGAGCGCGCGCAGCTGGGCGCTCGTTCGACCCAGCAGCGTTGGCGGGTTGATATGCTATTGAAAGCAGACGATCCATGCTTTAGCGTCCGCACTATCTTCGCAAACGTCCGGATCGCCATGGACCCGCTCTCAGATGTGCTGTCGCTGCGCTGGAGGGCAAACCCTCTTCAGAGCTGCGCCGCGTTCAAGGGGAGGCGCGCCGCCAGACGAGGTGGGCGGTGCGGGTTACGCCGGCGATCCGCGTCGGTAGGCCGCTCAGCTCCAGCGGTCGCCAGTCAGCTCGACGTGGCGAACCTGCTGTTCGCCGATCCAGTTCGGCACTAGTGGTCCGACCCAGACGGATGATTCATCCGTCTGGAATGGTCGGCCCACCAGCTTGGAGGCGGTGCACCGATTCATCTCAGACGGTAGGTGTACCTTCCGTCTGAGTCGGTGCACTAGGCTGAGCGCCACGACGTGCGTCACGGTGGCTCGCTCCTCATCGACTTCGAACGTCCCGCAGTAGCCGAAGTAGCCCCGCGCCGCGGCTGCCCACTCCTCCGTGGTCCCCTGGCTGATGTCACCGGACGCCAAGTTCAGGCGCCCCGGCGCCATGATGTGGACGGAGACGTTGCCATCCTCCGTATAGGTGATGCGGCCCTCCAGGTTCTCCCCCATGGGATAATCGTCTCGTCTCCCGCCTGCCTCGCCTCGTACGAGACTACGTGACATGTGCCGATCAGGCGATCCTGCAACGTCGTCATCCCTCAACGCGCTGCGTTGGATAGGTCGAAGCTGTCTTCGAGCATCTGGAAGCGCGTCACGACGCCCTCGGCGATGGTCAGCACCAGCGCGAACTGCGTCGCGGTGACCTTGCCCGTCCGCTTGATCCGCGTCCGCAGCGAGCCGACGATCACCGCGCGGTTCTCGCTGGCGAGCACGTCCTCGACGTCGAAGGCGAGCGGCTCCGTCATAGCGCGCAGGTCGCGCATGAAGTCGGCCATCGCGCCCCGGCCGGTCTTGCGGCCGATCCAGGGCATGACGCCGTCGTCGCCCTGGATTTCAAAGGCGAGGTCGCTGGCGAACGGCGCAGCAATTTCGGCCGGATCACGGCCACTGCTGATACCTTCGAGCAGCCCTTGGGCGATCTGAATGTTTTGCTGGGCGCTCATAGCTGGCTTCCGGTCCTTTGATGATAGCAACCATATGGACCGATGCTGCGGCTTTGGGCAGAACCTACCTAAAGGTAAGTGCCGGAGGTGGCTGTGGTTGCAGATGAGGCACGATGCGGCCTTGACGTGGCGCTGGCCGTCATGGGCGGGAAATGGAAGCCCCTGATCTTGTACCATCTCCGCGCCAGGCCGGAGCGATTCGGAGAAATCAGGCGGAAGCTGCCGGGGATCAGCGAAAAGGTTCTTATACAACAGTTGCGTGACTTGGTAGCGGCTGGCGTATTGACCCGACGCGACTACCAGGAGGTTCCACCGAAGGTGGACTACACCATCACTCCCTTCGGGATGACCCTCGTGCAAGCATTATTGCCGCTGTGCGATTGGGGAACCGAGCATCGATCCCGTGTCGAACAGATCGTAACTTCGGGTTAGCAGTCTAATCACGCCCGGTCTGGATTCCCACAAACGAATGTCTGACGTCCTGCCGCCAAGCTGTCCGCCAACCCTGCTTGACGGCGGCTTTGCGGACGGGTTGATTGGCGGACGGCAAAGCGGACAAGAGGACGGCTCGGATGGCGCTGATCGGGTATGCGAGGGTCAGCACGGCCGAGCAGAACCTCGACTTGCAGAAGAACGCGCTTGCCAAGGCCGGCTGCGAGGATATCCGCGAGGACCAAGCATCGGGCGCCAAGACCGAGCGGCCCGGATTGGCCGGGGCGCTCGGACACGTCCGCCGCGGCGACACGCTGGTGGTCTGGAAACTCGACAGGCTCGGCCGCTCGATGGCCCGCCTGATCGAGACGGTGCGCAAGCTGGACGCCAAGGGCGTGGGCTTCCGCTCGCTCACCGAAGGCGTGGACACCACGACGCCAGGCGGCACGCTCTTCTTCCACATCTTCGGGGCGCTGGCGCAGTTCGAGCGCGATCTCATCCGCGAGCGCACGAGCGCGGGACTGAAAGCAGCCGAGGCTCGCGGGCGCAAGGGCGGAAGACGGCCGGTTGTAACCCCCGACAAGCTGGCGCGAGCAAAGGCCCATCTCGCCGCCGCGTTGAAAGTGCGCGAGGCTGCCGCACGGGTGAAGGTCAGCAAGACCGCGCTCTACAAGGCGCTGAACGGCTCAGCCAGTTCGGCCGAAAACTGAATTTCCTCTCCTCGCGCAAGGCATCCTGTCATAGGCTCTCGGTGGAGAAACCCATGGTAGCGCGACGGGATCATGAGCGCCCTGGCCCACACAGGCCGGCCAAGGACCCATACCGGACGGCGGCGTTCCGAGAGGCTGCGCGCGAGATCGTGCACAAGGACCGCTATGACCGCCGCGCCGGCCTCAGCGTGGATACGGCCGGCACCATCGCGCGGGCGCTGGAACGCGCCTACGGCCAGCGGGTTCGCGCTCGCGAACCGCGCTTATGATCTCCGGCTCATCCAAGACTACCTCGGGCACCGCGACCCGAAGCACACCGTCCGCTACACGCGGACCGCTGGACGGCGGTTCGAAGGGCTGTGGCGGTTAGAACTCCAAACGGCCATTTTGCACAGCTTCGCGGTGACGGGGCCAGGATGGCGGGACCAAGAGGAAGTGTGTGGTATTTACGCCGCCACTGCTTGACCGGCACTGGATGGATTGTCGTTTGCCAGCCCCGGATACCACCGCTCGAACAAGCGCCGGAGCGTGCCATCGAGGCGCGGGTGCGGGTTTGCAGCAACAGGTGGGCGCCCCGCCGGGTCCACTGCATCTGCTGGCGCTTGACCTGCACGACGCCGGCTGCATCGGCGACGGGCGGTACCGCATCAGGGTCAGCGGCAGGCTTCGGTTGCGTCGAAGGTCGGGGCACCAGCCAACCGTATCGTGCCTGCCCCTATGCCGTCGCGGGGACCACACACTTCCTCATGGTCGCCTTCTTGCGGTGCACGGACCGTTTCGGCGCCTTCGTGACCAAGCCGCGCGACTGCAGCACGCTCTTGGTCCAAGTGTAGCTGCGCTTGAAAGACGCCCCGTCGGCCATCGGCCGGTTCACGACCGCCTCATGGAAGTGCTTGACCGTGAAATCGAAGTACCGCGTCCGGAACTCCTCCACCATCCATTCGATCTCGTCCACCGGGGCACGCCGCCCAGAGGCGCGGCCGCGCCGCCCATCGATGATCCCCTCGGCACCCTCAGCCTCGTAGGCGTCCCGCAATCGGCGAAAATGACGCTCACTCATGCCCAGCATCTCGGCCGCTTCCACGCAGCTCAGCTTCTTCGATCGATGCAACCCGATTGCATCGGTGATCCGTGCCATCCGAACCTCCGGCAGCATGCGACCCTCCGGACCAAAATCCGGACATGTCGCCCGCTACCAATCCCGGACATGCCACTAGCTACCGACACGCCCTGGATCAGCATCTTGCGCAGGTATTTGCTGCCGCGTTTGGTGATGCCGAGCAGCTTCGGCCGCCCACCCGTCGTCACCTGCCGCGGCACGAGGCCGAGCCAGGCCGCGAGGTCCCGCCCTCGAGCGAAGGTCCCTGCATCACCCACGGCTGCCACCAGCGCCGTCGCGTTCAGTGCGCCGATGCCGGGGATGGACAGGAGCCGTTTCGCCCCGTCCTGCGCCTTGGCGGCTGCGGCGAACTCCGTGTCGAAAGCCTTGATGCGCTCGTCGAGCGCGACCCACTGGCGGCGCATGTCGACGATCAACTCGTGGATCCGGTCCGCCAGAACACGCTTCTCGCCGTCGAGCAACTCGGCAAGGGCGACGGCCAGCCTGGCGCGGCCCTGCGCCACCACGTGGCCGCGCTCCAATAACAGGCTGCGGATCTGGTTCATCAGCGACGTCCAGTCACCGACCAGCCTGTCACGGACGCGGTGGAGCGTCTGCATGTCGAGTTGCTCCTCCGATTTCAGGGTGACGAAGCGCATGGTGGGCCGGCTTGCGGCTTCGGCGATCGCCTCGGCATCCCGGTCGTCGTTCTTCTGTGCTTTGACATAGGGGCGCACGTACTCGGGCGACATGAGGCGGATCTCATGCCCCTGGCCGGCCAGAGCACGGCCGATGTGGTGCGCACCGCAGCACGCCTCCATAGCAACGACACAGGCCGGGTACTTGGAGCAGAACTCGACGACGGTGTCGCGATGCAGGCGCCGACGTAGGACGACTTTGCCGCCAGCCTCCAGGCCGACGAGGCTGCACGACGTCTTGCCGAGATCGATGCCGATGATGGAAAGCTGCATGGTTCCGCTCCGTCCTCACCTGGGGTGCAGCAGCATGCTATCAGCTGATGCAGAGGGAGGGGCGGGCCATCCATAAAGGGGATCTTCACGCCAGCGAGCAGACCCGCCCGGACGTGATGGAGGCGCGCGAGGCTTGGTTCGAGGGGCAACTCGACCTCAATCCTGAACGCGTGGTGTTTCTCGACGAGACCGCGACTGCCACCAACATGGAGCGGCGCTACGGCCGAGCACCGCGAGGTGAGCGCTGCCGCCTCGCGGTGCCTCACGGCCACTACAAGACCACCACCGTCACCGCCGCCCTAGGGGCGCCGTCGAACTCATGGACGGCGCCACGAACGGCGCGCGTTTCCTGTCCTATGTCACCGACACGCTCGGGCCCGCGCTCAAGCCGGGCGACACAGTCGTCATGGACAACCTCGCTGCTCACAAGGTGGCCGGCGTCCGACAAAAGGGGATCTTCACGCCAGCGAGCAGACCCGCCCGGACGTGATGGAGGCGCGCGAGGCTTGGTTCGAGGGGCAACTCGACCTCAATGCTGAACGCGTGGTGTTTCTCGACGAGACCGCGACTGCCAGCGAGCAGGCGCGCGATGGTGGTCTTGCCGACACCGGGCAGGCCGCTGAAGACGATCAGGGTGGTCATCGCGTTCGCGTCCGAAGTCAGCAGCGAACGAGATTAGCCACAGAGCCGCAACGCAACCGACAGCCGAGCATCGTCCCTGTCTGGAGTCCACGACTGGTCCTCTTTAGACAAAGGTCGACGACTCGCGATGCCGCTTCGAAAGCTTGCCGACTCTGCCTCTGGTCACCTCATTTTGAGGCGGCTATGACGCCGCTCCGGTGTCGTCAGACGCGCGGTCGGGGCGACCGTCATGCGGACCGACTGGCCGTGCTGGCCAGTCGGTCCATCGCTCGCCGCAACTGGCCTCATAGGCCTCGTTCCAGGGATAGCGGATGCGGTTTTCCGGCTTGTTCGGCTCGCCGACCACGAGCAGGCGGACCTCCTCGTCCGTGTTGTTGATGAAGGTATGCGAGACGCCGGTGCCCGCCGGGAACGCGACCGCGTCGCCGGGTCGGAGACGATGGAGCTGGCCGTCGATCCAGGCGTCGGGATGGCCATCGAGCACGAACACGAACTCGTCCTGCGCGCTTTCCGCGTGTGGGTACGAGGTCCGTCGCCCCGGCGGCACGCGCTCGTGGTGGATGCCGAGACGGGTCAGTCCCAGCGCCTTGCCGAGCGGCGCGCCGATCGCGAGACGCTCGGTGTCGCCCGGGTAGATCGCGTCGTCCGCGCCTTCCAGCTCGGACCAGTGGCGAATGAAGTCGGGTCGTTCCATGCGGTGTTCCTGTTCGCCGACGTGGGAGAGTAGGAGGCGATGCGTCTCGGGTGCAAGCCCTCCTGCCTGCGGTGGCCGTCGGCGTGACGCTCGCGATGCATGCCGGTCCGGCGCTTTCGCCGCAGGCCGCCGCATTGATCACGCCCGTTCATGCCGCCTTCGACCGCGTCCGGACCGAGCAATGCGACATTTTCCGTTCGCGCCGACATGCCGCCACACGCATCCACGGGTACGAGGACACGGTAGCCGTTTCCGATAGCGACAAGCGCGGCGTGCATTACCACCACTTCGGTCGCGAAGCCGCACAGCATCAGGACCTTGCGGCCGCTTGCCAACAGCGGAGGCTTCGTCGGCTAGCGATGCGACGATCCCCAAGGGTCGCTCGCAGATGCGCTCACGCTGGCGGTGGTAGGCAGGTGTTGCGTGAACAATCGACGATCTCGAGCCAACCTCACCCTCGCGGTCGCTATGGCACAGCCTTCGCATTCAGTTCGGCGCCCGGCCTGTCAACAGAATCAGCGCAGCGAGCGACGTGGCGGTTTCGGACCCGAGCGCGCTGGCGGTCATTCCATGAAGCGCCCGCCTGGTTGGAGCGCACGGAAGCGTTCCGTCCAGGTCCGCCGCAGCTCGCCTTCCGATGCGCCATCGTCATAGGCGGGCGAGGAGAGCGACAGCGCCCGCGTCATCGTGATGAGGATGACCGCCCGCGTACGCGGCACGAGGGCGCCGTGATCGGCAAAAAGCAGCAAGAGCCCGTCAAATCCCTCCTCGCCCCGCCGTACAATCCGCGCCCTGCCGAACAGGCGGCAGCCGCGACGCGTGAACGGGTCCACGAAGTTGACCTCCACCGCCGGGTTGGCCGCGAGGTTGCGGAGGGTGCCGGGCGAGCGGATTTCCGCAAAGGCGACCGTGGCCGCATCCACGATCGCGAAGGTGCCTTTGGGCGAGAGGTTCGGCGTGCCGTCCGCGTTCACCGTCGCCACAAAGCCGAGCCGTTGCTCACGGACCACCTGCATCATGCCCGCGGTCATCACGGCGGGGTCGTTTCGAGTGGTTGCGGGGTTGCCCAACGTCACCGCTTGTATGTCACGGCGTGGGCCTCCGCCAGCGCCTCCTCAAGAGTGCGGCCCGCGCGGTAGCCGGCGAGCAAGTCCGGACGCGGGACGCCCTTCATCAAGCGGCGGCACGGCTCGGGCTCGCCGATCACCATGCGGACGGGCAGGCGCTCGGCGTAGATCGGAAGCAGGTAATCCTCCTCGTCGTCCGCGACGCCCTTGGCGCGTATCTTGGCGGACGCGCGCTCGATCTCCATCGCAACCACGGACGTAGCCTTGATCTCCTGCGACGTGCTCTCGCGCAGGCTGGCCGTCCGGGCGGGGAAGAAGCGGTCTACCATGGCGACCAGCGCGGCCTCCTTCTCCGCCGGGTCGTCCACCTGTCGGGCGTTGCCGAAGGCCATAACCGACCTGTAGTCGGCGGAGTGGTTGAACCCGCAACGCGCGAGAACGAGGCTGTCGAGGTGGGTCACGGCGAGGCAAACCGGCTGGCCGGTCGACTGGTTGCGCAGCATGCGGCTGGCGCTGCTCCCATGCCAGTAGAGCGTCGTGCCCTCGCGCCAGAACAGTGTCGGCGTGCAGTAGGGCAAGCCGTCGATGACGTAGGATACGTGCGACAGGATGGCTGCATCCAGCACTGCGTGAATGGTCTCCTGATCGTAGAAGCCCCGATCGTGGCGGCGCTTTACCCGGTTGCGCGCATTCACCGGATAGGTGGCCATTTCTATGTCTGTCATCCGTGGTCCCCGGCTGGCGTTGCGGTCCGACTATGCCAGAGCTAAATTGGTTGACAGAAGGTCCAATCGCGGATGCCGCTGCCAACCAATCGTGCCGCCGGGGCCTGCCCGGTTGACTTACCGCTGCGACTGGACGGGATGACCGGCCCGCAGGCCGCGCGCGTCCACCAGGCGCTGCGCGATGCGATCCTTGCCGGCCGGCTCCCGCCCGGCAGCCGCCTCCCGCCGAGCCGGGCGCTCGCGGCCCAGCTCGGCATCAGGCGGAACATGGTCGTCGGCGCCTACGAACACTTGCTGTCAGATGGGCTGGTCGAGGCCAGGGTGGGTGCGGGCACCTTCGTCGCGAACCATGTCCCACTCGGCACAGCCGTGCCCGAGCGCGTTCCGGCGACGGACATGGCCCCCGGCCGCGAGGCGTTCGCCCTTGGCCGGACGAGCGTTGATGCCCTGTTCCAGGACCGGTTGCGCCGCGCGCTCGGCAACCGCCTGCGGACCCTCGATCCCGTCCATCTCGGCTACGGCGACCCCCGCGGCGGCCGGGAGCTGCGCGAGCGGGTAGCGGAGCACCTCGCCGTCAGCCGGGGTGTGCGCTGCGACCCGGGCCATATCGTGCTGGTCAGCGGCACGCAGCAGGGTTTGCAGCTTTGCCTGGGCACGGTGCTCAGGCCCGGCGACACGGCCTGGATGGAGGACCCCGGCTATCCCGCCGCCCGGAAGGCGCTAGAAGCTGCCGGGGGGCGACCGGTCCCGGTCCCCGTCGACGGGCACGGCCTTGTGGTGGATGAGGGCCGGCGCCGCGCCGCGGGCGCCCGGGTCGCCTATGTGACTCCGTCGCACCAGTTTCCGACTGGCGTCGCCATGCGGATGGACCGGCGGATCGCCCTACTGGAATGGGCGCACGACGCGGACGCATGGGTGCTGGAGGACGACTACGACAGCGAGTTCCGATACAACGGGCCGCCGCTCACCGCCTTGGCCGGCATTGATGCTGCCCGGCGGGTCATCTATTTCGGGACGTTCTCGAAGGTGCTCTTCCCCGGCCTGCGCATGGGCTACGTCGTCTTGCCGCCGTCCTTGCTTGGGCCTGTCCTGGCCGCGCGGGCTGCCTTGGACCGCTTCCCCGCAAGGCTTCTTGAAGGCGCCCTTGCGGACCTGATGGCGGCAGGCGCGTTTTCCGCCCACATCCGGCGGATGCGCGGACGCTACCGGTCGGCCCGCGACGCGGTCGCGGACACATTGGCCGCCTACGCTGGCGCGGCGCTGGAGGTGTCGGTCCCAGACCAGGGTTTGCACCTCGTCGCCCGCCTGAAGCCCGACCCGTCGCCGGGCGTTGCGGCGCGGATCAGGGATGCAGCGCGGGTGCAAGCTTGGCTGCTGTCTGAAACCCGCCTGGAGCCTAGCCCATCGGACGGCTTCATCCTGGGCTTCTCTGGCCACGGGATCACGGACTTGCGGGACGCCGCAAGGCGTCTCGCCCGGGCGGCCGCGGAGTTCGGGGCTGAGCTTCTCGACCAGCACAACAGGGGCGCGGAGTAGGTTCAGGCGCCGTGGCACGGGGCCAAAGGCGTGGGACATGCCCCGCCCTAGCCGGAATGTACTTTCGGCTCCGCTATTACCGCTCTCCAAACCGGCACTTTGCTGAGGCCCATTCTGGCAATCCGCTGAAGCCGACTTGGAAAGTAACAGTGGAACGTGTCTCACGGCGGCGGCTCGCTGTAATTCACCCCAGCTGGATGGCTTGAAGAAGGCCGAGACGCCCTGCTGAGCAGCCGGGCCTGGCCGGGTGTCATGCCGAATAGGGCTCGGAACGCGGCGCCGAACGCCGGCTGGTTGGCGTAGCCGGCGACGGCTGCGGCTCTGGCCGGGCTGGCCCCCGTGGAGAGCGCGCCCATCGCCTCGGTCATGCGCGCATGCTGGCGCCACTGGCGGAAGCTGAGCCCTGTCTCGGCCCGGAACAGGCGGGCCAGCGTCCGGCTGGATGCGCCCGCGATCGACGCGAGGCCCTCCAGACCGCGCGTGTCGCCTGGATGGGCGCGAAGCGCCGCCACGGCCAGCCGCAGCCGCTCGTCCCGCGGCATCGCCAGCCCAAGCGGCAGGGCGGTGGCCCGGGCGATCTCGTCCAACGCCAGTTCCGCCAGGTGGTGCCCGCGCCCGCTCAGGTCCCAGTTCAGCGGTTCGGCACGAGCGGCCAGGATCACCTCACGCAGCAGCGGCGACACCGTAATGACGGCCGTCCCGGTCCCGGCGCGGGTGGCCGCGTCCTCGCGCAGGAACAATTCGCGCATCGCCACCGGGCCGTCCATCCGCACCGCGTGCAGGGCGTCGGCGGGCAGGAACAGCGCCGTGCTGGGCGGCACCAAGTAGGCGGCTTCGGGCGTGTCGATGCGCATCACGCCGGAGACGGCATACGGCAGCTGCGCCCGCGGGTGCGCGTGCTGACCCGTGGAAAGCCCGGCCGGGTAGTCCATGGCGAAGCCGACCAGCGGGCGGGGGGCAGTCTCGAAGGGCCGGATCGCGGCTTGTCTGGTTGGCGACAGAAACTGGCCGGATGTTCTCATCGGTGCAGGCTACAACGGTGCTGCCCAGGGGAACAGCACCATAACGCCGAACACCCGGCTGATCGCCTTCATCAACGTCGCGCACGCATTGTGCCATTACAGCCTGCTCATCCTGCCCACGGCGGTGCTGGCGATGGCGGCCGAGGGCGGGGCCTTTGGGCACAAGTACGGGCCGATCCTGGCGCTCGCGACGGGCATGTTCGTGCTGTACGGCTTGCTGTCGCTGCCGCAGGGCTGGCTCGCCGCCCGCTTCGGCCGGCGGCCGATGATCGCTACCTATTTCTTCGGCACCGGGGCAGCTCTGGTGGCGAGCGGCTTCGCCTCGACACCGCTGACCTTGGAGCTGACGCTGGCTGCCGCCGGCGCGTTTGCTGCGATCTGCACATTTCTATGCCGGCGCGGTCCATCTCGGCCACGCAGACATCCGGATCGAGCAGGCGTCGCTCCACATCCTGGGCGTACGCCTTCCCGTTACGGACCTCCTCACCCTTCGCATCCCAATTCCGATTGTTGAGCTCCGTCGAGAAATGCTCCTCGAGTGCGACCTTGCCGTCCATCGTGGCGTCTCCGAATGTCCTACGAGGACCACTACGACGACGGTGCGTGCCGGGGCAGACCAGCAAAGCCGGAAGCTGCGTCCGCAGGTGCGGACTTACATCGGGCCATCTCACATCATCGGATGGCCCCGCCCAGCATCAGCGCTCGGACCAACCGTACCGGCGGCATCCCGTGCGCGAGCACCGCGTCGTTGCAGCGCCGGAGGTCGAACGCGGCGCCCTGCCGTCGCCGGATCTCGTCCCTGAGGGCGACGTGCTCGGAATAGCCGACGAAGTAGGTGAGTAGCTGTGTCGAAGTCAGGGTCGCGCGGTTCCACTTTGACGCCGCCTCGGACTGCTTCTGGAAACAGGTTCGGACGAGAAGGTCCACGCCCCTTTTCCGCGTCCACCCCTCGGTGTGGACGCCGATGTCGAGGAGTGCGTTGCAAGCCGAACCGAGACGCCATTGCAGCTCGGCAAGTTCGAACAGCGGGTCGTCGCAAAGGTAGCCCGCGTCCACCATCATCTGCTGCGCGTAGACGGCCCAGCCCTCCGCGAATTCCCGGGAACCGAGCGCGCGACGCAACGCGGACGTGTTCTCTTTAAGGTGCGGCGACTGGAGGAAGTGGCCGGGCATGGCCTCGTGGATCGTAAGGTTCTCGAGATAGTAGTCGTTGTGCGACCGTAGATAGTCGTCGACCTTCGCTTCGCTCCACTCGGACGGGATCGGCGAGACGGCGTAGACCGAGCGGTCGCCCATGCTCTCGAAAAACGCGGGGACGATGCCCTGCATGTCGGCGGGCATGTCGACGATCTCTACTTGCCGATCGGGGACGCCGACCAGATTGGCCGCGCGCACTCGGCCTTGCGCTCGTCGAAAACGGCTGGCGCGTCCTCTTCACGCGCACCACCGATCTCGTGCAGAAGCTACAAGTAGCGCGTCGCGACCTCGCGCTCGAAAGCGCCATCGCCAAGCTCGACAAGTATCATCTGCTGATCCTCGACGATCTGGCCTACGTCACCGCGCACCTGCCGTGCCCCGTCGACGGCATGGTCGACGACATCGCCAGGACGATGGCCGCCACGCGCCGGATTGAAGCGGCCGTTGCCTGTGCCGGGGCCGCGTAAAGCACAGGCCGCGACCGGTTTTGGTGCGTGTCGATGCTCCTGACCCGTACCAAGCGCCCGCGATCCGCAAGGCCGGCGGACGGTCATCGGCTAGCCGTTGTCAGCACCCGTCTCCCGGCAGCGCTCACGTCGCGGGCCTGCCTTCGACGATCACGCACCGGTACTCGGCACCCTTAAAGCGGTGCGCTGCCGCGTTCTGGTAGGCGGGGCTGAAATACCAGGAGCGGGCGGCGGCGGCATCCGGGAACTCGAGGATGACAACGCCCTCGACGGGGTCGCCTTCCAGGACCTCGTGCAGCCCGTAGGCGGCGTGGAATTTCACCTCGACTCCCTCGAAGCTGGCCCCGACCTGGGCCTTGTACAGGTCCAGCTCCGCTTGGTCGAGGGTACTCCCCTTGGTGAAAACCACATAGGCAGGCGGCATCGGTCGTCTCGCTCACACGTCGGATGGGTCATCGGCGCGAAGCTGCCGGTTCAAGACAGGCCGTGGAGGCGCTGCACCTGCGGCGGCTGCGTCATGAGGGGCGTTAACTTCTGGATGAATACCTTCGACGCCGGCGCTTGCTCGAACACGTCGAACCCCGCTGCGGTCCGGAAGCTCTCGATGGTGACGAAGGTCGAAGGATCGTCGGTGCCGAGCACGCGGAAGGCCGTCACCGCGGGATCCGAGCGGCCCTGCCGGGCGCGGGACGCGATCAGGGCTAGGAACTCGTCCCGCCTATCGCTCGCGACGGTGATCCTCACGATGAGCGTGACGGCGCCGGCATCGGGCACGTCATAGGCGCGCGGCTCGCTCTGCGCGAAGGCGTGGGGCAGCGCCGCCAAGCTCGCGGCCGTGGCCGCGGCGAGGATCATCGCCTTGAGTGCGCCGTGTTTCGCGTGCATAGTCGATTCCTCCAATTCAAGGGATGTTCTCGGTCGAGGGACTTGTCATCGAGGCGTGGGGTGCGGGACTGCCGCGCATGGGAACGGCAGGCCACCTCAGCCCCGAGCTCAGCGGGCCGCCACCGGGCGGGACCGATCGCCCGCCTCGTCGCGGTTGGGCGGTCATGCCGAGGCGGGGAAGCCTTCGAGCACGATCTTGCCGCGCGCCTTGCCGCTCTCGATCAGGGCGTGCACCCGCTTGAGGTTGGCGGCGTTGATCGGCGTCAGGCGTTGCGTCAGCGTGGTGCGCAGCGTGCCTCGGTCGAGCAGGCCCGACACTTCGTTCAGCAGCTTGCCCTGCTCCCCCATGTCCGGCGTCTCGAAGATGGGCCGCGTGAACATCAACTCGTTGTGGATCGACACGGACTTGCGCTTGAACGCCATGAGATCGAAGTCCGCCGGATCGTCGATCAGACCGAACCGGGCCTGAGGGGCGATCAGTGCCGCAATCTCCTTAAAATGTTGGTTTGTTTGCGTCGTCGAGAACACGAAGGCCGGGGCACCGAGGCCAAGCGCCTCAACTTCCGGCGACAGCGGCTTCGAGTGGTCGACGACGTGATGGGCGCCGAGATCTCGGGCCCATTGCTGGGTTTCCGGGCGCGACGCCGTCGCGATCACGGTAAGGTCGGTGAGCTGCCGGACGAGTTGCACCGCAATGGAGCCGACGCCGCCCGCACCCCCAACGATCAGAATGGCGGACGCTGCTCCCGGAACGGGCTTCCGAACGTCGAGGCGGTCGAAAAGTGCTTCCCAAGCCGTGATCGCCGTCAGGGGGACGGCGGCAGCCTCCGCCCAGTCGAGGCTCTTCGGCTTGCGGCCAACAATTCGCTCGTCCACGAGGTGGAACACAGCATTCGTGCCGGACCGGGTTATTGAGCCAGCATAGAAGACCTCATCGCCGGGCTTGAACAGCGTGGCGTCCGGGCCGATCGCCCTGACGATGCCGCAGGCGTCCCAGCCCAAGACCTTCCAACCTCCGGCTTCCAGCGGCGCGGCGCTTCTCCTCACCTTGTAGTCCACGGGATTGACAGAGACCGCCTTGATCTCGACGAGCAGGTCGCGGCCCGTCGGGGTCGGCTCCGGCAACTCTATGTCAACCAGGGATGCCTCATCCTCAATCGGGCTTGGTTTCTGATAGCCGATGGCGCGCATGTGCATTCCGGTCTCGAGAAGGATTGAATGAGACCGATGTGCCGCGTATCATCGTGTTGCGCAAGAACGCACATAAATTACACATAGTGTCGAAAAGGATACCATTTTGACCCGAGCTCGGCATCGCGACCTCGCCTGCAATCCCGGGTGCGTTGTAGAGGGAACGCTGGCGCTGATCGATGGAAAATGGAAGGGCGTAGTGCTCTATCATCTTCTGAGCCGAACCATGCGGTTCAATGAGCTCCGCCGACACATGGCGAACTGCACGCAACGCATGCTGACCAATCAGCTTCGTGAGCTCGAAGCGGACGGGCTGATCTCGCGCGAGGTCTTCCCACAGGTGCCCCCCAAGGTGGAATATAGCCTGACCGCCAAGGGTCGAAGCTTGGAGCCCGTATTGATCACGCTCAGGGACTGGGGGAATGCCAATGTCGTGCTGACTACAATAACGACAAAGCAAGCTGAACCACGTCTCGCATCCTAGTACTACAGTTGCATGTATGTACAGAGACTGACTCACTCCTGCGGCGGTGGCAGGGGGATGCGATGTCGGTTGCGGGGTGGTCTGGATCGCTGCTGGAGTGGCAGCAAGCATTAGCGGCATTGAAGCAGCGGATCGGGAAGGTGTTTGGCCGGCGCGAATTGCGCGAAACGGCTGGCGTCTTCATCGACGGGCTTCTGTCGGGGATCGAGCGCAAGACGGGTTGGTTAATGGCGAAGGAAGCGGGCTACACTCAACCGGCCCGGGTGCAAGGGCTTCTCGGGCGCAGTCGATGGGACGCGGATGCCTTGCGCGACGAGATCCGTGCTTACGTGTTCGAAGCTCTTGGTGACCCGGATGGCGTGCTGGTGGTGGACGAAACAGGATTTGTGAAGAAGGGGACCCAATCGGTCGGCGTCGCGCGGCAATATTCCGGGACGGCCGGGCGCATCGAGACGTGTCAAGTCGGCGTCTTTGTCGCCTATGCGAGCCGCTTCGGTCAGGCCTTGATCGATCGACGGCTCTACCTGCCGGAAAGCTGGGCCGCGGATCAGGCCCGTCGGGCCAAAGCAGGTGTGCCCGAGGCGACGGACTTCGCCACCAAGACATGCTCGAGGAACGCGCGCAACCCTATGTCCTCCCTGTGCGGTCCAACCATCATCTGCGCTTCCTCGATGGATGGGCGCTTGTGGAGACGGACCCGGCAACGATCGCCGACGATCTCGCGGCCGAAGCCTGGGAATGCCATGCGGCCGGCGAAGGATCCAAAGGGCTCCGTCTCTACGACTGGTCGCGCATCCGGCTGCCCTGGACCTGCGAGGAGGGTTTCGAGCGCTGGCTCCTCATCCGTCGCAGCCGGCGCGACCCCCAAAGCCGGGCCTATTACCTCGTCTTCGCTCGGACCGGGACGACCTTGGCCGAACTCGCCGGCGTCGCTGGGCTGCGCTGGACCATCGAGCAATGCTTTCAGCGCGCCAAGGGCGACCTCGGTCTCGATCACTGTGAAGCGCGCTCCTGGCACGGCTGGCACCGTCACATGACCCTTGTGATGGCCAGCGCTGCCTTCTTGGCGCGCCTGGCAGCCGACCTGCGCCGCTTCACCTGGAACGCCTTTGATCAAGGCAAAGCGAACAAACAGAGTCCAAACACGGCGGCAATCGCCGCCTGAACCGCATCGCCGCCCTCTTGCCAAGCGTGCCGGAAATCCGCACGCTCATCGCCCGTCTTCTGTTGAGGAATGCGCATGGATCATCGGCAGTGCTCGCCTGGTCACTCTGGCGACGAAGGCATCAAGCCGCAGCCACACTCGCCCACTACCAAACGTGGAATAGAGTGCAACTGTAGTACTAGGTGTTTTATCCCGGATTTTGAGGTGGCTCGGGGAATCTGAACAGGAGGGCTGAGTGGATTTTCTGCCTGACGGCGGCCAAGGTGGCTGCGGATCGGGAGAGACGATGAGCAAGCGAACGCGCCGAAATCATGCGCCGGCCTTCAAGGCGAAGGTGCCCTCCGCAGCCCAGTAGGGGTCGGGAAGGGCTTTCGCCCTCCCCGCCCTCCGAACCGTGCGGGCGGTTTTCCCGCACACGGCTCTCCAGTTGGTGGTTTCCTCATCGGGGATTGCGCGCGGCCCGCCAGGCCGTATCTAGGGCGAACACCCTGCGGAGGCTTCCCTGTCCTGCTTCGCAGGCCATGGTCCCAAGCCTCCTCCGCCCGGCGGTCGCGAAGTAGGCGTTCGGCCAGCGTCGTTGGTCGTCAGCACAGCGTCCGAAGCCGGGCCGCTTCTCCTGCGCTCGCAGGATGGCGCGCAACCGCCTTCGGATGAAGCCGTCAAGGGCGCGGAAGGTGCTGCCACGCGCATGCTTGAAGTAGCCGAACCACCCGCGCAGGACCGGGTTCAGGTCGGCGACGATCCGCGGCAGGCTTCTGCCTTGCTGGCGTTTCGTCATCGACCGCACCCGGTCCTTCAACCGGTCGAGGCTCTTCTTGCGGACCACGCGGCGACCCGCCTCGAACCGATAGCCGAGGAAGTCGAAGCCGCCGCCGGGTTGGCGGCAGTCACCCACATGCGTCTTGTCGGGGTGCAGCGTGAGGCCGTTAGCCTCTACCCATCCCCGAACCTCTGCAAGCGCGGCATCCGCCTCGTTCCGGCTTCGGCATAGCACCACGAAGTCGTCCGCGTAGCGCACCATCCGGTATCCCTTGCCCGCCATGAGTTCGTCGAGCGGATGGAGGTAGAGGTTGGCCAGCAGCGGGCTGATCACAGCCCCCTGCGGCGTTCCCGCGGTGGGGGTCCACCGCTCCAATCCCGCCGTGACGTCCTGGTCGAGCCAGCTCCGCAGTAGCGCGAGGACACGGCCATCGCTGATCCGCGTCTCGACCCGGTGCATCAACCGATCCTTCGGAATGCTGTCGAAGTAGCTTTGCAGGTCGGCATCCACCACGAAGGTGTAGCCGTTGCGGATCAACCGATCCGCCTCCCGCAGTGCGTCCTTGCAACCGCGTCCTGGCCGGAAGCCGTAGCTCGAAGGCAGGAACATCGCCTCAAAGATCGGTTCGATGACGAGCTTCATCGCCGTTTGGACAATGCGGTCCTTGACCGTCGGGATGCCGAGCGGTCGCGTTCTGCCGTTGTCCTTAGGGATGTCCGGATGTCCACCCGCCGGATCGCCTGCGGACGGTGCGTGCCCGCCCGCAACTCGCTCGCAAGCTCGGCCAGATAGGTTTCCGACCGCGCCGCGAACCGCTCTATGCTTTGACCATCCACCCCCGCCGCACCCTTGTTGGCCTCGACCTTGGTCCAGGCCGCCGCAAGCGTGGCGGGAGCGTACACTTTGTCGATCAGGCTGAACCAGCAGCCGCCTTTGACGCCGTTGACCAGCGCCGCAACCATGCGTTCCGTCCACACGCAGTCTGCCGCCCACGACCAGTCGCGAGCTTCTGCACCTTGCCTAGCCGTTGCCGGCACTGCCGGTGCTGGCGCTTGTCCGTGTGTGGCCTTCACGCGTCCACCTCCCTACCCCCCCCTTCCCTCCAGGCGGTTTTGCTTCCCGCCCGTCCCGCGGCCATGGCCGCATCGGTACTATGAGGGCTCCGACTCCTGCCGAGGCTCGCCCCGAACCCGGCAGGTCTCTCCGCTTACTGCGCTTTGCCGTCCCGACATCCCGTCTGTAGCGCGTCAATTACGATGAGCGGTCGTATTGCCTCATCCGAAAATGTTCCCGAAGGCTGATTGTCGTTGCCATGAGGGATCACTCCCATCGGGGCCTCTGACGAGGGGGCTTGAAGGTTGCCAGCACGCTCTACCCCTTCGTCGGAACGGCCATCTCTCGGCAAGGGACTGGCTACGCGGTCAAGCCCCGAAGCCGCGGAGCGGTGCGCCGGCGGCGCAGGGCTCGACGGCGTAGACGGGCCCATGCCAAGCTTGCTGCTGCGGTGAGGTGGGCAACCCTGGAGTGCTGAGCGGGATGGTCAGCCCGGCACGGCCGCGATCGTTGGATCCGCTGTGATGTCGACGGAGGTCACGCCGTCCCCGAACACCAGCTTGTGCGCCACCTCGCCCCTCCAAGCCTTCACGCGCCGTTGCAGGGTGCGGATCTGGCCTGCCGTGAACTTGTCCGGGTGTTCTGCCCGGAGCCGCTCCAGGAGTTCGCCCGATGATCGCCAGGGCTCGGCCTCGAACCATTCCCGGAGCGTGTCGGTCACCATTGCGAACGGATCGGGCCGCCGCCGGCCACGCTTGGTTGCAGGCTTTGACCGCGCCGTCGGGCGTGCCTCGCCCTCTTGCCACGCCGTCCGTAGCCCGCTCAGGAACTGCTCGAGCGTCGGTGCGGTGGGGGCGGCGGTGTCATCGGAGGTGGATCGGTCGGCCAAGATGACCAGTTCGCCCTGGAGCGCGCGGATGTCGTGCAGAAGCGCCACGGGGTCGAGCGTCGCGTGCATCTCCTGCAATCGCCGACGCACGTCGTCCGCGGTTCTCGGATCCGCCAGCAGGCGCGCGAACGGCGTCGCCGGAGGATGGTAGCGCTTGCGGACCTTGGCGCCTTCGCGCTTCTTGTTGGCCAGCTTGAACGACGGCTGGAAGTGATTCACGTAGAGCCGCACCGACTTATAGAGCCGGGCCAGCACCGTGGCGGCCTCGAGGCCCACATAGCGGCGGTAGCCGACCATGCGGCGCACGACGGCCCCGTTCTTCTGCTCCACCCAGGCCTGGTCGTTCTTGCGATAGGGCCGGCATCGCGTGAATTCGACACCGGCCTGTGTGCAGTAAGCCTTCACGGTTTCATTCATGAAGACCGTGTCGTTGTCCGTATCGAAGCCCAGCAGCGGGAAAGGCAGCGCTCCCCGAACCTCGTCCAGAACCTTCGTGAGCAACACCTGCTCGCGAATCATCAGCTGCGCACATTCCGTCCAACCAGTAGCAATGTCGGTCAGCGTCAGCGTCTGCAGGTAGCTACCCTTCGGACTCGCCCCGCAGTGGAGGACGAGATCCGCTTCCACGTAGCCGGGCGCCGGATCATTCCAGTCGTCGAAGGTCCGCACCGGCACGGCGCGTCGCACGGCGGACGAGGCCCCGACACGCCGGCGCTTTCGCCCGGCCGCGGCCCTGTTCTCGGCCAACGCCCGATCGATCGTCGTGGCACTCATCGTCAGCAGACCTGTCCGAACGATGGGGTCAAGCACGAGATGTCCGTGCCGCTCCATGGCCTCGACCAGCGACGGCAACAACACCTTGAGGCGCTTGCCACAGATCCGGTCACCCGCCTCCCAGGCCGTAACCAGGGCCTCGCGGACAGCCTCGTCGTAGGTGCGGCGGCCCGGCCGTGGCCCAGATCGCGTAACCGCCGCCTTCCCTCGCAGAAGCCGCGCCGCGTGTTTGCGGTGATGGCCCGTGATGGCCACCATCTCGTCGAGGATGCGACCGCGGTCGTGACGGCTCGCTTCCGCATATCTTTGGACGAGAACCGCCGTGACCTCATCGCGCGTCGCCATGCTGACCTGCCTCATACCCCGCTCCCCAGCTCGCACCGCCAAGGGAGCATGTCGGCTGAGGCAACGGGGGACTACTCCGGCAACATTTCAGGCGACGCAATGCGCCGCTCATCCCTATTGTCGCGCTACATCGGCCAACGTTCCCGGCATCCGGGGCAGCCACCCGTTGCCGCGTCATGTGTCCACGGGCGCCATCCTGATCGCGCGATGCGGGCGAACATTGTAGATGGAGACGATGTAGGCGCCGATTGCGGCGTCCAACTCGGCAAGCGACAGGCGGGGCTGCGAGGCCGGCTTGCCGTCGCGGAGGTTGCAGGGCAGTTCGGGCAACAGCTCGGTGTTGATGGTGCGGAACAGCCGCTCGATCTTGCCCCGCCGGGCTGCCTCGGTCTGTGCCTGACGCGCGCGCGATCGGTGACGACCTCGCAGTGCGGGGCGTCAAGCTACAGCTTGGGGCCAGCGTGCATGACCCGTCCGATTCAAGGGGCAAGCTGTTCTTCAACATCCTCGCGATGTTCGCCGAGTTTGAGGCAGACCTGGGCTCCAAACCCAATCAGCCACTTGAGGGCGGGTGGGCATGGCCTGCTCGACCTGGCCCTTGCTTGGCTGCTGGGCCAACCCGTTGTTTCCTCGGTGATTGCGGGCGTGACACGGCCGGAACAGGTGCAGGCCAACCCCGCGACCGCGGCGTAGAAGCTGAGGGCCGAAGAGGTTGCGGAGGTGACGGGGCTGCTGGCCTGAAACCGCTCCCGATTGGGAGCGGTTCACCTCGTGCGGGAACCGGCTGTCAACCATTCGAGTCGATAGCTGGCCGCATGGAATCGTCCCGCGTCGATGCTTCGCCGCAGCCGGCAAGGCTGTGTCGCTGAGCGGCGGGCGCGCGACGGCCGCCTGAATTCCTAGGATGCCGGCGCGAGGGCGCGGGTGTCGAAGTATTCGCGCCAAGTGTGGATCTTGCCGTCCTTCAGCTCAAGAACACCCATGACGTCGACCGCCATGGTCTTGCCGTTGTTGTCGAAGATGTCAGTGCGCTCGGTCAGTACCGCGCCGTCGCTGGTCTCGGCGATGTGACGGACCTTGCATTCGACGCTGCTGGCGGTGACCAGGAACGGGGCGATGGCCTTGCGGATCGCGTCCTGGCCAACGGATTCCGGCGGGCCGACGTTCAGCCAGCGGGCGTCGGGCGTCATCAGGCCCATGATGCCGTCGAGCGACTTGGCCTCCCAGGCGTCGAAGAAGCGACGGACGATGTCGGTGTTGCTCATGATGTCTCCTCCACGCCGGCACTGTGCGGTCTGACCGCGGCGGCATCATTATCGGGCCTCAGCGGCGAATAGCTCGAGCCTACTAAACACGCCACCGAGCTCCATTTGCCGACCTGCGGTCGCCAGCTCGCCAATAGCGACGGATTGAAAGCCGATTTCGTCGATCAGATCTGCCACGGCCGAGACGGCGTTTGGATCGTCGCCAGCGACGAACAAGACACGTCTGAAGCCCGTTGGGGTCGGCGCGAACATTGTTCCGAAAGGGAGGGTATTGAAGGCTTTAACGACGCGGGCAGATGGCGCCAGGCGCGCAACGATCTGGCTGCCGGAGTCCCCTTTGAGATCGTCGACGACAAAGTCGGGAGAAATGCTTAGGATTATGTTCGTGGCGTCGACGACGACACGACCCCGCCAATCGACGTCACTGCGAAGGACGTCCCGGATATTTCGCCATGGCAGCGCTAGGAAAAACACTTCAGCCTGTTCGACAAGCTCTTCGAATGTTACCGGTTTGAGAGGCTTGCTCATTTCCGCTAGCTTTTCAGGAAGACTTTCCGGACCGCGACTGTTCGTGATTAGGACCTCGTGGCCAGCCGCTGCGAAATGCTCGCCCAGGGTCGTGCCAACAGTCCCGGCCCCAATTATCCCGACTTTCATAATGCTTCTCCTCTTTCGATTTGCTCGCCGTGTGATGGGCAGTTCGCCTTCGGGCCGGCCCGCGGGTTTGTCCTGATTGACGCCAGTCCCTGTTGACCGGCCAGCTCGGAATGCCTGGCGCTATGGCTTGATGAAGACGAACCCGTCACGGTTCGGCGCTTCGACGGCCGAGATCGCCTCCGAAAGTCGGCGAGGCTGTGAACACTGCTGACCTTGAAGAGGGACGGCAGCTCGTCGGCGAGCTTGATCGCCGATTGAATGTCGTTGATCTGCTCATCCTGCGAGAGCTCGAAGAACCACCGTGAAAACGTGACGCCGCGGATGACGAACTGATGATCAATGAGCTCAGGCCCGGCGATGCCGAGCTGCGTGTCCCCGCTAAGGCTGCCGTAGGCTACGATGGTCGCACCGTCGGCCAACAGCGGCACGAGATCGCCGACCAGGGAACCGGAAACGCAGTCGAGAACCCCGACGATCTTCTTCCCTGCCGCAAAGGAAGTGATCTGCGTCTGCCAATCGGCGTCTTCGGTAGCGGCCACCTGAACGCCCGCCAGTTCTGTCGCGACGCGCCTCGCGCTCGACGTGCGAGACCGATCGGCGGGAGACCTTCCTTATCGAGGAAATGCAGCAGCAGACGAGCTACGACTGTGCTGGCTCCGGTGACGAGCCCCGCGCCGTCGCGAAGCACCTCGTCGGGAACCGATTTGCGCAATCCGCGCAGGATCATGCGTGCGGTGACATAGTTGATGAAGAGCTGCGCTGCGACTTCATCGCTGAGCTCTGGTGGAACGGGGATCGCCGTAGGAGCCGGGATAGCCATACTCTCTGCCCACGATCCAACAGCCGGAAATCCGATCACCCGATCGCCGACCTTGAGATTGCCTTGACCTTCGACTTCGGAGCCAAGCGCGCGAACGATGCCAACCGCCTCCGAGCCGCGCCGGACGTAGCCGACGCCCTCGGGAATGTTGTGCTGCGAACGGGTCAGGTGCAGGTCACCATGATGAACGGACGCAAGCTTGACGTCGATCAAGACCTCTCCCGGGGCAGGATGGGATTGATCGTCGATCTCGACGAGTTCTAGCGCAACGCCGGCTCGCCGAGAGCGCCCTCATGGATTACTCCTTAAAAAGGAAGAAGAACCAAGACATCGTTCGAAGTCGAGAGATGGTTCCCCGTGTGCAGACCGAGAACATGTCTGGTCGGCAGGCCGCTCAACCTGCATGTTGCTTCCTCTCCTCTGTTGACCTCGGAGGACCATCGGTGTTGACCTCGGAGGACCATCGGGCCGCGTGAAGTGCGGTCAGCAGGAGCAGCCGGGGGGCGGAAAAACGCGCGGTCTCTTGCACAACGCCGTCCTCACAGCCTATTGATGATGCCTGACAGCAACGCTTTAAATGATGGGTAACATCATTGTCAAGCCTTGAGAGGGGCATGCGATGCGAGTGACGAAGGAGGTGGCGGCGCAGAACAGGAGGAAGATCCTCGAGACCGCTACCCAGCTTTTCAAGGCGCGGGGCATCGATAACGTCTCGGTCGCCGACCTGACGAAGGCCGCCGGCTTCACGCATGGTGGCTTCTACAATCATTTCGAGTCAAAGGCTGATCTGGCGATCGAGACGGTCC
>JAABUT010001054.1_pt1 | contig 34920 bp, 33 predicted proteins | sample 5559281 | NCBI WGS metagenome assembly JAABUT01 (sample SAMN10711880, study PRJNA513359) | rock metagenome | isolation source: Antarctica rocks | place: Antarctica: Victoria Land, Ricker Hills nord | collected 2016-01-04 | reverse complement strand
GCCTCCCCCCGCAGGGCGACTCCGAAGGGCCAACCTTCATCAGCTGCACAGCACCGCCTTCACCCACGATCACCCACTCATCGCGACCTCCAACGCTCGTGGCACACCAGGTTCTGATCATTGCTCGGAGTCCTGGGGGGACGCCGCGTCTGTGGCCATCACGGCGGCGAGCGGGACGCTTCGCGACCTGCGGGTCGCCAAGGTTGTCGAACAAGACATCCAGCTCGGCGAGGACGGCGACCTCACCTACCGAACGAAGCTCCAGGTCTCGTTCAAGTACGGAGGCACCGAGTAGAGACCGCTGCCCGGCCCGATTGAGTCAACACTCTCGCGGACGGCCGCGAACACCCGTATGTCCGGGGGGCCGCAGACGAGCCTAGCCTCGCTAATTCACCGGGGTCGGTGGCGGCCAGTCGTTTGCGCTGACGCCGTGTTTCGCGCTTTGGGCGTGGTGGTGTGCCGCGTGGCGCTGCGGGGCGGGTCTCCGGGTGGTGCTCGCTCGTGGGTGGACGGGTGAGGGGTGTGAGCCTTTAGGTCCGCAGCGGGGTCAGGCCGCGGATCACGGTGAACACGGTGAGGATGTCGGTGGCCCAGGGCCAGGTGGCCGGGAACCGTAGCCGGCGTTTGCGGGCGCCATGGGTCAGGCGGGCGGGGACGTGCAGCAACCGGTACCGCAACGCTTTCGGCTCGCATCCGTGCAGCTTCTCGGGCAGGGCCAGCAGCCGGAGCCAGGCGATGAGGTCGGCGGCGATCGAGGTCGCGATGGCCCAGGCCTGGTTGATGGCGTACTCGCGGGAGGGGAACCGGCCGATGCCGGTGTCCTTGGCGTGCCGGATCCGGGTCTCGACCCTGCTTGTGTAGGGCGTGCGCGCGGTGGCGGGCTTCGAGGAACGCGACCTGCCGACCGGTGGCGAGGGGGGTGTTGGTCGCGACGGCTTGGTAGCGCCACCCGTCGGCGTCCTCGAACAGCGACAGCGCGGCCCCGGGGTGGGGGCGCTCACGGCGGATCAGGACCCGTATCCCAGCCGGCCATGTCGTCAGGTTGAGCATGCCGGTGATCTCGACGACGTCACCGTGCTCACGGGCCTCACCCTCGGGGTCGATTGCGGACGCCCACGCGGCCTTGGGGACCTTGCTGATCGCGTCGCGGACCTTGTCGGTGACAGCGAACCCGACCGAATACTCCACGGACCGGCCCCGTTTGGTGTTCATCTCGGTCAGCCACTCCAGTAGCCCGTGGGATGCGCCAGCGCCGTCGGCGCGGATCAGCAGCTTCTTGCGGCGCGTGGTCGGGACCTGGGCGATGGCTGCGGTCAACACCGCGACGTGGTCCGCGGTGGTGTTCGAGCCGGCGTTCCCGGGCGCAGCATCAGCGCCATCGACTCCTGGGTGTTGTCACACCAGACTCCGAGCGGGTGGTAGCCGAAGCCCTTCTTGAACGTGGATGCCGCACCTTCCTTCTCGGAGTGCGCCGTCACCAGGGTGGCATCGACGTCGAGGACGACGGTGTCGCCGAGGTCGGTGTCCGCGACCTTCGAGGGCGGCAGCCCGCCAGGTAGCTGAGACCAGACGTGGGCGCGGACCTTCGCCCTCGCCTTGTCAATCCGCTTCGTCGTGGCCGGGGTGATCCCCTTCAGTGCCCGCCACACCGTCGGCGCCGACGCGACCGACCCCAAGACCTCACGTTGGTGGCGCAGCACGTTGATGTCGGCGATCGCCTCGCCACCACCGGCGATCAGAACCGCAACGTCGGCCAGGACCCGTCCCCGGTCGTGGGTCGGGGTGAACCCGCGCCGCGCCATCGCCGTCGACAGGGCGCCGGTCAGACCGACCTGGTCAGCCAGTAGCCGGGTCGCGACGTTCCCGGCGTGGGCCACCACCCCCGTGCCGTCCGCGGAGACCACCAAAGCCGCCGACCACGACCGGCACGACCCGCCCCGACGGGGTGCCTTCCGACGCACCCTGCGCGCGGACCTCTCCCGAGAGTGTGCCCTTGTACGCTTCACCTGCGAGGTGCCTTCCACTCGAGCATGCTGAACCGTCGACAAGTCCAGTATCTCGTTGTGCGACAGGCACTTTCGCGTTCCCAGGCCGCGTGTCGGGTCACGTTCGGTGAACGGGCCAGGCTAGGCGGACCCGTCTTCAGAGACGCTTCCTGCTAACACGTGCATGACGCACATCCGCTTCCGCCGGTGGTTGATGTGTGATGCGGCAACGCGGCGGGCTGGCAGGATCTGAGCATGCCCACGCATGGTCTCCGCCCGCACGGTGACCAGCTGAGCCGGAAGAGCCGCCTGCCTTCAACAATTCCACTGAGCCGTCGAATGACCTTCGCTGTCGGCGCGGGATTTCATCGCACCACCCATCCTCCACGGAAGCCGGTGCGGATGACGGAAACCCGTTCATCGGCCGCTGGTCGGGACGGGAGGCCCCCGACCGTGCCCTTGTGGTGGCGCCCAGGGGCCACGCCCTCATACGACGGTCTCCCAGCGCACATGCACCCACGTCGGCTCAGCAGGGCGTGAGCCTTCTGATCGTGTGGGCCGGCGGCAGTGACCGCGCCAGCCGCCTGCAGGGAGCAGGTGGCCAACGTGACGGCACAGGACGGACTGGAGAGCACCATCTGGACGCTGGTAGCGGCTGGGTCGCCGCCGGTTCGGGCGGGTGACCGGGTTCCGCGGAGTGATTCTGTAGGAAATGCGCGACGACCGCGGGTCAATGGGCGCCACGGTCAGTGCACAATCAGAACGTCTACGCAGGTCAGACAACATTCTGTAGGTGCGCCCGAAGGGATTCGAACCCCCAACCTTCTGATCCGTAGTCAGATGCTCTATCCGTTGAGCTACGGGCGCGCGTGCCGAATGCTGATCCACCGCGATCTCGGCAACGACGGGCAAGACTACCGTGCGCCCGGCGCTGCCCGAAATCACCGGGCTCGGGTGTGAGCCTCGAAACGGACGAGGCCCCCGACCAGACGGTCGGGGGCCTCGCTCGTTACTCAGGGGAGATCAGATCGCGGTGACCTTCTCGGCCTGGGGACCCTTGGGGCCCTGCGTGATCTCGAACTGGACGCGCTGGGCGTCGTCGAGGGAACGGTAGCCGTTGGTCTCAATCGCGGAGTAGTGGACGAACACGTCCGGGCCGCCACCATCCTGCTCGATGAAGCCGAAGCCCTTCTCGGCGTTGAACCACTTCACGGTGCCTTGTGCCATTTTGGTGTCACTCTTTCGTTGCTGGAGCTCATGAGGTCGCAGATCGCGGGCCTCAGGATGCGATGACCCCAACGGGTGTCGGGAAGGAGCCCACACCCAAAAAGAAAGGCCCGCTGGCGGGGCCGGTCTTCGTCGAACGAGGAACTGTCACTGCAACCATCTCCACCCTAGCAGGGTGCAGCCGGTCAGAGCGTGTCCCGTCAGTGGTTATCGCGCCCTTGCCCCGGCGCTGCCATCCCTGGCGCTCTGGGCCTGCTGTCCGCCGCCCGGCTGGACCCGCTGCCCCCCGGTGCCCGGCCCGAGCTGCCGGTTGCCCGAGCCGCCGAGACCGGCGCCGCCGCGCTGCTCGGTCCGGCCGGAGATCCCGTTCGGTGCCGCGGCCGCGGCGGCCAACGCCCCCGCGCTGGTGAGGGCGAGAGCCAACGCAGCGATGGCCGCGGTCCGCCTGCCGCTCCACCGCGGGGGGACGGCGGCCGGCGCCGGGGCGACCGGCGGGTAACGCGCATCCCGCAACACGGCGTCCTGGGGCGGTTCCGGCCACTGGACGCGCTCGGCCTCAGCCGACGCACCGGAGAGAACGGGCACGGTATGCGCGGTGGGAGCGGTCGCCGAGATGGGTTGGCTGAGCTCCGGGCCGGGTGGGGAGGACGGACATGGGCTGCTGGGGTCGTACGGCACGGTCACCGCTTCACCGTCGGACCACATGCTGTGCTGGACCTGTGGTGCTGATATCGCCATGCTGGAGGCGTGGCCGCCCCCCACCACAGAGCGCCCACAGGAAAGCCATAGCCTCGGCATACGGCGCCCCAAGACTCACAGAGGAGGGTCCGTTCTGTGAACACGACCTCTGCCCGCGCGCAACGGCTGCAGCGACCCGACGGGACTGCGCCCCGAGTCCTCGTCGTCGACGACGAGCACAACCTCACCGAGCTGCTCAGCATGGCGCTGCGCTACGAGGGCTGGGAGGTCCGCTCGGCCAGCAGCGGCATGGCCGCCGTTCGCGCCGCCCGGGAGTTCGAACCCGACGCCGTCGCGCTCGACATGATGCTCCCCGACATGGACGGCCTCGAGGTCCTACGCCGGATGCGGGAGCACCGCCAGCGCATTCCCGTGCTCTTCCTCACCGCCCGTGACGCCGTGGAGGACCGGATCGCCGGGCTGACCGCCGGCGGCGACGACTACGTCACCAAGCCGTTCAGCCTCGAGGAGGTCGTCGCCCGGCTGCGCGCCCTGATGCGCCGCACCGCGGTCGTCGCGGCCGACGACGAGGACTCCCTGATCTCCGTCGGCGATCTCACCCTCGACGAGGACAGCCACGAGGTCACCCGCGCCGGCGCCCAGATCCAGCTGACCGCAACCGAGTTCGAGCTGCTGCGTTACCTCATGCGCAACCCCAAGCGGGTGCTGTCGAAGGCGCAGATCCTCGACCGGGTTTGGAACTACGACTTCGGCGGTCAGGCCAACGTCGTCGAGCTCTACATCTCCTACCTGCGCAAGAAGATCGACGCGGGTCGTGACCCGATGATCCACACGATGCGAGGCGTGGGGTATGTCCTCAAGCCGGCCGGCTGACCAGCTGGCCCCACCCCCGCTCGTACCCGACCACCTCCCGGCTCCCGAGGCGCCGCCGGTGGAGCCGCCGGCCCGGGCCCCCGCGCCGGCCCCGCCGACCTCGGTGCCGACCGCTGCGCGCCGACGCCCGCTGGAGGCGCTGGGGCTGACGACGCTGCGCCGCCCGGCATCCTGGACCCTGCGCAGCAAGCTCGTCGCCTCGATGCTCGCCCTCTTCGTCGTGGTCACGCTCGCCAGCGGCGCTGCCACGGTCTTCGCCCTGCGCGGCTACCTCTACGACCAGATCGACGGGCAGCTGCGCAGCTCCGTGCAGCGCTACACCGGCGCCAACCAGGGCCCCACACCGAATTCGAACGACCGGGGTCGCGGGCCGGGCAATGAAGGCCTGTACGCCGTTTTCGGCACGGTCAACCAGGGCGTCGCCGCCGACTCGAACAACCAGCGGGTCGCCCTGACCGAAGCGCAGCTTGCCCAGATCTCGGCGGCCGGTATCGGCAGCACGCCGGTGAACATCGACCTCGGCGGCACCCTCGGCCAGTACCGGGTCATTTCCGCGCAGGGCCTCTTCGGAACCTCTGACGGCCTCACCCAGCTGACCGTCGTTAGCGGGTTGCCGACAGGCCCGGAGGACCGCACGGTCGGCCGGATGATCGTCATCGGCCTCTCCGGGGTGCTGGGCGGCCTGGTCCTGGTGGGTCTGGCCGGCACCTGGCTGGTCCGCCGCAACCTACGCCCCCTCCACCGGGTGGCGGCCACCGCGACGCGCGTCGCCCACCTCCCGCTCGCCGCCGGACAGGTCGACATCGCCGAGCGCGTGCCCGCGGAGGACACCGACACCCGCACCGAGGTCGGCCAGGTCGGGGCGGCCCTCAACGAGATGCTCGACCACATCGACGGCGCCCTCAACGCCCGGCAGAAGAGCGAGGAACGGGTGCGCCAGTTCGTCGCCGACGCCAGCCACGAGCTGCGTACGCCGCTGGCCTCGATCCGGGGGTACGCCGAGCTGACCCGCCGCGAGCGCGAGCCGGTCCCTCCGACGGTGGTTCACGCGATCGGGCGCGTCGAGTCCGAGGCCATGCGCATGTCCACGCTCGTCGAGGACCTGCTCCTGCTGGCGCGCCTCGATGCCGGCCGGCCGCTCGACCACGTCACCGTCGACCTCACCGAGATGGTGGTGAACGCCGTCAGCGATGCCCACGCCGCCTCGCCCGACCACGTCTGGCAGCTGGATCTGCCCGACGAGCCGGTCGAGGTCCAAGGTGACCCGGCCCGTCTGCACCAGATCGTGGCCAACCTGCTCGGCAACGCCCGCACGCATACCGCCCCGGGCACCGTGGTGCGGACGAGCATCTCGCCGGAACCCGGTCAGGTGCGGATCTCCGTGCGCGACAACGGTCCCGGGGTCCCCAAGGACCTACAGCCCAATGTCTTCCAGCGGTTCGCCCGCGGTGACACCTCACGTAACCGGGCGGCCGGCAGCACCGGCCTGGGCCTGTCCATCGTGGCCGCCGTCGCGCAGGCCCACGGGGGCACCGTCGAGCTGGACAGCCAGCCCGGCGACACCACCTTCTCCGTGCTCCTGCCCGCCTGACCGCTCCCCGGTCTCCCGCTCACCCGCTCACCCGATCACCCGATCATTCGCTCACCCGCTCACCCGCTCACCCGCTCATCGCGAGGTGCTGGCGATGTCACAGGAAGCGCATAGGGGCCGTCGCCAACCTCAGGGTCATGAACTCGACGACCCTCTCCCGTTCGGCGTCCGACGTGTCGGCCGTTCCCCCCGCCACGTCGAGCGCCGGCGGCCGTCCCGCCGGCTGGGCGCAGCGGGTGTGGCGTGGGCCGGCGGACGACCCGACCTGGGCCCGCCCCGCCCTCATCGGCCTGCTCGTCGCCACGGCGGCGTTATACCTCTACAACCTCACCGCGAGCGGGTGGGCGAACTCGTTCTACTCCGCCGCCGTGCAGGCGGGGTCGACCAACCTCGAGGCCTTCTTCTTCGGCTCCTCCGACGCCGGCAACTCGATCACCGTCGACAAGCCCCCCGCCTCTCTCTGGGTCATGGCCCTGTCGGTCAAGCTGCTCGGCCTGAACTCGTTCGCGATCCTCGTCCCGCAGGTGCTCATGGGCGTGGCCAGCGTGGGCGTGCTTCACGCCACGGTCAAGAAGAGCTTCGGCGTGCAGGCCGGCCTCATCGCCGGTGCCGTCCTGGCCCTCACCCCAGTCGCGGTGCTGATGTTCCGCTTCAACAACCCTGACGCCCTGCTGACACTGCTCATGGTGCTGGCGGCGTGGGCCACCCTCAAGTCCATCGAGAAGACCTCTCCGAGATGGTTCATCGTCGTCGGCGTCTGCATCGGGTTCGCGTTCCTGACCAAGACCCTCCAGGCCTTCCTCGTCGTGCCCGGGTTCGCCCTGGCCTACCTCGTCGCGGCCAAGACCGCGCTAACCAAGCGCATCTGGCACACCATCCTCGGCGGCCTGGCCATCGTCGTGTCCGCCGGGTGGTGGGTCGCGGTCGTCGAGCTGCTTCCGGCGAACCTGCGTCCCTACGTCGGCGGCTCGCAGACCAACTCGTTCCTCGAGCTGACCTTCGGCTACAACGGTCTCGGCCGCATCACCGGCAACGAGACCGGGTCCGTCGGCGGCGGCGGTGGCGGCACCGGCGGCAACTGGGGTGCGACCGGCCTCGGCCGGATGTTCGACTCCGAGATCGGCGGCCAGATCTCCTGGCTGATCCCCGCCGCGCTGATCCTGCTCGCCGTCGGCCTGTTCCTCCGGGGTCGCGCGCCGCGCACCGACGCCCGCCGCGCGGCATACCTCGCCTGGGGCGCGTGGCTCGTCGTCACGCTGCTGACCTTCTCGCTGATGGCCGGCATCTTCCACGCCTACTACACGATCGCCCTCGCCCCCGCCATCGCCGCCCTGGTCGGCATGGGTGCGGCCGAGGCCTGGGAGCGTCGCGACCGAGCGGTCGGCTCGATCGCGCTCGCGACGGCCACGGCGGCGACCGCGGTGTGGGGCTTCGTCCTGCTCTCACGCACGACCGAGTGGAATACGTGGCTACGTATCGTCGTCCTCGCCGTCGGGCTGGCGGCCGCCTTCGGGTTCCTCGCCGTCACCCGGATGCACCGGCGCGCTCTGCCCGTGCTGGTCGGAGCCGCCCTCTTCGCTGGGCTGCTCGGCCCGGCGGCCTACTCCGTGTAGACCGTCGCGACCGGTCACTCGGGCTCGATCGTCGACGCGGGGCCGACCGTCGCCGGCGCCCAGGGTGGTCCTGGCGGTGCCGGGGGTGGCGCACGCGACGGTATGCCCGGCGGGGCCCGCGGGGGGGCCGGTGGCATGGGCGGCCTGCTCGACGCCGCCGCTCCCAGCACCGCCGTCGTCTCGGCCCTGTCGACCAACGCTGACCAGTACACCTGGGTGGCCGCCGCCATCGGGTCGCAGAACGCCGCCGGACTTCAGCTGGGCGTCCAGCTGCCCGTCATGGCCATCGGCGGGTTCAACGGCAGCGACCCGTCGCTGACGCTGGCTCAGTTCCAGGCGCTCGTGAAGGAGGGCAAGATCCACTACTTCCCCGCCGGCGGCGGGATGGGGGGGAACCAGACGGGTGGCCGCAACGCCTCGTCGCAGATCTACACGTGGGTCCAGCAGAGCTTCACGGCCGTCACGATCGGCACTTCGACGTTCTACGACCTCACGCAGGCTGCGACCCCCGCTGCCTCGAGCATGTCCTCGACCGTGGCGACGGTGTGACTTGGCCGCCGCCACGCTCGTCACGCCGGTGACGACCCCGACCGCTTGCGCCCAGGAGAAGGACGGGGGACGGGCCGCCGTGGCCCGGCTGCGGGCCCGGCTGCCACCCCGCTCGGAGGGCAGCTGCTGCGGTTCGCCGCCATCGGGGCCGGGAGCACCGGGCTCAACCTCGGGCTTCTCGCCGCAAAGCACGAGCCCCTCGGCGCCCAGACGGCCAACATCGTCGCCCTGGCTCTCTCGACGGTCGTCAACACGGCCGCCAACCGCACCTGGACCTTTCGGCTCCGGGGCGGGGAGGGAATGGCCCGGCAGCACGCTCAGTCGATGCTCGTCTGCGCGCTGACGTGGGCCTTGTCCAGCGCGGCGCTGGCGCTGCTCGCCTTCTTCTCGCCCCAGCCCTCGACGACGGCCACCGTCGCCGTGGTCGCCGTGGCCAACGCGGTGTCGACGGTCGCCCGGTTCACGGCCATGCGCGCGTGGATCTTCCGCCCACAGAGCCCACAGACCTGACCAACAACAGGTACGCCCGGCGCCCCCGGACCGGCCTGGTCCGGGGGCGTCGCGCGCGACGGAGCGGAGGCGGCGGGATTTGAACCCGCGAGGGGTGTTATCCCCAACCCGCTTAGCAGGCGGGCGCACTAGGCCACTATGCGACGCCTCCAGCTCTGCTGTCGACGGTCCCGGGACGACCGGTCCGGCGACGAGCCAGCACAGGCTACCGGTGGCGCTCACCAGTCCCCAAACCGCCCCAAGCGCTCGATCGGCAAGGGGGTGAGGGAACCTTCTCGCGCGCCCACGCGTCAGCATCACGTAGGTCTGCAACGGCAGGTATGCTCCCCCGCCGAGGATGGTTGCGTGCGGGAAGGTTGGCATGAGCACGGATGGCGCGGGTGCGAGCCCTGTCGGCGCCCGGACCCGGCGCCTCAATGCGATCCGTCGCCAGCGTCGCCGGTCGATCATCCACACCGCGCTCGCCCTCATTCCCGGGGCCGGCCTGCTGGGCACCCGCTACCGGCGGCTGGGCTACGTCATGCTCGCCCTGCTCGTCGCGATGGTGCTCGGAACGACGTTCTTCGTGCTCGCCAAGGGCGCCGTCCCCGCAGCCCTCAACGTGGCCGTCCGCCCTGACGCGCTGCTGACCGTCGCCGGCCTGGCCGCCGTGGGAGCGCTGGTCTGGATCTTCTCCATCATCCTCACCCACCGCGGCACCGCACCCAAGCGGGCCGACCCCCAGACCCGTCTCGGCCTGCGCCTCTTCACCGCCTTCATCTGCCTTCTGGTCGCCCTGCCGATGGCACAGGTGGTGCGCTACTCCCTCATCCAGCGGGACGTGGTGAGCACGGTCTTCACCGGCCCGGCGATGAAGGGCCTCACCCCGTCCGCCCAGGTGACCGCCTCGCCGGACGCCCAGGCCGTGGACCCCTGGGAAGGGGTCGAGCGGGTCAACCTGCTGCTGATCGGGTCCGACGCCGGCGACGACCGCATCGGCGTCCGCACCGACTCCATGGTCGAGGCCAGCATCAACCCGGCCACCGGGGACGCCGTGCTCATCAGCATCCCCCGCAGCCTCGAACGGGCTCCGTTCCCGGCGAGCAACCCGCTGCACGCGATGTACCCCGACGGCTACTACTGCCCCAACGCCAAGCCGGGCGACGAGTGTCTCATCAACGCAGTCTGGGCGTTGGCCGAGGAGAACAAGACCCTGTTCAAGAACAACCCCAACCCGGGTCTGACGACGATCCGCGACGTCATCGGCGAGGTGACCGGCCTGCACGTGGACTACTCGACGGTCATCGACCTTGCCGGGTTCCAGTCCCTCGTCCAGGCCATGGGTGGCGTGACCGTGAATGTCACCGAGCGGCTACCCATCGAGGGCTACCACACCTCCAACGGCGGCATCGCCGGCGTCGAGGGCTACATCGAGCCCGGCCGGCAGACCCTCGACGGCTACCACGCCCTCTGGTACGCCCGCTCCCGGCTGCTCTCCGACGACTTCTCGCGGATGCGGCGCCAGCGGTGCCTCATCGGGGCGCTCATCGACCAGGTCAACCCGGTCACCATGCTGAGCAAGTACCCCGACCTGGCCAACGTGGCCAAGAACAACGTCTCGACCGACCTGCAGGTCTCGCAGCTCCCCGCGTGGGTCGACCTGGTCCAACGGGTCCAGAAGGGGTCGATCACCTCGCTCACGTTCACGACCGACAACATCAGCCCGGCCAACCCCAACTTCGCAAAGATCCGTCAGATGGTGCAGAACGCGATCCAGGCTCCCGCCGCGACGACGGGTGTCAGCCCGACGACGTCGGCCCCGGCGTCAGCCACCCCCACACCGACGACCACACCGACGACCACGAGCAAGGCCCCGGAGACGACCAGCCCGACGACGACGCCGACGGTATCCGGCGGCGCGGTCGACGTGCGCACCGCCTGCTGACCGTCCGTCGGCGGGTCGCTGGCCCTGCTGACCACCCGGCCCCGAGCGAAGGAGAACAGGCCCCCCGACCTCTCGGTCAGGGGGCCTGCTTCAGCGACGGCCAACGGCCCGCGCCTACGTCAGAGAGGACGAACCGCGTCCGCCTGCGGACCCTTGGGTCCCTGGGTGACCTCGAACTCGACCCGCTGCGCCTCATCGAGGGAGCGGTAGCCGTTGGACTGGATCGCGGAGTAATGCACGAAGACGTCGGGACCGCCGCCGTCCTGCGCAATGAATCCGAAACCCTTCTCGGCGTTGAACCACTTGACGGTGCCCTGAGCCATGGGGTGACTACTTCTTTCTGTCCGGCCAAGGACGTGCACACTGCATGCACGTCCGGCTGCCGTCGACCCCTGACGGGACACGCCCCCGACCCCCGGATAAAGCAAGACCCGCTACAACGTTCTGCAGCGGGCCGACTTCTTCGAGGAGCGAGGAACTGCAACTGCAACCGGCAGAAACCTAGCACGCAGGGTGAGCCCGTGGAGGGGAGCGAACCCTCCGTTTTCGGTGGGCCTCCACGCCCCCGACAGCTCGTCACGGCGCTCGCCGGACCCCTCGTTCGGCCCGGGTCGGAGGCCGGTCGCCGCGGACCGTCGCAACCATGTCCACCACCCGCCGGGTCGCACGCACGTCGTGCGTCCGGAACACCGTGGCGCCCAGCCAAGCGGCCACCGCGGTCGCTCCGAGGCTGCCCTCCAGCCGGTCGCCGGCCGCGAGGTCCAAGCTCTCGCCGATGAAGTCCTTGCGCGAGATCGCCTGCAGCACAGGGAAACCTAGTGCCACCACATCCGCCGTACGCCTGAGCACGAGCAACGAGTGCACGGTGGTCTTCCCGAAGTCCAAGGTCGGGTCGACAAGGACCCGCGACGACGGTATGCCCGCTCGCACCGCGGTCTCGGCTCCGGCGGCCAACGTCCGCAGGACGTCCGTGACGACGTCGAGCGGGTCCGGGCCGTAGGTCGCGTCGACCGGGTCGGTCCGTGGGGGAAGGCCGCCAGTATGCGAGGCCACTACTCCCGCACCGCATTCGGCGGCGACATGGATGAGGTCGGGATCATGTCCGGCCCAGGTGTCGTTGAGCAGATCCAGCCCCACCGGGGCCGCGGCGCGGGCCACGTCCGAGCGCCAGGTGTCGAGGCTGAGGATCACGTCGGGGTGACGCGATCGGGCTTCCTCCAGGAAGGGCAGGACGCGGTCGATCTCCTCCTCGGCTGACACGGCCGGGCCCTCCTGGCCCGCGCGGACCCCGCCGACGTCGACGATGTCGGCGCCCTGCTCCAGCGCGGCGTCGAGGGCGGCCAGAGCCGAACCGAGGTCGGCATGCCGGTTGCCGCTGAAGAACGAGTCGGGGGTGCGGTTGACGATCGCCATGACGGCGGGGTGCGCAGCGTCGAACTGTCGTCCACGCAGGAGCAGGACGGCCGGAGCGGGGAGGTCGAGGGGGGTGACGGGGTGGATCACCCGGTCATGCTGTCACCCGCTTCTCGTCGGGCGCGAAGGCGTCCTGAGGTCCTGGGTCGTGGCCACGGGGTTGGGTACCGCCTCCAACAGCACTCGGGTGTAAGGGTCCTGGGGTTACCGATGACCTGCAGCGAGAGACCCTGCTCGACCATCGTGCCGTGGTGCAGCACGATGACCTCGTCGGAGAGCAGCCGCGCACTGAGCAGGTCGCGACGCTCACGGTGACCGAGGGTGGTGAGCCGGCGGCGGCGCTTTCAGCGCGCCGGCCCGCTCCGGCTCCTTCCTGCCCTGAATCTGACGACGCCGTGGGGACGGGTGCAGATGTCGACGGCCGAGGTGGTCGGGGTCGACCGAGGCGGTGTCCGGTTCGGGCCCAGCCTGCTCGTCCCGAGCGTTCAGGACCCGGTGGCGTAGCGCAGCAGCACCGCGCCACCGGCGAACCGCCGCTCGTCGATCAGGCGCAGCCCCAGGCGTACCCCGACGGACAGGTATGCCGTGCCGCCCCCGACCACGGTCGGCACGACGACGAGCTGGAGCTCGTCGACGATCCCCGCGTGCAGGGCGTGGGCCGCCAGCGTCGGGCCGCCGATCCCGACCACGTGGTCTGCGACCTCGACCTGGGCCCGGACGACAGCCGGGTCGAAGACCGGTTCGAGGTGGGGGCGCGGACCGGCCTGCGCCGCGAAGGCGACCGGGTCGAGCGTGGTCGAGTAGACGACCTTCGCGGCCCGTCGCCAGAGCGGGGCAAAGTCGCGGATGACGGGCTCGTCGTCCTCGTCGTCCTCGTCGTCCTCGTCGTCACCGGCGGTCTCCCAGGCCGCCATCACCTCGTATATGCGGCGGCCGTGAAGATGGGTGCCGACGTCGCGAAGCAGGTCGTTGACCGCGGCGCGGACCTCCTCGTCCGGCGCCGCCCAGGAGCAGTCGCCGTCGGCGTCGATGGTGTAGCCGTCGAGCGACGCGATCGCGGTGTAGACGAGACGACCCACGATGATTTTCCCTCGTACGTGTCAACGCGGAGTGTTGCACCCCCTCTGAGGGGTGTGACGCTCCGAGATCAACCTCGGCACCCGGCTTAGGCGAGGCTTAAGCGGCCCTGGCGGAGGGCGTGGGATTCGAACCCACGATGGGAGTTACCCATAGCGGTTTTCAAGACCGCCGCACTAGGCCACTATGCGAGCCCCCCCGGCAACCGGTCGACCTCGCGGTCGCCGATGCCGCGAGAAGTCTCGCACGGGCCGCAGCCGATCAGCTCGCCTCGACGTGCTTCTTGAGCTGCCCCAACATCTGTGACCAGCTGCTGGTGTTCTGCTGGACCTCGTTGTCGTCGCCGTTGTTGTCCTGGGTCACCGTGACCTCGGTGCCAGGGTCGGCGTCGGCCAGCGTGTAGACGAGGGTGTGGTAGTTCTCGGGGGCGTCCTCGGTGCCGGTCAACGGGCTCCAGTGGTTGACCTCGATCCGATGCGGCTCGTCGACGGCGACCACCTCGCCCTTGTCCTCGTAGCCCTTGCCCTCCCACTCACCGCTCCACGTGATGGGGCTGCCGGGGGCCCAGTCGGTCTTCTGATGGGTGCCGAAGAACCACTCCTTGACCTCGTCCGGCTCGGTCAGGGCGCTCCAGACCCGGTCCTTCGTGGCGTTCACGGTCGTGGTCGCGGTGGCGACCCGTCCCTGGGGTTCGGTCATAACACGGCTCCTGGATGGTCGACGTCGATGTCAGCTCTCATCATGGCCCTTGCCGCGGCCAAGACTGTGGGGACGGTGCAGGCCTCCGCTAGCGTTCGGTAATGGGCATAGCGGACGTCACGGCGTGGCCGACCTGGGCGGTGCTCATCCTTTTCGCCACCGGGGCCCTCCTGGTGATGTTCGGAGCGCGGTTTCTCCTGGCTCGGTCCACCAGCCGTGAGCGGCGCGCCGAGCTGGCCGATCTCGCCGGCTCGATGAACGGGCCAACCGGGGCGACCCTGGCCTTCCTCGTCGGGTTCGCCGTCACCATCACGTGGACGACGATGTCCTCCGCGCAGACGTCGGTTGAGAGGCTGGCGGCTCAGGCGCAGCAGACCGCTCTGCTCGCCGGCAGCGTGCTGGAACCCGCCGACGCCAACCGTTTCAGCGCCGACCTACGCGGCTACCTGAACGCCATCACCGACCAGGACAGTGTGGTCCTGGCGGGCGGGGTCCAGACCGAGATGCCCTCGTTCACGTCGCTCGAGGCTCTGCAGGGGGACATCCGCGTCCTGGAACGCACGACGAAGGACTCCAGCAACGCGGCGGACGTGCGCACGTTGCAGGCGGATGTCGTGCAGCTCGCCCAGACCCAGGCCGAGCTGAACGCGGTAGCGCGTCGCGGCCTGCCGTCGGTGGTCCTCCAGCTGCTCATCCTCACCGGATGCCTGTCTGCGGCGACCGTTGGCGTGCTTGCCGTGGACATCAGACGGCCGTACCTGATCGTCGGCTGGGCTCTGGTGATCGCCATGGGGCTCACGGTGGTGATCGCCCTCTACGACCCCTTCTCCGGTTCGGTGGCCATCACGTTCGACCCGTTGTCCGACGCGGCGCGACGGATCATCGACCACTGACGCGACCGCCGGCATACGGGCGGCATGCGGGAGAGACCGGCGGGCCCGCACCTCTCGGTGCGTCGGTTGACGGCCCGCCGGCCTCCGTATCCCTGTGAACACGTCGCCCCCTGCGACTCAGGGTGTCCGCTCGGCGTCCCCACACCGGGGCGGACACCCATACAGAGACGAGCTATGGACGCCTGATACATGGAAGCGGAACAATCTCGGCGACGCGCTACCTCCTCGCCTGACGGCGCGCGCTTCCGGTCCACCGACGATACGACGTATCACGGCCTGGCCCGGGCGCTCCCTGCAGGCGAAAGGCAACAGCCACCACCCCGAGGAGACGGCACATGGCTTACCCAAGGCACCCGGTCGACCCTCGGCACCCGGTGCCGGTCCCTGCCGTCCCGACCAGCTCCCTGCGCCGGTACCGAGCGCAGATCCTCGACCCGCACCGGTCCGCCTCGACGCCCCAGCGACGACCCAACCCTGCGGCATACGTCAAGGACCAGCTGCTCGTCCAGGGTTCGGGCGGCGGCCCGGCCATCGAGGCGCTGCTCGCCGCGGCCAAGGAGACCGGGCATGACATCGGCGCCTCGACATCGTCGAGGACCAAGCGTGAGAAATACGTGTCCCAGCTCGGTAAGCGGGCGATCAAGGACCTCACCGCGCGCACGTGGGTCACCCGTATGCACCTGCAAGCCACCCCGGGCAGCGACGCCGCCCCCGACGCGTGGTCGGTGCTCCAGCGCTTCCGGGAGATCGCCGGCGACCCGAGCCAGGACGGCCAGTTCGGCGTCGGCCTCAACCACCTCGTCACTCTGACGGCCGGTGTCGGCATCTCCGGCGTCCCCTATATCGACGGTCCCGCCATGCACGGCGCCGCGCCCTACATCGACGGCCCCGCGTTCGGCACCCCGTACATCGACGGGCCGGCGTTCGGCACCCCCTACATCGACGGCCCTGGGGTGGGCGGCCGGCTCCCGGTGACGTGGCTCGGCTCCCCGCCCTCCCCTCCGGTCGCGACGACCCGAGGGCGTCGTCCCGTGGTCGCCGTCCTCGACACCGGTCTGGGCCGCAACGAGTGGCTGACCGACCCGGACGCGGTCCTCGGTGCGACCGTCCTCGGCGAGCAGATCGGCCTGGGACCGGACGTGCCGGATGCCGAGGTCACCGGCTCCGTCGTCGACCCCCGCCTGGGGACCCTCGACCGGGACGCCGGGCACGGCACCTTCATCGCTGGGATCGTCCGCCAGACCTGCCCCGACGCCCGCGTCCTCGCCATCCGCGTCATGCCGAGCGACGGGGTCGTCGACGAGCACCAGCTGATCATCGCGCTCAACAAGCTGCTCGTCCGGCACGCCATCGCCCAGTCGGCGAAGAACGCCGACGACATCATCGACGTGCTCTCCCTCTCCCTCGGCTACTACCGAGAGGACCCCGACGACGTCGCTTACACCGGGGTCCTCGCCCGGACGCTGCAGTCCTTCGCCGAGCTGGGGGTCGCCGTCGTCACGGCCGCCGGCAACGACCGCACGACGACGCCGATGTTTCCCGCCGGCCTGGCCTCACGCCGCGAGGGGGCGGACGTGCCGGCCACCAGCGTCCCTCTCGTCAGCGTCGGGGCCCTGAACCCGTCCGGCACGAAGGCCCTGTTCTCCAACGACGGCCCCTGGGTCAGCGCCTGGCGGCCGGGGGCCAATGTCGTGAGCACCCTGCCCACCACGTTCGACGGCAGCGCGCAGCCGGTCGTCGTCACCCAGGCCGGCGCCGAGTCGCTCGACCCCGACGACTACCAGGGCGGGTTCGGCGTCTGGAGCGGCACATCCTTCGCCGCGCCGGTCCTCGCTGGGGAGATCGCCGCTGACCTCGTCCAGCAGGGGTCACTCCAGGTGCTGACCCCCGCCAGCATGGTCCGGCGTGGTCGCAAGGCCGTGACGAACACCGTCGGCTGGACGCTGTCTTGAGCCCGGACGCGCCCGTCGAGACCCTGGCCAGCCGCGCCGGCGCCGCGTTCGCGGCCTACCAGGGCGGTGACCGGCTTCGCCTGTCCGAGCTCGTCGACCTGGTGACCCCGCTCCTGTGGCACACCGTGCGAGCGCAGCGCGTCGGTCACGACCAGGCCGAGGACGTCGTGCAGACGACCTGGCTGCGGCTGGTCCACCACGCCGACGCGATCCAGGACCCGCGGGCGGTGCTCGCATGGCTGATCATCACCGCCAAACGGGAGAGCTGGCGGGTGGTCAAGGACACCCGACGCGTGCAGCCGATGCCCGAGGCGGACGACGACACCGAGCTGCCGGACACGACGATGGACGGTCCCGAGAGCGCCGCTCTCGCGTCGGCGGAGGGACGCGTGCTCTGGCGGCACATCGAGTCGCTGTCCGACCGCTGCAGGAGCCTCCTGCGGGTCGTCGCGTTCTCCGACCGACCCGACTACGCCACGGTCGCCCAAGCCCTCGGTATGCCCGTGGGCAGCATTGGTCCGACCCGGGGTCGGTGCCTGGCCAAGCTTCGACTTCTGCTCGATGCCGACCCTCAGTGGGGGATCTCATGACCGACGACCAATCCCGTTCGCCCGACCTCGACGCCCTGGAGTCCGGAGACATCGATGCCGAGGACCTGCGCGCCATCGCGACCTTGCGCCGCGTCTACGAGGTCGGCGATCCTGTGCCGCCCAGCCTGCTCGACCGGGTCAAGTTCGCGATCACCCTCGACGACCTGGAGGCCGATGTGGCTCGCCTGCAGAGGGCGTCCTCCCCGGAGCTGGCGAGTACGCGGGGAGACGAGGGGCTCAGGGCACAGACCGTGACGTTCACCAGTGAGACGCTGACGACGATGGTCACGATCACCTCTCTGGTCGAGGGTGGGGTCCGGATGGACGGGTGGGCCACGCCCGGGGCTTTCCTCGATGTCGAGCTGCGGATCGGCGAGGTCACACGGCACACGACCGCAGACGAGGACGGCCGGTTCGTCTTCGAGCAGGTCGACCGTGGGCTCGCCCAGCTCGTTCTGCGGCAGACTGGTCCGGACGCGGGTGACCACCCGGTCATCACGCCCGCGATCGAACTGTGATCTGGGGACACCCAGCCTGAGACGGCGCTGTCCCGTGGCACGGGGAGGCCCTCACGACTACAGCCGAGGCCGGACTAGCCCAGGTCATGGATCTCGTGGACCGGGCTACGGTCATCAACGGCTCCGGACATCCCGCAAGAGGTGCCCGCGTCCTCATCCGCGCTCTGGCGCTGCTCGACCTGGCAAGAGACCGGCCTCCCCAGTGGGCCCATGCCCGAGCCCGCGTCCTCATCAGCCTGGCGTTCTCGACGTTCGAGATGAAGGGGCTCTCGGAGGCCGGGGAGGCGATCCGGCTGGCCGACGAAGCCGCTCGGGAGTGCGACACCGACGACATTGTCGCGCTGGTCCACGACCTGCGCGGCATCATCCTCATGCGCAGCGGGCGCCTCGACGACGCCGTCCAGGAGTTCGACGTCTCCGTGCGGCTGCTGACAGAGCTGCTGGCCGAGCAACGGCCCTCCGTGCTCCTCAACCGGGGCACGGTCCACCTGCTCCGGCACGACCTGCGGGCCGCCCGCGCTGACCTCACCCGGTGCTCCGAGCTGGCGGCCGAGGTCGGCCTGTCGCGCCTCGAGTTCAAGGCCCTGCACAACCTCGGATATGCGCAGTTCTTAGCGGGGGACATTGCCGCGGCCCTCACGACCTTCGCCCACGCGGATGCCGTCGACACCGACGTCTCGCGCAGCGTGTGGTTCTTGGACCGGGCCCGGGTGCTCATGGAGGCGGGGCTTGTCGGTGAGGCCGACGAGGCGCTGGGGAACGCGGTGGTGCTGTTGAGGGCCGAGCGGGCCAACCAGGACCGGGCTGAGGCCCAGCTGGCTCGGGCGGAGGTCGCCCTGTTGCTGGGGGACGGAGCGCAGGCCAGAGCGCATTCCAGCCGGGCCCGCCAGGACTTCCGGCGACGTCAGAGTCTGGGCTGGCTGGGCCGCGCGGACATCACCCGTTGGCAGGCGTACCTCGACTCCAAGGGCGGGCCGTCGCGGGTGGCTCGGGAGATCCGGGCGGCGCGCGCCGCCGCCGCCAGCGACGGCTCGACCCCGGAGGTCGACCTCATCGCCGCGGAGGCCCACCTCGCCCTCGGCCACGTCGACGAGGCGGTCACGCTGCTGCAGGGGATGCGCCGCCGGTCTCGGACCGACCCGCTGAGCGCCCGCCTGCACCAGCATCTCGTCCACGCCGGAGTGGCTCGAGCCGCGGGCGACCCGCCCGCCGCCCGCCGCGAGCTGCGCTCCGGGCTCACCACGCTGGCCGCCCAGCAGGCCCGTCACCACAGCCTCGACCTGCGCACCGCCATGGCCGTGCACGGCAACCGGCTGGCCGAGCTCGACCTCCGCATCGCCCTGGAGTCGCAGTCCGCCCGAACGGTATTCGACTCGTTGGAGCGGTGGCGCGCCATGTCGCACCGCCGCACCGCCGTCACCCCACCCCGTGACCCAGAGCTCGCCGACCTTGTGTCCCGGTTGCGCATCGCGGCCGAGGACATCCGCGGGGCCGGCCCTGGGGTGCCCGTCGAGCACCTGCGCCGCCGGCAGCGCGGCCTGGAACGCCAGGTGCGCGAACGGGAGTGGACGCTGCAGGGGGAGGGCCGGGCCGAGCGGTCGGCCACGCTGGCCGACCTCCGGCCGGTGCTCCAGGCACGGTCGACCGACGCGGTGGCCTACTTCGTGCTCGACCACCGGCTGGGGGCGGTGACCGTGCGCGAAGGGCGAGTGTCCGTGGTCGCACTTGGCCCGTGGTCCGAGGTGGCCTCGATCATGGCCCGGGTCCGCGCCGACCTCGACGCCCTCGCGGGGAGGATGTTGCAACCGCCTCTGCGACAGGCGATCTCGACGTCGCTGGCCCGCGACCTCGACAAGCTCGACCGGCTGTTGCTGCCCGACCAGGTCACCGGGTCCGAGAGCCTGCTCGTCATCCCGTCGCGCACGTTGGGCACGGCGCCCTGGTCGCTGCTCCCGCGCCGCCTCGGGCGACCCACGACCGTGGCGCTGTCCAGCACCAGCTGGCGTCGCGGCCTGTGCGTCCCGGTTCCCACGCCACGGGTCGCGGCCCTGGCCGGCCCAGGGCTCCAGCTCTCAGGCTCGGAGGTCGCCGGGGTGGCGGCCAGCTGGGCCGGAGGCGTCGGCACCGACAGCGCCCACGGCAGCGCGGCGGGCCTCGCGCAGGCCCTGGTCAGCCACGACCTCGTGCACATCGCCGCCCACGGACACCACAACCGCGACAACCCGCTGTTCTCGAGCATCCGGATGGCCGACGGCCCGCTGTACGCTTACGACGTCCCGCCCGACGAGCCGGTGGCCGGGCACGTCGTGCTGTCGGCGTGCGACCTGGGGTTGGCGACGCCCCGGAGCGGCGGCGAGGTGCTCGGGCTGACGGCGGCCCTGCTCGGCATCGGGACCCGCAGCGTGGTCAGCTCGGTGTCGCGGGTCGACGACACCACGGCCTACGAGACGATGCTGCGCTACCACCGGCTGCTGGCCGACGGGTTCGACTCACCGACCGCGCTGGCCGAGGCCTTGGACGGCGACGTGGACCACCCGGCACCGTTCGTGTGCTTCGGCTCCCCGTGGGCGGCCGAGCCCGGCCGAGCCCGGCCGAGCCCGGCTGAGCCCAGCTGCGCCCAGCTGAGCCCGGCTGAGCCCAGCTGAGCTTGGTACGGCGCGCTGAGACCGGTCAGATCCAGATCGCGGGATGCTCGTCGAGCAGCTCTTCGGGGGTGAGACCCGGGATCGGGTCCCGGACCTGGGCCGGGATGCCGACCGCGACCGAGCCGTTGGGGACGTCCTTGGTCACGACCGAGTTGGCTCCGACCTGGCTGTCGTCACCCAGCCTGATATCCCCGAGGACGCGGGCGCCGGTGCCGATGACGACGCGGTTGCCCACCGTGGGGTGCCGTTTGACGCGGGCCAGCGAGCGGCCGCCCAGCGTGACGTCGTGGTAGATCATTACGTCGTCGCCGACCACCGCCGTCTCGCCGATGACGACCCCCATCCCGTGGTCGATGAAGAACCGTCGCCCGATCGTCGCACCCGGGTGGATCTCCACTCCGGTGAGCGTGCGGGTGGCACTGGACAGGAGCCGGGCCGGCAACCGGTATGCCGGTTTCTGCCAGAGCGAGTGCGCCACCCGGTGGGACCACACGGCGTGCAGCCCCGGGGAGGCCAGGAACGTTTCCAGCCGTGACTGCGCAGCCGGGTCACGGGCCATCGCGGCGTCGACGTCCTCGAGGAGGGTGCCGACGACCGTCGCCCGCGCGGCCGCGATCCGGCGCCCCAGTCCCCTGTGGAGGCTCCGGCCGCGCTGCGGCTCCGGCTGAACGCGCATCCGTCAGTCGACCAGGCCCTCGAAGAGGATCGTCGAGAGGTAGCGCTCGCCGAAGCTCGGGATGATGACCACGATGGTCTTGCCCTCGTTCTCGGGCCGCTGGGCCACCTCGATGGCCGCTGCGAGTGCGGCCCCTGAGGACAGACCCACGAGCAGGCCCTCCTCCGTGGCGGCGCGCCGCGCCCAGACGACGGAGGTCTCCGCGTCGACGTCGATGACCTCGTCGTAGATCTCGCGGTCGAGGATCTCCGGGACGAAGTTGGCGCCGAGGCCCTGGATCTTGTGGGGGCCGGGCTTGCCGCCGTTGAGGATCGCCGACTCCTTGGGCTCGACGGCGATGATCTGCACGCTGGGCTTGCGGGACTTCAGCACCTGGCCGACGCCGGTGATCGTGCCGCCGGTGCCGATACCGGCCACGACGATGTCGACCTCACCGTCGGTGTCCTTCCAGATCTCCTCCGCGGTGGTCTTGCGGTGGATCTCGGGGTTCGCCTCGTTGGCGAACTGGCGGGCCAGGATGGATCCGGGGCGCTCCGCTGCCACCTCCTCGGACTTGTCGACGGCGCCCTTCATGCCCAGCCCGGGGTCGGTGAGGACGAGCTCGGCGCCGTAGGCGCGCAACAGCGCGCGGCGCTCCTTGGACATCGACTCCGGCATCGTGAGAACGACCTGGTAACCGCGGGCTGCGCCGACCATGGCCAGCGCGATGCCGGTGTTGCCCGAGGTGGCCTCGACGATGGTGCCGCCGGGCTTCAGCTCCCCCGACGCCTCAGCGGCGTCGACGATCGCGACACCGATGCGGTCCTTGACCGAGTTGGCCGGGTTGTAGAACTCGAGCTTGGCCGCGACGGTCGCCTTGGCGCCGTCGGTGATCCGGTTGAGACGCACGAGGGGCGTGTTGCCGATGAGCGTGGTCACGTCGTCGTAGATGGGCACCGCGGACTGCCTTTGCTGTCGGGGACGAGGGTTGGTCGATCTTCGTCGAGAACTCACATTTCGTTATGCATATTCCAAGATCAGGTTATCTCTTGCCGCGTGCGTCTCAGTCCGGTGCGCGCACTAGGGTGGCCGGTTATGGGAAAGCTCTCCTTCGTTGCCGGTGCCGCTGTCGGTTATGTCCTGGGCGCACGCGCCGGACGTAAGCGCTACGAACAGATCAAGGGGCAGGCCGGCCGCCTATGGCAGTCGGGTCCCGTGCAGGACCGGGTCGGCACGGCCACGGACGCGGTGAAGCAGCAGGCCGCTCCGTTCGTCACGGAGAAGCTCGGAGACGCCGTCAAGGCGGTCGGGCAGCAGATGCGTCAGACCAACCTCCCGGGCGGCGGTGAGCACCTCCCGGAGACCATCCACCGCGGCACCGACGGTGAGCTGCACGCCGACATGATGGGCTACGGTCCGGGCGCCGGCAAGCTCCCCTGAGCCTTCCCTCCGCGCCCCGTCCCGAGGCTTCGCCGGACGGCGGGCGGCGGATGCGAGCCGCGTCACCGTCCGGAGAGCGCTCGCTTACCCGCCAGTATGCTCGCGAGCCATGAGCCCCCTGCAGATCGTCGCGGTCACCGTCTGCGGTGCCGTGACCCTCACGGCGGTGGCCCTCTTCACGCAGACCGTCTCGCGCTACGTCGCGACGTTCAAGCTGGGCCAGCCGGCCTCCCGGGGTGACCATCCGGCGACGCGGTGGGCGACCCTGTTTCGGGAGTTCCTCGGGCACACCAGGATGGCGCGGCTGCCCGTCGTCGCGGTGGCCCACTGGTTCACCATGGTCTCGTTCGGGGTCCTGTTCTTCACGCTGATCACCGCGTTCGGGCAGCTGGTCGACCCGGAGTTCGCGCTGCCGCTCATCGGGGCGTGGCCGCCCTACGAGTGGGTGACCGACCTCTTCGCCGTGGGCGGGCTCATCGGGATCGTCGTGCTCATCGTCATCCGCCAGGTAAAGCGGCCGAGGCGCTCTGACGGTGACGGCGGGCGCCGGTCGCGGTTCTACGGTTCGACGTTCTGGCAGGCCTACTACGTCGAGGCGACGATCCTCGGGGTCACGTTCTGCATCGGACTGCTGCGGGGCCTGGAGTATGCGCTCGCCGGCCAGCTGGGCACCAGACACGACAGCTGGGTGCACTTCCCGCTGACCGGCTGGATCGGGTCGTTGTTCTCCGGGCTGTCGGTCGACGCCCTGAGGTCATGGATCGTCGTCGTCGCGGCGGTGAAGATCCTCATCTCGTTCGCCTGGCTGACCACGTTGGCGCTGCAGCCGACGATGGGCGTGGCGTGGCACCGGTTCCTCGCCTTCGTCAACATCTGGGCCAAGCGCAACGCCGACGGACGCACCGCCCTCGGGGCTCTGCAGCCCATCCGGGTCAAGGGTGAGCCGGTCGACTTCGAGCAGATCGAGGAGCTCGACGAGGACGCGGCGCTCGGGGTCGGCAAGGTCGAGGACTTCACCTGGAAGGGCCTGCTCGACTTCACCACGTGCACCGAGTGCGGCCGCTGCCAGAGCCAGTGCCCCGCCTGGAACACCGACAAGCCCCTCTCACCCAAGCTGCTCGTCATGGGCCTGCGGGACCATGCGCACGCCAAGGCGCCGTGGTTGCTCGCCACCGAGGAGCAGCGTGAGTCGGGTGAGACCGGCCACGGCGACCTGTCCGAGAGGACCCGCGCGGCGGCGGCGGTGCCGGCGCTCGTGGGCTCGACCGGGTATGCCGCGGACGCGCCGCTGGGGGCGTACAACCCCTTCGGCAGCGCTGACGGAGCCGCAGTCATCGACGAGGACGTGCTGTGGTCGTGCACGACGTGCGGCGCGTGTGTGGAGCAGTGCCCGGTCGACATCGAGCACGTCGACGAGATCGTCGACATGCGCCGCTACCAGGTGCTCATCGAGTCGGCGTTCCCGGCCGAGCTGAACGGGCTGTTCAAGAACCTCGAGAAGAACGCCAACCCGTGGGGCATGGCGCCGCGGCTGCGGCTGGACTGGGCCAAGGACCTGCCGTTCGACGTGCCCGTCGTCGGCGCCGACGTCGAGTCGCTGAGCGAGGTCGACTACCTGTTCTGGGTCGGCTGCGCCGGTGCGCTCGAGGACCGCGCGAAGCGGACCACCCGCGCGGTGGCTGAGCTGCTGCATACCGCGGGGGTGTCCTTCGCGGTTCTGGGTGACGGTGAGTCGTGCACCGGAGACCCGGCCCGGCGGGCGGGCAACGAGTTCCTCTTCCAGATGCTGGCCCAGCAGAACGTCGAGACGCTCAACGAGGCCGGGGCGACCAAGATCGTCGTCACCTGCGCGCACTGCTTCAACACGCTGAAGAACGAGTACCCCCAGGTCGGCGGCACGTACGAGGTCGTCCACCACACCCAGCTGCTCAACCGGCTCGTGCGCGAGAAGCGGCTCGTGCCGGTCGCCCGGCCCGGTGACGCGTCGACCACCGGCGCGGCCTCCACCGCCGAGTCGGTGACCTACCACGACCCGTGCTATCTCGGCCGGCACAACGGCGTGTATGCGCCGCCGCGCGAGCTGCTCGGCGCCCTTCCGGGCGTGACGCTCACGGAGATGCCGCGCAACAGCGAGCGGTCGTTCTGCTGCGGAGCCGGAGGTGCGCGGATGTGGATGGAGGAGAAGCTCGGCACCCGCATCAACGTCAACCGCACCGAGGAGGCGCTGGCGACCGGCGCCGACCGGATCGCCATCGGCTGCCCCTTCTGCAAGGTCATGCTCAGCGACGGGCTGACCGGCAAGCAGGCCGACGGGTCCGCCCGTGAGGAGGTCCAGGTCGTCGACGTGGCCCAGATGCTGCTCGCGGCCGTCCGCCTGGAGACCCCAGGCGCCCCCGCTTCCTAGATTTGCGTGGAGGTATACCCGAGCGCTCTACCGCTCGCAGCAACCTCCACTCGACGCATATATGTCAGCGCGGGTAGCCGCCCTCCGGCGGTGACATCTCGAGACGCACGCCGAGCAGCCGCACCGAGCGGGTGTGGTCGAAGCGGTCGAGCAGGGCCACCGCGGAACCGGCGACAACGCCCAGGTCGTAGGTGGGCTCGGGGAGCGCGCGGGACGTCGTATGCGACTCGAACGGGGCGTACCGGATCTTCAGCCCGACGCGCGCCGCCGGCCGGCCCTCGGCCACGATGTCGTTGAGGACCCGCGCGGCCAGGACGCGGACCTCGGCGGCGACGACCGCCCAGTCGCGCAGGTTCTCCTGGAAGGTCGTCTCGCGACCGTGACCGCGCGCGACCCACGGCGTCGCCGTGACCGGTGAGCCGTCGCCGCCGCGGGCGATCCGTCGGTACCACGGACCCATGGTCGGGCCGAGCCGGGCCACCAGGGGCTCCACCTCCGCGGTGGCCAGCTGCGCGACGGTGAGGATGCCCAGCTCCGCGAGCTTGGCCGAGGTCTTCCTGCCCACGCCCCACAAGGCGTCGGCCGGGCGGGCACCCATCACCTCTAACCAGGTCTCACCGGTGATGGTGAAGACGCCCTGCGGCTTACCGAACCCGGTCGCCGTCTTGGCCATCACCTTGGTGTCGCCGATGCCGATCGAGCAGTGCAGCCGGGTATGCGTGAGGACGGCGGACTGGATCCGGCCGGCCAGCTCGACGGGGTCGTCGGTCATCACCCCGATGAACGCCTCGTCCCAGCCGAGTACCTCGACGACCGCCCCGTCGGTGGGCCCGAACGACCGGAGCACACCCATCACGCCCTCGGACGCCTGGGTGTAGAGCGGCGCGTCGACGGGGAGGAACACCGCGTCGGGCGCCTTGCGCGCGGCGATGCGCAGCGGCATACCGGAGCCGACACCGAACAGGCGGGCCTCGTAGGACGCGGTCGAGACGACCCCACGTTGGGTGGGATCGCCCCGACCGCCGACGACGACCGGAAGGCCGGCCAGCGACGGGTCCCGCAGCACCTCGACCGCGGCGACGAACTGGTCGAGGTCGACGTGCAGAACCCAGCTCCGCCGGTCGCTCACGTCACCGGATCAGGCTGGTCAGCCAAGGCCGTTCTTGGTCAGGAAGTCCTTGGCCACGGCCGACGCGTCCTTCTTGTCGACGTCGACCTGCTTGACCAGGTCGGTGAGTGTGGCGGTGTCGATCTTGGCCGAGACGGCGTTGAGCGCTGACGTGATCGTGTCGTTGACCTTGTCCTTGCGGACCAGGGGGACGACGTTGTCGGAGCCGAACAACAGCTTGGGGTCGGTCAGCGTGACGAACCCGTTGGCCGAGATGGACGGGTCGGTGCTGAAGATGTTGGCCGCCTGCGCCTGCCCGTTGGTCAGGGCGTTGACGATGGCCGCACCCTTGAGGGGCAAAAAGTTCTTCGGCGTGAAGCTGTACTGGTCCTTCAGACCGACCAGCCCCTGCTGGCGGGTCTGGAACTCCGGCGGGGCTGCCATGGTGATCTGGTCCTGCTGCGCGGCGAGGTCGGCGATGGACTTCAGCGAGTATTTCCCCGCCGTGTCCTTGGTGACGACGATGGAGTTCTTGTCCTCCGCGGTCGACTTGTTGAGCACGATGAGGGTCGCCGGAAGCGTGGTCTTCAGCGTGGAGTAGATCGCGTCGGGGTCCTGGCTGGGCGCCGTGCCCTTGAGGAAGGTCAGCAGCGAGCCGGTGTACTCGGGGACGATGTCGATGGACCCGTCCTGGAGGGCCTTGACGTAGACGTCGCGGCTCCCGATGTTGGGCTTGGTCGACACGTTGACGCCCTTGGCCTTCAGCGCCCCGGCGTAGACCTCGCCGAGGACCTGGGACTCGGAGAAGTCGGCGGAGCCGACGACGATGGCGCCGCCCGACCCGCCGCTGGTGGTCGAGCCCCCACCGGCGCCTCCGCCGGCGGCTGGAGCGGTCGGGTCGGAGGTGGCCCCGCAGGCCGCCAGGGACAGGGCGGCCACAGCGGTCACCGTGGTGAGGAGGATCTTGCGGTTCATACGAGTGCTTCTCTCTGGTCGTCGGCACGGTCGGTGGGAGAGGCGGGATCCGAGGCGTCGCCCCGGGCCGTAGTGGAGACAACAGGCCGGCCCCCCCGTTGCTTCCCGAACTTTCCGGTCAGTCCGGGAGAGACGACGGTGCGTTGCACGAGCGAGAGGATCCCGTCCATGACCAGGGCCAGCACGGCGACCAGGATCGCCCCGCTCGCCATCTGGGCGTAGTCGCTGACCGACAGGCCGTCGATGAGGAACCGCCCGAGGCCACCGAGGCTGATCGACGCGGCGATGGTGGCCGTGGCGATGACCTGGAGGGTGGCGCTCCGGATGCCGGAGATGAGCAGCGGCAGCGCGCAGGGCAGCTCGACCTTGCGCAGGACCTCGCCCCCCCGCATACCCATGCCCTTGGCCGCGTCGCGCGCGCCCGGGTCGACCTCCTGGATGCCCGAGTAGGTGCCGGACAGGATCGGCGGGACCGCGAGCAGGACCAGGACGATGACGCTGGGGATGACGTAGGCCAGGTTGTTGGCGATCTTCGGTCCGAGCCACAGCGCGACGGCGAAGAGCAGGCCGAGGCTGGGCACCGCCCGCAAGGAGTTGGCCAGCGACACCGCCCACTTGGCTTTCCCGGTGTGGCCGACGACGATGCCGAGCGGGATCGCGATGGCGGCGGCGATTAGCAGGCTGATGAGGGAGTACTCGAGGTGCTCGAGCAGGCGCTGCGGGATGCCCTGGGCCCTGGTCCAGTGCGCCGGGTCGGTCAGCCACTTCCCGATGCCGTTCAGCATGTCGTCACCTCGTTCGTCGTCCGCTTCGTATGCCTCTCATCGAGCCACCCGCTGCCACGGAGTAGCCGCCCAGGCGCCGGCCCGGATGACGGTGTCGAAGATCAGGGCGAGGATGACGCAGCTGACGATGCCGACGGCGATCTCGGTCGGGAACGTGCGCTGGTAGCCGTCGGTGAGGTAGTAGCCGAGCTGCGGGAAGCCGACGAGCGAGGCGACGCTGACGATGCTCACGTTGCTCACCGCCGCGACCCGCAGACCGGAGGCGATCACGGGGACGGCGAGGGGCAGGTCGACCTTGACGAACCGCTTGACCCCGGTGAACCCCATCGCGATGGCCGCCTGTCGGGTCGCCTCCGGAACTGCCCCGAGTCCGTCGGCGACGGTGCGCACCAGCAGGGCCAGGGTGTAGAGCGTCATCGCCACGTAGACGTTGAACGTGTCGAGGATGCGGGTGCCGAGGATGAGCGGCATGAGGATGAACAGGGCCAGGCTGGGGATCGTGTAGAGCAGCCCGCTGCCGGCGATGATGACGCCGTAGAGCCGTCGGTAGCGCCGGGCCAGCCAGCCCAGGGGCAGCGCCACCACCAGCCCGACGACCAGGGGTATGCCGGCGAGCAGCGTGTGCAGCCAGGCATACCGCAGGATGTCGCCGAGATGGTCGGCCACCCACGTCACGAGGCGTCCTGGCGTTGGTAGCGGTCGTCGTCGGCATCGTCGGGACGCGCGACTCGCTCGATGACGGTGAGGACCTCATGCGCCCGGACCGTGCCGGCCAGCGCACCGTCGTCGTCGACAAGAACGCCACGGCGCGACGGGGCGGACAGCGCAGCGTCGAGGACGGCCCGCAACGGGCCGTGCACCCGCGCGACCGTGCCACCGCGGTGGAGCATCTCGCGGTCGATCGGGCGGCCGAGGCGGTGCGGCTCGACCCAGCCGAGCGGCTTGCGCTCGTCGTCGACGACCAGCAGCCAGTCGTCGCCGCCGACCCGCCGGGCCTGGTCGGGCGTGGCCCCCAGACCTATGGTCGGCTCCGACGCAAGCTGGAGGTCGGGCGTCTCGTGGAAGCCCAGCGCCCGATATCCGCGGTCACGGCCGACGAAACCGGCGACGAAGTCGTCGACCGGGTGCGCCAGCAGGTATGCGGGCTCGGCCACCTGCGCGAGCTTGCCGCCGACCCGAAGGACGGCGACCTGGTCGCCGAGCTTGATCGCCTCGTCGATGTCGTGCGTGACGAAGAGGATCGTCTTGCCCAGCTCGCCCTGGAGGCGTAGGAACTCGTCCTGCAGCTGTTCGCGAACGATCGGGTCGACCGCGGAGAACGGCTCGTCCATGAGCATCACCGGCGGGTCGGCGGCGAGAGCGCGAGCCACGCCGACGCGCTGCTGTTGGCCGCCGGAGAGCTGGCTGGGGTAGCGCTGGGCGTAGGACGCGTCCAGGCCGACCCGCTCCAGCAGCTCCATCGACCGGTCGCGGACCTTCGTGTTGTCCCAGCCCAGCAGCGTCGGGACCGTGCCGATGTTGTCGACGACCGTGCGGTGCGGGAACAGCCCGGCGCTCTGGATGACGTAGCCGATGCCACGCCGCATCTCGGCGGCGTCCATCCTGGAGGTGTTCTGGTCGTCGAGCCAGATCGTGCCCGAGGTGGGCTCGATCATCCGGTTGACCATGCGCAGGGTCGTCGTCTTGCCGCATCCGGACGGCCCGACGAGCACCGTGATCTGGCCGGTGGGCGCCTCGAGGTCGAGGTGGTCCACCGCCGTGGTGCCGCCGGGATACTGCTTCGAGACGTCGTCGAAGCGAATCATGCCCTCGACCCTAAGCGAGGCGACCGACATCGACCCCCCGCTGACGGCTTCCGTCAGATAACGGTGATGAGACTTCCGGCCGAGGCCGCCGCTCCGAGGACGGCGACCTCCGAGCCGTCCGGAACTGCGTCCCCGTCGGCGGGAACCGGGACCGGCGCGCGGCGCGCACCCAGGCTGGCCGCCAGGTAGCCCCCCACCAGCCCGTCCCACGTCGGCGCGCGGCGCAGCATCGCATGGTCGGCCGACCGCAGGCCGACGAACGAGGCGGTGAGACCCCTCGCCTGCAACGCCTCGACGACCTGCCGGCTGGCCGCCGCCGAGGTCATCCGGTCGGTGAGCCCGTGGATGAGCAACGTCTTCTGACCATCGTGGGCGCGGACGCCGTCACCGCCGACCACCCAGGGCGCCAGACCGACGACGTCGACGATGCGCGGGTCGTTCGCGACGGCCAGGGCCGTCCGGCCGCCCATCGAGTGACCGACGACGGCGATCGGCACGTCGGGGTAGGTCTCGGCGATCTGGTCGAGCGCCCCTCGAGCGTCGGCCACCGGGCTCGCCTCGGCGCCGTTCCAGCCCCGCAGGGCGAACTTTAGGCGCACCACGGCGAAGGAGCCTTGGCCGGCGCGGGCGATGGCCCAGGCGATCGGGAGCATCCGGACCACCGACAGGTTGACCCACTGGGTGGGGATGTGGCTGCTGCCCGTGCCTCCGTGCAGCACGAGGACGACCGCCGTCGGCGCATCAGGCCTGGTCGTCCACCTCAGCTCGGGTCCCACCTGGTCACTGTACGTTTCCTGTGCTGAGAGCCGCCTGTGGAACTGCTATGGCGGGATTGGCAGCCGGTCAGACCTCGGTCCGGTGGAAGTTCTTGAAGCTGCGGCTCGCGGTGGGGCCGCGCTGACCCTGGTAGTGCGAGCCGTAGGCGTCGGAGCCGTAGGGCGTCTCGACCGAGCTCGACAGCCGGAAGAAGCAGAGCTGGCCCACCTTCATCCCCGGCCACAGCTTGATCGGCAGGGTGGCGACGTTGGACAGCTCGAGCGTCACATGACCCGAGAAACCGGGGTCGACGAACCCCGCGGTGGCGTGGGTCAACAGGCCGAGGCGTCCGAGGCTGGACTTGCCCTCGACCCGCGCGGCGACGTCGTCGGGCAGGGTGACGGTCTCGAGGATCGACCCGAGGACGAACTCGCCCGGATGCAGGATGAACGGCTCACCCGGGGCGACCTCGACCAGCCGCGTCAGGTCGGGCTGCTCCTCGGCGGGGTCGATGTAGGGGTACTTGTGGTTGTCGAACAGCCGGAAGTACTTGTCCATCCGGACGTCGATGCTGGACGGCTGCAGCATTCGCGGGTCCCAGGGGTCGAGCACGACCCGGCCGGCGTCGATCTCGGCCCGGATGTCGCGGTCGGAGAGCAGCACGGGGAGAGGCTAGCGGGTGCTCGCGGCGGCGGTCGATGGCTGGTCTGAGGGCACCGTTAGCGTTCGGTATGCTGCCTGTCGCGCTGCCGGGCGACCCTCGGTCGGCGCTTCGCGGGCGTAGCTCAATGGTAGAGCGCCAGCTTCCCAAGCTGGACACGCGAGTTCGATTCTCGTCGCCCGCTCCAACGCAAAGCTGCAGGTCAGCGGACTGAAGGCGATCCGCGATTGCCCTGCCCTCATGGCCCGCGAACGGCAGCGTGCAACGAACGTGCATCAAGGAGCCCCGCTCAACTGTTTCGCAATGCCCCGCTGGGACCTCACCAGCGCGTCGAGTCGGTCGGCTAGATCCCGGGACCGAGCCTCCGTGGCGTGCTGATAAATCAGGGCGGCTCGCATCGTTGAGTGGCCCATTCGTTGCATGAGCTCTCGCGTTGATGCACCCGACTGGGCAACCAGATGGTTGCCCGTATGCCGCAAGTCGTGGAAATGGAAACCGGCCGGCAGGCCAGCTGCCAGCACGGCCTCGCGCCAGCCGACATTGGCTCGCCAGTTCCCACGTCGAGGTGTCGCCCCACGTTCACCCGTGAACAGCGGGGCGTCCGGGTTATCGCTGACACGGTCGAAGTGGCTGCGCAACTCCACGATGAGAACCCCAGGCAGCGTCACCACCCGGACGCTGTTGTTCTTCGGTAGCGCAACCTCGAGCCGCCCCTTCCTCTCGAGCAAGCTCCTTTGTACGAACGCCATACCTTCGACGAGGTCGACGTCACGGCGACGCAGCGCGACCAGCTCGCCCCAACGAAGACTTGTCAAGGCCGCGGTGAGCACGAATGCCCGATACTGGGGTCCCACGGCGTCCGCCAAGGCGAAAACCTGAGCGACGGTCGCCACCGGTCTTTCCGGCGCGTGGCTGGTATCCGCGCCCCTGATCCGGCACGGGTTCCGATTCAACCGGCCATCGTCGACCGCAGTATTCAAGACCGCTCGCAAGAGCCGGTAGGCCTTGGCCACGGTGCCGTCGGACCGACCGGTCGCGAGCAGCTCAGCCCGCCATGTACGGACGCCCTCGGTCGTCAACGAACTCAACGGGGCTGGCCCCAAGAAGGGACGAATATGTAGCCGGTTCAGGCCTTCGTAAAGGTCCCGGGTCCTGGGGCTCAGCTGGTGCTCAGCAATCCAACGGGTGGCGAACCGGTCGACCGTGATCCGGCCGAGGTCAGGATCGATCCAGTCGCCCCTGAGCAACTCGGACTGGCGCACGGTCAACCAGGCATGTCCGTCTGCCTTCGTTGAGAAGGTATGTGGCGCATTGCGACGGAGCCCGTCAGTTCCTAAGTAGCTGGCCTGCCACCGCCCGGAGGGCAGACGTCGGATGGCACCGAAGTCTCGCCGCTTGCCAGTGGCAACCATCATCGCGGCCATCCGGGACGGGGCCGCCGCACCACCTGAACGGCGCCCGCCTCGACGAACTCCGCCAGTGCCGACTCCGGAATGCGTACATGACGCCCGACGCGCACGAACCGGATGCGCCGCTCAGCGATCAAACGCCGCGGGAACCGGGCCGTCGTCCCCAAGACCCCGGCGGCTTCATCGATATTCAGCAGACGTTCCACACTTCCCCCTGAGCCCGGGCCGTGCTCCTCGCAACGGCGATAGCGCTTGTGCTTTCCGCACAGCTATTCACACCCGGCCAGGCGCTCGACCCGGCGAGGGTCTTGCGATGGTTGTACTGCGATGGCCGCGGCGATGGTTTGTGTATCAAGGCGTCGATGACGGCGACAAAGTCAATGTCGCGAACGACCGTGTCTGCCCAGACGTCACAGGGCTGGTCGTCGGGCATGTTCCGCCCTTCCTTGGATCCCCTCGGCGGTAGCGAAGGCGACAATTGACTACCCGGCTCGACGGGCCGACGCCCCGCCCACGCCAGGAGGAGACGGGAAGACCCGTGACGCTGGGGAATTGGACCACATGGGTCCACGGACCACAGGCTGTCGTCGGCGACTACCGCTGGTCCTAGTTCTTGTACGAGTACCGGGACTCCGTTCTCCGTAGTTGAAGCCGCCCCTCCAGCGCTCGCGCTAGTGGACTCCGTTGTGCTTTGCGTCACGATCGCCTCCTCGCATGGATTCCAATAGGAGGTCAAGGCGAGCCATAGTCGAGCGTTCGCACCCCTCGTGAAGGTCAGCCAGTGTTCGCGCGGCGCGGAGCAGGCTGTGCGCCGTCCAGATTGGGCCGGCGGCGTAACCAGGGTGCTGGTGCGCCTGATCTGCGGCGGCGGCTGCTGCGACCAGACGGGCTGCCACAACTGACAGGATCTCGTTGGTGCTCGTGAGCCTTCCGTTCGATTCCAAAGCCCCAAGTTCGGCGGCCCCGTACAGGAGAAACGACACGCTGGTGCTCGCTTCCTCACTGCCCAAATCAAGCTGGCCAACGACTCCGCTCACATCGATCCGCTCGCCTAGATCCACGTGCACCTCCCCTTGGTGATTTTGCTGTTGACGTCGGAGCGGACCGGCGAACTGCCTGTCTGCCATGAGCCGAAGCCCGTATTCGCCTGGCGTGGAGAAAGCCGGTGGCTCCTCCATTCCTAAGAAGCGGCGCACCCCAACCCCAGTGGTCACCTGAAGATCGACTTTGTTACGGAGGTTCTGTGTCGGATCGAACTGGCCGCGACCTACCGCAGCGCCAGTGAGCGCGGCGGCAGACCGGGCGGGAGCGCTTGGGCGGTAAAGACGTGGTCCGACTCCGCGTCCAGTGGGATGGACAACCGCGGAGCACCCGAACCGGTTCTGCGACCTCGTCACGACCGGCCGCCGTCCAGTAGCCGGCCTCGTTATGCCTTTGCTGCGGTTCATGGGACCGGCGGGTCCCACAGCGTGTCTTGGGCGAACACGTCGTAGATGGGTGTGCGCGCTGCGGGCTCGACCGCGGGCGTGGGCAGGGCTGGGGAGTAGTCCAAGGCAGCAGCGGCGGACGCTGAAGCCAGGGATGTCTGCACGGTGGCGACGGCGGCGTCGGTCAGCTCGTGGCGGATGAACACCGGCAGCGGCACCGGCTCGTTGTACTGGACCTGGTGGGCAGTGAGGTGGTGGTCGCGGGGTTCGGGTACCTCGGCGTCCTGGGCTGCGTCGCGGGCCTGGCCGACACGTTTGGCGACGTACCAGGCGCCCACCCGAAGGCTGTCCTCGTCGGTGGCGATGTCCGCCGTCACGTAGGCCAGGTCGAGGCTGATTCCGGCGTGGTGGGTCAGGGCCGCCGCTACGTCACGGTCGCTGCGCGGCTGCCCGGCTTCGAGGTTCTCTTTCCGGCGGGGGTCAGTCAGCTGCTGCAGCTCGTGCCGCAGGCGTGCCGCGACAAGGGTGAGGTCGGGGTCAGGCGCTCGTCCGTCCCGCGGCAGTAACCGCCGCCAGTGCCGATGCTGGTCTTCCCACGCGTGCGCGGAGGCGGCTAGGACTCTGCTGAACAAGGCCGTTGGTGAGCCGGCAAGGTGGCGGGAGGCGCATGGGGCGGCGCTCTCGGCCTGTGAGCGTGTTTCTCAAAGTGGATTCTGGGACCTCCTCTTGGTGGTGAG
>JAABUT010001053.1_pt1 | contig 34999 bp, 39 predicted proteins | sample 5559281 | NCBI WGS metagenome assembly JAABUT01 (sample SAMN10711880, study PRJNA513359) | rock metagenome | isolation source: Antarctica rocks | place: Antarctica: Victoria Land, Ricker Hills nord | collected 2016-01-04 | reverse complement strand
AGGCCAAACCCAGACCTGAAGTGGAAGAGCCGGACAGACCGGCCGATCACCCACGCCCCACCGCCAACCAAGATCATCGAGCGTCGTCAAGGCCCATCAAGAATCGGGGCGGTGGATCCAGGCTCAGATGCCCGAGTCTCAGCTCTGAAGCGTCCCGCCAGCCGTTCGGCTACCGGACATGATTCGCTCGCCGGGAAGGAGGGCGTGACTGGCCATCGGCTGCCCGGACGAACTCGAGCCTCGTACGCGACCCGGCTGGGCTGTGGCGCTGCGGACGAGATCGCTGCACCTCCGGGGGCGCTTCACTAGCCCGGTGTGGCGCGGGCGAGTGTTGCTTCGCGTTCTGGACGTGTACGCAGCGCAGCGATCAGGTCGAGGAGCGCCTTATGCGTTTCCCGGTCTGCCGCCGCCAGGAGTCCTGGGGAATCGCCCGGCCAGGTTCGGCCGGCAAGGTCCGTCACGATTCATCCGGCGGCGAGGCAAACGGCTATCCCAGCCGCGGGCGTCACCGTCTGTCACATGGGCAGCACGCCTCCCGGCAGCGACCCACGCGAGGGCGAGCGAGGAGGAAAGCACCCGAGGGCGGAAGCGGGCAGAGAAGCCGGCATCTGCGATCAGGTCGAGGCAGTGGAAAGCCGGGGCGCTCGGGAACGGCGGGTCCACGTGAAATCAACGAGGCCCGACGACGCACTGGGCGCCAGTGGTTCGTCGGTGCTGCCGTGGCGGGAGTGACCGGAAGCTCCATCGGTCCACAGAATCTCGCTCGTCAACGGATCAGCGACCGCAGCAGCCACCAGCAGTGTCGGCTCCTTGGAGTGCCACGTTGACGGCGAACCCAGGCGTTCCTGTCGCGTAGTTCAAGGTGCCGCACGGGGGGTTGGCTTCTCCCACCGGGTACTGCTTTGCTGCCCGGGTGATGGACCTGGAGACGACGCGGCTGTTTCTGCATGCGATCGACGAGTCCGAGGCAAGGCGTATCTGCGCTCGGGCACCAGGGCCGAAAGACAAATGGGCGGCCGACTATCCATTCGCGGGCGACCTCGCCGCCGTGGGGGGCTTCCTCCGCGCCGCCGAACAGCACGGCGAGCAGCGACCTTTCGGCTACTACCAGATCTCTCGGGTGGACGACGGGCCAGCCATCGGCGGGGTCGGGTTCAAAGGCCAACCCCGCGGTAGGAGTGTCGAAGTTGGCTACGGCTTAGCACGGTCAGCTCGGGGACACGGCTACGCCGCCGAAGCCCTCACGGCGCTGCTCACCGTCGCAGCCCACCACGGCGTAGCAACTGTCCTAGCCGACACCACCGACGACAACGTCGCTTCGCAGCGAACACTTGGTAGCGCAGGGTTCACCCTTGTCGTCGCTGAAGCCGACCTGCAGCACTACGAGATCCGGCTTGCCGAACCCTCAACGTGACCTGCCGTGTGTTAATCGGGACTCCGTCCCGCTGGTCCTTCCCCTTGCTGGGACGACCCCTCTGTCAGTGGCAGGATCAGTGCGTACCTCCGAGGCGGGTAGTGCCCTCAGACGAGGAACTTGAAGAGCTTGCCGTCAGGGCCGAGCGGTCGCGGAGCCCCGGCGAAGCGGTGCACACCGACTGCGAAGAGCACGTCCTGGGGAGCGTGGAATGCCTGTTCGACCAGGCCCGCGGCCTCAAGCCACCGATGCACAGCCGGAGTCAGGTCCGGAGCGCGCCTGCTGCGGGTCCAGATGACGGTGGCTGGGGCGCGCAAAGCTGGGGCAGCGCCTCGATTGTGCGGTGCACGTCGCCGTCGCTGATGTTGCCGAATACCCCGGCCATCAGCACCAGGTCAGCCGGTACCGACCCGACGTACGAGCAGAGGTCACCGGCGTCAGCCTGAACAACCTTGACGTTCGTGAGGGCCGCGCCGGCGAAGGCGGACCGCGCGACCGCAACGTTGCGCTCGTCATCCTCGAGCAGGGTGCAGCGGACCCGGCTGGCGTCAGGGCGGGTCGCGAGCACCCCGAGCAGGTCGTGACCCTGCCCAGCGCATGCACTGACCACGGTCAGCGGCTCGTCCCGCCGCTCGTCCAGCCATGAGGCGATGTGCCGCTGAACAAGCCGCAGCCGCCGCGACAACGGCGAGTCCGCGTCCGCATACGGCTGGTGCCATGACTGCCAGTCCTTCGCCGTCGTCACTCCTGAGAGGCTGCCAGACAGCTCACGCCGAACGGAACGAGGGACTCAGTCGGCGTGTCCGATAGCCGATCCCCTGTGACAGGAGATCGCAGTGCGTTCAGTGCTTGGCGTCGACGACCGGCAGCTGTTTGGCATCTGGGGGACCCGAGCTGTGGCCGGCGCTGCCGGGTCGTTCAAGGCCCGGGCTCGCCAGCGCGGCTGTGAGCCGGGGCCGCCACGTGGGTGCGGACACCGTCGTCGCGGCCAGCACCGGCAACGCTGGTGTGGCGGTCGCTGCCTGCGCCGAAGCGGCCGGGCCGCGGTGCGCTGTCCTGGCGAGGAAACGCCCTTCCCGGTCCGACCGGCGCTTCGCTGGATGCGCTAAGCGCACGGGTCCTGCTGACCCGGACCTTCGCGCACAGGTGACTCGCGGCCCGCATCGGCGTGAAGCGCCTGAGCTGGTTCCCGATCACGAACTACGAGTCACCGCCGGTGTCGAGCCAGCCTGCCGGTGTCCACGCCTACCGCACCATCGCCTACGAGATTGCCGAGGCGCTTGACTGGACGGTCCCCGACTGGGTCGTGGTCCCAGTCAGTAGGGGCGACGGACTGTCCGGCCTGTGGGCCGGCTTCGCCGAGCTCGTCGAGCTCGGCTGGACGACACGGGTACCGCGGATGCTGGCGGTTGAGCGGTACCCGAGTTTGACTCGAGCCCTCGCCGACGGGCTGGACCAGCCCGATACGCAGCGGGTCAATGACGCTGTGCGCGCGGCGTCCATCGGTGACCGCAAGGGCCCGCGATGATGCTGCAGGCTGTGCGCAGTACTGGCGGCCCCGCGATCGTCGCCGACGACGACGCTATCGCCACTGCTTGGGGGCACTCGCGTCCCGCGGGATCCTGCTGGAGCTGTCCTCCGCCGCGGCGCTGCACGGGGCCCAGTCGCTGGCAGATCGCGGGCTGCTCGACCACCACTCCACGGCCGTGCTGCTGGGTACGGCAGGTCTTTTTGCGAAGCCAAACCTTATCGGCTGCCGCCGCCTGACGGAACCTGACGGACCCCACTGACCCTCGGGAGCTGGACCGCGCCCTGAGCGCAGGCAGCACCCGGTGAACCTGGCCGGTTGCTGATGATGCGCCGCGGTCACGCCCGCATGGTGTTGATCCAGTACCGGCGCTTGAGGACCCCGTCGTCGTCCAGGACGTCCTGCAGGGTCCCGCCGCACCGCTCGATGACCGTCGCCGAGCCACCGTTTTCGTCGTCGCAGGTGATCAGGGCTCGCTCGACGCCCAGGCCGCGCAGCAGGTCCAACGACTGGTGCAGGACCTCGGTGGCATAGCCGCGGCGGCGGGCGCGCGGCCGGATGCCGTAGCCGACGTGCCCGCCGATCCGAGCGAGGTAGGGGTTGAGGGTGTGCCGCACTGAGGACCTGCCAACGATCTCCCCGCCGACCTCGGCGATCAGGAACGTCGCGGGCACGCGGTCAACGGGTACGTCGAGGCCGCTGCTGAGGCGGTCCAAGCGGTGGATGTACGCCGCCCACGGCTGATCGGCGCGCAACTCCAGCAGGAACTCGAAGCCGTCGGCCGCCAGTTCGGCGTGGGCTGCCCGGGCTGCGTGCTCGTCGGCCGCGGTCAAGGGACGCAGGACCAGCTTGCTCACCGGTCTACTTTCGCAGTTGGGTCCAGCGAGTTCTACTGCCAGGTGGGGCTCGCCCGCGAAGCGCTCGCCGTGGTGCGGGTAGCAGGGGGCCTTGGCATGGGCTGCTGTCCGGCGGCGTCATGGTGTGGCGGCTCGGCTGAGTCGTTCGCCAAGTTCGGGGAGGTGCGGGCGTAGCTCCTGGGGCTCGTGGACGGTGAACTCGACGCCGAGCAGACCGATGTAGGCGGACTGGGGACGAGCCGCTGCAGGAGTTTCAGGCCCCGGGGTCGTCGCCCTCCTTGGCCTGCAGCAGGCGTCGCAGGGAGTCCAGCCGCGCCGCGCTGGCGTGACCCGCAGCCACCCACGCGTCCAGGGCGCAGCCGGAGGCGGCGGTCAGGTGAGCGCACAGCGGCGGACAGCTCTGGGCGCCGAGAGCGAGATCGGGGAAAGCGGCAACCAGCCGTTCGACGGTGACCGCGCCCAGGCCGAACGAGCGGACGCCGGGGGTGTCGATGACGGTCCCACCGCCGGGCAGCGCAAGGGCGATGGCGGAGGAGGACACGTGCCGTCCCTTGCCGACGCCGCTGACCTCTCCGACGGCCCGGAAGGCGTCCGGGACGAGCTGGTTCACCAGGGTCGACTTGCCCACCCCGGACTGGCCGAACAACACTGACACCTTGTCCTGCAGGCGTTCTTGCAATTGCTCAACACCGCTCGTCCGGCCGGTGACGACCGCCTCGACCCCCAGCGGCTCGTACAGCGAGAGCAGTTCCCCCGCATCGGCCAGGTCGCTCTTGGTGAGGCACAGCAGGGCCAACAGCCCTCCATCGTACGCCGCCACGAGGCACCGGTCGATCAGGCGCGGGCGCGGTACGGGGTCGGCGAGCGCTGTGACGACGACGAGCACCTCGGCGTTGGCGACGACGGCCCGCTCGACCGGGTCGGTGTCGTCCGGCGTACGACGCAGCAGGCTGGAGCGCGCCTCGACGCGAACGACACGCGCCAGGGCGTCCGGGCCGCCGGTCAGCTCGCCGACCAGGGCCACCCGGTCGCCCGTCACGACCGCCCGACGGCCGAGCTCGCGGGCCCGTACCGCGGTCACGACCGTGCCGTCCTCGACCCGGACCCGGTAGCGCCCCCGGTCAACGGTAACGACGAGTCCGGGCGCTGCGTCGCCGTGGCCGGGGCGCTCCTTGGTACGGGGCCGGGTGCTGCGCGGTGGCCGGACGCGGACGTCGTCCTCGTCGAGCTCGCGCGCCATGGCCTACGCCTCGAGCATCCGGGACCAGGAGCCGACGAAGTCGGGCACGGTCTTGCCGGTCGTGGCTATGTCGTCCACGAGCACACCGTCCACCGCCAGGCCCAGCACTGCCCACGCCATGGCGAGCCGGTGGTCGTCGTACGACGCCAGCAGCCCCCCGTGCAGGGGCCGCGGACGGATCTCGACCCCGTCCTCCGTCTCGGTGACTTCTCCACCAAGTGAGGCGATCTGGACCGCCAAGGCCTTGAGCCGGTCGGTCTCCTGCAACCGTACGTGGGCTACGCCCCGCAGCCGGCTGGGTGAGTCGGCGAGCGCCGCCAGGGCTGCCAGCACGGGTGTCAGCTCGGGAGCGTCCTTGAGGTCGACGTCGATGCCGTGCAGCCCCGGACCGGCCGCGACCGTCAGGGCAGAAGCGCCCCGGGTCACCACGGCGCCCATCTGCTCGAGCAGGTCCGGCAGCACGGCCCCGGGCTGACGGGAGCCGGTCGGCCAGTCGTCCACGGTCACCGAGCCGCCGGCGGCCAGCGGCGCGGCCAGGTAGGCGGCGGCGGTGGACAGGTCCGGCTCCACCGCCGCGTCCCGCGGCAGCAGCCGGCCCGGCGCGACCCGCCACGTTCCCGGCACCGTGTCGTCCACGTCGGCACCGGACGCGCGGAGGGCGTCGACCGTCAGAGCCAGGTGGGGCGCGCTGGGCAGCGGCGCGCCCGCGTGCTGCACCGACACGCCCTGGTCGAACCGGGGCGCGGCGAGCAGCAGTCCGCTGACGAGTTGCGAGCTCTGGGAGGCGTCCAGGACCACGCTGCCCCCGCGCACCGCTCCGACACCGCGGACGGTAAGCGGCAAGGCGTCAACCCGGTCCAGGTCGGCACCCAGGGATCGCAGCGCGACGAGCAGTGGCCCGAGCGGGCGCTCGCGCACCCGCGGGTCGCCGTCGAACAGCACCGGCCCGAGGCCGAGGGCCGCCACCGGTGGCAGGAATCGGGCGACCGTGCCGGCGTTGCCGACGTCGACCCGGTCACCAATCGGCCGGAGCGGTCCGGGCACACCATCGACAAGCCAGTCCCCGTCCGGCGTGTCGGCCACGTCGACACCCAGGACAAGAAGGGCGGCAGCCATCAGCTCGGTGTCCCGGCTGCGCAGCGGGCGGCGGACCGTGCTGCGGCCGTCGGCCAGCGCCGCCAACACCAGGGCCCGGTTGGTGAGGCTCTTCGAGCCCGGCAGGGCCACGGTCGCGGCGAGTGGGGAGCGGGCGCGCGGGGCGGCCCAGGCCGAGGCGGTCATGCCGTCATCGTCGCAGGCGGGGAGGGGCTCGGTTCGGCTAGCGTTGAGGCATGGACGCGGGCGCGCTGCTGCCGGCAGACCCGGACGGGGCGGCCTAGCCGTGTGCGGCCGATACGCCTCCAGCAAGCGGCCCGACGACCTGACCTCGCACTTCGACATCGCGGACCCGCCGGAGCAGGTGCTGCCGCCGTCGTGGAACGTCGCGCCGACCGACCCCGTTTACGTCGTGCGGGCGCGCGAGGGCCGGCGGTTGCTGCAGGTCGTGCGCTGGGGGCTGGTGCCGTCCTGGGCGAAGGACGCCAAGGGCGCGGCCCGGCTGATCAACGCCCGGCAGGAGTCGGTGGCCGACAAGCCGGCGTTCCGTTCGGCGTACGCCCGGCGCCGCTGCCTGGTGCCGGCCGACGGCTACTACGAATGGAAGCTCGCGGGCGGCGTCAAGCAGCCGTGGTTCCTCAGCGCGCAGGACCGCGCCCCGCTCGCGATGGCCGGGCTGTACGAGGTGTGGCGCGGTCCCGACGGGCCGCCCCTGTGGACGTGCACGATCATCACGACGTCGGCTCCGGACGAGCTGGGCGAGATCCACGACCGCACACCGCTACTCGTGCCCGAGGACGCGTGGGCCACCTGGCTGGACGCCTCCGGCGCCGACCCCGGTGACCTGCTCGTGGCCGGCGTACCCGGGGTGCTCGACGCCTGGCCGGTTGGCGCGGCCGTCGGCAATGTGCGCAACGACGGCGTGGAGCTCGTGCAACCCCTGCTCGCCGGCGGCTGAGGTGATCCAGGGCGGCGACGGGGTAGGGCGGTCCGGACTGCAGGCGCACCCGCGCCGTGCACGACGAACAGGACAGGAGCACTCCCCGTGGACCTCGACACTGCCCGCACCCAGCTCGAGCAGGTGCTGCGCGAAACCCAGGACACGACCGAGGTGCTCGAGGGCGAGGGCGCCGGCGAGTCCAGCGAGCTGACGCACTCCGACCAGCACCCGGGTGACACGGCCAGCGAGGTCAGCGACAACGACCGCGAGATCGCCCTGCTGGAGGCGACCGACGCGCGGCGGGTTGAAGCCAGGGCCGCGCTGGCCCGGCTGGACGCCGGCACGTACGGCATCTGTGTGGACTGCGGCCAGCCCATCCCGGACGAGCGGCTGGAGTTCCGCCCGGAGGCGGCGCGGTGCCTGGCGGACCAGACCAAGCACGAGGCGGCGCAGGGCTGACCGCGGGCGACCTGTGCACATCTGGCTTCAGGCGCTGACGTAGACCTCGTCGGCGACGCCTTGGTCCAGCTGCACGAGCACGCCGTCGACTTCTATGCAGCACCGGCCGTCGGGGGAGAGCTGCACTCGAACCTGCTGACCGGGCAGCAGGTGGCCCAGCTCGAGCTCAAGCATGTGGTCCAGCTGGGTCTGCAGGTGCTCATCGATGCGGCGTACGACGCAGCTGGTGCCCACGGCCACGGTCGACAGCGGCCGCAGCGGACCCGGGTCGAGCAGGTTCGCCGAGCCCGGGATCGGGTTGCCGTGCGGACAGGCGCCGGGATCGCCGAGCAGCGCGACCAGGTGCGCCTCCAGGTTGTCGCTGATGGCGTGTTCGAGCCGGCAGGCCTCCTCGTGCACCTGCGACCACCGCACCTTGAGCACGTCGATGAGCAGCACCTCGGCGAGCCGGTGGCGGCGCAGGACCGAGTTGCCGTACGCGCGCCCGGCCTCGGTGAGGTGCATGACGCGGTCCAGGTCCAGCGTGAGGTAGCCCTCGCGCTCGAGCCGCTTGACGGTCTCGCTGACCGCGGGAGCCGTGACACCGAGACGTTCCACGATGCGCGCGCGCATCGCGGGGATCCCGACCTCTTCGAGCTCCAGGATCGTCTCGAGGTACTGCTCCGCGGCCGGGTGGTGACCGACCGCCTTCTCGTACATGGCCTGATCGTAGGTCCAGCCCGCACAGTGACGCGCGAGAGACCGCGGCGCTGGGAAGAACCGCCGACGGCATCGGCGTTGTCGGTGAGGTCACCACGACAGGAGGAACCGATGTCCCGCACTGGCTGCTCGGCCCCGCCGGGCCTCGCGCTTGACGTGAGCGCGTTAGCGCCCTGGAACAGTCTCTCGCCGGGCTCGCAGGCTCCTCGCCCGCTAGAGTTGGCGCTCCAGGAGAGCCCTCGTGAGCCCGCGGAAGGGGTGGACGCCGTCGAGACCGAAACCAGCGAGCAGCGTACGGCGCGGTTCGAGCGCGACGCGCTGCCCTTCCTGGACCAGCTGTACTCCGCCGGCCTGCGCATGACGCGCAACCCCGCGGACGCCGAGGACCTGGTCCAGGAGACGTTCGTCAAGGCCTTCGCCGCTTTCCACCAGTTCCAGGAGGGCACCAACCTCAAGGCGTGGCTGTATCGCATCCTGACCAACACCTTCATCAACAACTACCGCAAGAAGCAGCGCCAGCCGCAGCAGAGCCCGACGCAGCAGATCGAGGACTGGCAGCTGGCCTCGGCTGAGGCCCACATCTCGACCGGCCTGCGCAGCGCCGAGATGGAGGCGCTGGACCACTTGCCGGACTCCGACGTGAAGGACGCGCTGCAGGAGCTGCCTGAGGACTTCCGCATGGCGGTCTACCTGGCTGATGTGGAGGGCTTCTCCTACAAGGAGATCGCCGAGATCATGGGGACGCCGATCGGCACCGTGATGAGCCGGCTGCACCGGGGGCGTCGCGGGTTGCGCACCAAGCTCGCCGACTACGCCGTGGGTCGCGGCCTGGTGAAGGCGGACAGCGGGTCGGCGTCATGAGTTGCGGGCAGCCGCACGACACGCCCTGCAGCGACGTGCTCGACGCCGTCTACTTCTACCTCGATGGTGAGCAGAATGCGCACGACCGGGACGAGATCCGCCAGCATCTGGACGAGTGCGGGCCGTGCCTGCGCCAGTACGGGCTGGAGAATGCGGTGAAGGCGCTGGTTGCCCGGTGTTGCGGCAGCGACCAGGCGCCGATCGACCTGCGGGATCGGGTGCTCGTACGTATTAACCAGGTCCGGCTGCAGATCGACCACGTGGAGTATCGCGCGGAGTAGCGCATCGCCCGGCCGCCGCTGGATAGCCTGCACTCATGACTTGGCTGGTGACCGGCGGAGCGGGCTACATCGGGGCGCACGTGGTGCGCGCGATGGTCGGGGACGGCCAGCAAGTGGTGGCGTTGGACGACCTGTCGACCGGGGATCCGGCGCGGATCCACGGCGCCGTGCTGGTCGAGGGCAGCGTGCTCGATCGCGCTCTCGTACGCCGGGTCCTGCGGGAGCGCGAGATCACCGGGGTGGTGCACATCGCCGCCAAGAAGCAGGTCGGTGAGTCAGTGGCCGACCCGCTGCTGTACTACCGCGAGAACGTCGAGGGGCTGGTCGCGCTGCTCGACGGCTGCCATACCGAGCGCATCGACCGGTTCGTGTTCTCCTCGAGCGCAGCCACCTACGGGCTGCCCGACGTCGAGCTGGTGACCGAGGACACTCCGGGCGTCCCGCTGTCGCCGTACGGCGAGACCAAGCTGATCGGTGAGTGGCTGCTGCGGGACTGCGCGACGGCCTACGGGATGCGCGTCATGGCCATGCGGTACTTCAACGTGGCCGGCGCCGCAACCCCCGAGCTCGGCGACCCCGGGGTGTTCAACCTCATCCCGCTGGTGCTGCAGGCCCTGCAGGACGGCCGGCGCCCCCAGGTCCACGGCGTGGACTACGACACCGCGGACGGCACCGGTGTGCGCGACTACGTGCACGTCGCCGACATCGCCGACGCGCACCTGGCGGCAGCCCGTGCGCTGGACGCAGGGGCGCCCGGGGCGACGTACAACATCGGTCGGGGGGTGGGCAGCAGCGTCCTGGAGGTGATCGACATGATCGGTCAGGTCACCGGTATGGACATCGCCTACGACATCGGCCCGCGGCGGGCCGGGGACCCCGCACGAGCCGTCGCAGCGGTGGACCGCATCCGCGAGGGACTGGGGTTCACCGCCCGGCACGACCTGCGGGAGATGGTCCAGAGTGCCTGGAGCGGCTGGCAGCTCACCCACCCACCGGTGCGGGCAAGGCAGCGCTAGGGGCTCGAGCCGGGACAGCACGAGAGCCCCCGCGCCAGCAGGGGCTCTCGTCCGTGATGCCGGTCAGGCGTTGGGGCGCTTGCCGTGGTTGGCGGCGCTCTTCTTGCGCCCGCGACGCTTGCGGCCCTTCTTGGCCATGGGTTCCTCCGTCGTGTCCTGGTCACTGGCTCGTGGACAAGGGTGCCATACGGCGGCGCATGCCGACCACGACGAGCTGGGCGAGGCCGGCGGCCACGAGCAGGTCGCCGGGGCTGACGACCTCGGGACGCAGCGGCAGCGCCACCGGGATGACGTCCCCCACGAGCCTGAGCCGCGTGCTCGGTCCCGCGATCTCGTGCCGGGGGTCAGCGCCGGAGACGATGTCCTGGGTGCCTACCCCGGCGCGGCCGAGGGCTGCATCCGACACCGGCATCGCGCCGTTGAGCCCGACGACCAGCGCGTTGCCGAACAGTCCGAGTGCGATCAGCCCGGTGCCCCGCACCCCCCGGTTGCGGGCCAGGAAGACCGCGACGGCGACCGCGGAGAGGGCCAGCCCGACGGCGTACGCGGCGCCGCCTAGGACGGCGCCGGCCAGCTGCGCAACCAGGGCCACCGGCACGAGCCAACGGCCCCGCAGCGCCATGGCCCCCAGCCGGTCCAGCCGGCCGCCGGCGGCCCAGCCGAGAGCTACGGCGACGAGCAGCACGACCAGGACGAAAACCACCCGGTTAGTGTCGCCGCCCCGACTTACACCCGAGAGGTACGACGCGCATGGGCGAGCTGACGGCGATCCGCGACGGCGCGGTGCTGCGCCTCCACATCGACCGCGAGGCCAAGCGCAATGCGCTGTCGGCCGAGGTGCTGACGGGACTGCTGGCTGGGCTGCGCGACGTCGGAGACGCCCGCGTGGTGCTGCTGACCAGCGCCGGCTCGGTCTTCTGCTCCGGCGCGGACCTGGTGCAGATGGCGCCGGACGCCACCGGCCTGGAGGTGCACGAGGGGCGCGGACTGCTGCGCGAGGTCGTCCTGGCCATGCGCGAGTGCCCGGTCCCGGTGGTCGCAGCCGTGCAGGGACTGTGCCTGGCCGGGGGGGTGGGCCTGGTCCTGGGCTGCGACCTGGTGATTGCTGCCGACACGGCCGCGTTCGGGCTGCCCGAGGTCGACCTGGGGCTGTGGCCGTTCATGGTCAGCGCCCTGCTCGCCCGGCACACCAGCCCAAAGCGGGCGATGGAGCTGATGCTCAGCGGCCGACGGGTCCCGGCGGCCGAAGCGCTCGAGCTGGGCCTGCTGTCCCGGGTCGTGCCTGCCGGGCAGCTGTCCGAGCAGGTCGAGCAGTTGGTGGCCTCCCTGGCCGCGAAGCCGCCGGTTGCCGTACGGCTGGGCAAGCGGGCCTTCGCCGCCGCACTCGACTCCTCACTGGAGGCTGGGCTCGAGGCCATGCAGGCGCAGCTGTCGCTGCTGAACACCACCCAGGACGCCGGCGAGGGCGTACGGGCGTTCCTGGAGCGCCGGGCCCCGCAGTGGACCGGTCGCTGAGGCCCGTTGCGGAGCCGCGCGCTGCCCGCCGTACGATCCGTATTGCGCGAAAGGCGCCCCAGCGAGGGTGGTTCTGCGCAACACGGATCGGAACGGGCGGTCGTACGCTCGGGGCATGACCGAACAGACGCCGACCGAGCAGATCCAGACCGAGCAGGCCGCGACCGAGCAGAGCCAGCGCGAGAGCGCCAGCCACGACCAGCAGCGACCGCAGGCCCTGCTGGACCTGATGGCGACCGGTTGGGCCGAGCGGCTTGGTGTCACCCCGGAGCTGCACCCGGCTGCGCCGTACCGCGCGGCCCGGCGGTCGGCGCTCGCGGCCCGCTTTCCGGACGAGTGGCTGGTGGTCCCCAGCGGCGGCTTCAAGGTGCGCGCGAATGACACCGATTTCCGGTTCCGGCCCGGCACCGAGTTCACCCACCTGGTCGGCTCGACCGAACCCGACGCCGTGCTGGTGCTGGATCCGCAGGGGGAGGCCGTGCTGTACCAGGCACCGTCGTGGGACCGCTCGACGCCGGAGTTCTTCACCAGCCGGCTGGGTGAGCTCTGGGTGGGGCCGCGGCCGACCCTCGCGCACACTGCCGCGCTGTTGGGCGTGTCGACCCGGCCGCTCGAGGAGCTCGAGAAGCTGCAGGGCACCCGGGCCCGGATCGTGCGGGGGTACGACGCTCGTGTCGAGGCGCTGCTGGACACCGAGAGCGAGCGCGACGGCGAACTCGCCGGGTACCTGTCCGAGCTGCGGCTGGTCAAGGACGACTACGAGGTCGGGCAGCTGCAGGAGGCCGTGGACGCGACGGTGCGGGGCTTTGAGGACGTCGTACGTGGGCTGCCGCAGGCCCAGGCGACCAGCGAGCGGTGGGCCGAGGGCGTGTTCGGGCTGCGGGCCCGCGTCGAAGGCAACGACGTCGGCTACGGCAGCATCTGCGCGGCGGGCGCGCACGCCTGCACGCTGCACTGGACCGACAACGACGGTCCGGTACGGGCCGGCGAGCTGATCCTGCTCGACATGGGCGTCGAGGGCCGGGAGCTCTATACCGCCGACGTCACCCGCACCCTGCCGGTGGGCGGGACCTTCACCCCGCGCCAGCGTGAGGTCTACACGCTGGTCTTCCAGAGCCAGGAGGCGGCGTTCGCGGCCTGCCGGCCGGGCGTGGACTTCCTCGCGCCGCACCGGGCAGCGATGCAGGTGCTCGCCCACGGCCTGCAGCGGATGGGCATCGTCGCCAGCGCCGAAGACGTGCTGGATGAGGACGACAAGCGCTACACCCGCTGGACCCTGCACGGCGTCAGCCACATGCTCGGGCTCGACGTACATGACTGCGCGCACGCCCGCGAACAGCAGTACAAGAAGGGCACCCTGCAGCCCGGGTACGTCCTGACGATCGAGCCGGGCCTGTACTTCCAGCCCGACGACCTGCTGGTGCCGGAGGACCTGCGCGGCATCGGCGTGCGGATCGAGGACGATGTGCTCGTGACCGCGGACGGCTGCCGCAACCTGTCGGCGGCCCTGCCCCGCGATCCCGGCGAGGTGGAGGCCTGGATGGCCGGGCTGCAGCACCGCGGACCGGGGGACGGGGCGGTCAAGCCCGTACGCTGACCGGCCGAAGCACTCCTCGTGACCACGTTGATCGAGCCCTTCCTGCGAGCCCTGGTGGAGTGCGGCGGCTCCGACCTGCACTGCAAGGTCGGTTCCCCGCCACGGGTCCGGATCGACGGCCGGCTGCGCAAGCTGCAGACCCGTGACCTGACCTCCTCCGACACCGAGCAGATGGTCGTGGAGGTGCTGCGCGAGGACCTGGTGGGGGAGTTCCATCGTACGAACGAGGCCGACTTTGCCTATTCCCTCAGCGGTGTCGGCCGCTTCCGGGTGAATGCCTTTCGCAGCCGCGGCTCGGCCGGGCTCGTCTTCCGACGGGTAAGCGTCGGGGCGGTGCCGCTCGCCGACCTCGGGCTGCCGGCAGTACTCGCCTCGCTCGCGATGGAACCGCGCGGCCTCGTGCTCGTGACCGGGCCGACCGGTTCGGGCAAGACCACCACCCTGGCCGGCATGATCGACCACATCAACGCCAGCAAGGAGGTGCACATCGTCACGATCGAGGACCCGATCGAGGTGCTGCACTTCGACAAGCTGGCCATGGTCAACCAGCGCGAGGTCCGGGTGGACACCGAGAACTTCGTCACTGCGATGCGCGCGGCGATGCGCCAGGACCCCGACGTCATCCTGATCGGCGAGATGCGCGACCACGAGACCGTCAAGGCCGCGCTCGCCGCCGCCGAGACCGGTCACTTCGTCATGTCCACGCTGCACACCACCGACGCTGCGGAGACCATCAACCGCATCATCGACTTCTTCCCGCCGCACGAACAGAAACAGATCCGGCTCGCGCTGGCCGGCTCGCTGCGCGGGATCATCTGCCAGCGGCTGGTGCCCCGGGCTGACGGTGAGGGACGCTGCGTGGTCATGGAGATCGCGGTGAACACCGGACGGGTCGCGGACGCCATCGCCGACCCCGACAAGACCTCGACGCTGGGCGCGCTCATCGCCGACGGTGCCTACTACGGCATGCAGACCTTCGATCAGCACGCGGTCAGCTTCGTCCGCGACGGCGTGGTCAGTCTGGAGGCCGCCATGGCGGCCTCGTCCTCACCCCACGACCTCACCGTCGAACTGCGCCGCCTGGGTCTGGTCGCCTGAGCCGCACGTCCAGCTGGTCAGTTCGAGCTGGTTGCGCCGTGCTCGGCGCAGCGGGCGGTCCAACCGGTCGGGGTGACCTGCACGACCATCCGCCGCCGGCAGGCCGGGCAGTACCGCGGTGGCTCCAGCCCGAGGGCTGCCCGGCACCGTGCGTGCGTTCCGGCCCGTCCGCACAGCTCGCACCAAGCCAGGGGCAGCTCGTAGGTCAGCAGGGTGAGCCCGGGCACCGGCTCCCAGTCGCGGTCCGGGGTGCGTACGAAACCCAGCCGATGGTAGATCCGGTGCGCAGCCGTCATCGTCACCTGCGTGGACAGCCGAACCGTCGTGCAGCCGGCTGCGAGGGCCCGGTCCAGACAGGCCTGCATCAGTGCCGTACCCGCCCCGGCTCCGCGCGCCTCCGGAGCCACGACCAGCATCCGGATCACCGCCTCGCCGGGGTCTGACTGCTCGGCGTACGGGCCCCCATCGGTCGCGACGGCGACGGCACCGAGGAGTTCGCCTCCGCGCTGGGCGACCAGGACGCTGGCCTGCGCCGCGCGCCCGGCGACATCACGCAGGGTCGTCGCATAGTCGGCGTCGCCATACCCCTCCGAGAGGTAGGTCGTGGCGGTCAGCTCGGCGATCGCTGCGTACTGCTCGGCCGCCGCGGCGCGGACCTCGACTGCTGGGCTGGGCACCGGATGTGTCTACCTCACGAGACTGCGCGTACCAGCACGACCAGGCCACCGGCTGCCGCCAGGGCCAGGGTCGCTCGACGGGCGGTGGCCTCGGGGACCCGCGCCGACAGCGGCGCACCGAGCAGCAGCCCGACGCCGAGCGCGGCCGCAGCCGCGACCAGGAGTCCCGCCCCCGTGCCGGGCGCCCCGAGGCTGGCGAAGGTGATCACGTTGAGCCCCAGGAAGTAGGCCTGCAGCGTCGCCCGGGTCGTGCCCGTGGACCAGCCGGCGTTGTCGGCCCACAGCGCCACCGGCGGTCCGGCGACCCCAGCGACCACGTTGGTCACCGCCGAGACGACACCGACCCCGACGGCCCCAGCGGCGCCGCGCGCGGCCCGCCACCGAACACCCGCTGCGAGCAGCACGGTTCCGAGCACGACCACGCCGCCAGCGGCGGCCTGCGCCGGCCGGTCGGGCAGGGCCCGCACCACGACCGCGGCCAGCGGGGTGGCCACTGCGGCGGGCGCCAGCAGCAGCAGCGCTCCGCGGCGGTCGAGCTCCCGGTGATGTCGGGCCAGCAACCCGACGTTCACGAGCAGCGACAGTACGACGCCCAGCCGCACGCCCTCGTGGGCGCCGAGCGCGCCGACCAGGACCGGCCCGCACACCAGCGAGAACCCGATGCCGCTGACCGACTGGGCCAGCGCCCCGACCAGGACCGCGGCGGCGACCAGGAGGGTCACGGACGGCGTACGGCCCGGCGCTCGGCCTCGACCTCGTCCCGCACGTCGCAGCCGAGCAGGTGGTCATCGACCGGGCCGCAGGCCTGCAGCAGCGAGTAGGCCGTCGTGGGCCCGACGAACACATACCCGGCCGCCTTCAGCCGCGCCGCGAGCTCAGCACTCGCCGGCGTGGAGGCGGGTACGTCTGACCAGTCGGTCCGGGGGGGCCCGTCCTCGGCGTAGGACCAGACCAGCGCGGCCAGACCGCCGGCTGCGCGCAGGGCCAGGGTCGCCTCGGCGTTGCGCACGCACGCGCGCAGCTTCGGGCCGCTGCGGATGAGCCGCGCGTCGCGCATCAGATGGTCGACGGTGGTCCCAGCCACTTGCTCGGGGTCGAAGCCGGCGAACACCTCCCGCAGAGCAGGGCGCTTGTTCAGCACCGTGATCCAGGCCAGGCCGGACTGGAAGCCCTCCAGGCAGACCTTCTCGTACAGGGCCTGTTCGCTGGTCTGCGGCCGCCCCCACTCGGTGTCGTGGTATCGCTCGTAGACCCCGTTGCCGTCGCCGAAGCACCTCACGCGGCAAGCGCCCCGCAGATGGCGCCGGTGACGACGGCCAGGTCGTCGTCGCTGCTGACGTAGGGCGGCATCGTGTAGACCAGCCGGCCGAACGGCCGCACCCACGCGCCCCGATCGACCAGCTCCGGCTGGAGCAGCGCCAGGTCGCACGGCTCGTGCAGCTCGACGACGCCGATGGCCCCGAGGACGCGCACCTCCCGTACGCCGGGCAGCTCGCGCGCGGGGGCGAGCCCGTGACGCAGCTCATCGCCGATGTGCCGCACGACCACCCGCCAGTCCTGCCCGAGCAGCAGACGTACCGAGGCCTGCGCGACCGCACAGGCGAGCGGATTGGCCATGAAGGTCGGCCCGTGCATGAACGCCTCGCCGGCCCGGCACACGCCCTCGGCGACCGCGTCGGTGCACAGCACGGCGCCGAGCGTCATGGTCCCGCCGGTCAGCGCCTTGCCCAGGCACAGCACGTCCGGCACGACCCCGGCGTGGTCCATGCCCCACAGCTCCCCGGTGCGCCCGAACCCGGTCGCGATCTCGTCGAAGACCACCAGCAGGCCGTAGGACCGGCACAGCTCGACTAGGGCCCGCAGGTAGGCGGGTGAGTAAAAGCGCATGCCGCCCGCTCCCTGGACGACGGGCTCGACGACGACCGCAGCCAGGTGGTCCCCGTGCTCCTCCAGGGCGGCCCGCACCGCGTCGAGGTCGCCTGCGAGCAGCTGTTCGTCGTACGCCGGTCGGGGCCGTTCGACGAAGACCTGCTGGGCGACGTAGGACCGGAACAGGCTGTGCATGCCGCCCTCCGGGTCGGTAATGCTCATCGCCCCAACTGTGTCGCCGTGATAGCCGCCGCGGACGGTCAGCAGCCGGTTGCGCTGCGGCCGGCCCAGGCCCTGCCAGTGCTGCAGGACCATCTTCACCGCGACCTCGACGGCGACGCTGCCGGAGTCGGCGAAGAACACCCGGGCCAGCTCCGGCGCGGTGATGGACACGAGCAGCTCACCGAGCTCGACGGCGGGTGCGTGCGTCAGCCCGCCGAACATGACGTGCGCGAAGCGGTCGACTTGCGTGTGCAGCGCCGCGTCGAGCGCCGGATGACGATAGCCGTGGATCGCCGCCCACCAGCTCGACATCCCGTCGACCAGCTCGCGGCCGTCGGCCAGCACCAGCCGGGTGCCGTGTGCATCGACGACGGGGTAGAGCGGCGACGGCCGCACGACGGAGGCGTACGGGTGCCAGAGCACGGCCCGGTCACGGTCGACGAGGCTCGACGACAGGGCGGGCGACGGCGGGGCGGTCACAGCGTCCGCGACAGCGCCTTCATTGGCATCTGCAGGTCGCGCAGCATCTCTAGGTCCTCCGTCGCGGGCCGGCCCAGCGTGGTCAGGTAGTTGCCGACGATGACCGCGTTGATGCCGCCGAGCATGCCGTCCTTCGCGAGGTCGCCGAGGGTGAGCTCGCGGCCGCCGGCGAAGCGCAGGATCGTACGGGGCAGCGCCAGCCGGAAGACCGCGATGGCCCGCAGCGCGTTCCCGGCGTCCATGACCGGCAGCTCGCCGAACGGCGTACCGGGCCGGGGGTTCAGGAAGTTCAACGGCACCTCATCCGGCTCGAGATCAGCCAGCTGCTTAGCGAACTCGGCCCGCTGCCCGAGCGTCTCGCCCATTCCGAGGATGCCGCCGCAGCAGAGCTCCAGGCCGGCCTTGCGCACCATCCGCAGCGTCTCGAACCGCTCCTCCCAGGTGTGTGTGGTGACAACCTGAGGGAAGTGCGAGCGGGCCGTCTCCAGGTTGTGGTTGTAGCGGTGCACGCCGATGGCGGCGAGTTCGTCGACCTGCTCCTGGGTGAGCATCCCGAGACTGCAGGCGATCTGGATGTCGACGGCGGCGCGGATCGCCGCGACGCCCTCGCGGACCTGGGCCATGAGGCGTGAGTCGGGTCCCCGTACGGCGGCCACGATGCAGAACTCGGTTGCCCCGGTGGCGGCGGTCTCCACGGCAGCCTTGACCAGCGACGGCACGTCCAGCCACGCTGCCCGCACCGGGCTCGGGAACAACCCGCTCTGGCTGCAGAAGTGGCAGTCCTCCGGGCACCCGCCGGTCTTGAGGCTGACGATGCCCTCGACCTCCACCTCGGGACCGCAGTGCCGGAGCCGGACCTCGTGGGCGAGCTCAAGCAGTGCCGGCAGGTACTGGTCGGCGAGTTGCAGGCAGGCCAGGGCCTGGGCTTCGGTAAGCCCGACGCCGCGCCCGAGCACCTGCTCCCGGACGGCGACCAGGAGTTCCTGCGGGTCACGGAGCGGGGACGTTGACGGCGCGGGCAGCAGTTCGGTCACGCGCGCCAGTCTGCCAGGGGGCCGGCAAGGTGGTCAGCCGCCCTGGGCGGTGCGGAAGGCCCGGGCGTCAAAGGCGCCGCCGAGCTGCGGCGCGAGGCCGGCGCGGGCGGTTGTCAGGAAGGCCTGCGGGTCCTGGGCGCCGGCGCCGGCCGGCAGCGCCCCGAGCAACGGCCGTGCGGCGAGGGTCTCCAAGTCGCGCAGGTTGCTGCACTCGGCCAGCCCGGGCGCCGCCGGCCAGGAGCCGAGCACCACGCCGAGCAGGTCGAGGCCGCGGGTGGCCATCGCCTCCAGGGTCAGCGCCGTGGTGTTGAGCGTCCCGAGACCGGCGCCCGCGACCACCAGGACCGGAGCGCGCAGTGCCCGAGCCAGGTCGGCCAGGGTCAGCCCGTCCTCGTCGTAGCGCACCAGCAGGCCGCCGGCGCCTTCGATCAGGACCAGGTCGCGGTCGGCCAGACCCAGGACCGCCTCGAGCGCGGCGGCCTGGTCCAGCGCCGCCCGGCCGGACCGACGGGCGGCTGCGGCCGGGGACAGCGGGTCCGGGTAGCGGACCAGCTCGTGCAGGTCTGCGCAGCCGCTGAGCCGGGCGACGTCGGCGAGGTCGCCCGGGGCGCCAGCCGGGACCCCAGTCTGGGCCGGCTTGACCACGGCGCAGCGTGCGCCGCGGTGCAGCGACAGCGCGGCCAAGGCGGCCGTGACGACCGTCTTGCCGACGCCGGTGCCCGTGCCGGTCACCACGACGATGCTCATCCCGCCCCACCCGCAGTGCGACGGACCGACGCCTGTACGACGGCCGCTGCGCGCTCCACCTCAGCCGCGCTGTGGTCGGCGCGGGCGGCCAGGCGCAGGCAGGAATGGCCCTCCGGCACCGACGGCGGCCGAAAGCAGCCAACCCGGACCCCGTCGGCGAGGCAGGCCTGCTGAGCCGCCACCGCCCGGTGCGCGTCGCCGACCGGCAGACGGACCACGGCGCCGGTGCTGCGGGGCGTGCCCAGGCAGTCGGCGAGGCCGTCGACGGCCCGCCGCAGCGCCTCCACCAGGGCCGGTTGCACCAGCGCCAAGGCGGCCAGAGCCGTCGCGCAGGAGGCCGGGGCCAAACCGGTGTCGAAGATGAACGACCGGGCCGTGTCCGCCAGGTGCGCCCGCAGCGCAGGGGAGCCGAGGACCGCGCCGCCCTGGCCACCGAGGGCCTTGGACAGCGTGACGGTGCGCACCACGTCCGGCTGCCCGGCGAGCCCGCAGGCCCCCACCAGCCCCTCGCCGCGGCGGCCGACCAGGCCCAGCGCGTGCGCCTCGTCCACGAGCAGCAGGGCGCCCGCCCGACGTACGACGGCGTGCAGGTCCACGAGCGGGGCTGCGACGCCGCTGACGCTGAAGATGGCGTCGGTCACCACCAGCGCACGGCGATGCGGGTGCGTTTCCAGCGCGAGCTCGACCGCGTCCGGCCGGGCATGCGGGACGACGACCACCTCGGCCCGGCAGAGCCGGCAGGCGTCCACGAGCGAAGCGTGGTTGTCGGCGTCGGCGACCACCAGATCACCGCGGCCGGCGAGCGCGGTCACCGCGGCCAGATTCGCCAGGTAGCCGGAGGAGAACACGAGGGCGGCCTCCGCGCCGGTGTGGGCTGCCAGCGCCTGCTCCAGCTGCTCGTGCAGCAGCGTCGTACCGGTGACCAGGCGCGAGCCGGTCGCGCCCGCGCCGTACTCCCGCAGCGCGGCGACGCCGGCCTCGATGACGCGCGGGTCGCGGGCCAGGCCCAGGTGGTCGTTGGACGCCAGATCCAGCACCCGCCCGCGGTCTGGACCGCGCGCTGTGCCGCGCCGGACCAGCCCCCGACTCTCCCGGTCCTCCGCGGCCTCCGCGAGCCAGCTCCAGGCATCCACCGGCCGACTCTAGGCTCGCGGCGTGTCGACCCTCGCGGACCTCGTACACGACCGGACCGACCTCGACGATGGTGACCTCGGCCACCTGCAGCGGCTGGTCGCGGAGTGGCAGCTGATCGCGGATCTGTCCTTCGCCGACCTCGTACTCTGGGTCCGTACCCGCGAGGGGTGCTGGGTCGCTGCGGCGCTGATGCGTCCCACGACCGGGCCGACGGTCTACCCGGACGACGTCGTCGGCCTCGAGCTGAAGCAGGCGACCCGGCTCGAACGGGCCTGGTCCAGCGGCCGGATCGGGCGGGAGACCGAGCCGGAGTGGGCCGCCCGGGTGCCCGTGCGGCAGGAGGCCGTGCCCGTACGACGCGATGGACACGCGGTCGCCGTGCTGTCCCGGGACACCAGCCTCGCCGTACCGAGAATGCCCAGCCAGCTGGAGCTGACCTACCTGACGAGCGCGGGCGAGCTGCTGCAGATGGTCGCCGAGGGGACGTTCCCGTTCCCCGGTCGGGACCCCGATCCCGAGCATGCACCGCGGGTCGGCGACGGCCTGCTGCGGCTCGACCGGACCGGGCACGTCGTGTACGCCTCGCCGAACGCGCTGTCGGCGTACCGTCGCTTGGGGGTGCCCAACGATCTGCTCGGCGCCCACCTCGGCTCCACCATCGCCCGGCTCAGCGCAGCCCCCGGGACCCTGGACGAGCCGCGCGGGTCAGCGGCGCTCGCGGCTGCGTTGCGGTTCCGGGAGCCGCGGGACAGCGAGGTGGAGGCGCACGGGTCGGTCGTGCTCCTGCGGGTGCTGCCCATGCTGCCGGGCGGCGAGCCGCGGGGGGCACTGCTCCTGGTCCGGGACGTCACTGAGGTGCGGCACCGCGACCGGCAGCTCATGGGCAAGGACGCGACCATCCGGGAGATCCACCACCGGGTAAAGAACAACCTGCAGACCGTCGCGGCGCTGCTGCGTCTGCAGGCCCGGCGGATGGGCGACCCGGCGGCGCGGGCGGCCCTGGAGGAGTCGGTGCGCCGGGTGGCCTCGATCGCGATGGTGCACGAGACGCTCTCCCTCGCGCTCGACGAGCGGGTCGCCTTCGACGCCGTGGCGGACCGCGTCCTGGCCATGTGCGCCGAGGTGGCCACGCCGGAGTCGCAGGTGCAGGTCGTCCGTTCGGGCAGCTTCGGGGTGCTGGTGGCGGAGGTGGCGACGCCGCTGGCGATGGTGCTCACCGAGCTGGTGCAGAACGCCGTCGAGCACGCCTTCCCGTCAGCCACTGGGCGGGTCGAGGTCCAGGTCTCCCGGGACTCCGGGGGCTTGTCCGTCGTGGTGGCTGACGACGGGCGCGGGTTGCCGGAGGGCTTCGAGCTTGCCGGCTCCCCGCGCCTCGGGCTGCAGATCGTCCGGACCCTGGTGGACGGTGAGCTGCGCGGCACAATCGTGCTCGAGTCGGGGTCCTTCGGCGGGACGCGAGCCGTCCTGCGGGTGCCGCTGGAGCCGGTCTAGGGACGCGTCACGAGCCTTGCCATCGAGCCGTTGATGCCCGGGTCCTCGGCCGTCGTGCCGGCGAAGGCGAGGAAAAGCAGCGCCACCCCGAGCACCAGGAGCCCGAGCAGCAGGGCCGCCACCAGCCGGAAACGCCAGACCGCAGCTCGCGGCGAGCGCACCTCGCGGGGGACGAGGGCCGGGCGGACGTACTGCTCGGCCACGGGCTAGGCCCCGGCGCGGGCCCGTGCCCCGCGGCGCGTGAGAGCGCGCCGCTCGTCCTCGCTGGTTCCGCCCCACACGCCGGCGTCCTGACCGGTCTCGAGCGCCCAGGCCAGGCAGTCCTCGGTGACCGTGCAGCGGCGGCAAACCGCCTTGGCCTCCTCGACCTGCAGCGCGGCGGGCCCGGTGGTGCCGATCGGGAAGAACAGCTCCGGGTCCTGCTCACGGCAGAGCGCGTGGTGGCGCCAATCCATGTGGGTCAACTCCTCCAGCTCCGTGACCCGACGGACGGGCCACGCCACCCCCGCCGCCGCTGTGCGACGGGGTCGTACTAGTCGCCGCGCAACCACCTGGCTGTCGCACGGCGAGCACGCCCGGGAGTGCCGGACGCAACTCCAACCTTGGCATCCGATGGTGGACGATGGCAAGCATTTCAGCGGCGGCGTGCGCATGAGGCTGTGTCGGCTTCGTCACGTCCACCACCTCGGCCGGTGGCAGCCCCGTGCCCCGTGTGGAACGGGCCACTCCTTCGTTGTGTCGAACTCCGTCGGATTCCGAAGCCGCCTGGACCATCGCTTCGCAAATTCGAAATCCAAGGTGCGTGGGCAGGCGACAAGCGCCTCGCCGCGGAATGTGTTGGTTCTGCGGCGCCTACGGCCGCTTCACCCAGCACCCCGGCCAGGTACAGATCGCGTGACCGGTGCTGCCATAGCCCGTGTTGCGGCCGGGGACTCCCTGACAACGGGTGCGTACCGAGCCCAGACATCTGTCGCCGTGAGGAATGGCGCATGCCTACCCCGATCTGGGCGACGATCACTTGGGCTGCGGTGAGACCGACGCCGGGGATCTCATCCAGTTGCGCCGGGCCCCACTGCGCCAAGCCCCACTGCGCCCGGCCCCCTGCCCCGCCGCACTGAGCCCGCCCCCACTGCGCCAAGCCCCACTGCGCCAAGCCCCACTGCGGCCGGTACGCCTGCCCCGCCCGCCACCTGCCTTGTCCCGTACGAGCTTGTCTTCTCTCGTATCATCTTGCGCCCGATTTGTCACCATCTGCCGCCCCTCGCTTCAGCATCGGAGCAGACAGGTTCATGCGGGAGCAGACAGAGTCGCCAGCAGCGCTCCCCGGCCCGCCGCCCAACACCACGGCTGCTGAATCACCTTTGCCAGCCGGACTCAACGACATGGCGCCTAATCCGAAAATCCCTGGTGAGTGGGCAGGCGAAGCTCCCGGCGTAGCGCAGCGGAGCCGGGACGGGGTCTGATCGGTCAGGCGGCGGTGGGTTGGAGGGTGACGGTGAAGCCGAGTGCTTCGAGCTGGCGGACGTGGTTGCGTTTGATCGCTTCGGTGCCTCGTCGCTTGTCGTAGAAGTCGGCGCCCAGGTCTTGGAAGTGAGCTTGCTCCTCAGACAGCAGGTGCCAGACGATGACCAGGATGGATCTGCCGACAGCGACGATGGCCTTTTTCTTGCCGCGGCGGCGGGCGATCCGCCGGTAGCGCTCGCCGAGGAAGGTGTGGGTGCGGCTGGCCCCGACGGCGGCTTCGCCCAGGACCCGGGCCAGGTAGGGGTCGCCGTGGCCGGTGCTGCCGTTGCCCTTGTTCCGACCGGCGGACTCCTTCACCCCGGGGGCGAACTTGGCCCACGAGGCCAGATGCCCGGGGGTCGGGAACCGACTCATGTCCAGGCCGATCTCGGCGATGATGATCTGCGCTGCGGTGACCCCGATCCCGGGGATCTCGTCCAGACGGGCCACCGCGTCAGCGAAAGGGGCGACCTCGGCCTCGATCCGGTCCTCGAGCCCGGCGATGTCAGCGCTCAGGCCGTCGACGTGGCGCAGCATCCGTTCCAGCAGGAACACGTGATGGTCGGTGACGTGGCCGATCAGTGCCTCGGTCAGCAGGCTGATCTTGCCGCGCATCGATCCGCGGGCAAGCTCTGAGAGCACCCGCGGATCGCGTTCCCCGTCAATCAGAGCGGCGAGCATCGCCCGGCCGGAGACCCCGAACAGGTCGCTGACGACCGCGGACAGCTTGATCTGGGCGTCCTCCAGGAGTTTCTCGACCCGGTTCTTCTCCCGCGTGCGTTCGGCGACCAGTGACACCCGGTAGCGGGTCAGGTCCCGCAACCTGCGGATCGGTGGTGGCGGCACGAAGCTGGACCGGATCATCTGCCGCTCCGCGACCTTGCACAACCAGACCGAATCGAGCCGGTCGGTCTTGGGCCGGCCCGGCAGGTGCTTGACGTCCCTGGCGTTGACCAGCCACACGTCCAGCCCGTGTGCCTCCAGCACGTAGAACGGCGGCTTCCAGTAGTCACTGGTCGCCTCCATCACCACCCGCGTCACGCCCAGCTCCAGCAGGCGGTCGGCCAGCAGCCCCAACGCGCGGGTCATCGTGGAGTGCTCACTGACCTGCTGGAGCCGCCTGCCGTTCTCACCGGGCACCCTGGTGCAACAGACCAGCATCGCCTTCCCGATGTCGAGCGCCGCAACCCGTTCGATCAACTGCTCACTGTCCTGCTCTTGCACTTGCTCTCGTTGCTCCACCTGCTCCTCCTTGCACCGTCACCCGATGGGCGCGGCTGCCCGCAGGCTCTGCCAGGGAGAAAACGAAGCTAATCCTCGTGCTCGAAGCAACACGGAAGAGCCCACAGCGCAGAACCCAGCGCCCGACTAGACCCCGGCTTCAGCGACCATAGAGTGACGACGTCAACGGGCAGCCAACCCCCGGATTTTCAGCCCGGAACGGGCCCGCCCGCAAGGGCGAGGAGGGACTAGACCAGGACGGACAGTGCGGCCGGAACGGCTGTCAGCTCGACGTGGGTGCGGTCGCCCAGGTCGTCCCCGTCGACCTGGAACGGCAGGGGCAGGGCGCTGCTCAACGTCAGGGTTGCCGCGTCGTGGACCGCCAGAAGCTGCCGTCCCCTGGGCCGTCCGTCGGCGATGAGCATCTGTCGAAGGTTGCGCAGGGTCGTCGCGGTGCCGAGTCGGCGGAGCCCGAACACGTCGAGCCCGAGGTCGAAGGAGGCGTCGGGGCAGGCGCGGACGGCGCGGTCGCCCAGGTAGGTCCAGGGCGTGGTGCTGCAGACCAGCGCGAGGCCCAGTTCGACCGGGTCCTCGCCGTCGCGGCTGAGGGTGATCACGGGTTGCCGGCGCGAGGTGCCGAGGTAGAACTCGCGCACGGCCGACCGGACGTACCGCGCGGGTGCGGAGCGTCGCCCCCGCGCCCGGTGGTGTTCCATCCGGCGTACTGCACCGGCGTCGATCCCGAGCCCGGCACAGAAGGTGAACCAGCGCGCGTCGGCCCGGCCGAGCCCGATGGTGCGGCGGCGGTCGCTTCGCAGGGCGTGGAGCAGCTGGCTCGTCGCCTCGATCGGTGAGTTGGGCATGCCGAGCGCGCGAGCGAACACGTTCGTGCCCCCGGCCGGTACGACGGCCAGCGCGGGCAGCTCCGCTCCGGGTCCGTTGGTGAGCAGGCCGTTGACCACCTCGTTGACGGTGCCGTCCCCGCCGAGCGCGACCACCACGTCCAGGCCGTCGACCGCCGCCTGGTCGGCGAGCTCGGTCGCGTGCCCACGTGCGGTGGTCTCCGCGACGTCCAGCTTGATCTCGCTGGCCAGTGCGTGCGCCAGTACGTCCCGCACCTGCGCACTGGCCCCGGTGGCCTTGGGATTGACGACGAGTAGCGCGCGCATCCGACGAGGATAATGGTCGCTAGCCTGCGCACCGTGGACCTGTCGGGCGTCCTGAGGCGGATCGCCCTGCTTGTCGGGGTCCAAGCGCTTGCCCTGGTCGTCGTCGGCGTCGTCTACGCGGTGGTCAGTGCGACCGGCTCGCCGGAGAACCTGCTTGCCGCTGAGCTGGCGGCCGCCCTCGCCGTCGCCGCCGGCGTGCTGATGGCCGTCATGGCTCGGGCAGTCGACCGTGGTCTCGGCTGGCCGCGATCACCTCTGGTGGTGCTGAACGTGCTCGCGCTGCCCGTCGGTCTGAGCCTGGTGCAGAGCAAGGTGTACGCCGCCGGGCTCCCGGTCCTGCTGCTGGCCGGCGCCGTGCTGTACCTGCTGGCAACGCCCGACGCGCGCCAGGCGCTACGCAGACCGGAGTAGCTAGTCCTCGGTGAGCAGCCCCTGACGCAGCTGCGCCAGGGTGCGGGCGAGCAGGCGGGACACGTGCATCTGGCTGATCCCCAGCTCGCCGGCGATCTGGGACTGCGTCATGCCGCCGAAAAAACGCAGCATGAGGATCTTCTTCTCGCGGGCGGGGAGCTTCTCGAGCAGCGGCTTGAGCGACTCGCGGTACTCCACGCCCTCCAGGGCGTCATCGATGATGCCGAGCGAGTCGGCGACGGCTGGGCTGTCGTCGTCGCCGCCGTCGGGGGCGTCGAGCGATACCGCGGAGTAGGCGTTGGCCGACTCCAGCCCTTCCAGGATTTCCTCCTCGCTCAGCCCGAGATGCTGTGCCAGCTCGGCGATCGTGGGGGAGCGGCCGTTCTTCTGCGACAGCTCGCTGGTGGCCTTGGTGAGGCTGAGCTTGAGCTCCTGCAGGCGGCGGGGCACTCGGATCGCCCAGCCCTTGTCCCGGAAGTGCCGCTTGATCTCACCCACGATGGTGGGCGTCGCGTAGGTCGAGAACTCCACCGCGCGCTCGAGGTCGAAGCGGTCCACGCTCTTGATGAGCCCGATCGTGGCGACCTGCACCAGGTCATCGAGCGGTTCGCCCCGGTTGCGGAAGCGCCGCGCGAGGTACTCCACCAGGGGCAGGTGTACTTCCACCAGGCTGTCGCGCAGGCGGGCGCGCCTCGGGTCGCCCTCGGGCAGGGACTGCAGCTCGACGAACATCTCGCGAGCCCGGGCCCGGTCCGCGGCGATGCGCTCGCTGCGGGAGACCGGGTCTGCGGCGCCGGTCGCGACCTCCTGGGTGGCCGCGACGACATCGGGGTCCAGCCGGAGTTCCCCCGTGTCGGGCTCCGCCCTGGTGTCGGGCTCCGTCCTGGTGTCGGGCTCGGCCCTCGTGTCGGGCTCGGCCCTCGTGTCGGGCTCGGCGCTCGTGTCCGGGCCGCCGCTTGCCTGGTGCGGGACGGCAGGTGGGTGGCCGTGGTGCATCGCGTCCCCCCCGCCCTGGACGAGGTCGTCGATGCGCGGCTCGGGCGCGGTGCTCACGCCGGACTCGCCTCGAGCTGGGCCCGCCGCTTGCGCAGGGCGATGGTGACGCGTTGGTCACTGTCCACGGTGCTGTCCACCTCGCCGGCCAGCGCGGTCAGGACCGTCCAGGCGAAGGTGTCCCGGGAGGGCTGCTCGCCGTCGAGGGTCAGGACCGATACCGAGACCGCGATGGCCTGCTCGGACAGCTCAAAGGTGCAGTCGAGGTCGGCTCCGGCAACTGCCTGGCTGAGCAGCATGGCGCAGGCTTCGTCCACGGCGATGCGCAGGTCCTCGATGTCGTCGATGGTGAAGTCGAGCCGGGAGGCGAGGCTGGCCGTTGCCGTGCGCAGCACCGACAGGTACGCGCCCAGGGCCGGCAGGCGCAGGCTCACGACATCACGTCCGGACAGGGAGCTGATCCCGTCCGCCTGTGACTGCTGGGCAGTCTGCTCAGTCATGCGCCCCCCTGTCGGCTCGCGTGCTCGCTGCCGGCGTGGACCGGCAGTGGCCACTGATCATATGGCGGGCGGCGCCGGGCGGCTGCCGCGGCACCGGCGTCGCCCTCACATCAGTGCGCTGACCGCCCGCGCGATGACCAGGATCGACAGTATGAGTGCCGACACCGACTCCGCGGCCATGAGCAGCTTGGCGCGGCTCGTCAACGGCATGGTGTCGGTCGGGCTGAAGGCGGTCGAGTTCGTGACCGAGACGTAGAGGTAGTCCAGCAGCACCGGCACCCAGTCGCTGCGTTGGCTGGAACCACGGGCGACCTCGGTGATCGCGTCGTCGTTCTCGTCCTGGGAGAAGCGGAAGTCGGCCGGTGGCAGCGTGTACCGGTCGCGCTGCGTGCGCATGACCGGACCGCCGCGATCAAGCTCCCAGTAGGCGAGCCCGTAGGCGATGACGTTGGTCAGCCACACCTGCAGCGCCGCCAGCAGCAGCTGCTTGCCGTTAGGGGCCTTGCCGTCCACCAGCCTGCCCACCAGCAGGACAAGCACAGCGGTGTTGGCCGCCGCGATGAGGCCGACCAGGACGAGGGAAAGCGTCCGCGAGACCCTGGTCTGCTTCGTCATGCGGAACGGGTTGGTGACGACCAGCGGGATGAGCAGCAGCAGCTCGAGCACCGGCAGCACGTACCGAGGACCGACGGTCAACCGGCTGGGCAGCACGGTGTAGAGCCCGGAGGCAACCAGGACCGCCACGACGGCCGGCAGTCGTGCCTCGCCGCGTCGGTCGTGCCGCAGCGGCGGGGTCGTCATGAACCGACCGTACGGCTGCGGGGGCGGGCGGCCAGCGACCGGAGGTCGTCCCCGTCGAGGCGCCAGGTGGTCCACCCGGCCTGGGGGCTTGCCCCCAATGAGCGGTAGAAGTCGTGCGCGTCGCTGTTCCAGTCCAGCACCCACCACTCGAAGCGCGACCAGCCACGCTGGACGCACACTTGCGCCAGGGTTGCGAGCAAGGCCGTGCCGATGCCGTCCCGCCGGGCCGTGGGCCGGATGTACAGGTCCTCGAGCCATAGCCCCGGCCGCCCCGTCCAGGTCGAGAACGTCGGGTACCACAGGGCGAAGCCGACCACCGTCCCGTTCTGCTCGCCCACGTGGCAGGACGCCGCGGGGCTGTCCCCGAACAGCGCGGCGTACAGCAGCTCCTCGGTCGCCTCGACGGCGTCCGGCTCGCGTTCGTAGGCCGCCAGCTCGCCGATCAGCGCGAGCACCGCGGGGACATCGGCGGGGTTCGCGGTTCGGATCACGGCTGGAGCCCCCACGCCTTGACGACCCGGTGTCCGTGGTAGCTGCCCAGCACCCCCAGCGACGCCGGTTCCTGGGTGAACAGCCCACCCTGGTAGGCCGGCAGGCCGAGCCAGACCGCGGTGAGCGCCCGTAGGGCGTGCCCGTGGCCGACGAGCGCGACGTCGCCGCCGGACAGCAGTGGTTCGACGACGGACAGCACCTGCTCGCAGCGCGGCTGCACCTGCTCCCACGACTCGCCCCCCGGCGCCCCGTCGGTCCACAGCCACCACGCTTCGCGGTCCTGCCGCACCTGCTCGGTCGTACGGCCCTCGTAGTCGCCGTTGTCCCACTCGACCAGCGCAGGCAGGACAGTCACGCTGAGCCCCGCGAGCGAGGCCGTGCGCGTAGCCCGCTGCAGCGGCGAGCAAAAGGCCGCGACCACGGGCCGGGCCGCGAGCAGCGGGACCAGGGCCGCCGACTGCCGCTCCCCGCGACCGGTCAGGGGCAGGTCGGTCCGGCCGGTGTGCTGGCCGCTGCGCGACCACTCGGTCTCGCCGTGCCTGATGAGCAGGACATCTCCCATGGCCGCCATCCAACCAGCGGGCCCGGCCCCCGTGGAGCTGGGACCGGGCCTGGTTGGTCTAGGCCTTCTTGGTCTCCTAGTATCTGAGCGTGGTCCTGACCTGGGCCGATCCCGTCAAAGTCGACTGTGACCTGCGGTTTCACCGTTTGAAGGCGTTGGACGGCGACTAGCGTTCATGAGCGTCTTGCGGACTACGTGCGGACTGAATCGGCCGTCCTGAGGAAGTCCACCGGGCACCGCACGGGGCTTCAACCCTTCTTGTCTCGTTCTAGACCGGGTACGTCGACCCCTACATGGACGGGACGAGACGACGAGATCGATCTCTTGTTCCGTGCTGCTCTTGTCGATGCCGATCTCGTTGGGTGACGTGCCGTGGTTGGTCAACGAGCAGCTGGTGCTCAACAACGCGGTGCGGCGCGCCGCAGCCGCCACCGGCGCCCGGTACATCGACACCTTCACCGCCTCCGCCGGTCACGACGCCTGCAAGCCGGTCGGGACGCGGTGGCTGGAGCCTGCTGTCGCCCCGGTCAACGCCTTCCCGGTGCACACCGACCGCATCGTCCCGTTCCGCCAAGTACAGGCGCTTGCAGCCGCCCTGCCCGACGCCGCACTCCAGAGGACCGACGACGGCCACCTCGGTCATAGCGCACCTGCCCGCCTCGCCAGCACCCTGCTCGGCTCACCGTGACCACCCGCCGCACGGCCCCGCGCTGGCCAACAGGCACTGACTCAGCGGGGCCACGCTGGGCACCATGACGTCCACCCAACGCCTCGAACCTTCTACTGCGACGGGCCGGCTTGGCCCGTGCGCCATGGCAGGTTCCCGGCCGCCCCTCGGCTGCCTCACCTGGCCGCGGACGTCGGCGTAGCGCCCTGGGGTGCACCCGCACATGCCGCGGCACACCTTCCGTCACACGACGCTCGACGCCCTACTGTGGGTGAAACGCCAGCCTAGCCTTGGAGGGTCAATGTTTGGAAGCCGACGCGACCAGGATCGAGCGGCTGGTCTTAGGGCCGATGTGGACAGCCTGCAGGCCCGCCTGGCCGCAGACGTGTCCAATCTGGACCCCGGTAATGATCCGGTCTGCCGGCAGGCGTTAGTCGATGCGAGCGAACGGGCGAGCGCTGCCGGTGCGCTGATGTCGCGGGCCCGCAGTGCAGGTGAGTTCGACGTAGCGAAACGGACCGTCGTTGAGGGCCTGACCGCCACCCGCCTGGTCCGTGAACGGCTAGGCCTGCCGCTCGGCCCCGACCTGCCACCCGACGGGCGGACCGTCGATGCCGCTACCCGCGTAGAGGTCGAGGGTCAGGCGTACACCGCGCACCCGCAGTACCACCCTGCGCGCCCGCACTTCTTCGGCGGCGGGCTCGGCGCACCAGGTGGTTACTACCGAACCCCGTTCTGGCAGAAGGCCCTGGCTGTTGGAGGTGCAGTCGCCGGGGTCGAGATGCTCGGGGACCTCGTCGGTGGCGGACAAGGCTGGGGCGGCGACTACGACCGCGGCGACTACGACGGCGGCGGCGGGGACTACGACGGCGGGGGCGGCGGCGGGGACTTCGACGGCGGCGGGGGGGACTGGGGCTGAAGCCGGGGGCGCTCGCAGCACGATCTCCGTGGGACCACGGGCCACTTGTGCACCACCGCCAGCGACACCACGAGTCAATTCCCTGAAGGCCCTGCCGCACCAGGCAGCCCAAGGACGCAGCCAGGCCGGGTTTGCCCTCTCCGTCGGCGGCCGCAAGGGCGGCTCGACCGAGCAGCTGAACGTCTCAGTCGGCCGGCTCGTTGCGGTAACTGGCGCGTACCGCCCGGACTTGCCGAGCCGCTAGCACCAGCCAGCCCACCGCCACCAACGGCCAGGCCTGCGCCACCGCCGCGACCACCACCACCGCGACCAGAGTCAGCGTCACCCAACTCAGCCCCGACCGCCGTGCGCGGCGCACGTCAGGCTCCACCTCCACCTCCACCTCCCGCCCTTCTCCGCCGTCGGCGCCCTGGGCCGCTCCACCCAAGCCCGCGCTGCCCGCGGCGCACTGTGAACGTGCCGCACTGGGAAGGGGTGCGGTGCTCCCCTCACCTCTCCCGTGACACCGACCAGTTCCCCGGCCAAGGGCCAGGAAGAAACACCACATGCTCAGCGCTCATGCCCCGCCTGGAGGCGCTGACGCGTACCGGGCCGAGCCGGACGGACTTGCGGAACCCGAAGCCCTCGACGTCTCCTCGTGTCAGGAGCGCACCGTACGCGGTCCAGGGAGTGCGGTGCGTACTACGGCGACTCCCAGTGGTCGCGTCCGGTGTGGGTCTTGTCCTCGCAGATGTACCTACGCCCTTCAGCGTCGGTTCCGGGCTGACCCCCGTCCGCGGAGGGGCAGAACTCTCCCCCGCGGATGCACGTACCGGAGCCCGTCAAGGTGCAGGACACCGGCGCAGCCGCAACAGGAGCATCACAGTTGCCCTTGGATACCAGCACGACGCTGAGGAGCGGCGCTGGCGAGGTATCGGCGTTGTAGCCGGGGTTGCTGGCCGCCGTGGCGACTTGGCCGCAATGTCCGTCGCCGGGCGCAACGCCAGCTAGCAGGAAGTCAGGACCGTTCTGGCAGGTGTTGGTGTCGTGGTTGTACGCCCAACCACCCCCAAGCACCTGAGCGGTCGGTGGGACCCCCGGATCACTGACCCGGAGAATGAGGTCGCCGTACTGCGCGGGCCGCATCAAGCACACGCTGGCAGGATCAGCCTTGGCCGTCGCGGCGGCTTGAGCCGCTGCGGCCTTGGAGGCGGCATCCTGATCGACACGTGCCTTTGCAGCCTGAGCGGGCGGAGCAAGTGCGGGGGACTCGCTTACCGGAGCGGCAGGGACGGCCGTCGTCAGCAAGTCCGTTGCCGTCGCCGTCGTGGTCGTACTCGTGCTGCCGCTAGTTACCGCGCTGATAATGCCGACGAGCAGGATCACCCCCAATGCCAGGGCGATACGCAGCTCCGTCTTGCTCTTCTTGAGGGCCATCCCGTAGACAGGTGCGCTGCCGCCAGGCTCGTAGAACTGCCAGCCCTTCGGCGGGTTGCCCCACTTCGGGTCCGGTTTCCAACCCGGTGGCGGCGTCCAGTCCGCCGACGGGGGGGCCGGCCAGTTCGGCGGCCTGTTCCAACGTCCCGTTGGCTCGCTCATGCCCCGGACCGTATCGCCGGGCACGCCCACTCCGCGGACTAACGCCCGAACTGCGTCCGCAACTCCGGACCTTAAGCAGCGGCGAGCCGGTCCTGCTGCGGGCTGGCCCCAAGTGCCCCACTCCCCGGCCCAGAGGCCATGCACAGCCCCCCAATCTCCACCGCGTAGTCGGCGCACTGCCGGGTGACCGGGCAGTGCGCGCACACGGCGTTTGCTGTGCATCACCGGCGCCGAGCCTTGGATCTGCCTACCAGGGTTGCCTTCCGGCCGGTCAAGGGCGGTCGAGTTCTGCCAGCACACCACGACCCACCCGCGCGCAGCGCCTCATTGGCCAGCTCCATGCGGCGGCTCCGACACTTTCGTGGGTCTGGCCGTCGCGCCTGGGTGCGCGTGGCGGTGCAGAGCCGCGTCGCCCAGGTGCATGGCCTGATGGAAACCTGGAACACCTGGCAGCCCCAGAAGCCCATCTTCGGCCAGAACCGCACGGTCACCCTCACCGTGTACGTCGTGTCCGGCACTGCCCCCAAGGTGGCCCCTGCTCATCGCGCTGGGGTCATCTCCAACACCGTCACCGTGCCCTTCACGATCTCCGGTGCCGCCGCGGCTCCCTCCGCGGCGACGGCAACCACCGGTTCGACGGGCACGGGCGGCATCGCCGTCCCGATACACGTCAATGCTGGGACCGGTGGTCAGGCCGCCCGGGCATCTAGCAGCACCGTCGCCCGTGACACGGAGCTCGCGGCGTTGGCTGCCGGGCTGCTGCTCGCCGGAACGGCCGGGACCCGCATCGTGCGTCGACGCGCCACCCGCTAAGCACCATCTGATGAGCAGGAACCCCTGCGGCCGCCGACCAACGCGGTGGGCGCAAGGGGAAAGAGGGACCCGCCACAGCGCAGACCGGACCTGCCTCGAGGGACGGGCATACGTCCTGACCCGTCTTCAGGCCCTGCTTGCGCTGCTAGTTGAGCGGGGGCCGCGATCTTTGAGACCGATCAGCTTGCGGATCGGGGCCGTGTGGCCGTTTGCGCCGGGCGGAGTCCTCGGCTGCCGGGGGCCTTCAGGTCCGCATCTCGGGTTCATCCGGAGCGTTTGAGCTTGCGCAATATGTGGCGGAACACGTGCAGCGTCCACTCCCCCTCGGGCCTCGCCTGGTCTTGCCCGCGGAGCCGGAACGGCCCGGCGCCTTTCGCGACCTTCACCTGACCAAAGACCGGTTCGACGATCGCGGCGCGCCTGGCGTAGTCGGCCTTGGCTTACAAAGTGCGCAGGTTGCGGGTCACCGTTGCTTGGTGGGGAGGCTCTTCAGGATCCATCTGCGCACGACCAACGCGATCGAGTCGACCTTCGCGACGGTGCGGTTGCGTCAGCGCGTCACGAAAAGCCTCGGGTGTTGAGCGGCCGGCGTCGGGATGGCCTTCAAGCTGATGGAGTCTGCGCAGGCGCGCTTGGCGGTTGTGAAGCACCGTACCTGGTCGCTCTTGTTCGAGGTGGAGCCACGTTCGAGAAGGGCGAGCTGTTCTGGCCGCGCGAGCGTGGAGGGCCGGCAAGGTGGTCAGAGGAAGGAGGGTTTCTCCAACTGTCTCTTGGGGCCGACCTGGGTTGCGTCGCTGATCCTGTCTGCACCTTGCTGGATCGCCTCGGTGAGGAGCGATTGGGATGTGCCTGAGCCCCTCCTCCGGGACGCGGGGGAGGGGCTCAGGGTCTGTGGGCGGGATGCAGGTTAGTTGTTGCCCTGCTGCTGGGTGTTGGTGTTGCTGCCGCCCTGGTCGGCGAATCCACCAGGACCGTCAGAGACGGACCCGTTCTCGCTGCCCGGCGCCTCGGGTGACTCCGTGCCAGCCTTCTCAGCACCGGCCCCAGCGGTGTCCGGGGTGCTCTGGTTGCCCTGCTGGACGTCCGCGGCACCGGGAGCGTCGACGGTGTCACCGG
>JAABUT010001052.1_pt1 | contig 35032 bp, 35 predicted proteins | sample 5559281 | NCBI WGS metagenome assembly JAABUT01 (sample SAMN10711880, study PRJNA513359) | rock metagenome | isolation source: Antarctica rocks | place: Antarctica: Victoria Land, Ricker Hills nord | collected 2016-01-04 | reverse complement strand
GCGGCCGGCGCCCCGTCTCGCGGAGCCGATCGATGCAGACGTTACGGGCGATCCGGAAGCACCAGGTGCTCAGGTTGGCCCGGGCCCCGTCGTACTGCCCGCGAGCACGCCAAGCCCGCTCCAAGACATCTTGCACGGCATCCTCAGCGTCGAACGGCGAGCCCAACATCTGGTAGCAGAACGACCTCAACCGGCCGCGCAGCCCATCCAGCTGCTCCGCCGTGACCGCGCCCATGGGGCGATTCTGTCAGAGGAAACCAGCACCCAGCCCAAACGTCCGCATCAGGATCGCGCTACGGGACGACCAGGTGAGGAACACGCTGTTGGTGAAGTAAGTTCATAGGCCGTGGACATCGCAGGCTCTGCACGGTGGAGCTTCGCGGCGACTGTCGCAGCGATGTGGTGCGGCTTATTCGCGTGCCTCCATCTGTTCTGGGCACTGGGCGGCTCGATCGGTCTCTCCTCGTCGGCTGGACCCGACCTCGCCCAACGCCGCCCGACGAGTTTCATCATTTTCGGTCTCTTCGGTACCGCGTTGCTTCTCCTGATCGGCATTGGCGTCATCGCCGTTGCCTACAGCCCACGAGCACCAGAAGGTGGCGGCATGCCGCGGTATTGCTCCTGGCTGTCATCGGTATCGGACTGGCGATCCGCGGGGCGGTGCTGGAAGTACTCCTCGCTACCAACGCCGCTGGGCTGCGGGCGAGCATTGGGCCTCTGGAGACCCACGGGAGCCTCGTCCTCTGGAACCCGTGCTTCGCCTTCGGAGGCGCAGCCATCATCGTGACGGCATCCAGGCAAGGTCACCCACATTCCTGCATCGCGAGTCGCGAGAACCCAAGGATCCCCATACGGGGACGAACTTGCTGGGTGTGCCCGTGGTTCGCGCTGGTGGATGAGCGGTGCGGTCTCAGGGTGGGCCGGCGAGGCGTTCTTGCAGGCCGGTCAGGCCGCGGCGGATCATCGCTCCCTACCCGTCGTCGGGCAGTGCGCTGAGTGCGGCGAGCCCAGCGGCGAGTTGATCTCGCGCTTGCGTCGTGTGGCCTTGGCGGAGGTAACCGTCACCGAGGTTGAGGTGCAGGCTCGGGGCGAGGCCCGCCGCGGCAGGGATGCCTACCGGCGCGAGGTCGGCGTCATGGACGTGAATGAAGGCGGTGAGGGCCTGCTCGTCCCAGGCAACCTCGGCGACGAGGTCGTCTTCGAGGTCGGCCAGGTAGTGAGCGAGGACGCACCGTTGAGCATGATCGGTCTCGGCGGTGCCGACCCAGCAGGCATGCAAGTCGCGTCGGCCCTGAGCCCGGTCGCCACTGAGTGCCACACCGACCGCGGCCTGGATGTCGTCCCATTGCGTCACAGCCAGCACCTTAGGAAGCGGTCGGGGCTGAGGTCTTGCATGGATCGGACGCGCCTACCCGAACGCGGCGCGTGGCGTTGCACCGCTCAGGGCGCGGATCTCCCGGCAGAAGTGGGCCTGGTCGGCGAAGCCGGCGTCGGCTGCCAGCCGGGCGAGCGGAGGCCGCCCCGCGCCCGCGGTGTGTCGGGCGGCCCGGTGCACGCGGGCGATCCGGCGCAGCAGAGAGGGGGCAAGCCCGAACTCGTCGAGGCAGCGGCGGTGCACCTGCCTTGACGACAGACCAACGCGGCGGGCGATCTCAGCGACCGGGATGTCGGTGCACACCAGATCGGCGAGAGCGGCAGCGGCATCGGCAGGGGGCTCGACGGCGTCAACTTGGGCGAGTGTCGCCTCCACCAGAAGGTCGGCCCGCTCGACGTCGTTGCTCAAGCGTGCGGCCTGCGCGCGAGGCGGGTCGCCGCCGCTGGTGCCCACACGGTGCCCAGTCGCGCCCGGGTGTTTCGCCACTGCCGAAGCGAGCCGCCGGCGGCCCGGCGACCAGCAGCCAGGGACAGTCGCACTCCGACGACGTGCACACCTGGACGTGGAGGTGTCCACGGTGTGGTGAGTGGCCCGAACCACCACGGCACACCGTCGACAAGAGCAACACCGCAGCGACCGTCCGGCACCACGCTGCGAGCTGAGCCGGCATCGGTGTCCAACACGTAGGCAAGATCGACCACCGTCGACCTCGGCTGCCACACCACGGGATTCACGACCAGGTGCCTACAGCGCAGCTCGCCGCGCCGCCAGGGGGTTGCCCGTGGTCGGCGACCAGAGTCTCGTCGATGCGCTCTCGACAGCGACCGATAGCGTGAGGACCCTCACACGATCGATGCCGGCACTCCCCTCGACCAAGACTCCCGTCTCTCACCTGGACGCCATCTTGGACGCCGGGCTCCGTTGAGAAGACCCCGGGGCGGGAAGCAGTGACCGACGCCCTGCACTGCCGCGCATGGTTCGGATCAACCGAGACCTGCTCGATGTGGGCGGAGCCGGCTACGACGTCGAGCAACAAGTAACCCGCGACCTCACCGTGGTCCTACGCAATCCAGGCACGACCCGCCCGTTGAAAGACCGCGAGACGCTCAAGCGTCGGAGGGTCGTCCTCGGCTACGACGTCCATTCCCAGTGGCTCGAACATCTCCCCGGCCTGGCGCTCGACCGCTTGCAGGGCCGGCAGGTCGTCACTGCGCGCGGGACGGATGCTCGTCACTCCCTAATCTTGGCACCCCCCGTGCAGCGGCCACCGAGCTCGCCGGCGGAAGCCGATCCGGAGCGGGCGATTCCGATCGCATTCTTCGTCTCCTGCGAGCTGATGGCGGCCGGGCTACCGCCACCCGTCGGGCCACCATCGACGTGATCCTGGCCCGCCCGACAACCATCTCAACGCCGAGGAGATCCTCACCCGGGTACGCCGCCGCGCCCCCGACGTTGCCGAGTCCACCGTCCACCGGACCCTGAGCTCCCTTGAAGACCTCGGGGTGATCACCCATATTCATCTGGGCCACGGCCCATCGACCTACCACCAGACCACCAATGCCTCAGCACCTGGTATGCCGGGGGCTGCGGACAGATCGGCGACGTGCCTGACACCATCTTCGACAAGCTGAGCGCCACGGTCGCCAAGAACTACGGTTTCGCCATCGACCCGTTACCACTTCGCGCTGCAAGGCGTCTACGCCGACTGCCAAACCGGCGATACCGGGACCCTGCCGACTAAGCCCGGATCCACCGTCTCTCCTTTGATGATCATCCGGTTTGGGTGATCTTGTGACTGGTCGGTGAGGGCGTGCCGAGGTCGCCGGCGGGCCGGCTGTGTCCACGTTCTCCGGTGAGGTCCTGGTGGACGGGTGGGTGGGTCAGGCTGGCAGCGGCGGGCTGTTCGCGGTGGTGAGCATCTGTTCCCACGCCTTTTGCCAGGGCCATGCGGTGGGCAGGTGTATCACCAGTCGTCGGGCTGAGCGGGCGAGCCGGGCGGGGACGGTGATGAGCTGGGCGCGGATGGTCCCGGTCGTGGCGCGGGCGTGGAAGCTGGAGGCCAGGGCTCCGGCGGTGCGGGTGAGGTTGAAGGCGATGGCGGCGCAGACCAGCCAGGCGCTGTTGGCCCAGAAGTGCCCGGACGGCAGGTGCGCCAGCGGACCGTTCTTCAGGTCGGCGATGACCTGTTCCACGATGGCGTGGGCGCGGTGCGCTTTCTCGGCCTCGAGCATCGGCAGCGGGCTGTCGGTGAACACCGCGTGGTAGCGGTAGGCGGTGAACAGCTCGCTCTGGTTGTTCGGGTTCATGTCGATGACCCGGCGAACCAGCAACCGGGCGGTGACGTGCTGGCCCTTGGGCTTGGAGGTGAACGCGGTGTAGGGGATCTCGGCGACCTCGGCGTTGGAGATCCAGCGCTGCTGCTGCTCGTCGTAGACCGCGTTGGTGTAGTTGATCGTGGTCCAGGCGTCCGGGGTGATGCTGGCGATGGCTCGGCGCACGGCCTTGTCGTGGCGGGCGGTGATCGAGAACCGGGCGCCCCGGCGGAGCGCGGCAGCGATCACGTCGTGGCCGTAGTAGGCCGAGTCCGCCCGCAGCACCAGCACCCCGGTCGCGCCCGCCTTGGTGGCTGTGATCAGCGCGTCGGTGACGAACCGTTGCGCGCCTCGGGCCGAGTTGGTGGACCCCTTGCGCAGCCGGGCAGCGGCGATCACCGGCGCCGACGCGGGCGTCGAGACGATCGCGAGCAGCGCATTGAGTCCTTGCACACCGGTGTAACCGCGCCCGGCACCCTGCTTGGCGTAGCCGTAGGTCTGGCGCAGCGTGTCGTCGATGTCGACGTAGGCCAGCTCATCGGCACCGCTCAGCAGCGGGGCCCGGCCGGCGAGGTTGATGAGCAGCCGGGACGCGACGGCGTCGAGCTGGCGGACGTGGCCGAAGGTGAAGCTGCGCAGGAACGTCCCGAGCGTGGAGGGCGCCCGCACCCCGCGAAACAGCGTGCCCATCGCGCCGTGCCGCAGCAGCGCCATGTCATCGATCGAGTCCGCGCCGGCGACCATGCCCGCGACCAGGCCCGGGACCTTCAGGTGCGCGTTGACGCCACCGGGCTTCGCCAAGTGGACGTGCTCGCCGACCAGGGACCCCAGCCCCGCCCGCTCGGCCAGCTGCAGCACCGGCGCCAGACCCGCGCACGACACCAGGTTCGGATCATCGAACTGAGCAGTGAAGCCATGACACACTCGCATCTACCGGATGCCCTTCGTGCGCGCTGAAATCGGTACCTCGACAAGACCGATTCTCCAGCACCACAGGGGCATTCCGGCTCTACGACCCGCAACTCACACCAGTCTGCGCGGTGGATCCGGGCTAAGAGCTGCTCCGGGCTCGGCCGGCGTTCGCCCGGGCAGGGAACCAACGCAGGATCTGGTTGGCCCAGAGAACTTCTGTTATCGGTGATAAAGCAACAGGTTCGGGCGTCGAGTCAGTGTGGGGGGCAGATCACGCTGACTCTGTCACGTTTACTCGATGTCTAGGCCCTGGGGTCAGGCGATCGGTAATCTCGACGCGGAAAAGGCGATCGCCGTCGCTTCAGACCTCGCCGCACTCGGCCGCCCGTTCGAGGATGACGGTGATGACCCCGGGCGTGATGCCGAAGACGCACGGTCGGCCCCGCCTGCTCCGGCTGTACCCGTTGGCGGGTCAATGCGCGAGCACGTCCGGGAAGCCGAACGTCGCGACCAGCGCGGGATCGTGGAACTTGATCACGCGGGAGACGCCGGTGGTGGTGGGGGACAGCACGACGGCGCCGTCGGCTCGGAGCGCGCGGTCCGCGTCCCGGTGGTACACGACGGCGGCGGGTTGTCCGTTCGCGGTGGTCGCGATCATCCGCCAGTCTCCCGGCGTGCCAAGCACGTACGCGTCGAGCGTGTGGATGCACATCGCCCGGCCCGCCTGCCAGTCGCGGAATGGGGTCGCCTCCAGCGTGGCGTCCGCGCGTAGCACCTGTTCCAGCAAACCGGCGTCGGAACGTTCGAAGGCCGCGATGTAGCCGTCGAGCAGCGCGCGTGCCCGTTGGTCGGTGGGTTCGAGCAGTTCCGCGGGGTCCGGCTCCAGCTCGTCCAGCCGGGCGCGGGCGCGCTGCAGTGCGCTTTTGACCGCTGCAGTGGTGGTGTCGAGGATCTCCGCGGTTTCGGCCGCGGAGAACCCCAGCACTTCGCGCAGGATGAGGATCACACGTTGGCGGGCGGGCAGATGCTGCAGGCTCGCGATGAGCGCCAGCCGCACCGACTCGCGTTCGACCACGACCGCGGCCGGATCGTCGGCGGGCGGGACGATCCATGCGTCCGGCAGCGGTTCCACCCACGAAACCTCGCCGGGCGCAACGGGACTCGGCGGCCGATCCGGGCCGTCGTAAGGGCCTGCCAGGCCCGAGGGCAGCACCCGGATCCGTCGTGATCCCAACGCCGTCAGACAGACGTTGGTAGCGATCTTGTAGAGCCAGGACCGAATCGACGCCCGGCCCTCGAAGCCGGCGTAGGACCGCCACGCCCGAAGATAGGTCTCCTGCACCAGGTCCTCGGCGTCGTGCGCCGAGCCGACCATGCGATAGCAGTGCGCCAACAGCTCCCGGCGGAACCGCTCGGTCTCGCGGGCGAACCGGTCTTGATTCGGCGCCGCCCGCAGATGCGATGTCATGGACCGCGAGCCTAGTGCTGCAACACGTCTGGGCGGGGTGGCGTTGCCGCCGACAACACGAGTCCCCGCCTCAGCCACTATCGACTGCTCGGGCACCCTCTCGCAGACGCGGCGTCCGATATCAGACCTCGTCAAGCTGCAGGATCATGCCGTGGAAGGTCGCGTAGCGGGTCAGGTGCGCGGCGGCATCCTCGGCGGTGCGTTGGCCGATCTCTGACCCCAGCGCGGCTTCCAGCGCAGCCATGTCGTCCCAGCCCAGCATCACGACCATGTAGTACGGCTCGCCGATCACGGCTGTCGGCGCATGACTGCGCGTGTAACGACGCAGGCCCGGATACTGTTTCGCCAGCGGGATGTGGACATCGTTGTAGTGACGTTCGAACGCGTCGACGTCGGAGGGGGTGTCGTACATAACGACGAATCGCGACATCTGCTTGGCGGCGGGGTCCACGGTTGCGGTCATCTGTTTCAACTCCTGTTATGGGAACCCTCGGTGTGCGGCGTCACCGGCTCGGTACTAGAGGGGGTTTTCTCAGGGCAGCAGTGCCAGCTTGCCCATGGTGGCCCTGGCTTCCAGTTCCGTTAGCGCTTTCGGGCCGTCGGCCAGTTCGTACACGGTGGGCTGGCCGGGGCCGAGCACCCCGGCCGCGAGGAGCCCGAACATCTCACCCATGACATCGCCGAAGATCTGCGGTGCGGCCTGGATCAGGATGCCGATATTCAGGCCGATGACGTGGATCTGGTGCTTGTAGACCAACTCCCAATTGGTGATCGCGGCTTCGCCGCCGGCCAAGCCATAGACGACGACCCGGCCGGTGACCCGCTTGGTCGCGGCCAGGCTGGCGTCGAGGGTAGCGCCGCCGACCGACTCCAGCACCAGGTCGGCGCCCGCGCCGCCCGTCAGCCGCAGGACGTCGGCGGCGAGGTCAGGGCCGCGGGAGTCGACGACGTGGTCGGCGCCCAGCGCCCGCACCACCTCGTGCTTGCCCGGCGAGGCCGTGGCGATCACCGTCGCACCGTAGTGCTTGGCCATCTTGACCGCTGCCTGGCCGGTCCCGCCGGCCGCGGCGTGGATCAGCACGGTCTGCCCTGCGCTGACACCACCCAACGGCTTGAGCGCCGCCAGCGCGGTGGGCCAGCTCACGACCAGGCCTAGCGCCTGCTCGGCTGTCCAGCCCGCCGGCAATGGCATCGCCGCGGCCGCCGGCAGCACCATGTACTCGGCGAAAGCGCCGCCTCCGACGCCGATGACGTGGGCGCCGGGCTCCAGGTTAGTCACCCCCTCGCCAACGGCGATGACTTCACCGGCGCCCTCGATGCCCGCCAGATACGGCGGCTGCGGGGCGCCCGCGAATGTGCCACGGGCCTGCGAGATGTCGACGAAGTTGACGCCGGCGGCGGTGACCCGGATCAGGACCTCGCCCGGGCCTGGGCTCGGTATCAGTGCGTCGGTGATCAGGCGCAGGTCTTGCGGGCCGTTCAGTGACTTCTGCTGCAGGGCGCGCATGGTGGACGGAACGCTCATGGCACTCGGTTTCCTTTCGTTAGCTTGCGTGAATCGAGGGAGGCCTACCTACTGGTCGTCGAAGGAGGAGAGCCGGTGAATGCCTGCGCCGATGACGGTGAGCACGCAGATTCCGTACGGCTGGCAGTTCCCGTGCTGGTCGCGGGTGTAGGCCACTACAGCAGGTTGGCCCCGTTGGTGCTGGTGGCCAGCATCCCGACCGGTTCACCGATTGGCCCAGGACGGCTCACGGCCCCAACGCCGTCTGCTGGCTGGTCTCAGGCGAAGTGACCGACGATCCGACGGATCTCGCGGCGGTCAGATCCGCCGGAAGACGCCTGTATCCTGTGTCATGTAAGCCCTTGATTACGACTGGCCTGGAGGGACCGAGGGGCTGTTGCTGTAGGCCGCGAGCAGCCACTCGCCGTCCCGCCTGGCGAGCACCCAGGTCGCGTACGCCCTCCGCTCGGGTGGGGCCTCGCTCTCTCCGGGAATCAGAATGCCGGTCTCGGTGATGACCACGGCTGCGTCATCGTTGAGAAGCCGGACGTCCAGCACCTTGTCGGACGTGCGCGTGCCCTTCAGCGGTCCGTTGAAGGAGAACGCCATGGCGCCGCGGATCTCCTCGCGTGACTTCATGTACACGCCGGGCAGGATCGCGCTGGCATCCTGAAGGTACTCGGCGACGAACGCGTCCGGGTCGGCGTTGTTCCAGGCCTCGTAGACGCCCTTGATGACACCAAGGACGGCGGCTTCTTCCTTCTTCTGGGCTTCGGTAGTCAAGATCCTTACCTCGTTTCGCTCTTGTATTGCGTTCCTGACAGGCAGAACGGGATTGTGCTGACCGGCGAGCTATGGGGGGACACCACGCTCGCCGGTGGTTGGAAAGGCTCAGGCCCCCACCTCTTTCTTGAAGAATTCAGTCGTTGAAGTTCGGAACAGCCGCCTCGGCAGGCCGCACGGCCGGGGCGGGGGCATGGGTGAGCGCCCGGAGGCTCGGGTACGCAAGCGACACGAAAATGCCGACCGCGGAAAGCGCCGCGCACAGCCCGAGCGCATGGCCGAAGTTGGTGATGAAGGTCGAATGGGACGTGTAGTTGCCCGGGTGGGAGAACACGCTCCCCGTGAACGCGACCCCGAAGACGCCGCCCATCTCGCGCAGTGTCGCGCTGGTACCCGAGGCGACGCCGGTCTCGTCCGGACCCACAGAGATCATCACGCCGTTTGCGACCGTCGGGAAGACGATGCCTATGCCCACTCCGGCGACGATCAGTCCGCCGAAGACCCCACCGAAGCCCACGCCGGGCTTGGCGACCATTGCGACCCAAGCGAACCCGATCGCCTGCAGGGCCATGCCCACGGCCAAGAACGGACGGTTACCGTACTTGTCGGCCAGGGGGCCGACGACCGGAGCGATGAACATCGACACGCCCGTCCACGCGAGCAGGTGCAAGCCCGCCCTGAGCGGGCCCTCGCCGAGCCCGGACTGGAGGAACTGCGACATCAGGAACAATGCGCCGAACAGTCCCGCGTACATGAAGAAGGTGACCCAGCTCGCTGCGTTAAAGGCCCGGTTGCGGAAGAGGTCGAGGCGCACCATCGGCTTGCGCTTGCGCCCCTCGACCAGCAGGAACATCGCCACGACGACCGCTCCGACGATCAGCGAGACGACGACCTGCGCGCTGTGCCAGCCGACGCTGCTCACCCGGACCAGCCCCCAGGCCAGGAGGAAGAAGCCGACGCAGGCCAGGGCCAGCCCGTGGAGGTCGAGAGGCTGGGGCGGACCGAAACTCTCTGTCAACCGCGAGAGCGAGAGCAGGCCAGCCGCCACGCCGATGGGGACGTTGAACCAGAAGATCCAGTGCCAACTGATCCCACCGACGACCGCACCGCCGATGACCGGCCCGAGCGCGACCGCGACGCCCGAGACCGCGCCCCACATGCCGATAGCAGTGCCCCGCTTCTCGACTGGGAAGGCGTCGCTGATAAGTGTGAGCGAGACGGGCATGATCACGGCGGCGCCCAGCCCTTGGCCGGCGCGGGCCGCGATCAGCACACCGACGTTCGGGGCGAGCGCCGCCATCGCCGACGCCGCCGCGAAGATGGCGAGGCCGACCGCGAACACCCGGCGACGCCCTAAACGGTCGGCCAGCGCGGCCGCGGGCAGCAGGAGGCAGGCGAAGGTGAGGATGTAGGCGTTGATGATCCACTGGAGGTCGCCGAGGCTCGCGTTGAGGCTGGTGCGCAGGACCGGTAGGGCGGTGGTCACGACAAGGGCGTCCAGCGCGGCCATGAAGACGCCCACTGAGCTGAGGGCCAGTGTCCAGCCCTTATGGGGTGTGGCTACTCCGAATTCCGCGGGTGCCATGGTGTGCTCTCCTTCTGGAGGTTTAGCGGCCTGCAGGGCGTGCATGGTGGAGGAACGCTCATGGCAATCGGTTTCCTTTCCTTTAGCTTGCGTGTCGAGGGCGGCCTACCTACATACAGGAAGACCCGGCGAGAGCCGGAAAGGAATCGCTCAGAACGCCTTGCCTCAACAAGCTGTGCAATCGCCTCCGCGCGCAGGGACCGACGGCGCACCCGGAGGTCCCCCGGGTGCTACGCCCAAAACCAGCTTTGGTTGGCCGTCGTCTCCCTCGCCGTCGAGCTCACCGCCTGGCTCCAAATGCTGGCCTTCACCGACCACCCCGCACGACGGTGGGAACCCAAACGCCTTCGGCTGCGCCTGTTTTCGATCGCCGGGCGCCTCGTCCACCACGCCAGACGACACCGGCTCCGACTGTCCGCGCAAGCCCTCTGGCGCCACCTCATCGAAACCGCCCTCACCCGCCTGAAAGCACTCCCAACGCCCACCTGACGAGCAGAAGCGCGCCCCAACGAAACTGCACCATCACCGGAACCGTGGAACCGGCAGACCACCCCGACTGAACACCGGGCCCACCAGCACACCCGAAAGCGGAGCGAAGGAGAAAAATCAGACTCACCGACCGGCACAGACCAGCACATCAGGCACGTGAAAGCTTCGAGGTTAGTGATCCGCGACGAGCAAGACCAGGAATGGCGCTTCGGTGAGGGCAACCCACCCACACTGCTCAGCACCGACGGCTATGAGCTACTACGCGGGACGTTCAGCCGCCGCTCCCAACGCCAGATCGCCGGCTGGAACTGGACGCCCACACCAGCAGCGAGAATCCACCGCTTCGGTGCGTTTGGGCCACGAGAGGACGACCAACCGATCCCGATTACCTGAGACGTACTAACAGATGCTTCTATATCTGTCAAGTGGCGGGGACCGGGTGCGCTGCGGTGAGGGTACGGAACAGCTGCCGGGTGATGTAGCGCTTGAGCGATCGCATGATCTCTTTCGTGGTGCGGCCCTCGGCTCGGCGTCGGGTGACGTAGGCGCGGGTGGCAGGGTCGATCCGCATCCTGACGATGGTGATGGTGGTCAGTACTCGGTTCAGCCGCCGGTCACCGCCTCGGTTGAGTCGGTGCCGGACGGTGTTGCCAGACGACGCGGGGATCGGGCACGTCCCGGCCAGTGACGCCATCGCAGCTTCGGAGCGGACCCGGCCGGGGTGCGACCAGGCGATCAGGACCGCCGCCGCGACCACGGCACCGACACCAGTCAGCTCGAGCAGCTCGGGGGTGTCGCCGGCGACCAGCTCGGTGATGTCGCTGCGGTTCCGGGTGAGGTCGTCGTTGAGGGTGTGGACCCGGCGGGCCAGGCGCACCGCTTCGCGCCGGCAGGTGGCGGTCGTGGTGTCCTCGTCGCGGTCACGCCAGCCGGCGATGGTGGTGATCTGGCGGGCGGTCAACGCCCGACGGGCGTCGATACCAAGGTCGACGGTGCGGACCAGCGCGGTCAGAGTGTTGATCGTGCGAGTCCGTTCCTTGGTCATCTGCTCCCGGGCCACGACGAGCACCCGCATCGCGACCCGGGCACGTTCGCTCGACAACTCCCGCGGCACACGCAACGCGCCCAGCGGCGAGCCGAGCACCGCCCGGGCGATCCTCGTGGCGTCGAGGTCGTCGCTCTTCCCGGTGCCACGACGGTCGCCGGCCGGCATCCGGGCGGCCTCGACGACGTGGCGACCAGCCGCCTGCAGTCCCACGGTCAGGATCGCGCCGAACGAGCCGGTGCCCTCGACGACGACCAACGCAGCTCGCGACCCGACCCGTTGGGTCATCCAGTGCTGGGCTCGTGAGAGCCCGGCCGGGCTGGTCGGGAACTCCGCATACGCGAGCACCCCGCCGGTCGCGGCCGCGACGAGCGCGAAGGTGTGAGTGGCGGCGTGGGTGTCCACGCCGATGACATATTCGTACTGCTCGGACACGGTCTGCTCTGCAACGATGGAACTCATTACGGCAACTCCTCGCTCGGGGACGTCGTGATCGGCGTCGGCCCGGGAGAGTCATCGCGAGGCAGGCCTGTAAGGGGCCACGACCCGCAGTCACGGGTCGGGCAGGCTTCTGATCAAGCCATCACGGTGAACGACCGGGTCGACGTCGCCCACCACGCAGCGCGGACAGATCCCGGGAAAGGCACCCTCGCGGGGCCAAGCGATTCACGAGTCAAACACCACGCGGCAGACAACGCCAACCCTGCCGTGACCAGCCCCAGGCCAGCCGCAACGACACTTACAGGCTGACGGACACCGTGGGGCCTGGCCGCTCATCAAACCGCACAAGTCTGAATACGCACGGACCTCCCAACAATCGCCGCTGGACGTTCCCCAACCGGTGTTGCCAGCGGCGCTGACCGCTGCCCCGCTCACGAGGGATCGTCTCGGCGCTTGCGGGCTAGCAGGTACGCCTGCGGCTCGGTCGCCGGGTCCTCTGGGTCTCACACCACGCGGGCGCCTGCGGTATGCATGATCGCCCACACCTTCCGGGCTGGCTGTCAAGGCCGACACGTGGATGCAGCCTAGATTGAACACATTCACCGGAGACAGCCGTTTGTTCAATCTGCACCCCATGGTGGTAATCAAACTTTCCTGCATCCCGACACTTGTGTAATTTTGTAATCGTGTAATCTTCGCCGCGTGACGGTGACCGGCCGATCACAGAGAAATCTGCAGTACCTCAGCAGGCACCACCATCGCTGGGCGGCCAGCTCGATCGTCAACGCCCGACGCTGCGGCATAGGTACCCTCGCCGCGGTTCAGTACGAACTCCAGCCCAGTGATGTCACTGACGAGGTGATGTCGAGGCACTGAAGTCTGCGCGGTCGCGAGGGCGTGATCCTGCACATCCGTGCCAGTTCGTGCCGTGTGTGCCAACTTCACTCGGGATTGATTGACCGGAGGTTCCCGCGCCGAATCTCTTTGAGCACCTCGTCGAACGGTCGGCCTGACCCCATCGCGACCATGGCGGCTCTCCTCTCCAACTCGGTCGACCTTCGGTCCGTCCAGACCACCCAGATACCCTCCCCGTCGCCGATGAGGAAGGTGCGGATGCGCCAGCCCTGCTGGCGCGCGACTCTGCGCGCAGCTGAGCGATACTCCGCGACAGTGCACGAGAGTGTGGTCGCCCATACCCGGTGATCGCCCCGCCTACGGAGGGCGTTGACGAGTTCGTCCTCCTCGTGCTTGTCCATGTGGTCATCTTGCCGCCCGGCGCTTCACTCCCCGCACGCATGTCGGACGCACGCGCGGTAGCGTCAGAATGTGGGCAAACAATCGCGGCGGCAGGCGCGCAGGGAACAGAGCAATCGAGACGTTGTCGGCAACTTCCTGAGCAACGCGCAGCCACTCGTCCAGGCCGCATCGGCGGACGGGCCTCTGACGATGAATCAGCTTCAAACTGTGCTCGATGAGGCGGTAGAGCGTGATCATCTGCAAGCATTCTCTGCTGTCGGCCCGCAGCGGGATGCTTGTTTGGCACTCCTGGTGGAGGCGGCCTCCCAAGCGGGCAACGACCTCGATGCGTTCAGCTCAGCCTTCGCCAGGATTGACCCTGACTCTCCACGGGGAACGACTCCGGTGGCCATGATGGCGGTCGCTGCCGAGAACCTTGACCGCTGGCTTGGTCCGCCGAGCCTGGCGGCACCTGCCGAGATCCGGGCGGGGCTAAACGATGGGAACATCCAGATCGCTGAAGGTCTGGCGCAGGAGGAGACCTCAGCCTTGCACAACGTCAAGAAGCTGGCTGCGCAAGGTGAATGTGCAACCCACCTTCCGCGCCTCTTACTCAACCACGGCGGAGAGTTAGTGATGATCACGCTCATCGGCGTGGTTGGCGAGATCAGTGCCCGCTGGTCTGCCTCTGCAGATGAGTATCACGACACTCACCTGCACAACACGCTTCGCTGACCCCCTCTCGTAGTCAACCGTCTCGCGGCAAACGCGCACCACAGAACAGAGGCAGTCGACCCATCGGCGGTCGAATGATCTTTCGCTGGTACTCCGGGTTCAAGCAACTTTGCTCTACCGGCGCTGCAATGGCCCGGGGCAGCGCAGCGGGGGCGGCCCACCCCACGGCATCGGTGAGGGCCCCAGCCTGTTTAGGCGGCGCGGCATGTCAGCGGAGAGTAGCCGTCGGGACAGGGCGGGGTGTGTGGACGTGGCTGCTCCAGATCAATGAGCTGATGCAAGGTCGCCGATGCGACCAAACGACCCACTGCCGGTCGACACGCATTGGTCCTCGCATATTCGCAGGCCGTGGCCCTGTGCAAGGGCTCGTGCAAGGGGGTGTGGGTGGCGAACACGGCGCTGGGGATGAGAGTCCGTTCCGGCAACAGCGCAGGTGTGCTGGCACCCGCAGTGCGTGGACGGCGCGCATCCCTCAACATCTGTTTGCGCCGTGCTCATCAGTTTGCTGACGGGATCTGCACGCCCGACACTTGCCACGGGGCGGTTTGATCTGTCCGGTTCATCGTCACGAACACCAGGGCCGTTCCCATCGGCGCAGTCCAGCTGTCAGGGCTGTGGCCAGTGGTGGTCACCGTCCAGGATCGCACCGCGGCGGCGGCGGTGTCTGGGGGGCGGCCTTGATCATGGTTCTCGGCCAGGGTGGTGGTGGTGTAGCCGCGGTGCTCAGCCAGGGTGTTCCACCGATCACCGCCAGGCAAAGTTCCCACCGCACGCAGCTGCGCTGCGTAGCCCGGGGTTGCGAGCGGGATGGAGCGGAGCTGCGCGTCGGCTGGAGACACGTCGATGGCCGCGTCGTAGCTGAAGCTGGTGGTGACGAAGGCTTCACCGACCGCGGTGGCGTCAGCGCGGTTGACGGTGCTCACGGTGGCCGGAGCCCCCCGAGGAACACCGGATGGCCTTGCCGCCGTCAAGGCTGGCGTTGCGGTAGGGGCAGGCGATGGCGGGGCTTTGGTGGTGGGGTGCGGCACGGACGAGGCAGGGGCCGGTGTCGCTGAAGCAGTAGAGGGAAAGGGAGTGTCGGACGTGGCGGGGGGGAGAACAGTCGGGCTGGGAGCGGAGGCGGTAGAGGAGTGGCCGCCGAGGTGGCCCAGTATCAGCACGCCCAGAACCGCGCAGAGAACACCCAGCACCACCAGTCGGCGGGTGGTGAACAGGTACGTGACGGTGTCCTGTGTGGGTGGCGGGTTGTCGGGGGGACGATCCATGACTGGCTCCTGACCTATTTTAGTGGCCGTGTGGCCGCGAAGAAATCGGAGTGGTAGATCGCTTTGATGTTCAACGGCTCGCCGAAGGTCGACGCTTGGATGAGCTGGCCCCCGCCGATGGCAATCGCCACGTGATGAATGTTGCCTGGGGTTCCGTAGAAGATCAGGTCCCCGGGTTGGTAGGCGGCGGGGGTGAATCCACCCGGCAGCATCGTGTTCGCCGTGGCCGCGTATTGGGTCTCGGCGGTTCTCGGTAGATCGATACCCACCTGATGGAAGGCATAAGAGGTGAGGCCGGAGCAGTCGAAACCACCGCCCGTTGGGCCGTTATACCCGCCCCCGCCCCAGATGTAGGGCAAACCCAACTGCGCTTTGGAAATCGCTACCACCTTCTGTTGAGCCGGTCCCCCGCCCCCACTTCCCCCGGCTGTCGGTGGCGGTGGGGGTGTGAAGTTGAGGGTCTTGTCCAGCCAGGCCAGGGTGGGGACGGTTTGCTGGGCGGCGTAGGCGGTGGCGTGCCCGGTTCCGGGGACCACGACAGCTTCATGCGGCACCCCCAGCCGTTGCAGGGTGGCCGCCATCTCCGTCTGCTGCGCCAGGGGCACAAGCTCGTTGTCAGAGTTCGCGAGGTACACCGGCGGTGTGGTGGGTGTCGCTGTCAGGGCGGGGGACACAGCGGTGTAGCTGGCGGGGCAGAAGATCGCCAAGCACCCCAAATAGATCGCGGGGTCAGCCACCGCACCGGCCCGCTGGTAATCTGAGGCACCGGCCCCGAGGTTGCTGGGCAGCGCCGCCAGATCGTAGGGCCCTGACCACCCGACCGCGGCCTGCAGCCCGGAGTGGTCACCGGCAGCGGCCACGTCCACAGCAAGGTTGGCGCCGGCCGAGTCCCCCCAGGTGGCCATTTTCGCCGGGTCGCCACCCCACTGGGCGGCCTGCGAGCGGGCCCAGCGGATCGCTGCCTTCACGTCGTCGGGTTCCTTCGGCCACCGCGGGGCACTCATGTCGTACTCGATGTTGACCACCACGTAGCCGTGCATCGCCGCGTCCCGACTGGGACCGTCCAGCTCATGGCGGTCACCGAAGAACCAACCACCACCGTGGACCATGACGATCATCGCTCGCAGCGGGGTTGTCCCCCCACCACCACCTGGGGGCAGATACACATCCGCTGCCTGCTGTGCCCCCGTCGAACTGGGGTAGGTCAGGGCCAGGACCCGTACCTGCACCGGGCTGCCACCGCACCCCAGGGGCGCTGAAGCATCTGCTGCGCCCGAGGCAGGTGCCGCAGCGGCTGCTCCCGGGGGGGTAGGAGCAACCGCGGCCGCGTCGACGGTCCCGGCCTGGGAAAACTCCCCCCTAGCCATACCCATGATCCGCGGCACATAGTTCTGGGTTTCGGCGTAGGGCGGGATCCCACCGCTGGACAACACCGCCCCGATGCCGGCGTTGTACCCGGCCAGGGCGAGTTCGGTCACCGACGCCGCGGCTGGGAGTCGCCCACTGTGCTGGGCATCGATCACCTGGCTGGCCAGGTCACGGTCATAGCGTGCTTGCGCGTCCACAGCATCGGAGGCGTTGTTCGGGTCAGCGAATCCTTTGCCGGTCGTGTCCTTGCCGTAGGTCGCCCACGTTTCCGGGATGAATTGGGTGTACCCGCTCGCGTTCGCACCGTTCGCGCCGTGCTTCTGAAAGTTTCCCTCTTGCTTGATCTGGGCGGCCAGGACCGGGGCAGGAAATGCTGGGGAGAGCTTGCCGGCCTGCTGGATCAGCGGAACGAACTCCGCTGGGATACCTCCGACCGACAGTGCGCCTGTGCCGGGCCCTCCGACACCCTGCTGGTCACACGAGCCGCCGCCCGCGCCGCCCATCATGGCGATCAGGGCGATCAGCGGGATCGCGAGGACCATCACCGGAATCAGCAGCAGTCCCCCGATGAGAGCACCGGTGGAGGACTTACTCATGGCCATGTCCCGGCGCTACCGAGATAGCCGGCTGGGCGGGGCCTGCGTCTGCCTGCGTGCCGCGAGCCGGGCCCGCAGCAACTGTGACGCAGCGTTGTCAGGCCGGGTGGCCTGAGCAGGGGCGCGGGCAGGGGTCACTGGGCGTGGCGCTGGCGCAGAGGCCGGACCCGGTGCCTGTGTCCCGGTGTGGTCGACACTGCCCACACGACTCTGACCAGTGGTGTCCGCGCCACCGGTCAGTGCTCGAGCATTCGCGGGTGATGGCGGCGACTGTGCGAAGGGCATGCGGGGCGGCGACGACGGGGAGGACGCCGAGACCAACCCACTGCCCTTGCTTGTGCCCTTGTCCTTGCTTGTTCCCTTGCCCTTGTTCTTGTCCTCACTGGCATTGGACGGGCCACCGCCCTGTCCCCTCGCGGCGCTGCTGCCATGTGTGGTAGGGACCAGCACCGTCTGCCCGTCGGTGGTGGCCTCATCGAAACCGCCCCGTGCTGGGGCAGTAGGCAGGGAGCGACCACCGCTGCCAGGACTATCGGATCGACCCCCCGGTAGTGCCTCCGCAGCTGGGGCCGTGGGCAGGGAACGACCACCGCTGCCTGCACCGGCCCGGCCTGGTAGGGCCTCCGCTCCACTACCGCGCTGCACAGAGTCTTGCTTGCCCGCGCCCCCGACAGCGGCGGAGGAGGCCAGACGGGCCGCGACAGCAGCGCGGCGCACATTGTTGGCGGTGCGGGCCGCTGAGGCGGCGGTGACCGCGGTGGACGCACCACCGGTGGCGACCCCGGCCGCAGCGTTGGCGGCCGCCTTCAGCAGGGTTCCGCGGACCGCCTTCTTGCCTTGAGACTTGGCGAGTTGCACCCCGAGGTCTTTCGCTGTTCCCCCCGCCCCCGCACCCGCCGCAGCTTCCGCGACGGCCATCCCCGCGGCGGCCCCAGCTTTGCCGCCGCGGCGACGACGCGAGCCCGCACCGGCGGCACCAACTGCGGCACCGGCAGCATCAGCGGCCCCGCCACCGCTGGCACCAGCGCGGGGCACCGAACGAGTTTCCCCCTTGGTACCCGCCGGCACCCACCCACTCTGACCGGGCTCAGCACCAGTCTTACCGGGCTCAGCACCAGCCCCACCCGAACCTCCGGAGCCCGATCCCTGTGCGCGCTGAGACAGCATGCGCCCGGCCTGCAGGGCGGCGGCTTGCCCGGGCAGACCAGAGCGCTGCGGGGCCGGGAGCCGGGACGAGGATCCCCCGGCGGGCCGTTTGGCCATCATCGCGGCCAACCGAGCGGCGGAGCGTTTGAGGGCGGTGCGTCCTCTCCAGAACATGATGATGCCCATGAAGATCAGCAGGTCGATGAAGATGAAGGTGGCCATCACCCCGTTGCTGCCGGAGTTGGAGGAGGAGAACACCGATTGCAGCAACAACAGGTAGGCGGTGAGGAACACCACCGCGAACGTCATCGTCGCCAACGCCATCACCAGGTTGGCGAAGGTCTGCCACAGTGATCCCCGGGATTCCCCGGGCAGGATCGCCCAGACCATCACCACGATCAATTTCAGCGACTCATACAGCACGGTGACCACCGCCAACATCACCGCTACACACAGCAGCAGGGCGAACAGCAACACGAAAATCGCCGAAGGGGACAAGATGATCGTCGAGATCGCCATCCCCGAGTTCGGGTTGTCGGCGTAGTCACCCATGGAGGCGTTGCAGTCCTTCATGGCGTTACGCACGGTGTCATCACCGCCGTGCGGCCCGGAGCGCATCACCTCGTCAAACTTGGCTTCGCAGGGGTCGCCCTGCAGAGACCTCCCGAAGTTGATCATCTCGTCGGGCATGCGGATGAAGGTGTCGACCAGCATGGCGCTGGTCTGTTGCCGCATCTGATCGGCGTTGCTGGCGGTGTCACCGTTGTGCGCTAACCCTGAGGACAGCTCCAGACCCAGGTCGCGGGACTGCATGATGTAACCGGACTGGCCGGTGACCAGACCAACGGGGTTGGACAGGCCTCCCACAGCCAGGGCGGCGATCGCGCACCCGACGACCAGGTCGAACGCCCCCAACGTCCAGCGGCCACGCATGATGTGCACCGCGGCGGTGGCGGCCATGATGGTCAGGAACGTGGGGGCCAACCCGAAGGTGTGGACCAGGCTGGTGATGCTCTTGCTCAACGCGATCACCGGGGTGGACACCCAGTCCAGCCACGAAAAGCCCAGTACCCAGTTGATCAGCCAGATCGCGAAGACCACGATCGCGCGGTAGCCCTGCCACACCAGGGCCACGAGGAAGGACCACACGAACTTGCCGGGGCTGGTGACACCACCGGTGTTCAGCGACATTTCATAGGACCACACGTTGATGCCTTTGGAGTCCTTCAACACCATCCAACTCAACGCCGGCGGGGTTTCGCTGGTGGCCCACGCCGGGACCGCGCCCCCGATCATCACCCCCGCCACCGTGCCCAGCACGGTGAGCAGGCGCCGCCACCGCGTCGGGATACGGCGCAGCACCTCGATCAGCGACGGGGATGCGGCACTCACGCTGGTGCCCCGGCCATCTCGGAGTTCTCCGGCGGGGAGGTGCGCACCGCCGTGTTGCGTTCGGGCACCGAGGGGGGCAGCACCTTGATGCGACCGATGTTGCCGGAGGAGTCCCGCAGGAACGCCTCACCGCGGCGGTGCTCGGCGACGCCTTGACCGGTCACCGGGGAGGTGTCCTCGGTGAGCATCGTGACCAGGTTGTCGTCCTCCGGGTCCAACCCCAACCATCCCAACCCTCGTTTCGCCAGGGTGTGGTCACGGTGGCGCATCAGGATGCGGGTGGGAATGAGCCCCTTCAGCGTGGCCGAACCGAAGTCCGTGTCCGGGTCGTGTGAGCCGAGGAACACCGCCCCGTTGTGCTTACGCCCGTCCCGGACGAACTCAGCGATCTCGTGTTCACCTTCCGAGGAGGTGGTGATGTGGTGCGCCTCATCGACACCGAACACACCCAGGCGGGTGGGATCGTCGAAGCTCATCTGCCGGGCCAGGGCGGCGATGTGGGCGTACATGGCGCGCCCGAACGTCCGCTCCGGGCGCATCTCGTCGAACAGGTGGGCGTTCTCCATCTCGATGGGCCGCGGCAACTCCAGGGTGTGGGTGCGGATGATGACCGCCGCAGCATCAGCGGGAACCACCGGCAGCGAGTCGTCGAAGATGACGCGTCCGAAGTCGCGGCGGGCGTAGAAGTTCATTGCCGAGGCCAGATCAGTCGCACCCTCTCGGGTGCAGTCCTTGCTCTTCAGATGCGACAGCAAACCCCCGAGACCGGTGATGGCGTATTCCTGCCGGTATGCGGGGTCCAGAACCTCACTGAGCAACAGGCCCAGCGGCGACATCGGCTTGATCTTCGTCAGCGGGGTGAGGAAGGACTGCGCGATCTGCGCGCCGGCGGAGGGACCGAACAACCGCAACGGGTCCAAGCTCGCTGTGGGATCAGCGATGTTCACCACAAGGGCGTCAGTGATGGACGCCGCCCAGTTCGCGTACTCCCCCATCTTGGTGCGGTCGATGCACAGGATTCGCCCGCCCCGGTCAACGACCCCACCAAGCAGCATCTTCAGCAGCAACGACTTCCCGGCGCCGAGCTCACCGCACACCGCCAGCGACCCGGAAATGTCGCGCAGGGAGGCGCCGGCGGGGTCGTGCAGCACCGCACCGGGCGGACCACCAGAGATGTTCAGCGCCAACAAGATGCCCTTGTCATCACCTAAATCAGTGCTGGCCAGCGGGACCGCGGCCGCCAAGGCGCGGGAGGTGGTGATCTGCGTAAACTCCCGCACCGCTTTGTTGGTGGGGCCCCCGGGGACGAACGCCCACCACAAGTGCTCCTGGTACCCCAAGGGTTGGGCGGTGCGGTAGCTGGCCGAATGCAGGTACTTCGCCAACCCGTCGGCCTGCTCGAGCGCCGACTCGGGGGTCGGACCGGCCACCGCGAAGATCACCGTCGCCTGAATCTCGACCTCGAGCTTGTCCGATTCCAGGACCGCGGCGAACTCGGCCTGACTTTCCGCGACCCGGTCCAAGGTGTTCATGGCGTGACTCATCTCGCCCTCACGCTGACCGTATTGGTCGTTGAGCTTGATCAGCGCCCGCCGGTTCTGGGCGGCGGCTTGGTCACCGGAGCGGGTGGTCATCCGCAGCGCCCAGTCAACGTCGTAGCCGGCTTCGTCGATGCGACCCAGGAACTCACTGCCCGGGAAATCCATGCCCTCGGTGGGCAGCCCAGCCAGCACGACCATCGCCTGATACGACGCCTCCGGGGCGTCCGGGACGTCGGGTTGCGCCACCTTCAGGTATCGCCGCTCCCACGGCGTCCACGCCTTCATCTCCGACCGGGTGAGGTCGGTTTGGCCGCCCTCATCCAACAGCGGCTCCAGCATGGAGGATCCCGTGATCGACGGGGCCGGCGCTGCACCTGCAGGGTCACGATCACGGCTCGACTCGGGGGGCTCGAGGTCGGTGGCCAACCCGCGCTGTTGGGTGTGCAGATCCAGCCAAATCATCTGGGCGGCAGTCGCCGGCACGGGCTTGAACACCCACGGGATCGCGGCCGCGATCTTGCGGGACTGCTCAACGCGGCGGGCGACCTCCTTGGCCGGCACCCCCGCCCTGGGCAGCGCCAAGCTGTCGCGGAGCTCGTCGGCGGCGGCCCGGAAGGACCCCGTGATGCTCGTACTGGAGCGGCCGTCGCTGAGCGGCACGCTCAACCAGTAGATGCGCTGCCCGGGCCGGATCACGTCCAAGGTGTCCAGGGTGGCGGCGCACTCCGCAGCCCAGTCCGGGCACGTGTCGAGGTCGACACCCTCGATCATGCGTTCCACGATCGCGGCCGGGTTGAGCCCCGCACGCACCCCCAGCAGCAGGGACTCACCGGGCAACGCCCGAAACAACCCGGTGTGCATGTCGCGGACGACCCGCTTTTCCTTATGCGGGCGGTAACCGTAGGCCGCTCCCGACAGCAGGAAATCCGCCCAGACCACCCCAGAGCGGGTCCAGCGCAGGTTAGCGGCCATGGTGCGGGTCGGTGAGCGCATCAGTTCTCCTTCGGGGTGCTACCGACGCTGGCTAGCAAGGCCTGAACACCGGTGAGCTGCGGGGCGGTGGAGCGGCGGGTGGACCGCGGCGGCCTGGGGGCACGGACAACGCTGGGGACGCTCACCGCGTAAGCGGGCACCGCCACAGGGGCGTCGGGTGCGGGTGCGGGTGCGGGTGCGGGTGCGGGTGCGGGTGCGGGCTCAACGTCAGGCCCTGGGCCGGCGGGTCCTTCAGTGGTGTCACTCGCCGAGCTCGTGCTCGACGGGGCCACGGCTTTCGTGAAGGTGGGCACCGAAGTGCGCTCGGGGGCGGTGACCGGGTCCTCGGCGGGCGCGTCCACGGGTATCGCAACACTGGCGGCGGCAGTCTCGGCCACCGGCGGAGGGGTCAGCGCGGTGCAGATCACGACTCGGTGTGTCAGTTGCCGCGGACGGCGGATCCGAACGGGTCGCCCGCGCAGCCGCCCCCGTTGCGGCGCAGCGACCGCACGGAACGCGCCCATACCGATCGCGGCCGGGTTGCGAGCACCCAGGGGGATGCGCCCCAGTCCGAAAATGACCGCCCCGGTGAGCGCTAGCAGGAGCGTGTAATTGCCCAGCACACCGAAGTTGGCCCACAGCCCCATCGAGTAGTAGCCGCCGACGAGGACGATGAGACCACCCACGGCTTGGGTGATCGTGTACGGACCACCCGGGATGCGCGCCCCGTCGGGGGTGCGCCCAATGAGCTGGGGAAACTTCCGGGCAAGCGTGAACCACTTGACCCGCTCCACCGTGGGCTGATCACCCATCGATGCTCACCACCTTTCCCGGATGACTGCGCACAACCTGGCTCAGATCTGGGCAGGGCCGGGCGGTGCGCACACCGAGGCGGCAGACGGGGCGGCCGTGGCCCTCCATTGCACGGGGCAGCTTGTGCTCATTGAGTTTTTGATGTCGTTGCCGACCTTGGTCTGCAGAAGGTCGATGTTGTTGACCCCCCATACCGCGCCGCCACCGACGATGAGGCTGACGATGATGGCGCCAGCGGCCATCCGGGTGCGGACCAAGGTGACGAGGATGAAGATCGCGGCGACGGTGAGGATCGCGCCCTTGACGAGGGTCTGCACGCTGCTGGACAGGCCGCCGACGGTGGAGATGACTCCACCTCCGCCGCCCTGGGCGAGGACCACCGATTGGGTGAACATGATGTGTGCGGACATGAGATCTCCTAGTGAGAGGGGTTCATCGAGCGGGGACAGCAGGGGCGGCAGGCACCGCCGGGGCGGCAGGGGCAGCGGAGGGTGCTGCCGGTGCGGCGGGAGCCGCACTAGCGGTGGGGGCAGCCGGTGCTGCTGACGAGGCGGCCGGTGCGGCACTAGCGGTCGAGGCACCAGCCGGTGTTGAGGAGACCGCCGAACTGGGCGCCAATGTCGGCACCCCCGCGGCCGTGGTGCCGGTGAGCGAGGGCCTCGGTTGGGCGTTGGTCAAGGGAGCGGGATCCAGGGAGGCGACCTCCCACCGGCTGGCGCGCACCTTCAGCGTGAGCGGGTACTGCACCGTGATCTGCTGCTCCGTGCTCATCGTGGCCGCAGCGGTGACCAGAACATGCAGATCACTGCCGCGGGGCACCACCATTGGGGAATCCCGCAGGTCTTGATCGGTGCGCACCTCCAGCACCCGGACCGCGCTGTAGGGGGCCGGGGCGACCGAGGTGATCGAGGTCCCCGGAGACACATACCGGGTGACATCCCCCGTACCGGTGAGCAAAGCACCCAGGAACTGGCCGACCATGCTGGCCAGGGGCTCCGACAACGCGGCCGTGTACTGATAGGCCAACTCCGGTGTCGCCGTCGTCCCGGGCGCCGGCACCGGCGCAGGCAGTGCTGTGGCGATCATCGACCCGGCCGCATACCGCACCGGAACCTGGAAATACCGCCGCGCCAACCCCGCCGCGTCGGTCACCGTGGCCCCCACCGACACCGACCACATTCCCGGGCCCGCGTGGATCAGCTGCGCGGTCGAGGGCTGGGAGGCAGTGACGGGCTTGAGCGGCAACTGCAGATTCGCGGTGTCCACGAACCCGGCCAACGCCGACTCCTTGCCGCGGGGTGTCTGCAGCCACGTCAGCACAAACTGTTGAGCGAACTCCCCCACTGCGACCTGCTCACCGCTGGTATCAGCAGGAAGCGCAACCTGCGGGGCACTCGCCGGGGCAGCAGAAGACGCCTGATTGACCACCAACGCCAACGCCACCGGGCCCGCGATAACCGCAGCCATCAGCCCATAGGTGACTCCGCGGGTCTTCAGATTCGCACCGTTGGTCCACCGGGCCTGCAGCTGCGTGTCGGGGTCGGCAGGGGCCGTGGACTTCTCCTCACCCGACGGCGGTTTCTTCCACACCCGGATCTCGCGTCCCGCGATCTTCATGACGCCTGCCCCGAGGGTGGGCAGGGACGGTGAGGGGTGGGCTTGGGGCGCGGAGTAACGCCCCGGCCCACTCCCTCACCGAGCTCGGTCACCACCCGTAGACCGGGCGGTGCAGTGAAGGCTCCCGGGAGTGGGGCTTGGATCTGCATTCGCTCCGCGGCGCGCTGGGCGCCCTCGACGCGATCAGTCAGTACCTGCCGCATCCGCACGACCGCGTCGGGCAGCAGCGGGTGGTGATGCAAGTCGGCGGCGGCGGCACTGACCTCGGTGGCCACGGCATGCACCAGGGCGAGGTCGGCGAGATCAGTGGGCTGGTGCTCATCGGTCATCGGGGCAAATCCCTTCCACGGGGGCTCTTGCAACCAGGAAGGTGCCCGCCAGACACCGATGTGACGCCCGCACGGAAATTTCTTTTGCACCGCGGCCGAATTGATGCGTTACCGCAGGTCAGTGCCGTGCACTTCGGTCAATTTTCTTGACCGCGACCCGGGTGAGCCCCCGTGGTGCAAGACATCGTGCAAGCCGGGCTTCTGAGGCTGCGGGTATCCCGCGACGCCACCGGATTGGAGCCCCACCGTGTCGACCACCCCCCGCACCCCGTTGCCCTACCGGCATCACACCCACCTCCCCGAGTGGGTGTGCCCGACGACCACCGACGAATCCGGGTCCGTGTGGGGGTCCACCGACACCGCCGACCTCTTCTACCGCGGCACCCGCAACACGGCCTCCTCCGCCGCTCGAGCCCTCGCCACCGAGTGGCCCCTGGTCAACACCGCACACCGATCCGACGTTCAGGCCTGGGCCCTCACCGACCCCGCCCTGGCCGGCTTCACCAGCGGAGGCGCCATCCTCGACGCCATCGACGACGCCAGCAAAGCCCGCCAGGATCAGCTCCTGCTGGCGTTGCTGCGGCTGTCCCAGACCGGGGAACGCTTCGCCACCCGCACCCTGCTGCAGGCGATGATGCCCAAGCTGTCGCAACTGGCCCACTACGCCGACACCGACGGCGACATCAAAGGATCAGACCGCAGCAGCATCACCGTCAGCGCGTTCCTCACCGTGGTGCACACCTACCCCGTGCAGCGCCGGCCACGCAGCGTGGCCGGCAACCTGGCCCTGGACACTCTGCACCGCATCGCCGCCAACCGGCGCACGCCCACGACCACCCCCACCCGTGTACTGAATTGGGACCCGTGGCAGCTGGAGTACGCCGCGGCCGCGGAGGGCATCGGCAGCCTCAACCAGACACCCCTCACCACGGACACCACCGCCGACGCCGACCCGGGCGACGAGGTTCGCCAGCTACTCACCTGGGCACTCGAGCACGAGGTGATCACCACCGATGAGGCCGCCCTGCTGCGCCGCTCATTTCTTACCGACCCGACCGACACCACCCCCCGGGGACACAGCGCCGCCGCCGAGGAGCTCGGGCTCTCCCCTGCCGCGGTACGGCAGCGCTGCAGTCGCGCGATCCGCCGCATCCGTACCGCCGTGCACGAACAGCTCGGCAGCGACGACCTCCTCGACGCCATGACCGTCGCCGCCTGAACACCTGCCACCACGCCCCCCCTCTCCGACCTTCTCTCCGCGATGCCCACTCCCCTACCGCCGCACGCTGCCCAAGACGGCATGCAGGGCGATATGCGCTATCACGGATATCACCACGGAACCTCCGGTGTCGGCATGATTGCCGTCGAGGACGCCGAAGGAAACACGATCGGCGTCGTGCACCATGTCGTCGTCGACTCCCCGACTGGACTGTCCTGGGGCTTTGTCGGATCCGGACCTGCGGACACCGCCCGCAGCGTGCTGCTCGCCGCCCTCGACGAGGACGCGCGGTGTCAAACCTGCCGCGGCACCGGGTACCTCACCGCGGACAACGCCGACACCATCAGGCGGGGTGCCGCCAGCACGGCCAGGACCGCGTGTACGGACTGCGATCGGGGATACCGGCACGTTCCCTACCGGCTGTTCACGACCGACCACGTGGCCCACTGGGGAGAGCAGTGGTGCATGACCCGCCAGCAGGTTCTGGACTGGCTCGCCGCCCACCATCACGGCTGACTCGAACTCTTACGCTCGAAACACCCCCACAACCCCTTCCGTGGCGCAGCCACAGCCCTGCAGTGGCCACACCACCACCTGTAGGCGGTCTTCTTGCCGCGGCTTGCCCCATTCACTACCCATATTTGGCCCATGCATGCGAGTAGTTGTTGCCACGATGCTGCCTTAGTTACCCACGCATGGGCCACCCATGGCCCCTTCTTTGCCATACGCCCGGTAGCACACCCCACGTTCTACCCAACAGGGCGGCACCCTATGCCGCCCTGTTGGGGCAAGCGTGGGGCAACTCTTTAGCCCCGATGGCCCACATTTGCGGCTGTGGAGCACAGGTTGGCCCTACAGTCCATCCCGAGGTAGATCCTGACCCCGCACCAGGCGGGTGACGACGAGTTTGGAGTAGCCGATGACGACAGCGCCCACCGCCGATGCCCTGGCCAGGGTCATCGCGGTAGTGAACGGCAAAGGGGGAGCGGGCAAGACCAGCATCACCGCCAACGTGGCCGGCCAACTCGCCCACAGCGGCTACCGGGTCCTGGCCATCGACCTGGACCTCAGCGGCAACCTCGGTCTCGACCTCGGCTACATCGGCCGCGACGGCGACGACGGCGGCAAAAGCCTCGTTGACAGCGTGTACTCAGCTACCCCGCTAGCGCTCATCACCGGTGTCCGAGACGGCCTCGACGTCATCGCCGGCGGCCGCCACCTGGAGCTGCTGACGGGGCTGAGCTTCAGTGCGATGGCCGCGGACCTCCCCGGCGGGGGAGTCACCGGATCCTTCGCCCTGCAGCTCACCGAGATCGCTGACGGCTACGACATCATCCTGCTGGACTGCGCACCAGGAAACCCTGTGCTGCAAGACATCGCGCTGGCGTGCGCCCGCTACATCCTCATCCCCACCAAATCCGACGCCGGCGGCTGGGACGGATTGCGCGGAGTCGGCCCACGCGTGAAAAAAGCCCGCGACACCAACCCCCAGCTGACCTACCTCGGAGCGGTGCTGTTCGCGCATTCAGTCTCCGCCAAACGGGTACTGCGCAACACCCGGTATCGCCTCGCCGAGGTGGGGGACCGGGTGCCGCTGCTGGAGGCCTACATCCGGCACAGCGAGACCGCCGCCCATGACTGCCGCAGCAGAGGACAACTAGCCCACGAACTCGCCGCCGACGCCACCAAGAACCGCAGCGAACGACTGCAGGCCCTGCGCGACCGACGCAGCGGCGACGACACTGCGCTACCCCCGTCGCTGTCCGGCTCAGCCGACAACCTGGCGGGGGACTACCAGCAGCTGTCGCGGGAAATCTTGCAACGCATCAACGCCCACGAGCAAACCACCCCCCTGAGCCAGGCCGCGCGATGAACCCCCGCCAACCCCACGCAGTCGAGCGCGACCGCGGACTGCCCATGGGACGTCTCACCGACTTCGAAGACGACGACCCCGCCGACATCGCGACACTGCTTCCCCGGCGCATACCGGCGCGCCCCACACACACGCCGACGGCGCCAGCGCCAAGCGCATCTGCCGTGGCTCCGACCGGCCCGGAGCTGGTGCCCGACACCAACACCCCACTTGACCCCGACGACACCGAACCCGCCCCAACACAGCCCGGACGTCAGAACCGCATCCGGTCCTCGAGCATGCACATCCGCTCCACCCTGGTGGAGCGCATCATCCGGGAACGCGAAAACACCGGACGCAGCAACGGCAACATCATCATCGCCGCCCTCGAGGCGGTCCACACACACCTCCCGGACCTGTTACCCCAAACGGCGGCACCCACGGGGGGATCTTTGTTCGCCGCCCGCACCACCCGCACACCACGCACCGAGACGGGGCCCTACTCACCGCTCAATGTGCGCCTGTACGAGGCAGACTTCGCCGTCCTCGACGACCTGGTGCGCACCAGCGGGGCCCGCTCCCGCAGCCACCTGGTCGACATCGCATTGGCCCACTACTTCGACACCGACCACTCCTAGGGGGAGAACCGTCCATGCCCACACGAGCCAGCACCGCCACCGCACCACCCACCAACAACGGGACACCACCCCCAGGCAAAACCGTCCCCGAACTGCCCACCATCACCCCCGCCCCGCGCCTGCGGCGCCGACCCAAACTCATCGCCCTGGCCGTGGCACTCATCGCTCTGGGCGGCGCACTGTCGGCCTATATCTGGACCGCGAACAGCGACGCCGTCAGCGTCGTCGCGATCAGTCGCAGCGTCCAACGCGGACAAGCCATCACCGACGCTGATCTCAGCACCGCCACCATCACCCCCGACCCCGCGCTGCACACCGTGCCCAGCTCCCAACGCAGCACCATCCTCGGCAAACGCGCCTCAACCGACCTCGCCGCCGGCAGCATCCTCACCCCCACCGCCACCACCACCGACCTCATCCCCCCAGCAGGACGCAGCCTGGTCGGGGTCGCGGTCACCGCCGCACAACTACCGGCCTCCCCGCTCGTCGCCGGAGACACCGTGCGCATCATCGACACCCCCCGCAAACAGGACGACCCACCCACCGGCACCCCGAACTCCGTGGCCGCCACCGTGGTCCGCATCGGGGCCACACCAGACGCCAACGGCGTGAGCCTGGTCGACGTCACCGTCCCCACCACCGACGCCGCCGCTCTCGCCGCGCACATCGCCACCGCCCGCATCGCGATCGTCCTGGACTCCGGGGAGCGCTGATGTCCATCATCTCCCTGACCAGCGCCAAAGGCGCCCCCGGCGTCAGCACCACCGCACTGGCCATGGCCCTGAGCTGGCCGCGACCGGTAATCCTCATCGAAGCCGACGTCGCCGGATCCAGCAGCTACCTGGCCGGATACCTCCAAGGCCAAACCCCCCACGACCGTGGACTCGTCGACCTGGCCGTGGCCAACCGGAGCGGTGACCTCCTCGACGCCATCCACACCAACTCACTGCCACTGCCCGGCGGCGGCACCGCACGCCTCGTGCCAGGTTTGGCCAGTCCCGTGCAAGCCACGACGATGACCCCCGCGTGGGAGTCCATCGCCGCAGCCCTACGCGAGTACGCCCAGCAAGGCACCGACGTGATCATCGACGCCGGACGCCTCGGCACTGTGGGTGGTCCGTGGCCGCTGGTCCGCTCCGCCGACCTCGTCTTGCTCACCACCCGCACCAACCTTCCCGCGGTAGCAGCCACCCGGGCATCCGCCCCCGTTCTCCGCGAAAACCTGCAGCTGATGGGCGGGGGAGGAGACGTACTGGCGTTGCTGCTCATCGGCCAGGGCCAGCCCTACACCGCCCGCGAGATCAGCAACGCCCTCACCCTGCCCGTGGCAGCAACCGTCAAGTTCGACCCCGTCAACGCCGAGGTCCTCAGCTACGGAGCAACAGCGCCACGCCGCTTCCAGAACTCCGCGTTCGCCCGATCCATCAGCACCGCCAACGCCTCGCTCATCCAACACATCGAAAACCGTCAAGCCCGGCTGGCCACACCCGGTCCCCGGAGCGGGGAGGCTCCACATGTCTGAGACACCACCCACACACCCCGGATCAACCCCGAACGACACCGGGGTACGGGACACAACACAGGTGGACTGGCGACTGGTGCGGTCCCTGCGCACCCAGGCCGCTGACCTGCTGACCGACAGCTTGGCCCAGCGCCCCGACCTCGACGAGGCGGCGCAGCAGCAGCAGGCCCGGCAGATGATCCTGGACCTGCTCCGCGGCCATTCCACCGACGCCGCCCTGACGGGCAGGAAAACCTTCGAAGCGGGGGAGCAGGAACTCCTCGCCCAGGCGATCTACGACAGCCTCTACGGGTTGGGGCGACTGCAACCGCTGGTCGACAACCCGAACGTGGAGAACATCTCCATCACCGGCCACGACACCGTGTACCTAAAGCTCAACGATGGACAAAAAGTGCGGGTAGCCCCCGTCGCTGACAGCGACGAAGAGCTCATCGCCGCGGTCGTCCGATCCATCAGCACCGCCAACGCCTCGCTCATCCAACACATCGAAGACGGTCAAGCCCGGCTGGCCACACCCGGTCCCCGGAGCGGGGAGGCTCCACATGTCTGAGACACCACCCACACACCCACCGCTTTCCGGGTTGCCGATGTTCACCGCACCACAACCCGCCGCCACACCACCCGCCCTACGCGGGGTCGCCGGCGGCGGCGGAGCGCCGCCCAGGTTCGCCGCCGAGGATCCGCGCCGACCAGCACCGCGACCACGAAACCCCGGATCAACCCCGAACGACACCGGGGTACGGGACACAACACAGGTGGACTGGCGACTGGTGCGGTCCCTGCGCACCCAGGCCGCTGACCTGCTGACCGACAGCTTGGCCCAGCGCCCCGACCTCGACGAGGCGGCGCAGCAGCAGCAGGCCCGGCAGATGATCCTGGACCTGCTCCGCGGCCATTCCACCGACGCCGCCCTGACGGGCAGGAAAACCTTCGAAGCGGGGGAGCAGGAACTCCTCGCCCAGGCGATCTACGACAGCCTCTACGGGTTGGGGCGACTGCAACCGCTGGTCGACAACCCGAACGTGGAGAACATCTCCATCACCGGCCACGACACCGTGCACCTGCTGCTCAGCGACGGGCAGAAACAGCGGGTGGCCCCGGTCGCCGACAGCGACGAAGAGCTCATCGCCGACATTCAGTTCCTCGCCGCCCGCGGGGACCGCGAGTTCTCCCGCGCCGAACCGAACCTCGACCTGACCCTGCCCGGTGGTGAGCGGTTGGCCGCTACCGCCTGGGTCAGCTCCCGACCGTTGGTGTCCATCCGGCGCCACCCCCTCCGCGACATCGAGGTGGCTGACCTCATCAACAGTGAGACCGCCGACCCGCTCGTGGCGTCCTTGCTGACCGCCGCGGTCCGCACCAACAAGGCCATTGTCTTCACCGGGGACCGCGGTGCTGGCAAGACCACCACCCTGCGGGCGTTCTGCTCGGTGTTCGACCCTTCCGAAGCCATCTGCACCATCGAAACCGAGTACGAGCTGATGCTCCACCAGCTGCCCCACCGCCACCACGAGGTATTCAACATGGAGGCCCGGCCCGGGGGCGGGGAACGCGGAGCCAACGGCCGCCGGGCCGGGGAGATCACTATGGACGACCTGCTGTACCGGGCGATGCGGTTCCCCGCGAACCGCATCATCGTCGGCGAGGTTCGCGGCAAAGAAATCACGACGATGTTCAAAGCCATGCAAGCCGGAGCAGGATCGATGTCCACGACCCACTCCTACAACGCCTACGCCGCCATCGACCGACTGGTCACCATGGCCATGAGCGACGGAGACCTCCCTGTGGAGTTCGCCCAACGTCAGGTCGCCACCCACATCGACCTCATCGTGCACATCAGCACGAACGTGACCACCGTGCCCGGGCAAAACGGTGCACCCTCACGGCGGCAGCACCGCCGCCACATCGCCGACGTCATCGCCCTCGAACTGGGGGAGGGCAACCAGATCGTGGCCACCACCCGCGTGTTCCGCCCCGGACCCGACGGTCGCGCCCAACCAGACACCCTGCCCGACTGGCTGGACGACCTGGCCGCCGCAGGTTTCGACCGCGACACCTTCAACCAGCGGCGGGCCTCGTGAGTGCCCTGCTCGTGGCGGTAGCCACCATGACGGTCCTCGCGGGACTCGTCCTCGCCGTCGCCGGAATCCGACCCACCCCCATCGATTCGGGCACCCCACGGCGAGAACGCAAAACCGCGCCACGCACCAGCACCCGCACCCGCCAGCTCCTCGCCGGCGGCATCGTCGCCGGGATCGTGGTGTGGCTGCTGAGCGGGTGGGCCATCGCCGTCCTCATCCTGCCCGCCGCCGCCCTCATCCTGCCCACCCTCGTCACCGCATCCCCAGGCACCGACACCATCGCCCGCCTCGAGGGAATGCAGGCCTGGACCCGCGCCCTCACCGGTGTCCTCGACGTCGGGGTAGGCCTGGAACAAGCGATCGTGGCCGCCAGCGTGCGCGCCACCCCACCCGCGATCGCCACCGAGGTAGGAACGCTCGTGGCCCGCATCCGTGCCCGCACCAACATCGAATCCGCGCTGCGGGCCTTCGCCGACGACCTCGACGACGCCACCGGCGACGTCATCGTCGCCACCCTGCTCGCCGGAGCTCACCGCCGCGGCCAGGGCCTCGTCACCGTCCTCGAAGCCCTCGCCGACACAGTGGCCGACGAAGTCCGCATCCGCCGCACCGTGGAAGCCGAACGCGCACCCGGGCGCTCCGCCGCCCGCTGGGTCACCATCATCAGCATCAGCTTCCTCGCGGTGCTGTTCCTCGCCAGCAACTACATGGCCCCCTACAAGAGCGGCCTCGGGCAACTGCTCCTCGGCCTGTACCTGGCCGTGTACCTCATCCTGCTGCGGTGGATGCAATCCATGGCCAAACCCACCCCATTACCCCGCTTCATCGGTGATCACCTCCGCACCCGCCCCCGCCACGGAGCCCTGACATGAGCGCCTTGCAAATCATCATCGCCAGCGGCTGCCTCCTCGGCCTCGGCCTCGCCCTGCTCCTGGTGCCGCTGCTACCCGCACAACCCCACCTCGTCACCGTCCTGGACCGCCTCAACCCCGACCGGCGCACCACCACCACACCCCTCGGCACCATCACCACCACCACCGAGGGAGCGGAGCGGGACCTCACGGACAAAGTCGGAATCTGGGCGCAACGCCGCCTGCCAGCCGCACTGTGGTTCCGCACCCCCACCCAGCAGCTGCGGATCATCCGCAAACCCCTGCACCGCTACCTGGGGGAAAAGCTGCTCTACACCCTGCTCGGACTGCTGTTCCCCCCAGTCCTCGGCGCCTTCGCCCTCCTCCTAGGACTTGGCCTACCGTTCGCGATCCCCGTGGTCGCCGGCCTCATCCTCGGGGCAGCACTGTCCTTCATCCCCGACTACAACGCGCGCGACGACGCCAAAACCGCGCGCGACGAGTTCACCCGCTCCCTCGGCGCCTACATCGACCAAGTCGCCATGGAACGCGCCGGCTCATCAGGCACCGTCCAATCCATGGAACGAGCCGCACACATCGGGGACTCCTGGGTGTTCGCGCGCATCGAAGAAGAGCTGAACCGCGCGCGGTTCGCCGGCCGCCCACCCTGGGACGGGCTCACCGAACTCTCCGAAGAAATGGACCTCCCCGAGCTGGCTCGCTTCGCCGACACCATGCGCATCTCCGGAGAGGAAGGCGCCGCAGCGCTCCCGACTCTTCGGGCCAGCGCCCGCAGCCTGCGCATCGCGATCCTCACCGACGACCAAGCCAAAGCCGGGGCCGGCACCGAACGGATGTCGCTGCCGCGGACCGCACTGGCCATCGTTTTCTTGCTCATCGCCGGCACACCACCAGTCCTGCACATCCTTCTGGGCTCCTGATGGCCCACAAAAACCCCTCACCCCTGGTGACGTCCTTCATACTGGGAGTGCTCTCTGCGCTTCCTACGGGGGAAGGGCACCACAGCCGCACTCTAGGAGACACCATGGCCACGAAGATTTACTTCACCGTCCTCGCCGGGATCACCGTGCTGCTGGACACCACCACAACCCGCGTCCACGAACTGCGGCACAGCGACCGGGGCTCAGTCACCACCGAGCAGGTCATCATCACCGCCGCCCTCGTGGGCCTCGCCGTCCTTGTCGTCGGCGCCATCGCCGTGGTGGTCAACAACAAAGTCGCGCTCATCAAATGACCCCGGATCGGGAACCGGTGGGCCGGCTACGGACCCTGGCCTCCCGTGAACGCGGATCGGTGACCGTGGAAGCGGTCATCCTCTTCCCGCTCGCCCTACTCCTGATCTTCGGAACCATCCAGGGCGGGCTGTACTACTACGCCCGCAGCATCGCGATGGCCTCCGCCGAACAAGGCCTACAAACCGCGCGCACCGAGAAGGGCACCGCCGCCGCCGGCGGTGCCAGCGCCCAACAGTTCCTTACCGGTGCCAGCAAGGGCCTGCTCACTGCAACCGGCGTCAACCCCACCCGCACCGCGAACACTGCGTCAGTCACCGTCACCGGCCAGGTCCCCAGCCTCGTGCCCGGCCTCACCCTGACCGTCTCTCAAACCGCATCCGGGTCAGTCGAACGCGTCACCACCCGCACCGGTGCCGTAGCAGGAGGTGCCCCATGATCACCACTTGGTCGGAGTACCGCCACGCTCTCCAGCGAGACCAACTGAACAACGACAGGCGGCGCGTGCTCGACTTGACCCAGCTCATCCCGAGCACATGGGATACCTACCGCACGGACACCGACAGCGAGGGCTGTGCGGACCCAAAGCAGCTGCAGCAGCTGGTTGCCGACGCTTTTCGCGGGACCACCGCATGACAAAACTTCAGCTCGGCGGCGAACGGGGGTCGATGACACTGGAGATGGTGATCGTC